>JFJP01005784.1_pt1 | contig 23356 bp, 14 predicted proteins | sample 431651 | NCBI WGS metagenome assembly JFJP01 (sample SAMN02602958, study PRJNA72255) | Microbial mat metagenome, whole genome shotgun sequencing project. | biome: fresh water; feature: sink hole; material: water; isolation source: purple microbial (photo- and chemosynthetic) mats found in...
TTCGCCAGGTGGTGAGTCCGGACGCGCCGGTGCGCTTTGTCTTGTCCACCTCGGGGCACATTCTGGGCATCGTGAATCCGCCGGTGGACCCACCCAAGCGCTCGTACTGGATTGGCGAGCCTACGGCGCAGCAAGAGGCCCAGACTTGGCTGGCCGACGCGCCGAAAAAGGCAGGTAGCTGGTGGCCCGACTGGACCGCCTGGCTGAACGCACGCACCGGCGAGATGGTGCCGGCTTATGGCGCCGGGCGGCGCAAGTTCCCGGCGCTGGCCGATGCACCAGGGACCTATGTGCTGGAAAAGTGAGCGCCGGCGCAGCAACAACGACAAGGATGACTTGAAAACGGCGCCACACAGGCATCGGTAGCTCGCCCGTGCCAGAATGGTTGCATGACCAGCATGCGCACGCCCACAGCCGACACGCCCCGAGCCCGGGTTGGGTTTGCCTGGCAGTCGTTGCAAACGCGGGTGACGCTGCTCACACTGGGTATTTTTTTGCTCAGCGTCTGGTCGCTGGCATTGTTTGCCAGCCACATATTGCGCCAAGACATGCAACGTGTGTTGGGTGAACAACAGTTTTCGGCAGCGTCTTTTGCAGCAGCAAAAATCAACCGCGACATTGAAGACCGCCTGGCTTCCCTGAAGCAGGCGGCCAGCGGCATCTCAGCAGCCACCCTGAACAATCCCGCCGCGCTGCAAAGCTTGCTAGCGCAGCGCCCGGGACTGCCAGTGTGGTTCAACGGGGGCTTCTTTGTCACCCGAACGGATGCGGTGGCCATTGCTGAAGTGCCACTGAGTGCCGGGCGAATCGGCATCAGTTATGCCGACAACGAAGCCTTCAGGCATGTTCTGCGGACTGGTCAGCCCATTGTCGGACGCCCGGTGGTTGGCAAGAAACTGCAAATGCCCGTGTTTCCAATGATTGTGCCCATCTTGGACAGCAATGGCCAAGTCATTGGTGCCTTGAACGGTGTCACGAACCTGGGCAAGCCCAGTTTTCTTGATGAAGTCTCCGATGGCCGTTACGGCAAAACCGGCTCCTACTTGTTGATCGCACCGACGCACGGACTGATTGTCACCGGCTCAGACAAGGCCCGCGTCATGCAGCCCATGCCAGCGCCAGGTGTCAACGCCATGCACGACCGTTATATGCAGGGCTACGAGGGCTATGGGCTGGCCACCAACTCGCGCGGCATTGAGGAGCTCAGCGCTGCCAAGCGCATTGCGGCTGCAGACTGGCTTTTGGTCGCTGTTTTACCCAGCGCCGAGGCGTTTGCGCCGATTGCCACAGTGCAGCAGCGCCTGCTGCTGGCCACTCTGCTTTTGACGCTGCTATCGAGCGCACTGACCTGGTGGGTCATCAGACGCCTGCTACGCCACCAACTGGCACCTGCCCTGAATGCCTCCAGGGCGCTGTCCACGCAGACCGATACCGAGACCTTGCTTTTGTCGCTCGTGCCAACCCGGCCAGAAGTGCGTCAGGACGAGATTGGCGAGCTGATTGCAGCCTTTTATGACCAATTGACGGTGCTTGGCCAGCGTGAAACAGCCTTGCGCGAAAGCGAGGCACGGTTCAGAGCGCTCAGCGAAGCCTCGTTTGGCGGTATCTGCATTCACGACCAGGGCGTCATTCTTGAATGCAATCTTGGCCTGTCCGAGTTGACGGGCTTCAGCCAGCAAGAACTGGTCGGGATGAACGGTTTTGCGCTGATCGCACCGGAATCCCTGGAAACGGTCTTGGCCAACGTCCGGCGCGATCACACCGACAGCTACGAGGTGCTCGGTGTACGCAAGGATGGCTCCAGGTACGACTTGGCGATTCGCGGCAAGGGCATTAGCCACCACGGAAAACCGGTGCGCGTGATCGAGTTTCGGGACATCACCTTGCGCAAGCAGGGCGAAGAAGCGCTACGCAAGAGCAACGCCGTGCACGGCAAAATGATCGCCAATATTGGTGATGTGATCGTGATCATCGACCAACAAGGGGTCAACCGCTATAAAAGCCCAAACGTCGAAAAATGGTTTGGCTGGAAACCAGAGCACCTGGTTGGGCAAAGTACCTGGGCCAACATTCACCCCGATGACCTGGCGTCAATGCAGAAGGCGCTGGGCACACTGTCAACGCAGGCCAATGCGGCCATCACGACCCAATGCCGCTACCGCTGCCAGGACGGCAGCTACAAGTGGATTGAGGTCACGATTGTCAACCTCCTGGACGACCCCGATATTCAGGGTTTTTTGGGTAACTACCATGACATCACTGAACGTAAACGCAGCGATTTGGCGCTGGAAAACTTTTTTGCCCAACCCGCTGGGCTGAACCTGATTGCCAAGCTCGACGGAACCGTGGTGCAGATCAACCAGGGCTGGCAGCACCTGCTGGGCCACCCGGCAGCGTCATTGGCCGGCAGCAATTTCATGGACCTGGTGCATCCTGACGACCAGGCCGCCACCTTGTCGCAACTGGCCTTGCTGGGGCACGACAAGGCCAGTTTGAGCTTTGAGAACCGCTGTCGCCGCCTGGACGGCAGCTATTGTTTGCTCGCCTGGTCGGCGACAGCCTCGGTGACGGAACAAATGATCTACGCGACGGCAACCGACATTACCGCGCAGCGCCAGGCGGAGTTGGCGCTGCGCGACAGCGAAACCCGCTGGCTGTTTGCCCTGCAAGGCTCGGGCGATGGTGTGTGGGACTGGGACTTGCAGGCGCAGACTGCCTTTTTCTCCAGCCGCTGGAAGGAAATGCTGGGCTATGACGAGGCCGATATCAGCAATTCACCCACCGAGTGGGTGAAGCGCGTCCATCCTGATGACCTGAATGGTGTGATGACCCTCTTGCAGGCGCATCTGGATGGCAAGACGACCTCTGCCACGGTGGAAAATCGCCTGCTGTGCAAGGATGGCCGCTGGAAATGGATCACTGGCCGCGGCATGGTGGTCAAGCGCGATGCCGATGGCAAGCCATTGCGTGTTGTTGGCACCAACACAGACATCACCGAACGCAAACTGGCCGAGCAAAAACTGCAACTCGCGGCCAGCGTGTTTACCCACGCCCGCGAAGGCATCCTGATCACCGACGCCACAGCCACCATCGTCGAAGTCAATGAGACCTTTACCCGCATCACCGGCTACAGCAGGCAAGAGGCGCTGGGTCAAAACCCGCGCATGCTCAAGTCTGAGCGTCAGCCGCCTGAGTTCTACACCGCGATGTGGCAAGGTCTGCTGGAAAAAGGCCACTGGTATGGCGAGGTCTGGAACCGGCGCAAAGATGGCGATCTGTATGCCGAGATGCTGACCATCAGCGCCGTGCGCGATGCGGCCGGTGCACCACAGCACTATGTGGCGCTGTTCACCGACATCACCTTGATGAAAGAGCAGCAACAGCGACTGGAACACATTGCCCACTTTGATGCTCTGACCAACCTGCCCAACCGCGTCTTGCTGGCCGACCGGTTGCAGCAAGCCATGCTGCAAAGTCAGCGCCGAGCCAAGACGCTGGCAGTGGCGTATCTGGATTTGGATGGCTTCAAGCAAGTCAACGACCAGCACGGTCATGATGTGGGTGACACGCTGCTGATTGCGGTGTCTCAGCACATCAAGCAAGCCCTGCGTGAAGGCGACTCGCTGGCGCGCATCGGGGGTGACGAGTTTGTGGCCGTGCTGGTGGACCTCGAGGGTGCGCGAGACTGCGAGCCGGTGCTGACCCGATTGCTGCAGGCAGCGGCCAAGCCTGTCACGACGCGGGTGGCTGCTGGCCAGACACAACTGCAAGTGTCGGCCAGCATTGGCGTGACCTTGTACCCTCAGGACGGTGTCGATGCTGACCTGCTGCTGCGCCATGCCGACCAAGCCATGTATCAGGCCAAAGACGCCGGAAAAAACCGCTTTCACTTCTACGACATGGACACCGCAGTGGCCGCCCAAACCCAGCGGCAAAGCCTGCAAAGTCTGTCCTTGGCGCTGGCACAGCAGCAATTTGTGCTGTATTACCAACCCAAGGTCAATATGCGCAGCGGTGCCGTGGTCGGCGCCGAAGCGCTGATCCGCTGGCAGCACCCGCAGCGCGGCCTGCTGCCGCCGGGGGCCTTTCTGAGTGTGATTGACAACCATCCGCTGGGCATCGCCGTGGGCGAATGGGTGATCGACACCGCTCTGGCGCAGATGGCAGCGTGGCACGCGCAAGGCCTGAGCCTGCCGGTCAGTGTGAACATTGGTGCCCCACAATTGCAGCAAGCCGGCTTTGCCGCGCGCTTGGGGGCCCTGCTGGATACGCACCCCGATGTACAGCCACACTGCCTGCAGCTTGAGGTTCTGGAAACCAGCGCGCTGTATGACATGACCCATGTCGCAGCCGCCATGATGGCCTGCCAGGGTCTGGGTGTGAGTTTTGCACTGGACGACTTTGGCACCGGCTACTCGTCACTGACCTATTTGCGCCACCTGCCAGCCCAGACGCTGAAGATCGACCAAAGCTTCGTGCGCGACATGCTGGTGGACCTGGGTGACATGGCCATTGTGCAAGGCGTGATTGGCTTGGCGCAGACTTTTGGCCGCAGCGTGATTGCCGAAGGAGTCGAGACAGCGGCACACGGTGCACGGCTGCTGGAACTGCAATGCGAACTGGCGCAAGGGTATGGCATCGCGCGACCGATGCCGGCACACGAACTGCCACAGTGGGTGCAGCAATGGCACAGACAGGCAAAGTGGTCAGCCTAAGGCCTGCACCAGCAATGCCCGATGCTGGCCTGCCAAGCCCGTTGGCAAGTGTTTTGGCGCTTGGGCGGGGCCCGACTCAAGCAAGTGCACGCGGCCTGACCAGGGCTGCTGCCCGCTTGGCGTTTTGCCGCGCCGTGTCCACATCGGCAGCAAACGCCAGCGTCACGCCCATGCGGCGCTTGATAAAGCTTTCGGGCTTGCCAAACAGGCGCAGGTCGGTGCCAGGTACACGCAGCGCCTCATCGACACCCTCAAACACAATACCCACCGCATCGACGCCGCCATAAATCACCGCGCTGGCACCTGGCGTGCGCAGGGCGGTGTTAACCGGCAAGCCCAAAATGGCGCGGGCATGCAGCTCAAATTCGCTTTGCACCTGCGTTGTGAGGGTGACCAGCCCGGTGTCGTGCGGGCGCGGGCTGACCTCGCTGAACCAGACCTGCTCGCCTTTGACAAACAACTCCACGCCATACAGACCCAGCCCGCCGGGCTGTCCATCCACGCCCCGCCCCAGGTTGTCTGTCACGACTTTGGCGATATGGCGGGCTTTTTCGAGCGCCGCGGGGCGCATGGCATGGGGTTGCCAGCTTTCCACATAGTCGCCGTTGACCTGAATGTGGCCAATGGGGTCACAGAAATGGGTCTCGATCTGGCCGTTGGCACCGCGTGCACGCACCGTGAGCTGGGTGATCTCAAAGTCAAAATCGATAAAACCCTCCACGATCACGCGCCCGTGGCTCACCCGCCCACCGGCCATGGCATGGTCCCAGGCCTTTTGCACATCGGCGGCACCACTGATCTTGCTCTGGCCTTTGCCCGAGCTGCTCATCACCGGTTTGACGATGCAGGGGTAGCCAATGCCGGGCTGGCCATCGGCGCCGTCAATGGCCGCTTGCAACTCGGCCAGCGAATCGCAAAACTGGTACGGGCTGGTGGGCAAGCCCAGCGCTTCGGCAGCCAGGCGGCGAATGCCTTCGCGGTCCATGGTCAGTCGCGCTGCGCGGGCGCTCGGGATCACCCGCACCACACCGGTGGCTTCGAGCACCTCGAGCATGGGCGTGGCGATGGCCTCGATTTCGGGCACCACCAGGTCGGGGCAATCTTCTTCAATCAGCGCGCGCAGCATGGCCGGGTCGCTCATGGTGATGGTGCGGCTGTGGTGCGCCACCTGCTGGCCTGGAGCGTTGTCGTACCGGTCCACCGCGATGGTTTCCACGCCCAGACGTTGCAAGGCGATGATGACTTCTTTGCCCAGCTCGCCGCTGCCCAGCAGCATGACTTTGGTCGCGTGGGGGGAAAGCGGGGTGCCGAGGGTGGTCATGATGTCACGCGTTGCCGCGCCTGCAAAAATGGGAAATTGGGGCGCAAATTCTAGAGCCCCGCGCCGGCCCGGCTCATTGGCTCAATGCCGGCTGGGTGTCGCAGCGGCTTGGCCTATCCGGCAAAAACAGCACGCGCCGCCTGCCAGACCAGCAGCGCCAGCGCCATGGTTGACAACACGAACAGGGCCAGCCGGGTCAGGATGTGGTTGATCAGGGCCTGAACCAGGCTGTGCATCACGCGCAACAGCACATAGGCCCAGGCGGCTGCAAGCGCCAGTTCGGTTACCGGCCCGGTCACGGCCAGCACCAGGGCGCCGGCATAAAACAGCGTGGGCGCTTCCATCAGGTGGTTGTAGTTGTCGGCCTTCCAGCGCACTCGTGCCGGCAGGTCACGCGTCAGGTCTTTGGGCGGCAAATTCGGGTCGAGCACGATTTGTTGCGCCAGCATGGCCGGAATACGGGTCACCAGCATCCACAGCCACATCACCAGCGACCAGATCAACAAGGCGACAACGGGTTGCAAAATCGGGTGGGTCACAGTGCTAGACATCGATACTCCTGGAGCTGCGGTGGATGACCCTGGCATGATAGCGGCCGCGCCACCCTTTACCGCACCGGCGTCCCCGCTCAGTCACAATCCCGCTTCATGAGTGAACCCATTTTTTCAGTCCAAGGTCTGGTCAAGCGCTATGGTGAGGCCACCGTGGTCAGCGACATGTGCTTTGATATCGCGCCCGGCGAGTGCCTGGGCGTGATCGGCCCCAATGGCGCGGGCAAGACCACCACCATCCGCATGTGTCTGGGGCTGACTGTGCCGGACGCCGGGACCGTCACCGCCTTTGGTCTGCACATGCCACAGGACGCGCTGGCGATCAAGGCGCAGCTCGGCGTGGTCAGTCAAATGGACACCCTCGATCCGGATTTCAGTTGTGCCGAGAACCTGTTGGTGTATGGGCGCTACTTTGGCCTGAAAGACGCGCAAATCAAGGCGCGCGTGCCGCAATTGCTGGAGTTTGCCTCACTCTCCAGCAAGGCGAGCGCCAAGCCGGGCGAACTCTCAGGCGGCATGAAGCGCCGCCTGAGCCTGGCGCGCGCGCTGGTCAACAACCCACGCCTGCTGCTGCTCGACGAACCCACCACCGGGTTGGACCCGCAGGCGCGCCACCTGATGTGGGAGCGCCTGCAGTTGCTGCTGCAACAGGGCAAGTCGATTTTGCTCACCACCCATTTCATGGACGAGGCCGAGCGCCTGTGTCACCGCCTGCTGGTTGTGGACCATGGCAGAAAAATCGCCGAAGGTGCACCGCGCGACCTGATCCGCCAGCACCTGGAGCCCGATGTGGTCGAGGTGTACGGCAACGGGGCGCTGGCGCTGGTGGATTCGCCGCTGAAGGCGCTGGCCGCGCGCGTCGAGGTCAGCGGCGAGACGGTGTTCTTCTACACCCAGGATGCCAAATTACTGCTGGCCGCGCTGGAGTCGCAGCACAGCTTGCGCACGCTGCACCGCCCGGCCAACCTGGAAGATTTGTTCCTCAAGCTGACCGGCCGGCAAATTCGCGAAGAAGGATAATGCTATGCAAAATATAGCTGGCAGCGCAGATGCAACAAGCGCTACAGGGCAAAAATATACAAGAAACACGTCGGTCTGGCGACCTCCCGAGCTCTCCATGCGCTGGTGGCCGGTGTTCTTGCGAAACCTGCTGGTATGGCGCAAGCTGGCCATTCCCAGTCTGGTCGGCAACATTGCCGAGCCGCTGATGTGGCTGGTGGCCTTTGGCTATGGCATGGGTGCGCTGGTCGGGCAGGTCAAGGTCGATGGGGTCGAGGTGCCTTACATCCTGTTTCTGGCCAGTGGCAGCATTTGCATGAGCGCCATGAATGCAGCCAGTTTTGAGGCGCTGTACTCGGCTTTTTCGCGTATGCATGTGCAGAAAACCTGGGACGGCATCATGAACGCGCCAGTCAATCTGGACAACATCGTGCTGGCCGAGATGCTGTGGGCTGCGTTCAAGTCGCTGTTCACGGTGACGGCCATCCTGGGCGTGATGCTGGCCCTGGGCATCAGCCATAGCCCCAAACTGTTGCTGGCCTGGCCAGTACTGCTGGGGGTGGGCATCAGCTTCAGTTGTGTGGCGCTGATCTTCAACGCACTGGCCAAGGGTTACGACTTCTTCACCTATTACTTCACCTTGGGCCTGACGCCGATGATGTTTTTGAGTGGCATCTTCTTCCCGTTAGAGCAACTGCCGCCCACAGTGCAGACGATTGCGCAGTGGTTGCCGCTGACCAATGCCGTGGCGCTGGTACGTCCGCTGTTCATGGATCAGTGGCCGACCGACTGGCTGCGCCCGGTAGGGGTGCTGGGTGGTTTTGCCGTGGCGGGTTTCTGGATTGCCCTGGCGCTGACGCGCAAGCGGTTTCAGGCTTGAGACAACCCGGTTGCGCCAGGCGACAGCGCAATCCTCACCTCAAAGGTGGTTCCGCGACCGATTTCGCTGCTCACCTGGATGCTGCCGGCATGCGCCTGCACGGCCTTTTTGACGATGCTCAAACCCAGTCCGGTGCCTGAAATCTGGCCGACATTCTTGCCGCGATGAAAGCTCTCGAACAGGCGTGGCAAGTCTTCTGGCGGGATGCCAATGCCCGGGTCGCTGATCTGGAAATGCAAGCTGGCAGGCAGCTTCGTCACGACCAGGTGCACAACGCCTCCCTGGGGCGAGTACTTGATGGCGTTGGAGAGCAAATTGGACAGAATGCGCCGTAACAGCACAGCGTCCAGAGTCAACTCGCCACAACCCGCCCTCTGGTAGTCAATGCTGATGCCGGGCGGAGCACCCAGACGGGCTTCTTGCACCAACTCGGCGCAAAAATCGTCCAGATGAACCTCGGTCGGCCGAAAGTCCAGCCGGGCTGCCTCGGCCTGGCCAAGAATCAGAATGTCATCGAGCATCTGCGCCATGCGATGAACGGCTTGCTGGATGCGCTGGTACAGACCCGCCTTTTCTGGCGCCGGCAAACGCTCGCCATAGTGCTCCAGCAGCTCGGTCGAGGACAGGATGGCACTCAAAGGGGTGCGAAACTCGTGTGACGTCATGGCCACAAAACGCGACTTCAACTCGTTGAGCTCTTCTTGATGGGCCAGCGCGTGACGCAGCTCTGTGTCGGCGCGCTTTCGCGCCGAAATGTCCAGCACCGACCAGATAGCGCCTTGCGACGCATCTGCCGGGTCCACATTGTTGCCATGCATTTCGCACCAAAGCGTGCTGCCGTCATGATGCCGCAGCGGCCACTGCACCTGGCAGGGCTGGCCGGCACCCAACTGCGGCTGCGACAGGGCCCGAAATTCTGCCGCGCTGGTTTCATCCTGAAAACAAGCCTGGGTCGGCTGCCCCACCAAGTTCTCCAGCCGGTAGCCCATCATCTCGGCAAACCTGCGATTGGCCCAGACATACCTGCCATCGACCGTGTGGACAATCCCGACCTGGGCGCTCTGCAAAATCAGGTCCAGCTCCCGGCTGGTCTTGCGCAAAGCATCCTCATTGCGTTTGCGCAGGCTGACATCGCGCATGAACGCGGTGGCACTCCATTGGCCCGCCTTGCAATAAGCGCTGAGCGCCACCTCCAGCGTGTGGCGTTGGCCGTCGTCGGCGTCGAACTCCAACTCGAACATTTGGCCCGAAAACAGCGCCGGGTCGCGCGCCATGACCTGCAGCATGCCCAAGCGGGGCAAGTCGCGCAGCCGCGGGCTTGGCAATATCTCGCTGACCACCCCCTGCTGCAAAGTCACAGCGGCACGCGCCAGGACACGCTGCGCCGACGGATTGAGGTAACTGACCTGGCCGCGATCATCAAAACTCAACACTGCATCGCTGGCCACCTGCAGCATCAGTTCAATGCGCTCCTGCTCGGCGCGATAGACCAAGGCACGCGCCATCGACTGCTGCTCTTGCACAATCACATTGACGACCAGGGTCAACGCCGACAGACTGAGCAGAAACAGCAACAACGAGGACAACTCGCGCTCAGGGTCAGCAAACGAGATGCCAGTGGCGGTCAGTTGCAAGCTAATGGTCACCAGACCGGTGACCAAAATGGTGGAATGGACAAAGACAGGTTGAAACTGCAATGCCGCCCAGACCATCAGCGGCAGCACCAGAAAACCGATCGCACTGACCGGCAGCCGAAACACACTGACAGCAACCCAAGCCAACAGCAGACAAAAAAACGCAGCCAACAGAAAACGCTGTTGAGCCACAGCCAGCCGACCGCCTGCTGGCAGCGCAAAACGCGGCCAAGGGCGGCCTGAACCAAAGCGCTCCTGCAGCCAGCCGGCCCACGACAGCAGCGCCGGGGTGACGATCATGCAGCCAAAAAAGTCGCCGGTAAATGACTGCAGCCAATAGGAGCCGACACCGTCTTGCATGCAGCTTGCCACCCGCAGAAAACCACAATAGCCGGCACTCAGCACCATGGCGTTGACACCGGCATAGGCAAATGCAAGCAGCAACAACACCCCAACCTGGCGCAATTGCGTCAAACGTGGGTCAAAAGACAGCCGTGCGGCCAAATACCTGACGCCCAGCGCAGACAACCCAGGCGCGACCCACGTGGCGCAGTTCAAGACCATGCCAGCCCAACAGATCAACAAACACATACAGCACCGCCAACCAAAGGCTGCCCGGCCCAAACAACACCGCGCCGGCCAGTGCCACAGCGGCGGCAGGCCACACTGGCGTCATGATGCCCTGGTTAGAAAAAACAAAGCCTAGCTGCGCACCCAGCCAGTACAGGCCGGCCAGCAAGGCCGACAGCGCCAGCCCGCGACGCGACAGCCATGGGGCCGGGGGGGTTCCGGCAGCGCGCATCAACATGGTCCGGTGTGAACGAGCCCTGGCAAATCAGGCCCGATAACCTGAAAAACATGCCACCGCATCGGCGCCCGGCATAGGTCGGCCAAACAAATAGCCCTGGAACTCTTCGCAACCCAGGCTGCGCAAGAACTCAAGCTGTTCGCGGGTTTCCACACCTTCGGCAATCACCGACATGCCAAAACTGTGCGCCAGGGCGACCACCGCCCGGGCGATGGCGGCATCACCCGGGTCTTGCGTGATATTGCGCACAAACGACTGGTCGATCTTCAGTGCATCCAGCGGATAACGCTTCAGGTAGGCCAGGCTGGAGTAGCCAGTGCCAAAGTCATCCATGGCCATGCGCACACCCAGCGCCTTGCACTCGTTGAGCGTGGCCAGGGTGGTGGCAACACTTTGCAGCGCCAGACTCTCGGTCACCTCCAGTTCCAGCATGTGCGCGGGCAGGCCCGTCTCCTGTAACACCTGGCGAACCAATCCTGGCAGGTTGCCGGTGGCAAACTGGCGCACCGACAGGTTGACCGCGATGCGAAAATCAGCATGTCCCTGAGCGCGCCAGCGCTCGGCCTGCGCCGCCGCCTGGCGCAACACCCACTCACCAATCTTGACGATGACGCCGCTGCCCTCGGCCACGGGGATGAACTCCGCCGGCGAAACCCAGCCCAGGGTGGCGTGCTGCCAGCGCAGCAGTGCCTCAAAGCCGACCAGCGCACCCGTCTGGATGTTGGCCTGCGGCTGAAAGTAGAGCTGCAACTCCTCGCGCTCGAGTGCCTGATGCAAGGCGTTATGAAGCTGCAGGCCGCGCGCCACCTGCCGATTGGCGGCAGGGTCGAACAAGCGATAGCTCCCTGGCGCACCCGCCTTGGCCTGGTACATCGCCGATTCGGCGTTGAGCAGCAAGGCCAGCGCCGCGTCGGTCTGGGCGGGATAGATGCTGGCACCCGCACTGGCAGTCAGAAACAGTGCCTGCCCATCCACCTGGTAAGGTTGCGCCAAGGCGTGCAGCCAATGCGCCACGGCCGCCTCCAATTCGCCCGCGCTTTGCAGCCCAGGCCAGCAAACGGCAAACACATCGCCGCCAACACGCGCCAGCAGAGCGTTGGGCGGCGGCCCGGTACGTGACAACTGCCCTGCCAGCCGGGCCGCCGCTTCGCACAGCACGCTGTCGCCCGCCGCCTTGCCCAACGACTCATTGATCTTGGCAAACCCATCCAGGCCCACATACAGCAAGGCCACCAGGCTGGCCTGTGCGCAGGCCGGCAGCAGTTCGCCCAGAGCCTGCTCCAGATGGTCGCGGTTAGGCAGCGCGGTCAAGGGGTCGGCCAACAACGACGCCGACTCGCCCGCCTGCAGTCGTGCAGCGGCGGCGTCGAGTTCGGCCTTGCGCGCCAGGCGCGAGCGAATCGCCTCAAGCAGTTCATCGCGTCGATAGGGCTTGGTGATGTAGTCGTCTGCGCCCAGATTCATGCCAGCGCGCACATCACCGCGATCGGCCTTGGCCGACAGCATGATGATGGGAACGGTCGCCACCGACACCTCGGCGCGCAGCGCCTTCACCAGGCCATAGCCATCCAGGTAAGGCATCATGACGTCGGTAATGATCAGGTCCGGTGGCTTGCGGCAGGCCAGCTCGAAGGCCTCGCGACCATCGGCAGCGGCCACGACCGCATAGCCCTCCATCTCAAGCATCCACTGCAGGTTTTCACGCAGAGAAGGTTCGTCTTCAGCGATCAGGATATTCATGTGTCGGTACTCTGGCTGGCCACTGGCAACAACGGCAGGGTGATGGTGAACTGGCTGCCGACACCCACTTCACTGCGCACCGCAATGTGGCCCTGATGGCAGTCAACTGCATTTTTGATGATGGTCAGGCCCAGCCCGGTGCCCGCCACGCCGCCCACGTTACTGGCCCGGAAAAAGCTCTCAAACAAATGGGCCTGGTCGGCCTCAGGGATGCCAATGCCTTGGTCTGACACGCTGATTTCCAAATGCTGCGCCAGCGGCCTGACCTGCAGTCGCACCACACCCTGGGCACGTGAGTACTTGAAGGCGTTTGTCAGCAAGTTGCCCACCATGTTGCGGATCAACATGTCATCGAGCATGAACTGCTGCTGGGCCTCTGGCAGGTCAAGCTCCAGCTTGAGCGCCTCGTACTGGCGCGTCAAGGCGCTGCGCAACTCGTCAATCAAGGCCAGGCAAAACGGCGTAATGGCCAGCAAACGCGGACGAAACTCCAGTTGACCCGCGTCCTGGCGGCCAATCTGCAACACGTTTTCCAGCATGTGCGTCATGCGTTGCACTGACTCGTCAATCTTGTGCAAGGTCTGCTGCTTGCGCTCAGGCGTCAAGCGGCTGTCATAGTTTTGCAGCAATTCGACCGAGCCGTGAATGGTGGCCAGTGGCGTACGAAACTCGTGCGAGGTCATGGAAATGAAGCGCTGCTTCATGTTGTTGAGCTCCGACTGCTTCTGCAAAGCCATGCGCTGGTTGTGTTCGGCCAGCAAACGCTCGCTGACATCGACAACAAACATCAGCGTGGCAGCCCGTTGCTCCCACTCAAACTTGACCGCCGACAACTCCAGCGAGCGCACCTCTCCTTGCTGCGTGATGCAGCGAAATCCGTACAAGGCCTCGACCGGCTCGCCGCGCAGACGCCGTTCATGCCGTTGCACCACCTGCGCCACATCCTCCGGGTGAATCACTGCGGTGTAGGGGTGTGACAGCAAATAGTCCCGCGGATGCCCCACGATGCGCACCAGGCTGGGGTTGGCAAACACCATGCGGCCGTCTTGCACCACCACCACGCCGACCCCGACGTTCTCGATCACGGTACGGTAGCGCTCTTCGGATTTGCGCAGTTCGTCAAGTGCCTGATAGCGCTCGATGGCACTGCTGACGTGGTTGGCAACAAAGCCCAGAATCTCGCAATCCGATCGGGTATGCAGCACACCCGCCTGGTAAGCCTGCACCGTCAGCACACCGCCAATGGCGCCCCGGATCTGCATGGGCACACCCAGCCAGGAGGTAAAACTCAAGTCGCCCTGGGCCTCGGTGATGTCACCTGACAGCGCCAGTTCACGCATCCGCTCGGGCGTGATCAACTGGGCCTGCCCGGTCCGCAAGACAAACTCGGTCAGGCCACGCCGGTACGGCTTGTCGTTGGTTTGCATGGTGGCGCCATCGCGCTCATCGACGTAATACGGAAAGTCAAGGACGTGCTTGGCCGCGTTGTAAAGACTGACGTAACAATTTTTTGCGTACAGCAATTCGCCCAGCAAGCCATGCACGGTCTGCAGAAAATCGTAAAAGGGCAAGCCGGCTGCCGCACGTTCGGCGATGCGGTAAAACACGCGCTGCAAGGTCTCGGCCTTTTGTTGCTCTCGGGCCTCGGCTTGCAACTCTTCGGTTCGCTGCTGCAGCCAGACCTGGCGTGATGCCTCGTGCTCGAGCAATTGGCGTTGCAGCGTCGCATGCTCTTGTTGCAGGGCACGGTAACGCGCCTGCAAGTCAAGCAGTTGCTGATTCTGATCCGCTTGCATCTCCATGACCCTGGCTCCACGCTCATCACAGCACCAACACAAGCCGATCAGGATCACCTGCCCATGGGCGCATGGCCACCACATGACCACCGACCGCCGCCGGGACAGGCACCTGACGGCACCGGAGCTGAAGTATCGCACCAGCCAGCCTCCTGCGCAGGCGCCCACCAACGAGCGGGGTCAATGCCGGAATAGATACAAATAAGATAGCTGTCAGCGCTTATCAAACAAGGGCTAAAGCATGTATTTGTGCTTAAGCTTGAAGCACGGCATCGGCCCGGATCAGGTCAGCGGCCTTTTCTGCAATCATGATCACGGGGGCATTGGTGTTGCCACTGACGATGCGCGGCATGATGGAGGCGTCAACCACACGCAGGCCTTGCAGGCCATGCACACGCAGCCGCGCATCGACCACATCGAGCTCACCGGGCCCCATGCGGCAACTGCCCACCGGGTGGTAAATGGTGTCGGCACGCTCACGGATCACCTGTTCGATCTGCCCATCGGTCTGCGCCTGCGCGGTCGCGTTGAGCTCACGCCCGCCCAGTTGTGCCAGCGCCGGCTGTTGCAGAATGTGGCGCATCAGCTTGAAGCCGCGAATCATGCGCTGCATGTCGTCGTGGTGGCCGAAAAAGTTGGGGTCCACGCGCGGCAGTTCCATCGGATTCTTGCTCGCCAGCGTGACGCTGCCCCGGCTGACCGGGCGCAGGATGCAGGCATGGCATGAATAGCCATGCCCCCAACTCAGGGTGCGGCCATGGTTGATCAGCTTGCCGATGACGAAATGCAGTTGCACATCGGGTGTGCGCTCATCCGCCTGGCTCTTGACAAAGCCACCGACCTCGGCAAAGTTGGTCGTCAACACGCCACTGCGCTGGCGTCGCCAGTCGTAGATGCCGCGCAACGTGTTCCAGGCACCGGTCAGAGACAAGCCAAACAGCTCAGTGTGCGCCGCATGCACCACTTGCACAATGTCGGGGTGGTCGTGCAGGTGTTGCCCGACCCCCGGCAAGTGGTGCACAGTGGCAATGCCGTTCTCAAGCAGATGCGCGTGCGCCCCGATGCCCGAGAGCATCAGCAACTGCGGCGACTGGATGGCACCGGCGCACAGCAGCACCTCGCGGCGGCAATGCAGTTGCTTGAGATGCCCGTCGTGCACAAACTCCACGCCCGTTGCACGTTTCTTGTCCAGCAAAATGCGGGTGGCGTGCGCCCCGGTGAACACCTGCAGGTTGGCACGCGACAGTGCTGGGCCCAGATAGGCTTTGGCGGTGCTACAGCGCTCGCCGTTCTTGTGCGTGACCTGGTAGGAGCCAACCCCTTCTTGCCCAGCCGCATTGAAGTCGGGATTGATCGGATAGCCCGCCTGGCTGCCTGCCTGGACAAACAAGCCGCCAAACCGGTTCGGACTGCGCAAATCCATCACATTCAGCGGTCCGCCAGTGCCATGATAGGCATCGGCACCGCGCTCGTTGTGCTCAGCACGTTTGAAATAGGGCAACACCTCATCAAAGCCCCACCCCGGGTTGCCCAGCGCGGCCCAATGGTCGTAGTCTTCGCGCTGACCCCGGATGTAGCACATGGCGTTGATCGAACTGGAGCCGCCCAGCACCTTGGCGCGCGGCTGATACCCCGAACGACCATTCAAGCCCGGCTGCGGCGTGGTGTTCAGGCCCCAGCCATACAGGCTGAACTTGGCCATGGCCGCCAGTCCGGCGGGACAATGAATCAGCACACTGCGGTCCGGCGGGCCTGCCTCCAGCAGCGCCACGGTGGTGTCAGGGTCTTGCGACAAGCGCGCCGCCAGCACACAGCCAGCCGAGCCGCCGCCAATGATGAGGTAGTCAAACATGCACATCTCCTGACACCTGCAAATGGGTGTTGTGTTTGCGCTGCAGGTTAGCCCAAAACACGCACATGGTTTAGAGACAGACATCCAACCGCCACATTGCGCCACAAAATCAGGCATCATTCGGGGATGAAACAAAAAGTCAAACTCAATTCCGAGACAGCTCTTGACGCGCCCGAACTGGAGCTGGTGCCTGACGATGGATTTGCCGCCACCGCCGCTGCGCCCTTTGATTTCGATGCAGCGCCCAGTGCCCCGACAGCGACATCGGCGTCGGCAGCAGCAAGCGCCGCCCAGCCAGCGCGCCCGGCGCCCGCCAGCGCCCACCATTTGGACGGCTTGTTTCGCTGGCCGGCGCCGCCGTCGCTGGCGGCCTATCAGAATTGTTGTGGCTGGAGTGATCCGCAGGAATGCGACATCGTGGGGTTGACGGGTTTGACCCGCCCTTGCACGCTGTTTGCCATGGTGCCCAGCGAGGGCAAGGTGCTGGTGCAGCTTGATCGGGCGCGCTCCATGGTGTCGCTGTCGTTTGCCCATTTCCGCCGGCTGATTCTCAAACAGGCCATCGAGCCCGATGCCAGCCTGCTTGCGGCCGACGCGTCTGCAGCAGAGCCCTCCCCGCCCCAGTCGTACCGAATGCTGCTGACCGATGGCAGCCACCTGAGCGGCGCCACACAAGGCCATGTGCAAACCGATTACGGCATTTTTTTCTACACCCCAGTGGATGACAGCGGTCGCCTGCAACGCGAGTTTTTGCCACGCCTGGGCTACCAGCAAGTCGAGGTGGACGGCGTGGAACTGGTTTTGACCCCACTGCCTTCAGAGGCTGGCAAGGCCAGTGCCACCACCACTGACAGCGAACACGACCGGGTCTTGACCGAGGCCTTGGTCAACAACCCCGAGCAACTGCTGCATGCGCTGGAACTGCAGTCCAGAATGCCTTTGTTGCGACTGGGTGAGGCGCTCAAGCGCATGGGCTACATCACCCCGGAGCAGCTTGATCGGGCGCTGGATCAGCAAAAGACCCACCCTGGCGCCCCCCTGGGGCAGGTGCTGGTCGAGATCGGTTTTATCACGCGCAAAAAGCTCAACGCTGCCATGGTGCGCAAGATGGGCTACCCGATGGTCGATGTGACCCGCTTTCCGATCGACCCCGGCGCGCTCAAGACGATCAATATGAGCACCGCCTTGCGCCTGCGGGTGTTGCCGCTGATGGTGCGCGGCAACCTGACCGTCGTGGCTGCCGCCGACCCGACGCAGCGGCAGATCTTTGAGGAACTGGAGTTCCTGACCCAGGGGCGCATCAAGGCGGCCCTGGCCGACGACCTTGACATCCGAACCGCCACTGACAACGCCTACAACAAGATGGGCTTTAACACCTGGTCGGACGATGTCGGACTGGTGGATTTTCCTGGCTTCAACGTGCCCGCACCACCCAGCAGCAGCGAATTGCTGCAGAGCATGGAGGCTGACTCGCAGCAGTCAGCGGCCGACGCCGAACCCGAGGATGAGCAGCAGATTGCCCAGTCTGACAACTCGCTGGTCAAGCTGATCAACACCATGATCATCGAGGCCTTCGAGCGTGGCGTCTCCGACATCCACATTGAATCGCAGCCCCGCCAGGCCAAGCTGCGGGTGCGCTTTCGCAAGGATGGGGTGTTGTCGCCCTATCTGGAGTTGCCACACACCTACCGCAGTGCGATGGTGGCGCGGCTGAAGATCATGGCCAGCCTGGACATCTCCGAGCGGCGGCGCCCGCAGGACGGCAAGATCGACTTTCGCAAGTTCTCGTCCAAACATCACCTGGAGCTGCGCATCGCCACCGTGCCCACGGCCAACAACCTCGAAGACGTGGTGATGCGTTTGTTGAGCTCGGCCAAGCCGGTCACGATGGACAAACTCGGGCTGTCTGACGTCAATCTGCGACAGTTGCGCGATGCGGTGAACCGCCCCTATGGCATGGTGCTGTGCGTGGGCCCCACCGGCTCGGGCAAAACCACCACACTGCACTCGGTGCTGGGCCACCTCAACACGCCACAGCGCAAGATCTGGACCGCCGAAGACCCGATCGAAATCACCCAACCCGATTTGCGCCAGGTGCAGGTCAACCCCGGCATTGACTGGACTTTTGCCAAGGCCTTGCGCTCGTTTCTGCGTGCCGACCCGGATGTGATCATGGTGGGCGAAATCCGCGACGAGGAAACAGCGCACATCGCCATCGAAGCCTCGCTGACCGGGCATTTGCTGCTCTCGACATTGCACACCAACAGTGCCGCCGAGACGGTCACGCGCCTGATCGACATGGGCATGAACCCGTTTAACTTTGCCGATTCGCTGCTCGCTGTGCTGGCGCAGCGCCTGGTCCGCAAACTGTGCCCGGACTGTCGCACCAGCACACCGGCCTCAGCCGAATGGGTCAGTGAAATCCTGGAGGACTACCTGCTGGGCTTTCCGGACAGCATGCGACCCGATCGCGCAGCATTGCAGGCGCAGTGGGTGGCCGAGTACGGACAAAACGGGGCCTTGCAGCACTACCACTGCAACGGCTGCCCCACGTGCCAGAACACCGGCCGCAAGGGTCGGCTCGGTGTGCATGAGTTCATGCGCGTCACGCCCAATCTGCGCCGACTGATCCAGACCCAGTCGCGCGCCGAACTGCTGCAGGCCGAAGCCTTTCAGACCGGCGAGTTCCGCACCTTGCGCCAGGACGGTATCCACAAGGTGCTGGCCGGCTTGGTGAGCATCGACGACGTCCGTGCCAACACCAACGCCTGAGGCGGGCGCGGGCCAGCACCCCTACAGCGCATTAACGCCTGACCGGGTGCTGGACGCGCTGGCGGCCATCGGCCTGGTCGGCGATGGGCGTTTGATGGCGCTCAATTCGTTCGAGAACCGCGTCTATCTGGTGCATCTGGAGCAGCCATCGCCACTCGGGCCGGCGGTGGTGGTCAAGTTTTATCGCCCCGGGCGCTGGAGCGACGCGCAAATCCTGCAAGAGCACGCATTTGCCACCGAGCTCATGATCGCCGAGGTACCCGTGGTGGCCCCGTTGTCGCTAGGTGGTGGCACTTTGCATCAGTGGCAAGGGTTTGCCTACAGCGTCAGCCCGATGCGCGGTGGACGCATGCCCGAACTCGACGATGGCGAGGTGCTGGAATGGACCGGCCGGTTTCTGGCACGTCTGCACAATGTGGGCGCGCGACGCCCATTTGAGCTGCGACCGACGCTGGACTTGCACCGGCAGGCGCTGGCTGCCCGCGAGTTCCTGCTGCACTCGCCCCTGTTGCCGCTGGACCTGCGCTCCACCTGGGAGAAGGCCGCTTCGAACGCTATTGACTTAATAGCTTCTAACGCAATACAGATAAGCGCTGCAGGCCAAAAACATCATGCTTCTTCGGGCCATGGCCTTGAGCCACTGCAGAGCCTGCGATTGCATGGCGACTGCCATCCGGGCAACATTTTGTGGACGCCCCTGGAGGCACCGGCCGATCGACAGCCTGGCCCTCATTTTGTTGATCTGGACGACTGCTGCAATGGCCCGGCGGTGCAAGACCTGTGGATGCTGGTCAGCGGCAGCCGCAGCGAGCGCACCCGGGCGCTGGCCAGTCTGATCGATGGCTACGAACAGTTGCGCCCATTTGATCGGCGCGAGCTGGCACTGATCGAGCCTCTGCGCACCTTGCGCATCCTGCATTACAGCGCCTGGTTGGCCAGGCGTTGGGACGACCCGACTTTTCCGATCCATTTTCCGTGGTTTGGCAGCAGCGACTATTGGGCCGGTCAGGTGCAGATGCTGCAAGATCAGCTAGCAGCGATGCAGGAGCCGCCGCTGTCACTGTAGCCAGGTGTTGGCGACGGGGGTTTGCTGTTTCTGTTGCGGCTCTCAGTGCGAGCGGATGCGGGTGCCGAATGCCTGATCGGTCAGGATTTCCAGCAACAACACATGTGGCACCCGGCCATCGATGATGTGCACCGCATGGACGCCGCTCTTGGCCGCATCCAGCGCACCGGCAATTTTGGGCAGCATGCCGCCGCTCAGGGTGCCATCGGCAAACAGCTCATCGATGCGTCGGGCGCTCAAGTCGGTCAGCAACTGCCCGCTCTTGTCCAGCACGCCGCTGATATTGGTCAGCATCAGCAGCTTTTCAGCCTGTAATACGGTGGCCAGCTTGGCCGCCACCACGTCGGCATTGATGTTGTAGCTCTGGTTGTCTTCGCCATAACCAATCGGGCTGATCACCGGGATGAAGGCATCGTCCTGCAACGCGCGCACCACGCTGGGGTCGATGCTGACGATGTCGCCCACCTGACCCACGTCGTGCTCTTTGGTCGGATCGGCGTTGTCAAGCATCTTGAGCTTTTGTGCCCGGATCATGGCCCCGTCACGCCCGGTCAGACCGACGGCCTTGCCGCCGGCGGCGTTGATCAGACCCACAATGTCTTGCTGCACCTCGCCACCCAGCACCCACTCAACCACCTCCATCGTCTCGGCATCGGTGACCCGCATGCCCTGTATGAATTCGCCCTGTTTGCCCAGGCGTTTGAGTGCAGTTTCAATCTGCGGCCCGCCGCCATGCACCACCACCGGGTTGATGCCGACCAGCTTGAGCAGCACCACATCTTCCGCAAAGTCCGCCTGCAGGTCGGGGTCGGTCATGGCGTTGCCGCCATATTTGATGACCATGGTTTTGCCGTGGTACTTGCGGATATAGGGCAGCGCCTGCGCCAGGATTTCGGCCTTTTCGCGCGGCAGGATGTGGGTGACGTCGGTCATGGAGCTTCCTTGCAAAGCGGTTGACAGGAAAATGATGGCAAATTGTGCCGCAGATGCGGTCTGCCAAGCAGCAGCCAACGTGGCTCAGGTTGCTGCTGCACTCTGGTAGCCATGCACACAGTGCTGCAGCACAGCCTTGATGGCAGGCAGGTCTTGCGCCACGGCGGCTTGCTGCAAGCGCCGCAGTTGTTCGGCCAATTCGTCCCACGGCAGGTGGTCTTCATGCGCCTTCATGATGCGCGGGTGCGCAGTGCGTTCGGGCTTGTCACCGATCAGCAGCTCCTCGTACAACTTTTCACCTGGCCGCAGTCCGGTGATGATGATGTCGATGTCGCCCTCAGGGTGCCCGGCGTCGCGCAGTGTCAGGCCCGACAACTGCACCATGCGTTGTGCCAGGTCCATGATGCGGACCGGCTCGCCCATGTCCAGCACAAACACGTCACCGCCCTGCGCCATGGCACCGGCCTGCAACACCAGTTGTGCCGCCTCCGGGATGGTCATGAAATAGCGTGTGACCTCGGGGTGGGTCACCGTGAGCGGGCCGCCACTGGCCAATTGGCGCCGGAACAAGGGCACCACGCTGCCGCTGGAGCCCAGCACGTTGCCAAAGCGCACCATGCAAAAACAGGTTCCGTCAGGTCCGGCCTGCTGCGCCAGGGCCTGCAACACCAGTTCGGCCAGACGTTTGCTGGCACCCATGATATTGGTCGGGCGCACCGCCTTGTCGGTTGAAACCAGGACAAAACGGCGCACCCCGGCGTCCTGCGCGGCTTGCGCCAGGTGCCAGGTGCCCCACACATTGTTCAAGATGCCCTCGCCCGGGTTGTCCTCCACCATGGGCACATGCTTGTAGGCAGCGGCGTGATAGACCGTGGCCGGTCGATAGCGCTGACAGATCGCAGCCAGCCGGTTCGGATTGGACACACTGGCCAACAAGGGAACCAGATCCAGCTCGATCTGGTGGGCATGGCACAGGGCCAGCAGCTCCTGATGAATGCTGTACAGGCCATACTCGTTGTGATCGAGCAGCAGCAATTGGCGCGGGCGCTGCAACACGATCTGGCGCGTCAGCTCACCGCCGATGCTGCCGCCTGCCCCAGTGACCAGCACCACCCGAGCGCTCAAGTCATGTGCCAGCAACTCGGGGTGCGGTGCCACCGGGTCGCGCCCGAGCAGGTCCTCGATGTCAAGTTCGTGAAAGTCCTGCACCGTGACGCGCCCGCTGGCCAGATCGGCCAGACCCGGCAAGGTCCGCACATGCACCGGCAGCGGCCGCATGCGCTCAAGAATGGCGTTGCGCCGGTCTCGCGAGCTGCTGGGCAGGGCCAGCAAGACGTCGGTGACCCCTTGGTGCGCAATGATCGCAGGCAGTTCGTCCGGCGCAAACACTGGCACGCCGTTGATACTGCGGCCAACTTTGGCTGGATCGTCATCCACAAAGCCCAGCAGGGCGAACTGCCGCGACAAACGCAGTGCCGAAGCCGTCTGCACCCCGGCAGTGCCAGCACCGTAGATCAGCAAACGGCCCTCCAGGGTGTGCGCACCCCGGCCCAGGCCGGCCAGCCAGAGGCGCGCCACGGCACGGCTGGCACCGACCAAAAACAGAAAGAGCAAGGGCTGCAGCACACCCAGACTGCGTGGCACACCCGGCCATTGCATCACCAGCAACAGGCCAAACAGCACGCCGCCATACAACAATACGGCCAACGCCGTGGCCTGCAGCGCTGCCTGACCGGTGTAGCGAAAGATGGCCCGGTACAAGCCCAGGCGAACAAAAAACGGCAGTGCCAGCACAGGCGCCAGCAGATAAACCCACCACTGCGCCCCCACCGGCCAATGCCAGGCATCCAGCCGAAGGGTATAGGCCAGCCAGGTGGCCAGCACGGCCAGCACCACATCCAAGGCCACCACTACGGCCTGTTTGTGCGCACGAGACCACCCCAACACTCTGCTTTGCATGAGTTCAACCGAAAGAATGAACGTGAAACACGCCCGTCATTGCGCGCGAAGCGAAGCAATTCATGGTTTTACATGCATGGATCGCCAAGGCCTTTGGCCTCGCGACGACGACACAGTTTCATGCTTTGGGGCAAATGCCATCCATGCAAGTGAGAGGGGGCGTGTACCAGTGGGGAGCACCCCGAGGTGACCAGCCCGGTTTTGTTGCGGTGCCGCCGCTGGCACGCCTGACACCGCAAGGTTGGCAAAAAATCAGATCGCGAACTCTTCGCGGGTCCGCCCCTGTGCCACCAGCGCCGCCAGCCAGCGCGGCATCAACCCCCGGCCCGA
>JFJP01012179.1_pt1 | contig 23351 bp, 19 predicted proteins | sample 431651 | NCBI WGS metagenome assembly JFJP01 (sample SAMN02602958, study PRJNA72255) | Microbial mat metagenome, whole genome shotgun sequencing project. | biome: fresh water; feature: sink hole; material: water; isolation source: purple microbial (photo- and chemosynthetic) mats found in...
AATTGCCGTATCAACCACAGGAGGCACGATGAGCAAAGAAAATGAAGCCGTAATTCTAAGCGCCGCGCGCACAGCCATCGGAAAATTTCAAGGCGGACTGAGCAGCCTCTCTGCTGTAAAACTTGGCGCGGCGGCGGTCAAAGCCGCAGTGGAGCGCGCAGGCATTGACCCAAACGATATTGAAGAAGTCTTGATGGGCAATGTCATTCAAGCGGGTAACGGACAAGCCCCCGCGCGGCAAGCGGCGATCTTTGCGGGGCTTCCAGCCACAGTCAGCGCGACCACCATCAACAAGGTTTGCGGATCAGGTTTGAAAGCCGTCATGCTTTCGGCGCAAGCCATTCGCGCAGGCGACGCCGATCTCTTCGTAGCAGGCGGCATGGAATCCATGAGCCGTGCGCCGTACCTCGTCAACGGGCGTTCGGGCGAATTGAAGTTCGGTCATCAACCCCTCACCGACGCCCTGCTCCACGACGGGCTGTGGGATCCGTTTGAAAATTGGGGCATGGGCATGGCGGCGGAATTTATCGCGAATGAATACAAAATCACACGCGAGGCGATGGATGAATTTGCGCTTCGCTCCCACCTGAAAGCGGCGGCGGCACAAGAAGCGGGACGGTTCAAGCCTGAGATTTTCCCTGTCCAAATTCCTGGTCGAAAAGGGCGGCGGCACAAGAAGCGGGACGGTTCAAGCCTGAGATTTTCCCTGTCCAAATTCCTGGTCGAAAAGGCGAAACGACAGCCTTCGACACAGACGAGGGACCGCGCAAAGATACCTCAATTGAGTCGCTTGCCAAACTCAAGCCCGCCTTCAAGGCCGACGGCAAAGTGACCGCAGGCAATGCATCCTCCATGAATGATGGTGCGGCGGCGGTTGTGGTTGCGTCCCGCGCCTACACAGAAAAAAATAATTTCAAACCAATGGCTCACATTACAGGCTACACGCAGGCGGCTTTGGAGCCGAAATATCTGTTTGCCGCGCCTGGGCTGGCAATTCCCAAACTGTTAAATAAAATCGGCTGGAAACTTGGCGACGTTGATCTCTTTGAAGTCAATGAAGCCTTTGCCGCGCAGGCTCTTGCAAACGGCTACGCCCTCGCCGATCAAGGCTGGGATTGGGACAAGGTCAATGTCAACGGCGGAGCGATTGCTCTCGGTCACCCACTCGGCGCGAGCGGGGCACGCATACTAACGACTCTGATCTACGCCTTGAAAGATCGCGGACTAAAACGCGGAGTCGCTTCGTTATGTTTGGGTGGCGGCGAGGCTGTGGCAATGGCGATTGAGGTTGAGTAATTGACAAATTGGAGAATTGACAATGGATAAAACCGAACGCAGCGAAAAAATGGAACTCTACGGGCGTGGATTCAGCCTGTTGGAAGCGGCTCTGGCCGAGGCGCCGCAGGAGGCGATGAAGTTCAAGCCCGTACCAAACGAGTGGAGCATCCACGAGATCATCATCCACATCGCGGATAGTGAATCGAATGCCGCGTTACGCGCGCGCAAACTGATCGTCGAACCCGGCGGCGTGTTGATGGGCTACGATCAAGATGCGTGGGCTGACACGTTAAATTATCACGAACACAATTTTGAAGACGCGCTGGAAGTTACAAGACTCGCAAGAAAAACGACTTACGAATTGCTCAAAAGACAGCCTGACGAAGTTTTCACCCACTCCATTATCCACCCTGAATATGAAGCGCCGTACACTTTTGAGCAATGGATCAATATTTACTCGGCACATATCCCAGGGCATATTGAACAGATCAAAAATAATATGCGTCTATGGAAAGAGCAAAAATGAATATCAAAAATATTTTTATCGTCGGCGCGGGGACGATGGGCAACGGCATCGCACAGGCTGCCGCAACATCAGGCTATCAAGTCACCTGCATGGATGTTCAGCCTGCCGCGTTGGAAAAAGCCAAAGCGACGATTGCAAAATCGACTGCGAAGTTGTTGGAGAAGGGCGTGATCCATGCTGAGCAAAAATCGGCGGCGAACGCAATTCAATTCGTGACAAATATGGATACGATGAAAGCCGCAGATTTAGTGATCGAAGCCGCAACCGAAAACCCCGAATTGAAATTCAAAATTTTCAAAGACATGGACGCCAACGCGCGCGAAGGCGCGATTCTGGCGAGCAACACTTCGTCAATTTCGATCACGAAGATCGCAGCAGTGACCAGCCGTCCCGATAAAGTGATCGGAATGCACTTCATGAATCCCGTGCCGTTGATGAAACTGGTCGAAGTCATTCGCGGACTGGCAACCCATGACGAAACACGCGACACAGTTTTTGAAGTGATTCAGCAAATGAACAAGTCGCCCGTAGAAGCAAATGATTCGCCTGGGTTTATTTCAAACCGCATTTTATGTCCAATGATTAACGAAGCCATTTTCGCTTTGCAGGAAAATGTTGGCACGCCTGAAGCAATTGACACTGTGATGAAGTTGGGCATGAATCATCCCATGGGTCCGCTGACATTGGCAGACCTGATTGGGCTTGACGTTGTTTTGTTCGTGATGGAAGTGTTGCAAAGAGATTTGGGCGAAGATAAATACCGTCCCGCATACTTGTTGCGAAAAATGGTGGACGCGGGTTATTTGGGAAGAAAAACAGGACGCGGATTTTACAAATATTAATATTTGACTCATCCTCTCAACCCTGCTATTATCTTTTTCATGCGGAATAATTTCATCGAACGCATCTGGCGCACCCTGCGCGATATTCCACGTTGGTTTCGTCCAGGTTTGGGCATTAAACGTTGGTACGCTCTGGTAATGATTGGCATTACATTATTGGGGCTGGGTTTTGCAGTCTTAATAATTGACCTGTACCGCACCGACTCTTCCAATCCCATTTTACTTACATTCCTCACCTACGCATCCCTGCGATTTATTCCACGCGTCTGGCGCGCAATCATTTTTGGCGGGTTGGGTATTGGACTTGTGGTGTATGGTATTTTGCGGCTTAACCGTTCGCTACTGCAACCGTTCATTCGCCCAGGTTCTGATGTGTTTGATCAGATCACAGATTACCGCCGCCGCGAACGCGGCCCGCGTATCGTAACAATCGGCGGAGGTCACGGACTGGCAACGCTTTTACGTGGATTAAAAACGCACACCCGCAACCTGACGGCTGTTGTCACCGTTGCGGATGATGGCGGCTCCTCTGGCAGATTGCGCGAGAGCCACGGCATCCTTCCGCCTGGCGATATTCGCAATTGTCTCGCCGCACTCTCCAACGACGAAGCCCTGCTCACCCAACTCTTTCAATATCGTTTTAGCGGATCCCCTGACCTTGAAGGTCATTCATTTGGGAATCTTTTCATCACAGCGCTGGCTGATATTACAGGCAGTTTTGAAGATGCCGTTGCTGAATCAGGCCGCGTACTTTCGGTCAATGGACGAGTGTTGCCCTCAACCTTGCATAATGTTAAACTGGTCGCCAGCATGGAACTGCCGCACTCACTTAACGAAGTGCGCGTGGAAGGTGAAAGTAAAATTCCCACAATGGCGGGCAGAGTCAACCGCGTATGGCTCGAACCAGATAATGCATCTGCATTCCCGCCTGTCATCAAATCCATATTAAATGCAGATGTAATCATCGTCGGGCCCGGCAGCCTTTACACCAGCCTCCTGCCCAACCTGCTTGTGAATGACCTACTGGCCGCCATGCAAGCCAGCCGCGCCATAAAAATATATGTTTGCAATATTGCCACCCAATCTGGCGAAACTGATTTTTTCACCTGCTATGACCATATCCGCGCGCTCGAAAATCATGTCGGCGAAGATCTGTTCGATATTATTTTATGCAACAATAATTACGAGAATAATATTGGATCATCGCAATGGGTTCTTGCAGATGAAAAAACACTCTCAGACTCACGCACCCATTGCTCTGACCTTGTAGATGATGGACACCCCTGGCGGCACGACTCGATCAAACTGGCACAGGTCATCATGGATATTTTTTATGAACGCACAGGACCATTAAGTGAAAACGGCATCCAGCAGATGCTATAATTCAGCCAATCTTATGTTAAAATAACAAAGATTGTGCAAAAAATCACAAGACTACATTTTCTTTAAGGAGATTTAAAATGACAATAAAAGTTGGTATTAATGGCTTCGGCCGCATTGGACGACAGGTAATTAAAGCGATCCGCGATAAGTACCCCACCGAACTTGAGGTTGTTGCCTTTAACGATATTGGCGATGTAAAGACAATGGCTCACCTGCTCAAATACGATTCGACCTATGGCCGTTTCGAAGGCACCGTGGAAATTGCCGGCGAGGATCTTTTGATCGATGGGAAGAAAGTCAAAGTCTTCAAAGAGACCGACCCCTCCAACATCATGTGGAAAGACTTGGGCATTGACATCGTCATCGAATCAACCGGTCTGTTCACCATCAAGGAAGACGGCGTCAACAAGAAGGGCAAGACCGTCAAGGGCGCAGTCAACCACATCACCTCTGGTGGCGCCAAGAAAGTCATCATCTCAGCCCCCGCTGAAGGCGAAGACTTGACCGTTGTTCTCGGCGTGAACGAAGACAAGTACGATTCCGCCAAGCACCATGTCGTTTCAAATGCTTCCTGCACCACAAACTGCCTTGCGCCTGCCGCCAAAGTAGTGCATGACCTGTACAGCATCAAGCGCGGCTTTATGACCACCATCCACTCCTACACCAACGACCAGAAAGTGCTCGACATGCCGCATTCAGACCTGCGCCGCGCCCGCGCTGCCGGATTAAACATCATCCCGACCACCACCGGCGCCGCCAAGGCTATCGCTCTGGTCATTCCTGAATTGAAGGGCAAGTTCGATGGTTATTCCCTGCGCGTCCCGACCCCCACAGTTTCCGTAGTGGATTTCACCGCTGAACTCGAAAAAGAAACCACCACCGAAGAACTGCGCCAGGCATTCCGCGATGCCGCCAAGACACCGCGCTTCAAAGGCATCCTCGAAGCCGTGGACGAACCCTTGGTCAGCATGGACTTCAAGGGCAGCCCGTACAGCTCCTCAGTTGATTTGCCGTTCACATCCGTCCTCGGCAAAGACAAGAGCAACTTCATCAAAGTCGTCACCTGGTACGATAATGAATGGGGTTATTCCTGCCGCACAGCCGATCTCGCGGCGTTGATGGCGAAATCCCTGTAATTGGTAAATAGTAAATTGGTAGATTGGGAAACTGGTCTACCAATTTTACTAATTTACCAATTCCCAATTTACCGAGGAATTTATGAACAAGAAAACTGTAAAAGATATCGATCTCAAAGGCAAACGCGTGATTATGCGCGTCGATTTCAACGTGCCGATGGCAGATGGCAAAGTAACGGATGATAAGCGCATCAAAGCGGCGCTGCCAACCATTAATTATGTTTTGGAACAAGGCGCATCCTTGCTTTTGATGAGTCACTTGGGACGCCCCAAAGGCGGCCCCGATGCCGAATTCAGCCTGAAAGCCGCTTCGGAAGCATTGTCAGCGCTGTTGGGCAAGCCGGTCAAGATGGCTCCTGATTGCGTCGGCGCAGAAGTTGAAAAGATGGCACAGGAAATGAAACCCGGCGATGTGATCATGCTGGAGAACACCCGCTTCCACAAGGGCGAAGAGAAGAACGACCTTGACCTCGCCAAGCAAATGGCCGCGCTCGGTGAAGTGTACGTCAATGATGCATTTGGTTCTGCTCACCGCGCCCACTCCTCCACCGAAGGCATTGCACGCTTCCTGCCCGCCGTTTCCGGCTTCCTGATGGAACAGGAACTTGAATATCTTGGTCGCGCAGTTGCGAACCCTGAACATCCCTACATCGCCATTCTCGGCGGAGCAAAGATCAGCGACAAGATTTTGGTTGTGGAAACTCTTGCATCCAAATGTGACAAACTGATCATCGGCGGCGGCATGGCAAATACCTTCCTCACCGCGAAGGGATTGAACATGCAAGACAGCCTTGTCGAAGCAGAGGCGCTTGAAACTGCAAAAACTTTGCTTGCCAAACTTGGCGACAAATTGATCCTGCCTGTGGACGCAATCATCGCCGATAAATTCGATGCGGAAGCCAACACTCAAACTGTGGATGTGGATAAAATCCCCGCAGGCTGGCGCATGTTGGATGTGGGTCCGAAGACCATCGAAGCCTACAAAGCCGTGATTGGTACAGCCAAGCTGGTCGTTTGGAATGGTCCCGTGGGCGTCTTTGAAATGCCGAAGTTTGCCGAAGGCACGTTCGCCCTTGCCCGCATGTTAGCCGAATCCAGCGCGATCACGGTCATCGGCGGCGGCGACTCGGCCAGCGCGGTCAAGAAGGCAGGCGTTGCCAAACAAATGACGCATGTCTCCACTGGCGGCGGCGCTTCGCTCGAATTCCTGGAAGGAAAAGAACTGCCCGGCGTTGCTGCGTTGCTCGATAAATAGTCCTTCGAGATTGACAATGGTTGATACCAGAACAGCGCGGAGCTTCTTCGCGCTGTTCTTTAGTCCACTTTGCGGGCTTTGTAATATTTGCGCTGGCTGACAGCGTAAACAATGCCTCTCGAAACAGAACCAATCTTCCGCTCATTTTCCGCATTTCAATTTACAAACAATTCACATTTAGCACATCAAAAACTCAATACACTCGACTATAATCTAAAAAAATGCAAGCGGAGATTATGAATGTCTTTCAATATCGGTGAGAACGTTGGTCCCTATCGGATCATCGAACAACTTGGACAGGGTGGCATGGCGACGGTTTATAAAGCCTATCATGCTTCACTTGATCGCTACGTTGCCTTAAAAGTTCTACACCCGGCTTTTCATCAAGATCAAACATTCATCACGCGCTTCCAACGCGAAGCGCGCGTGGTTGCGCGTTTGGAACACCCCAACATTGTCCCAATTTATGACTATTCCGAACATGAATCGCGTCCTTTTCTTGTAATGAAATATATTGAAGGGGATACGCTCAAGGCGCGTTTGAACCAGGGTCCGCTGACTTCAGAAGAGATCGAACAGGTGGTCAATTCAGTTGGCGCTGCGCTGGCGTACGCGCACAAACAGGGCATTTTGCATCGTGATGTCAAACCGTCAAATGTGATGATCGCAACAGACGGCGCAATGTACCTCGCAGATTTTGGACTCGCGCGCATTGCAGAAGCAGGTGAATCTACCATGTCATCTGATTCGATCATGGGCACACCGCAATACATCTCGCCTGAGCAGGCAATGGGCAAGAAAGACCTCGATGCCGGCACGGATATTTATTCCTTCGGTGTCATGCTGTATGAAATGGTGGTGGGGCAAGTCCCGTTCAGCGCAGATACGCCCTTCTCCATCATTCACGATCATATTTACACGCCCCTGCCTTTACCCAAAAAGGTGAACCCAAATGTGCCTGAGCCTGTTCAACGTGTTTTATTAAAAGCGCTTGCAAAAGATCGCCTTGACCGTTACACCGCAACCGAAGAGTTAATGACAGCCTTCAAAGAAGCGTGGACAGAAGCGGGCGTGCCGATGCAAGGCACAGCCATCGTCATGCGCTCAAGCATGTCAAAAGACAAAACGGGTTCAAAAAGACAAAACTTCATCCAGAATGAAAAAGCGGCAGCCATTGAAAGCCGGTCAAAGAAATTCTCACCGTGGATGTGGGTAAGCATTGGATTAGTTGCCCTGCTTTGTTTGACCATAGCGCTGCTTGCAATCCGAAAGAATCGATCCGCTCCCCCGCCAAACCAGCCAATTGCGGCAACAGCGATCATTCCTGCCACAGTTGCGCCGACACAAATACTTCCAGCCACCCCATTACCTCCTCCCGAAAACGGAGAAGCCGCTGGAAACCCTAATCTGCCTACTTTTCAAAATGCCTCGCCCGAATTAAAAGCGGCGATTGAACTGGTTGCCAAAAACCCAAATGATCCTGACGCTCATTTGAATCTATCCATCGCGCTGTTGGAATCAAAAGAAAATGCTCGCGCTGCAATGGAAGAACTGGTACAAGCCGCAAATTTAGCGGGACCCGACAACAAGGATTTTCTCCTGAAAGCCGCGGAAAAATTCAAAGAACGCGGAGCATGGGTACCCGCCGCAGGAATGTATTTGCGTTTGAATCAGGCTTATCATAATGAAATCGTACCCATGGAAGTCAGAAATAATTTCCACGAGGCTGTCTACAAAGCCACTGAACAAAAAGACATGCCGCTCTTCGTACTCTTTGAGCGGATTGACAATGTAGACCCGGGGCTTGGCCACATTGCGCGCGGACGGTACGCCCTGTACAACGACATAGGCGACGCGCAAATACAACTTGCCAAAGCAGAAAATATGACGCCAAAAATGCACGAAGCAACTTTACTAAAAGCAGAAATTGAAATGCAATCGGGCAATCAGGCAGAGGCGAAAAACACCCTGTTACCGCTTTCCTCTGATCCTCAAACGCCCGAATGGATTCGCCTCATGGCGGAAAACTATCTCAAAACCATACAATAGGAAATCATCATGCGAAAATCACTTGTTGCCGGCAATTGGAAAATGAACAAAACCATCGCAGAAACACGCGATCTGGTCTTCAAAATGAGCACGCAACTGCGCGAGATCAACGGCGTTGAAAAAGTCATCTGCCCGCCGTTCATGTCGCTCATGGCAGCCTCAGCCCTGCTCGAAGGTTCAGGTATTGGCTTGGGCGCGCAAAACATGCACTGGGAAGAAAAAGGCGCGTTCACCGGCGAAACCTCACCCGCAATGGTCAAGGAATTATGCGGCTATGTCATTCTTGGGCACTCGGAACGCCGCGCCTACTTCAACGAAACCGATCAGGTTGTGAATCGGAAATTGCTCGCCGCCCAGGCAATGGACCTGACCCCAATCGTCTGCGTCGGCGAAACGCTGGATCAATACGAATCAAAACTTACCCGTGAGGTTGTTTCTGCTCAAACGAGCAATAGTCTCAGGGGAGTATCTCCTGCCTATGCCGCGCGCATTATCGTTGCCTACGAGCCTGTCTGGGCTATCGGCACCGGCAAAGCATCCAACGGATTGGAAGCAAATGCCGTTGTCAAAGATGTCATCCGCCCGGCGCTGGCAGAATTGTTTGGAGAAGAAACCGCGCAAGCCATCCGCGTACTGTACGGCGGATCAGTCACAGCGACCAACGCCGCCGAGTTCTTTGGTCAGCCTGATATTGACGGCGCGCTCGTTGGCGGCGCAAGCCTGAAAATAGACGAATTCGTTGCCATTACAAAAGCCGCAGCAAAATAAGGCGCTGGACGACAGACCGATGAAGGATGAGAGCAACCATCCTTCATCATTCATCCTTTGTTCTCCATGTCTTTCACTGGCTTGTTCTGGTTTATCTTAACCCTCCTGCCGCTGGTATTTCTCCAGCGGCTTTTGCATCGTGAGATTCAAGCCGTTTTTTTAATTGTGACGCGCAACCTCCAGTTGACGATTGGCTTGTTCTCGATCTTATTTTTGCCGGGCGTATTTCTGCATGAACTAAGTCATTTTTTGATGGCGAAAATATTGCGCGTGCCAACGGGGAAAACTTCACTCATTCCAAAATCCCTGCCAAATGGACGACTGCAAATGGGGTACGTTGAAACCGCGCAGGCAGACATTGTCCGCGATTCGCTGATCGGAATTGCGCCGTTGATCGCAGGCTCGTCATTTCTCGCCTACGCAGGCTTGAATAAACTTGGGTTAAGCACGCTGCTGGCTGTGTTGACAAATGGACAACCTGAATTGTTCTGGATGGGATTAAAACTATTGCCGCAAGTCAACGATTTTTACTTGTGGTTCTACCTTGCATTTGCCGTTTCCAGCACCATGCTGCCCTCCGAATCAGATCGCCACGCCTGGCTTCCGCTTGGACTATGGACAGCAGGGTTGCTTGCCCTTGCGATCTTCGCTGGCGCAGGCACTTGGATGCTTGAAAATATTACCCCGTTATTAAATGATTTCCTCGGCTCAGTGGCCACTTTATTTGGATTAAGTGTCGCGCTGCATGTGATACTTTTACTGCCGACAATGCTTCTTCACCGCATTGCTTCAAAGATCAGCGGGGTGGATGTGAAATAATGGTTTGAGTTGCAAAACACAACCTATTGAATTTCAGGCATGATTGCTTTTTTATTAAACCCGTTCCACGCGCGCGTGTTCAAAATCTTTTTGCGTTCCGAAATTTTCTCCACGCGCTTCAACCATTCCGCTTCGGCTTGGGCGGCTTCGCGGAAGCATTGAGCAGAAAAGTCTGCGCGTTCTGACGCAGAGGCGTTGGTTAAGTTCAAGGCGCCCTGCACGAACTTCCTTTCAAGTTCGTCGCGGTCGCTGGCGTAGGTTTTTATGCGTTCAGGGTAGTTGATCAACGTGGCGCGATGCAGGCGTTCGTGAGACCAAAACAGGGATGAAGAATCATACGTCGAAGCAGGATCAGACCCAAGGGGCGGTAATGATGCGTCAATCCACATCGGCTTGAAAATGCTGGTACACGGGGCTGATGTTCCGGTGGCAAAAATGATCGGCGCGCGGTCATCCAAATAAACGACCATGGATGCAGTGCTTTGGCTGACGCGGACGGGACCAAAACCCGCGTGCATACAAATATCCACATCAAAAATGCTGGCGGTCTGCGGATCAAAATTTTCATCCTTGTGGTGGCGCAGTGTTTGCATCATTGATTCAATACTGGATTTTTGTCCGCTTAGAATGGCGGTTGTGGTTGCGCGGCGTATGCGTCCCCTGCCGAAGTTGGTAAAAAGAAAATCAGAATAGTCTTTTGCGTAATTAAATTTCTGGGGTGATTTGGAGAAACCTTTTTGAACTGCAATCTCAACCAAGCCTGGCGATGCGATATCAAATTGATTGGCAATTGTTAAACAGTTTGAAATGGAATACACATCTTTAATCTGGCGCGCCGCCCATTGCCTGTCCACAGTTTCAAGCGTCCAGGCATCTTCGGCATTGGCAATTAGAAAACTGTTGTGATAATACATGCTCTCGCCATGCGAGGCGCAATTGCCGCCCTGACCAAATTGCTCAAGCAGATCAATGATCACTTGCAAAGCTTCGCGCGGGGTTACGGCGCGTTCAAGCGCGGCGCGCAACATATCCATGCCAAGCAGGGCTGGTTCTTTGTTGGCCGGAACTTTGGAATAAACTGCTTCATTACCAATGACCAGCCCATGCTCGTTGACTCCCATTTCGCCACCCCACATCCAAAAGGGTTTGGATAAAAGAACTGCGTGAGTTTTTTCAACCTGTGGAATTTCAATATAGGTGCATTTGACACGGCTATTCACCTGATATTGCGCGGCGGGAAAATATGCAATATGCTGTCCCTCGTTCACCGGGCGGTCTGAATTTTTTCCAAAGAGGGCGATACCGTTTGATGTGGCAGATTTGGTTGCGATAAGAGTGTCACACATAGGGGGTCCTTAAGCGGCAGAGTATAGCATATTCATTTTTTATATTTCAAGTTGAATGCCTTAAGTAAACAATAAATGTAGCGCCTTGATTTAACTCACTTTGGACTTCGATCCTTCCGCCCAACTCATCAACGATGGATTTGACAATATAAAGCCCAACGCCGCTGCCCGGAATTTCAGCAACTGTGACATTTCGGGCGCGATAAAATCGCTCAAACAAATGCGGAATGGCTTCGGGTGGAATGCCAAGCCCGTGATCAGCGATGGAAATACGCACCTCGCCATTCTCACTTTGAGCCGCCAGCACTTCGATGGTTTTTCCTTCGGGTGAGAATTTGACTGCGTTATTAATAAGGTTAATAAACACTTGCGACAACCCGCCGGCATCGCCAAGAACATTAATGGAGGGCTGGTCTGTTTCCAATTTTATGGAAATTTTTCGCGTATTGGCAATTGCTTTTACTGCCTGCACAGATTCTGTCAAAACGGGCAGTAAATCCAAGCGAGCCGATTCAAGTTTCATTCTGCCGCTTTCCAAACGCCCCGCCAGCAGTAGTTGATTGATCAAATTCTTCTGGCGATTTAACTCGTGCATCAAGGTTTCGAGATATTCCGCCATCTCTTCCTGCGTGCCGCCATGCTGCAATAGTTCTGCCATCAAAATGGCGGAGGTTAATGGCGTGCGTAATTCATGCGAAGCGCGGTTGATAAAATCGGATTTCATCTGATCCAAACGCGCCTGTTCGGTAATATCGCGCACAATGATCAAGGCTTCCTCTGAACTGATGGGGTGCAACCGCGCTTCGAATACCTGATCGTGATTTGGCAGGCTAAACCCGTACACCCAATGAGCCGCAACAAAAGCGCCCTGCGCTTCTGGATCAATGATCATATTCACTACATCCAGCGGCCAAAGTTCAGAGAGTTTGATTCCGATCACCGATTCGCGCGGCAGGTAAAGCGGGTGACTCGGATGAACGCTGTAGTCGAGAATCTGCCCCAGCAGATCGGTGCGGAGGAGGAGATCAGGCAGCGCATCGACGATAACACGGTTACGCATTTCACTCAGGCGAATGGTTTTTTCGTAGTGCAACCGTTCCAGCGCGGCGCCGATTAAGTTGGCAGTTGTTTGCACAGCATCAAATTCAGTAGTAAGCCAGGATAATTGATTCTGTTTATCAAATAAGGCAAGAAATCCCCAAAAGCCCAACATGCCTTGAACGGGAATTACCAGAATGGAAACAAGGGGGATTTCCACGTTATCAATTCTTACGCCGGTCACCGAAAATACGCGCGTGGGATTCTCGGTAATTGTCTCAAGGAACGGCTCAAGCGCGGTGGTTATGTCGAAAATTGTCGTGTCAAAACTCACCCACTGTGTCTGAATTTTTACGGAAGACTTATTAATATCAAGCAGCGCGCAACAAAACACATCCACTGCATATCCCAACGATTCCAGCACTTCGGGGAGTTTTATTTCAATATTGGAAGAGCGGAACAAACTTGCGGTCACTTCGCCGATCACCGAAAGCGCGCGCGTATGCCGCTTTAGACTTGCTTCAGATTGCCTGCGTTCCGAGACATCACGCGCCAGCATTTGAATATAAGCAGGCTGTCCCAGGGCATTATGCACAAAAGACATGCTCAACTCAACAGGCAACATGGAGCCATTTTTTTTCTTTAGCGTATGCTCTGATAAACTCGAATGTTTTTCAATCAAAACTTCACGCTGATCGACATTTTCAAGCAGCATAATTTCTTCAACGGGCAAGCCTGTTAATTGATGGTCTTCATAGCCAAGCAATCGCAATGCCTGCGGGTTGGCGGTAATAAGTTTGAAATCCAAACCGATAATGAACACACACTCCCCTGTCTGTTCAAATAGTGCGCGATAATCGAGGACGGTTTTTTCATCCATAAAATATATCTTCCGGTCTCAAATCAGGAAGAGTAGCCACCACGTAACAACCCTGCGCAGATTCCAATATTTTCACCTCGCCGCCCAGGCTGGTAAAAACTGCGCGCGCAACCGTCAAACCAACTCCCAAGCCTTGAAATTCGCGCCCATCGCCCTGACTGACTTGATAAAAACGCTCGAATACTTTTTCGCGCAGTTCAACGGGAATGCCAATTCCTTCATCCTGTACCGTAATAACCGCGCCTCCATTTTCGCTCGGCTTAACAGTTAATTTCACCACGCCTGACTGTGGGCTGAATTTGAATGCATTATCCACCAAATGCATCACAGACTGGGTAAATTCACGGCGCGGGGCTTTGATCACACCGCTAAAATTAATGTCGTGGACGAAACTTATGCCCTTTGAATCGTAACGTGCCTGCCTTCTTTTGATGGGCGCCAGAATATGATGCTCCATGTCTATCACCTGGCGCATCATATTCAAATTGTTCTGATCAATATCTGCCAGAAGGATGATGTCTGCGATTAATGTTTCCAGACGGTCGGCGCTGGAGTGTGCGATACGCAAAAATTCATTTTGTTCTTCGGCGGTTTTAAATTTATTATTAACCACCACATCCAGAGACATCATAACGTTGCCCAGTGGCGTGCGTAACTCATGGCTGAAATTTTGCAAGACCTCTCTGCGAAGTTTCTCCATTTCATCATGCGCGGCCTGCTTTACCTGTTCGCGCCCGCGTTCCTGTTCGGTCTTTACGCGACGCAAAACCGCTTCGATCCGCGCCACCAATTCTTCGGTGACGAAAGGCTTTGTCACATAATCATCTGCGCCGTCACGCATTCCAGCCACTCGATCTTCAGTGGATGTGCGCGCGGTAAGAAAGATGAATGGAATGGGCGACAGCAATGGATCCACGCTCATTTGTTGTTTCATCTCAAAACCATTTAGGTCGGGCATCATCACATCCGAGATGATCAAATCTGGCAGAGATTGCCTTGCCTTCAAAAAACCATCATCGCCATTAACGGCAGTGATCACACTGTAGCCATAGTGTCCAATCGTCGCGGCAAGCCCCATGCGAATGGAAGGCTCATCATCTACGATAAGAATGGTAAATTTTTTTTCTTCCATGAATTGCCTCTTTTTAGAACATTATACATATTATCAGGACTTCATTATCCCCGCATCCCGCCTAATAATCATTGTAATGGCATGACAAATCGTAACTGCTTAGCGTACCGTTATCCGTCCTGACGTAAACGTCAGCGATCATTTACGAAGCCGCCTGCGGTGGCTTAAGTCTGCGAAGCAGGCTTCGTTATTGAGCGCGGGGGTTCATCCCCGCGCGGAGTTGCAGGAGAAATACCCTCGCTGAGCAGTTACGACAAATCTGACGAAAAAAGACAGGGCGAATTGGGAATCTGATCTACTTTGCCACTGAGTATCACCCGTCAACCCGTTATAATGGGGGCATGTTTATAGATCAAGTTAACATCCACGTAAAATCAGGCAAAGGCGGCGACGGCATGGTGCATTTCCGCCGCGAGAAGTTTGTACCACTTGGCGGACCAGATGGGGGTGACGGCGGCAGGGGCGGCAATGCCATCTTTGAGGTAAAAGCCACGCTCAATACACTTTCTGCGTTTCGACAAAACGAAAAGTTCGCGGCAGACCCAGGCAAAAATGGCGGCGGCTCCGAAAAAACCGGTCGCGGCGGAAAAGACCTCATCATCTATGTTCCGCCCGGCACTGTGGTTTATGACGCCGAAACAGGCGACCTGCTTGGCGACCTGACCGAAGCAGGACAGCAACTATTGGTCTGCAAAGGCGGGCGCGGCGGGCTGGGCAACCAGCACTACGCCACCTCGCGCAACCAGGCTCCGCGCATGGCAGAACGCGGCGAACCGCACGAAGAGAAACTACTGCGTCTTGAACTCAAACTCATCGCCGATATTGGCATTATTGGATTGCCCAATGCGGGCAAATCCACTTTGCTTGCGGCGTTGACCAATGCCAAGCCAAAGATCGGCGATTACCCATTCACCACGCTGGAACCCAACCTCGGCGTGGCAAATATTGACGATGACACCACCGTGGTCATGGCAGACATTCCAGGCTTGATCGAAGGCGCGGCGGAAGGCGCAGGCTTGGGTCACGACTTTCTGCGTCACATTCAACGTACCCGTGTATTGATCCACATGGTAGACGGGCTATCCGAAGACCCGCTCGCAGACTTTAGCCAAATCAACAACGAGCTATCGCTCTTCGACACAAAACTTGGCGACAAACCACAGATCGTGGTACTTAACAAAATTGATCAACCCGATGTGCAGGAACGGCTGAAAGCCATCAAGGCAAGTTTCAAAAAACAAAAAGTGGAATTGATCACAGCCTCGGCAATGGCGCGTACCAACACACGCGATATTTTAATTGCGGCTTACCGAAAACTGGGTGAAATGCCAATCGAAGAATTGGACGAAACCCTGCCCGTGTACAAGCCTGAGGTAGACCCAAATCAATTTGAGGTCGCGCAAGAGGAAGACGGCAAGTGGCGCATCACAGGCGTTGCCATCGAACGCTCGGCAAAAATGACGTACTGGGAGCACGACGGCTCGGTTCGCAGATTCCAAAAACTGATGGAAAGACTCGGTGTGGATAAAGCCCTCAACGAAGCCGGCATCGAAGAAGGCGACACCGTATACGTGGGCAATTTTGAATTGGAGTGGAAAGACTAAGAGAGCGTTTCTTAAGTCAGACCCTAAGAGATTGTTTAATAATCCCGCTTTTTGACCACAAAGGCACGAAGTCTCAAAGACTCGAAGGGGAAAACTTTGTGGCTTTGTGTCTTGGTGACTTCGTGGTGAAGTTATTAAACAGTCTCTTAGGGTCTTTGTCAGCGAGTTAAGAAACAGTCTCAAAGTAGTCGGTTGAAAGGTTTTAGAACACCTTTGGCTTTTCGGGGGCTTAGCCCCCGAAAGAGCAGGGATGGGTTTTAAAATTATTTTCAACGAGTTACTTAAACCAGAGGAGCCCATGTTTGCACAAAAAAACCTCAAACAACGCGCAATAATAATCAGCCTCATCATTCTTGGCGTATTATTCACCGCATTCTTTGGAATGCGCGCATTCCGCGCCTTAAAAAAGTTTGATGGGCATGGACCTCCGCCGCGCGAAAAAGTTGAAACCGATGTTGAATTGATCCGCGAATGGATGACAGTTTCCTTCATCTCAAAAACATACCGCGTCCCTGAAAAAGAAATCTTTGACGCAATCAAGGTTTCTCCGCTGGGTAGCCACGATAAAAGCTTGAAAGAATTGAATAACGACTACTATCCAGATAAAGATGGATTTGTGATGGACACAGTCAAAGCGGTAGTCCTCGAAAAACAACCCCCGCCGCAGCCTGATTCTGCTCCGACAGCAGTTTCCACACCGAAAACGCCCGCTGCGCCATAACCCATCACATGTCTGAATTTTTCCTCACACAAGTCATTAATTTTGGCGCACCGCTTATAGGGCTTATCCTTTTTCTGGGAGCGCTTGGGTTCCCCGTTGGCGCATCGGTAGTTGTAATTGCAGCAGGCGCGTTTAGTCAACAAGGTATATTGGACTGGCCCAGCGCAATATTAATTGGGCTGATTGGCGCAGTCATTGGAGATACCCTTAGTTACGGCATTGGACATTATGCAAAAGACTGGACACAGCAACGGTTCGGAACCTCCCCCGCCTGGATCAACGCCAGCCAGTCGTTTCAAAACAATGCAGGCTGGGCCATCTACCTCACACGCTGGCTGATCACCGCCGTAGCCATCCCCACCAATTTGATTGCGGGTGGAAGCGAATATAAATTTTCACACTTTCTGCTTTATGATTTAACAGGCGAATTCACCTGGATAGTGCTTTACGGCGGTCTTGGGTATTGGTTTGGCAGTGAATGGGAATTGGTTTACGACTTCATCAGCAACTTTGGCGGTTTGGTTCTGGGAATAGCCCTGCTTGGCTTTGGCATCAAGCAGGCATGGAACTGGCAGGAAAAGAAAAAACAAGCCTTAGAGACCTGAGGTTATGCGCGAACAACTCCGAAGGAGTGAAATGATTATAGATTTGCGAAAAATGGATGAAATAACCCCGAAGGGGTGTCAGGGCTTTTAACGCGGAGCGAAGAACCTCTTATTTCAAGGTAGAGACCCTTCGCTCCGCTCAGGGAATCACGCTTTAGGTGCGTAAGGTGACTTAATAATTTCACCACGAAGTCACAAAGACACAAAGTTTTCCCCTTCGAGTCTTTGCGGTCAAAAAAGCGGGCTTATTAAACAGACTCCATTCCCCCTTGGGCAAAGAAAAAAACAACAAAAAAAGAGACACTCAATTTCTGAGAGTCTCTTTCTATTTTCTGCGTTCTGTTTTTTATCCGCAGCCGCCGCCAGATTTATCTCGCTTGAGTTGCAGGACTATCTTGGCTTCAAATTCGAGCGCTTCATATTCGACGGGACTGGGTGAGCAAGACTCGTAATTACTGCCCAATGCCGCAGGGAAGATATAGCCCAATTCGTCGTCACCCGCTTTCGGGTTGGCTTGCAGCGCTTTATCATCCGTGCCAAAGAATGCGATCCAGTTGTTGACTCCGCCTTCAAGAATATACGAGTTGGTCACGCCACTTCCGACAAGCAATTTCCATGCGTCGGTGGCGGCGGTTTCGTCATTGCCCATCACGATGAATACTGAGTTGGCGGGCGGTTCGCTGAGCAAGAGCGGAACAATTTCGGTGATGCGATCCAGCGGTACATTGACCGCGTCTTCGACGTGATACAGGTTGTATTCCGCTTCAGGGCGCACATCAATATAAATGGGATTCATCGCCTGATTGTATTTTGCCTTGAAGGCTTCGGCGGGCGTGATGTGTACCAGCCGTTTTGCAAGCATGTCATCAGCAGTATAAGTATAGGTGTTGACGATTGGATCTGCATTCAATTGCGGAATGCTTTCGGTGCGCGTGAATTTGACCTTGTTATATTTGTCTTCGAGAGAAGGCGAGCCGATGAAGAAGACCGCCAACGCGCCGACAAACAATGCCACTGCGCCAGCCACGCGGATTTTCGGTTCCTTGCTCAAATCTTTTTTACCGATGATGCGTTCCAATTGTTCCGCGCCCCAGAACATGAAAAGCGCCATGAGGATGACGAGCACAACCACCGCGCCGATGGGAATTCCAAAAACTTGATCGAGGGTCAAACGCCCTAAGTAGCCCGCGTTGTTGTACCAGTTGGTGAAGAGTGGTTCGGTTTCGCCGAAAAGGAATGCGCCCACAAATCCACCGAGCATGAAGAGCATACCGTCGATTTTTCCTGTAGATGCGGATGCAAGCGAGGTAGTGGGACAGAACCCGCCGATGATGAAGCCGACGCCCATGATAAGTCCGCCAAGAATGCCAGACCAGATGTAGGTTGTGTTGACCCAGACTTGGCTGAAGTCGAGGATGCCAAGTCCAACCGCGCCGAAAAGCAAAACCATGGCGGTGACAATGGCGGTAAACATGACCTTGAGCACGGTCAATTCGGTGAAGTAGAACTGCGCGGCAAGTTTGCGTGAATCGCCGAAACCTGACATTTCAAGGGTGAAGCCGAAGGCAAAGCCAACCAGCGCGAATACGAGATAACTCCACGGGTTAGCCGCACTGACTGCGATAAGGGATGGGATGGGAAAATTCATGATAAAGTCTCCTGAATAATTACCAATTACTAATTACCAACCTGCGTAATTTGTAATTGGTGATTGGTAATTAGTTCCACAACTTCCTGACGAAATACGCCAACGCATACGCCCCGCCGAAGATGGAAAACATCACCAGCCATGAACCAGCGGAGAGGGTCGTGCCGCCTGTCAGCGCCTGCCCCGATGTACATCCGCGAGCCATGCGCGCGCCGTAAAGGAAGATCACGCCGCCAAGGAATGCCATCAACCAGCGGGTGCGGTTGGAGATGTTGGGACCTTTGGTGGTCATAAATTTGAGGCGTCCGTTGAATGCGCCAGAAGCGAATCCGCCGAGCAGTGCGCCGATGAAGACTGGGAGAATCCAATCGTCAAAAGGATTTTTATCGCCGCCAGCCATCTTCAACAAATAAGGATTGTTGTCCACGTGGGAAGGGGAAACCGCATCCACGAGCGCTGCGTCAATACGAGCGGTTGCGCCCGATGAGCCGAGTCCATTGCCTGTGAAGAGCAACGCCAGGAACAGAATAACGCCCAGCACCATTCCGCCAAAGTAAGGGTGTACGTAAGGTTTTTCAGGTCGGTTGAATATTGTTTTTTTTGTTTGAGTAGTCATTTGATACTCCTTATTAATAAAACAGTTGCGAGGTACGAAATACAAGTAATGAGTAACGAGTTATGAGATTGCTCGTTACTCATTACTTTTTACTTATTATTTTTTTTCCTGCTCTTCATGCACTTCCACTTCTTCATAACCTGTCACCATCGCGCGCATCGCCTCAAGCGGAGTTGCGCCCGTGGTGGTCATGTAGACATGGACAATGATGAATGTTCCGAACATCCACGCGACGAGGGAGTGGAATGGCGCAAGAACTGGAAGTCCGCCAAGCGCGTTTGTGAACGCGGGGAATTTTTGCACTGCCCACATCAACGAACCTGTGATAATTTGAAGCGGCAGTAATACATTCAAGATCATGAAGTAGGTAAACTTCTGAATCGGGTTCATGCGGCTGGTCGGCAATTTCTCAAACGGATGTCCTTCACCTTTGAAAATTCCAGAGATGTAATACTTCGCCTGAACAATCGCGTCATCAAAGAAACCATACGGATGCGGAATAAATTCCTGAATGCGCTCAGTTGCAACATGGTAGAAGAGTGAGAATACCGCGTTCAGCACAAGAATAACCGCAATAACGTTGTGGATCGTCACCATGCCAGGGAACGAGAACACACCGAAGATATCGGGTCTGTGGATGATCAAACCTGTCAGAAGCAGAATAACGATGGAGGTGGTCTGGAGCCAGTGCCAGAAGCGGCGATACGGTTCGTACATGTAAACGCGCTCGGTCTTTGCGTGACCCTTAGCCTGTTTCTTCGACGATAAGAATCTCAGCGTCCCGTGACCAATTACGCCCAAAAGTGATCCAGCGAACATCAACGCGCCCAGCCAATCAATCCAACTTACACGGCTGGAGCCGAAAACATACATCTTATCTTTGGCGGGGGCAGGTTGATAGTACAACGCGCCATCTGCGCCAGTGACAATTTCACCCGTGCCGTTTACGTTGTTGTCCGCGTCAAAGACGGGCATCACAGGGGCGTGATCTGCAAGTTTGATGGATTGCGTCATACGCGAATTTTCGTTGTGACAGGCTTTGCAATCGTTGACCGCGTCATCGCCTTTGGCAACGTTGTGATTAATGCTGTACGGCTGAACCATGCCTTCGATGCGTGGATTATCCAACCCAAGCGCAACCAATTTGGCTTTGACCGCGCCTTCTTTTGCAGGCGAATCAATCACTAATTCGGCGCTGCTCAGTTTTCCATCGCTGTTTGCGTCAAACGCAGCAACGATGTCGCTTGCGTAATTTCCACTATCAAGATACGCGGCTTCGAGGTCAACCAGACGGACGGGACGTTTGCTGCCATCGGCGTTGGCATCATCATACACCCAGTAGAAGGATGTAATCAGGTTGTACGGCGCAAGTAATGTATCGCCGTCAATATTTGTGCGGTTTAGTAAAACGGGTTCATAGCCCGATACAAGCGAGGTTACTTCATTCGGCGTACCTTCCACGCCACGACATTCGGTGGAAGCGGTTCCGGCAGTTGTAATCACGGTCCAATCATAGGTTTGGATCGCAGGCGCGTACATTTGCGGGATATGGCAGGTTTCGCAGGCGACGGCATTCATGTGTGTGTCCACATAAGGCAGCCAGTCTGCATGGCTCTTGGTGGCGTCGTGGCAGTTTTCACAGCGGCGCATGGTGCCTTTGTATTCAGGCGCAACATTGAATTGTGCGCTTTCGCCGCGTGCAAAGTTATGATCTGGTCTTTGCAGGTATTCACCAATTTCCAAAGAGCGCGGATCATAAACCAGGTGTTCAGGGTTGTTACTTTGGATTTCGCTGATGTGCGAGGGATTGTTCAACGCATAATGGCAATCAACACATTGCAACTGGCGTTCTGCGTGAATATCCCACGGGCGATTCAGTTCAGCCTTATTCGTCAGGTTTATGCCTGATTCGTTGATACGCTGTCCGCTGACAACTTGACCTGTGGTGGCTGTTTGCGGGTAGTTCAAGTCACACTGATTGACGGTGAGCGGGTCACCAGAATTGGGATGCACTTCACCATGACAAGTCGCACAGTTGGCATTGGTGGGGTCTTGAATGCCAATCGCATCACTCTTGATTTCGCCAATTTCGTTGAAGGCATCTGCGTTCCAAGTCCAGCCGTCAGTAGATTTGCTGACGATGTTCAAGTCGGTCAAGGTGGCGGTGTTGGCATTGCCAAAATCACCCGCTTGGATTGCCTCTGTGCGGGCGGTGGTGTTGGGAGATTTAAGGTGGCAGAGGAAACAATTCATTTCCATCGTGCCAGATTTGTCCCAATCCCAAACTGTGGGATTTCCATCTTTATCAAGAATGGCTGTTTCGGGATTTTCGACATCATCCTTGAGATTGTCAAGCGCCGCGCCATCGCGGGATGTGGTGGTTGGTCCGCCGCCGACGATTCTCTGTCCGTTGAGCATGAGCCATTCAGCGGTGGAAAGGTCGAGTCGTTCATCACCATTCTGTGAGAGGTAGCGATAGGTCAGCGGATCCCATTTGCCAAAGAGTCCGGTGCTGGAACTCAGGTCTTTTGTTTCTTTATAATCTGAAAGCCCGAGGTCAGAGTGGAAGGCGTGGCTTTGGATGAAGTTCGTGTCGTGGCATTGTCCGCAGGTTTGCATGGTTGAAACCGCATTGCTGCTTTCGAGGACATTCACGCCATCAACATCGAGCAGGGCAAAGTTCGGGTGCAGGACAGATGCCTGGGGTGTCGGAGCAGGTTCGGGCGAGGCGAGAACGGTTCCAATTCCAATGGCAAGAGCCAGGGCAATTAATCCAAGCAGGAGAAATAATGAGTATCGTTTCATAGTGAATTCCTTGGAGGTTAGTAATTGGTAAATGGTAATTACCGATTACTAATTACCATTTACTTCCTTCCACCCCATTCGATTGGGTCGCCAGCGTAACCGAGGGCTTCCCAATCCATGCGGCCGGGTTCGCCCGAAGGAGAATGGCAGGCGTTGCATTGCAGGGCTTTGTCGGCAGATTGCACCATGTGGGTTGTGGGCCAGTACATGTAGGTTTCAGTGAAGCCGTATTCGCCGCTGTAGGGTAAGCCCATTCTTTCCTGGGCTAATTTGAAGGAGTTGTCCCAGTCAAAATTTGTCCAGAAGCCGTCTGTGCCTGAGGTAATGGGTTGAAGCAGGTAATTATTTTTTACATCGTAGGGTTGTTTGGCGATGTGCAGTTTGAATGGGAAAATTTTTGCGGTGTTATCTTTGATGTTGCCCGCAGGTTTGTTGATGTAGGTAATGCCATCCTTGCCGAGCGGGTCGCCGAGGATGTAACGATATTCATTGTTGCCATTAAACCAGAGGTAGGTGGGCGCAAAGTTTTTGTCGTAGACAAATTCACCTTTGATCTTGAGGTAGGTGAAATGGTCATCAGTGCGTCCGTCTTGTCCGGCCTGTGACCAGTCCCATGTAACTTTGGTTGGGTCTTCCAGCGCAATGGCGGGAATGTGACAGGTTTGACATGCAACAGCAGAAAGATGGGTATTGAGTCGTTCATCTTCGTGCTTTTGATTCACGTGGCACTGTTCGCAGGAAACTTGTTCCTTCGGGTCAATGGTGTAATTATCGGCAACCATGCGACCTAAAATTTGATGGTCAGTGGCGACATGGCAATCAATACATTGCATATTGGCGTCGCCGCCCATGTGGATGTCAATATTTTGATCGGGGAAGTACATGCTCTCGTCGAGGTCG
>JFJP01058856.1_pt1 | contig 23348 bp, 20 predicted proteins | sample 431651 | NCBI WGS metagenome assembly JFJP01 (sample SAMN02602958, study PRJNA72255) | Microbial mat metagenome, whole genome shotgun sequencing project. | biome: fresh water; feature: sink hole; material: water; isolation source: purple microbial (photo- and chemosynthetic) mats found in...
GCGTCCTGCGTGCCAACAACGAAGAAGCAAATTACTGGAAAGATCAAGGTCTCGCCGCCTAGAGCTGACAACTTTTGCAATTACACCCGGTAGCCGTCTCAGGACTGTCAGTCGCTAAGGCAAGAGACGAGCATTACCACAATCCCCCTGACTACCTTGTGCTTGAGCCGGAAGACACCGCGTCGCGAACCGCCAACCTTCAGCAAACGAACACCAATGGCTACAAGTTCCAAGGGTCTCTGGCAGAGTTTTTAAAAGCAGAGCGTATCGTGAAAAGGTGGGGGGAATCGGGACGAAAGTATGTTCCAAAGACCGACTACCAACTCCAGCTACGCGAACTAATTGCGCGCTTCCCGTATCGCTTGGATACAAATTTTGCGAAGATGGATCGCATCGTGCATCCTGAAATTGAAGAGTTTAAGACTAGAGTTCACGGTTCCAACTTCCACGGTAAAACCATTGGCGAGTGGAATCGACTTCTGTCGTCGGGAACGGAAGAATTAGTTAAAGAAGAGTTATCACGAAACTTCCAGATTGTCGAAGATGGAAATCCGGTAGTTCGGTAGAAATCAAATGAGTAGGTCTGGATCATAAAACCGTTTTAAGCCTAATTGGAAGTAGGTCGAGTCAATCTCAGCGGCAAAAGCACGACGGCCAATATCTCGGCACGCAACAGAAGCCGAAAACAGACCTCCGAACGGCTCCCACACCACATCGCTAGGGTTGCTGGAGGAAGACACAATCATTTTCATCAGGTCGAGCGGCTTTTGATTCAAGTGCGCAGCCTTGCCACTTATTTCAGGGACTTTCACACGCTCAGATCCTTTGAGCGGTTTGCGATCCCAAACATTTGTTGTGCCCATTGGGCAGTTGAATGTTGAACGCATCTTTGCCCAATCCTCCGCTGTCCCAGGCGCAATCCCATTCAGTGAGAAATATGGGCGACCCTCTGCGCGACCAAACTCATTCGCGTAGGTTGCCATTTTAGCAAACATCTCGGGCGGTGGAAAATACCAAAGGTGTCCCTGATCGAGATATTTTCGAACAGCAACATCTTTGACGCTGCACGCATCGTTTGCTCGTTTCATTGGTAAACCTGTGCGCTTCCACTCTCTGTATAACCAGTGCTGTAATGTCAGTCCATCAATGCGAGGCTCAAACACATACTGGACGCATATCTCCGTAACGACCGGAAATCGCCGAATCTTTGCTGTGTTCACATTCCCGGCGATGTGAGCGAGCCCTTTATTCCAGATGTTTGCGTTCACGTAGCGCCAACCACACCTTTCTAGCACTGGGTGAACCGCAGCCCATCCGATTTCGGAGTTCCAAAACCAAAGCGTTGTTTGTCCGGTTGCTTTTGATGACCACGCTTCGATATGGGGCTGATACCATTCTGGCATACCTAAGTGGTCTGAAGTGTCGCCCTCGAACCCAAGTATTCCGTATGCTCCGTCCGACACAATCGTAGCAGGTGAATCCCATTCTCCATAGAAGTCCAAACTATCTCCGTGATAGAGAGAAATCGCCCCATTAGTCCAATGGTTGGTAACCGGCAACGAATCCAAGGTGACCACTTTTCCTCGGCCAACTGTGCTAGCAGGCACCACGCCGTTGTTGCGCTGTTTGACGACAGGAGGGTTCATGCTGCGAGTGTAGTCGTAATCCTGTTGGGGATACAGTGAATTTAGAAGAATCTGCGCAAAGATGTTCGAGTTTCGCGGACTCGGCGAACTGGGCATTCAGTTTCGCGACGAGGCGCGGCATCTTTTCCTCGAAGGCTTCGCCGTCGTCCTCTACCTCCTCGGCACTGACAAAGCGACACGGGGTGAGGACATAGCCGTGCACGGCAATCCCGGCGGTGGTAGCGGATTTGCGGAAGCCGGGGATGTCTTGGTAGGGACGGCTCGGCGAGCCGTTGCTTCCGGGTTGCGGTTTTGCGGTTGGATTTATCGGTGGGCATGAAGGTGTTTGGTGACAAGTTGGTCAATTTTTTCCTGCGAGAGGTCGAGGGATTTCATTTCGCGGCCCATCGTTTGAAGCGTGTCGCGGTCGGGATAGGCCAAGGTGCGCAGGTCGGTGGCGTTCACTTGCGTGTGCCCGCTGAAGCACCGGAAATATTGGTCAACGACAGTGGAATTCAGGAATGCGTAGAGACCGATAGCTAGGGTGCGCTCCAATCCATGCCCGCCAGCGTGGAAGTAATTCAGGTGATTCTCGAAGCCGACCCACTCCGTTTCCACCTGGTCTGGATCGAACAGGCAGGCGACGAGACGGCGGCGCTCTTCCTTCGATGTGAAGCGTTTCGTGAGCAGATAAATGCCAGACGGCACGAGCCAAGGGCGCGTCTCATCGTTGTCGAGGATGGCATTGGGTTTGCGGGCTTGGAGTTTGGGCCAGTGGACGGTGCCACCGTTGAAGTGACAGGGATAGAGCAGAGGCACCGTGCCGGACTCAGGAGTTTTTCGCAAGGCATCTTTCAGACGAAAGTCCACGACGCGCCCAGTGGAGACCGTCACGCCCAATGCATCGAGACGAGAAGGAAGGCTGTCAATGGCCGTTTTCGCCTCGGCATATCTAGCGGTGGATGGGATGTGGATGAAGCGTTCGGAATCCTTCGGGTGAACGATTTCAGAAAAAGGGAATATCTGTTGGTGTATCTCGCTATTGCGCTCTCCGCTACTGCTAGAGACAATGATTTCACGGGGTTGCTCCACACCTTTTTCCGCATGAAAAATGATATTTTCCTGCAGGACGCTATCTTTACGAAAAGCGGCTTGGCGCGAGTCAAAGACATGAAGGCGACGCAGGGCCAGTTGATTCAAAAAATCTTCGCGGAACGGGCGGAAATACGGGCCGTTGCAAAAACTCCTGGGAGTGATGCCAACGAGTTGACCGCCGGGCGCAAGCAGTCTATGAATGACGGCGATAAAGCCTGTGTAAAGGTTGCTCGTTTCCACCCCGATACGCCGCAATATGCGCCGTTCGGCAGAGCCACTGTGAATCTTCCGGTAGGGCGGATTTGCTAGGGCGATGTCGAAAACAGGCGGCGGTGCAGAGAACAAACCGTCGCCGAGTTGCGCTGACATATCTTGGATAAAATCCGAGGCGTGAATGGTAAAGTGGAAGCTGATGCCCGCCTTGGAACATCGCCTTGCACACTCGCGCAAATGGGTGTCCAATGCAGACAAAACTTCCTGGTCAATTTCGTAAAGCGTGGCATCAATCGCACGGACCCCACCGCAATTTTCACAACATCGAGAGACGAACGCTTGAGTCAACGCCCCGACTCCTGCGCCAGCATCGAGCAAGCGGACGGTTGGCGGAGGCGGAGCAAGCAGGGAAGCCATGAAATCAGCCACATGATCGGCAGTGAAGAACTGACCGAGTTCCGCCCGCCTTTCTCTCGTGCTGATTTCATCCGCAATCGTCATAAGCCTACGCTACCACGCTGAGTTGCTTTTCGCCATAAAACAAAGGGGTGCTTTCCAATGATGCAAGCGATTGCTCCCAAATTCCCCGATGAAGACGGGCATCAGCACTCTAAATAAAATCTCATGGTCTGCCTCATGATTTTCTCTTTTTTTAAGCAAATTCAACGCACGAACGCCAGCGTCCCGCTGGCATCTTCTGATTACTGGGAACGCTGACATTTTGTCGGCAAAATCAGGGGATGCCGGCGAGACGCCAGCAGTCCCAGCAAATTAGAAATTCCAATTCCTTACTTCTCCAGGGAACCAGAAATCGCATATTTCTTTTTCAACGACATTTTTGTCTTCCTGTTTAAGCAATGCGCGGAGTTGGAGATGGAAAGGCGTCCACCTGCGGTGAATAAACAGTATTTCGAGCACCCACGGAATCAGGAGGTCGGAGTGGTAGTTGAGCTGCATCAGACGCTCTAGGCGCAGTGACGCCTTTTCCGTTTTATGCTGTAGGAGATAGCTTTTAAGCAGGCTGTAATGGTAGTAGGCGTTTTCCGGATCCATCAGTGATGCCTCTTCGAAAAGGTAGGTGATTTTATCTTGGATGGCTTTCCTGCTTTCTGGGTTGACCAGTTCGAGGTAGATCATCTCTTGGTAATATTCAGCCATGACGGAGAGGCTATTAGCGTCTGAACCTTTTGTTTCCATTTTTTCCTTAATCTCTTGGATTGCGGATTCCATCTTTGCGACTAGAGAGTTGATGCGGCCTTGGGCGAATGCACGGACTTGTTCGTCGCTATCTTTGACTGCCTTGAGCAGGACGCGCGTGGCATCTGGCGTTTGTATCCAGCGCATGGATTGGACTGCCTTGCGTCTTTCCGAGACATTTGGCAGGTGCAGTATTTCTATGACTGAGTGCCTAAGCAACTGAGCACCAGAGCGTTTTTTATTTTCCAAAAAATCTTCCGTGCCGATATGGAAATTGGAAGTTTTCTTACAATCTGGCTTCGAGAAAAATTCCAGCCACAAGATGAGGAATGGCAGGATAAAACCAAACACTGGTGCCGGTGCTACAAGGCCGAAAAGGAGCAGTGTGGCCAACCATTTTTTATTGCGGTAACATGGGGGTAGGCACCGGAGAAAAGCTGGGGCAAAAAAGCAGGATGCCACTAGGTGCAATGCGAGGATTGCAATAGTATGCGGCAGTTGCGACAGGGGCGCGGGAGCCTGTATCTTTTGCAGGAAAAGGAGGACGCAGAGAGTTTCCAGCAGAGCGGCACAAGCCAAGGCCAAGATGGTCAGGACTGGTGCGCATCTGTGACAAATTTTTGGCATCGTGTCCATATTTCCTCGTGGTTTTTACATTCGTTAAACGGTATCAGGCAACCCGTGATAAACTCTCCGTTCGGTTCTGCCTCTTTCGCGTGTTTCAGTATGCGTTCTAAGAAGAGGGTGGCACCGCGCTCTCCAGTGAGAGGCAGCAGGATGCAGACGCACGGGATATGAGTGTCTATTTCGCCAGGGACATCCCCGTTGCGCGTGGTGGCCAGCAAAAGCTGCTCGAGCTTTGCCTGTGTGAAAACACCTTCTTTTGTCGAAGTGAATACGGCGATGTTAGAAATCAGGTTGAAATGTCGGTAGGTGCGGTGTGTGATCGAAATATATTCTTTAAAAAACGATGGCTCGTAAATGCGGAAACGCCCATTTTCTCCAGCTCTCCTAAACTGAGCGGGCTCTTCGCGCCTAGCCTCGATGATGAATGCCGCCCATGAGCAGATGAGCGAGATGGAGCGCACAGTTTTTTTGTTCATTGATATGAACGGCATCCCTGTGATGAGAAGGATAGCAAAAATGTCCTCGTTTATATTTTTAAGCGGCATGGCAGCGATGTAGCTGTTGTGGCGCGGGTCGGGATTGTGTTCCCACAAATCCGGCAAGCTAATTAGCGTCTTTTTTTCTAGGGCAAGCATCACGATTTCGAGTGCCCCCGTTTTCATGGTTTCGGGAAGGTTTGTAGAAGAGCCGTTGTAGGCCGATCGTGTCAGTGTGGTCTCATTTTCAAAACGGTAGATGGCAGCATCGGTGATGCGGGCGTGTCTGCTCAACAGGTTCAGGAGCGTGTGGTCTATGTTTTCGAATCGGCAGTCGTAAAGCATGCGCATGTCGCGGTCTAGTGTGGCGAGATCACCGTCGCGTGTGGCCAATATGCGGTCTAACTCGTCTTTGGACTCGCGCAGGAAATAGAGTTCTTCGTCCAAGTTTCGCATCCTGCCGCTGGCGTGCTTGAATTCTATCGTTAGGCGATCAATCGTTTTTTGAAAAAAGCCCTGCATCTCCCCGCACACGACACCGAGCACCACCAGTGAGACATGGAAGTAAGGTTTCGTCTGTAGTTGCGTCAAAGGTGTTTGGCCATTCTGGATGTACTGGTATGCCATCAGGATTATGGATGTGGCCAGCGCAGTGCCAAACCCGGCGGCGTAGCCGTGCCTGATGCCCATCATGATCGGTATCAGGATGTATGGGGATGGGTTCAGTTTGAACCAGCCAAGATCGTCTGGGCTAAGTAAAAAATTTAATCCCACGACTCCGCCGAAAATAAGGAGTGCATCCCAGAGCACCGATTGCGGCGTGACCAGTCTGTAATCAACAAGAGGGGCTATGCCCAGAGGAAACGAGAGCTTTTTCATGGCACCCGATTCGTCCGTTTTTCAGGCGAAACGGTCATCCTTTCGACTTGTATCCTTGGTCATCCTGCGATGCTGGTTTCTGAAGTTTTTTTGGTGTATGATTTTGTGCCGCATCCTTGGGCTGCGGAGATACAGGCATCAGAGCCACGATGTCTTGGACTGCCTTTTGCGCGGCTGAAGTGAGGGATGAATGCCCAAAACCGACATTTGAGGATGTGCCCTGCCAGAGGACACTGCCGTCTTTCGGGTTCAATAAACGGACGGTCAAACCGATGGCGGGGTCTCCATCCAAGTCCGTTTTATAATGGTACTCATGCACAACGCCCGCTACTAGATAGGCTGCTTTTTTTTCTTTTGCAAAATCTAGGTACTCTTCAAGAGATGGGTCTTTTTTTTCTGCGAGCGGGTCAACAGGAATGTTGTCTATCGCGGCGTAGTGCAACAGGATGCCGCCGCGTTGGACTAGGGATGTGCCGATGATCTGCGTGATAGCTTTGGCGGCATACTCATCGGGGGTGGCATTTTCAAGCGGGATGAGAACCACAGTGGATGGGCTGCATTTCGGGGACGAATTAACACCCTCTTGCAAAGTGGATGCGCAACTGGCAAGCAGTAGCAGCGAGAGGCAAGCGATGCTGTTTTTCATGTTCGTTTTCAATTTGAAACGCTAAAATATCAGCATGGATGTTATCAAAAAAAACATTTAAAAGCAAGTGACATTTCTCGCAGGTCGGAACCAGTGTTGCTATTGGATGGGTTATTGGCATAGCCAACATCAAGAGAAAGCTCCGAGCTTTTTGAAAAGGCGTAGGAGGCACCAGTGGCAAAGTTATAGACAATAGAGCCTTGGTCTTCGGCGTAGTAGCTGTGCGCCGTGAACCGATATTCCCAGTGCGATAGCGGTTTTGCTTTCAGGGAAAGCTGAGCGCCGTGGTGGTTGAGTTCTCTCGACACCAAGCCTCCAGGGTCAGCCGGTAAGTTGGCCTCTTCTGTATCCTTGACGATATCACGCAACATCAAGCCATTTTCGGATGTGTTGCTATATTGGGCGAAAGAACCACGGTAGCCCAAGAGAAGCTCTATTGGATTGTGAATCAGTATGCGGTCGAAAGCAAAGTTGCTACCGAAACCTTCGCCTATGGACTCGCCCATAGCGTAAACTTGGCGCACGGTGCCGTCCCATGCCAGCAGGTAGTCTTTAGATATTGTTGCGTTGAATTTCGGCGTTATGCGGTGCTGGCGCCCGTTCAATAGCTCAAGCGAAAGCCCATCGGTGCATCGTTCGTTCAATGATATTTCGAGCGCGACTTGTTTTTGCGGGTCAAAAGAGTGTGTGACTTCCACGCCGCCCAAGGGGTCGTTCTCTTCGCCACCCAACCACGCACGCGTCTCCCACGCTTCGGTGAATGTGTGTGTCCACGCAATGCGCCCCTCGTTGCGATCGTCTGTCTGTGTGGAGTTTGTGGCGTTGTCCGAAAGGTAGAGTTCATCGCGGAAAAGTGCGACTTCAAGCCGGTCAAAATCGGTGAGAGGAAAATCGTACTGTATCTGGTTGCGCCATGCCCAGTCATCGTGGTAGAGGCTGACAGAGGATTTGGTTTCCAGCTTCGGCAGGCGTGTGCGATATATTTCATCCAGTGCCTTGCGCGCATCATCTTTCAGTTTGGAACTGAAATCGCGGGTGCCAAGAATTTCGCGGTATGCCGAAATTGCCGTGCGCCAGTCGCCCGCAGATTTAGCCGTATAGCCGAGGTCGTTGAGGTATGGGTAGAGGCGTCCTTTCGGGTTTTTCTCCCTGAGTTTTTTCAGGATTTTGAGAGCGGGTTGGAATTGTCCAGCCATCGAAAAAGAGACTGCGTAATAGTACAGGCCGTCTTCATCTTTCGGGTAAAACGAAAGATATTTCAGTGATATCTTACGCAGTTTAGGGGCGTCTTTTTGGTCGAGATAGAGAGCGCAGAGTGCCAGAAGAGTTTGCTTGTCGGCTGGGTGCGTTTGCAACACTTCTTCCAGCAGAGGCTCCGCGTTGCGTGCGTCTCCGAGTCGGGCGTGCAGATAAAGCTTTTCCCTTTTTCCCTCGGCTTCAACGGAAGTCGTCACGGGCTCGTACTCCGCATGGCAGAGCAAAGCCGATAGCAAAAGCACAAAAACCGCTTTTGCAACTTTTTTGGGAAGGCTATTCACTGGCTTGTGAAGTAAGGCAATATTCACTGGATAGCCAGTTCCATTTTGAGGCGATGTATGGCGTAACGCCACGACTGGCGGGCACTTTCCACGGAACCGCGTGCATGGTAGATGTCGCCGAGCATGCGCCAGTCGTGCGCCGTTATGTTTTCCCCACGGGAGAGGAGTCGTTTCTGGAACCGCTCGGCCAGCAGAAGCTGGTTTGTCTCGGAGGCAATGAGCGTGGCTAGGCGCAGGGTCTCGCTAGAATCTGAAGCGATGAGCGGGGCGAGTAATTTTTTGACTTCCTTCTTTTTGTTGTTAGCCAGCAAGGCGTAGGCGTATGCTTGCAGGTATTGCGGGTGCTGCGGGTTCATCTGATAAAGTGATGCGTATATGCGTTCGGACGCCTTGAAATCTTGAACTCCATCGTAAGAATACGCCACGAGTTCGCGGAGTTCTGGCGGAGCCGATTCCGGGTCTGGGATGTGTGCTTTGATGAAGCGGCAGGCACCTTGGTAGTCTTGGATGCTGAGTAAAAGGTTCAAGTACATTTGTATATGCTCTGGTTTTTGCGTGCCTGCAATGTGTGGAGCAATGACATCAATCGCTTCCTTGTATTTCTTTTTGTCCGATAGGATTGATGCCACTTGAAATGCTATATCTGGGTTGGACGAAGAGTGCCTCATCGCGATGTTCAGAGTCTCAAGTTGCTTATCATCTTCGCCGAGCATGTAGTATATGCCGGAGAGTGCCATGAGATGTGCGGGGGTTTCTTCTGGCTCGTAAATCAGCATGGTCTTGTAACATTCGATCTGCGTCTCATAATCTCCCAGAGAATCGGCTAGAATAAGGCATTTTTGAGCTTCCTCCACAGTTTTGAAATCGCGCATTAGATCACGGTAAATGAGCATGCTCTCCTGAAAACGACCTGTCAGGTAGGCCGATTCGGCCAGTGCCGTGCGGGCACCGAAATCGCCAGGCTGCTGCTTACACGCAATGTGCAATGTGCGGTAGGCCGCTTCGAGATTGTTCATTTCAATCTGTAGCTGGCCGAGCTGCAGGAGTGCTTTGAGGTCGTCCGCATGGAATTTCAGGTGTTCTATAAAGTTTTTCTCTGCCATGCCGTATTCGCCAGATCGCATGAGTATTTCTGCAAAGCCAGAGCGGAGCGGATGGTCGCCTTCTGGCGGGACGGCCTTGACGAGTATTTCTAGCAGTTCGCGGTCTCTGTAAAGGCCGGGGTTCAACTCTATTATGCGCTGCATGGAAAGCAGGTCGCCCTTTGCAGAAGTCACAAGGTAAAGATCAAATGCGCGGTGCGTTTTTCCTGCCCACTCCAACCTCTGCGCGAAATCGCGGAGCGGCAGCCGCTCTTGTGGGTGGGTCGCAAGAGTTTTTTCGATCGCTTCGGCACAGGCTTCCAAGAGGCTATTTTCTCCGAGTATTGTCACTTTTAGGATAGCGTTTTCAACGGAGCCAAGCACGAAGTCTTTGCCTGTAATTTTTTCGTGTTCCGAGAGAGACTCCAGTGCTATTTTAGAATTATTGGCGGCTCGCCAAAGGACGAGCAGCACAGCCAGTTCATTATCCTGTGGAGGTTTCAGGCGGAACCGTTCACGCATGGCGATGGCCGCCATTTCGGGGTTCCCGAGAGAGGCTGATTTTTTCTCTACGGACAGCAGGAAAGAGAGCCAGTATTCAGGGGCGTCCAGCGGGTGGCTGCGGCGGATGGTTTGCAGCCAAGGCAGGCACGAAGAGAGCCCGCTCTTGGCCAGAGAAAGAGATTCGGATACCTCGTCCAAAAAGCGTTCTTCCCTATCAAAAAAAAGGAAAGACTCCCAAGCACGCTTGGCCATGTCTAGTGCTTGCGATTCGTCCAAAAAAGGCTCGTTTTTTTCTTTAAGAAGGGCGTGGCGATTCAGTCGTATTTTTGCAAATTCCAGATCGGAGTCTTCCCTGTCATCCGACATTACAGCCATGAGCAGTTGGGCGGGCTCGTAGTGGCCATCGGCGACAAGGCGGACAAGAAAGCGTTTGTCGTTGGAGATCATGGTGGCCGAGATCAAAAGGACTAGGGCGACCATGAAAAGAAGCAGTCCGTTTGGCAGTGGGGGTCCGCCATGTCTTGGGAGTTTAGGAATCAGCGAAGGCCGCTTTTTTTTGCGTTTCAAAAACATGCCACCTCCGCTTCGGCTTCCTTGGGAAGTTCTAGTTCAAGCCGCCCTTGCGCGTCGGACTTTTTTTTGAGCGTCTTGCCATTGACCGTGATTTTAATTTCACTTTGCTGCGAAAGCCCGCCGAAAATCACGCGGGCATCGCGGTAATCTTTGGTGTTGAAACGGGCTTTTTTTTCTCCCATTTCAGAAAAATATATTGGGGCAGTGCTAGAGACCAGAAAAAGGTGCTGCTTTACATCCCGTGCCAGCACTAGCTTACTTTTGCCAAGCGGTGAAGCGTGGATGTAGATGAAACCGTTTTCGCGGTTGTATCCGAGGATGCCCTCCGATGCATGAAGGTCTGGGAGCAGACCTTTGTCGGGGATGCGGAATGTCCGCGCTGCGCCATGGTTGGCCAGCACCCAAGAGTTATCTGATCTCCTGTAAACAGATGTCCTGCGATCGTCTTCGACCATGTGAGCGAACTCCGCCGCAGTGATGGCGTGCAGTGGCTGTTTCAAAACCCACTCATAATTGTTTTGCAGCGGGCGCAGTGCCTCCAGCCTGTCGCCGCAATAAACATGGTAGTAGAGCCCAACGGGTTTGAGGCGGCGCGGCGTCTCTGTCATCTGGAATGTTTCCAACACTCTAGCGAAGCCACCCCATAGCGGGCCTTCGAAGTCATGCGTGTAAAGCATCTCGTTTTGCATGGCGCAGTGGATTTGTAGATGATTTTTCCAAGGGACAGAGCGCGGTTTTACCATGATGGCGGAAGGGTGTATTTTTGAGGCGAATGTGTCGCCGCCGTTCATGTTCGGGAGACCGAGTCTCTCCGTGACAGCCAATGCTTCGGGGCCTGGGCGGCAGTTGCCAGACCAAAGAAAAATCTCCACTTTTTTGTCAGGCGGCAGGAGCTTTTCGTTGATGTAGTTCACCGACCCTACGATCTCCCTTTCCACATCCACCGTATTTAGCTTGTAGTTTTTGGCGAGGATGAGCCCACGCTCTTTGTACACACCCATCTTGTTGTCGTCTGGCATCCAAAAAAACGGGTGCGTGTAGGTGTGAGATGCCGCCTGAATATTCGGGAGCGCGAAAATGGATCGGGCTATTTCTTCGAGTACAGCCTCATCTTCCGGTGGTTGGTTTTCTATGTGCGCCCTGATTTCCGATTCTATGATGGAGAATGTGACGGGGAACGGGTAGCGTTTGAGCACTTCGTCCCTGATTATCTCCGATGATCGCATGCCTTTGACAACTGCCGACATGTTGCGAAATCCGTCGCCGTCTATGTGACTGAAGAAAACGCGCAGCCCGTCACGCGTGTTTGGGTCGCAGACGGGGCGCATTTCATCGCCCAAGATTTCCGAGAGGAAAGCAAACGGGTTGAGCACCCACAGCTCGTAATAGTCAGGCCGCGTGAATGTGATGAACGGTTCCAGAGCAATCCCACCCCATTCGGTTGTGAAAACTGCGTCATGACGGAAAGGTTCTGTCGCTGGGCTTTCGATTTCTAGGGAGAGATGCAGGGCGGCATCCTTGGGAGCCGAAATGGGGTAGTAAGTTGAAGCGGGCGTGTTGAGCGGGGTTTCGAAGCCGATTATGCTTGGGTTTACTGCGAGGACGGAACGGACTTTGGCGATACGCTTCCGATTGTTTTTTTTATCTTTCACTGGGGCGGTGTCGGGCCGTTTTGTTGTGCGTTGCACCTCATCCGTGGCGGGCAGGGGCGGTTTTCCGATCGTAACGCCAAGTTTTTTTGCGAAACTAATTGCAGCATCCGACTGCAGTTGATCGAAGGGAAGTCGTCCGATGAAAACGAGTTTTACACCTTTCTCTTTTTGTTCTAGGAGCCACTCTGCCAAGCCAGATTCCTGCTGCTGCGAGATTTTCAGGTAGCGGTCTAAAATGATGGCGCGGCAGGATGGGCTTATGCCAGACGCCAAAGCCTCTGGTATTGTGGCGTAATCAACTTTGAACCCCATCCATTCCAGCGGCATTTGGAGCGCATTGCTAACAAAAGAGTCGCTGGGCCAAAGGAGGCCTTGCTCGCTGTTTCCATAAATAGCCAAAATGCGGTCGTGAACTGGCTGTAGCGGAGCGGAATGTCGCCCAGAAAAATCTGGTGTGGTGACTAGGGCGTGGAAGCCGAGGGCAGATATTTTTTCGGCTGTCTGGCGCGGGGTGTCTGGGGCATCTGGGTCTGCAAAATCTGCTATGAAAATCTGGCGGCCTCCGGCTGCGATGGGCTCTATTTTGGAAAGGAGCCAGCGCGTGTCAGCTTGGGATACGGGGAGATATTTTTTTTGCTGGAACGAGTAAGTGTTAAAAAGAGATTCCACAAGGAGTCCGTCAACCGATGGAGCAACATCTGGGAAGAGCGAGAAGCCACGGTTGATGAGGATGAATTTGTCTGGGTTGGATGCGCGGAGTTTTTGCACGAGCGCAATCAGCCCTTTGCGGAAAGAGGCGGCTCGTTGCGGGTAAAGCGAGGCGAGAGTGTCCACGCTTTCTGGGGTGTCCAAGAAAAAGCCGTCGAAACCTTTATTAAGGATTTCTGGGACGAGTTCTCCCAGCACGAAACCATGCCATTGATCGGATGAGACATCCATCAGGTCGCTTTTCCAAAGCTCATTTTTTCCTAGTGATGGAATGCGCAGTTTACGGACTTTATCTTTGTATGGGGCATCGTGAGCCACCTCCACCACACTGAGGTAAGCCAGCACCTTATTGCCTGCGTGCTTGGCTGGAGCCAAGTCAGCTTTGGCGTTGGGATGGATTATGGAGATGTCGTAAGCAATGAGATCCGATGGCGATGGTTCTTCCGAGTAGTTGATATTGAAAGTGATGGCGTGCAGGGGCGATGCAAAAAGATATGCAGCGAGCACCAATAGAAAATAAATCCACTGCCTACCAGCCTCGGCTAGTTTATTTTGGAAACCTTTCATTATCATTGGACAAAGTAAGTGGGCGGCTATATAAAAGCAAGCATCCTAGCCTATGGTCAAAAAGTTTAACATATTGGTAGTAGATGACGAAAGTGCCATTTGTTATCTCTTGACGCAAGCACTCCAAAATGAGCAGACGGAGGTTTGGGAGGCTACTACTGGGACGCGAGCCATACAGATTGTAGAGCAGCATCCGTTGGATCTAATTTTTCTGGATGTTTCGTTGCCTGACTATACGGGCTTCGATGTCTGTAAGAAAATAAGGCAAAGCCGCCACAACGCAAAAACCCCTATCATCATGATGTCGGGCATGGATGTTCCCATGGTTCGCGCTGACGGGCTCGGGGCTGGCGCCACGGATTTCATGGGCAAGCCTTTGAACATTTTGAAACTGCGCGACTATGTGTCCAGCTACCTCAAATCCAAGACGGCAGTAGGCAACCTGAGCGAGAACCAGTCGCAGACCGTGAGCGACCACGACCAGACGCGACGCCTGATCAAGGAGAGCCAAGACCTTTTTCACGCCCTGATAAACAATTCGCCGTCCATCATTTTCATAAAGGACTTGGACGGGCGCTACCTGCAATACAACGACACATTCCAAATTCTTTTTAACAAAAACAAAATCGCTTTGATCGGGCGTACCGATAAAGACCTTTTTGACAGCCGCATAGCCGAGCTGTTGCGCGAGTCAGACAGGCAGGTTATTGAGCAGAAACAGTCCATCAAACTGGAACAGGTTTTTCCGACCGAGGAGCAAGTGCGCACTTATCTTTCGGTGAAGTTTCCGCTGACCAACTCTTTGGGGGAAGTGTTTGCCGTCTGCACGATAGCCACCGACATCACCGAGCGCAAACACGCTGAGGAGCAGCTCACTTACTTGGCATCGCACGACATGGTCACGGGCCTGCGCAATCGGCACTATTTCACAAACCGCCTTGCCAGTTTTATAGGTGATGGTGGGGATGGAGCCGTCCTGTATATTGATTTGGACAATTTTAAAGTGATCAACGACACGCTCGGCCACGCCACTGGAGACAGGGCACTGGCAGAGATAGCCAGAATTGTGCAGAGCAAAATGAACCGCCCGTGTGAAATGTCGCGTCTTGGCGGGGATGAGTTTTCAATGATCCTGCCCAAGGCTGACCAGGACGAGGCCGAAAAAGTGGCCAAACACACTCTGGAACTGATTTCAAAAATCACCTTCGCCGAAGGGGGAGAAACTTTCTGGATGGGGGCGTCCATAGGCATAGCGATGTACGACGGAGCATCCGCTACCAACGAAGTTATTTCTCAGGCCGACATGGCTGGCTATGCAGCCAAGAGGAAAGGCGGCGGGCACTACGAGGTTTTCCGTCCGAAAGAGATGAAAGGCATGAGGCAGGATTACGGCCTTACGGCAAAGCTGAACCATGCAATAGCCAACGGTAAACTGGAGCTTTGGTTCCAGCCCATCGTGGACCTCAAGACGCGCAAAACGGAGTACTACGAAGCACTGGTAAGACTGCGCGATGAGAACAACGAGATTATCATGCCGGGTGTTTTCTTGCCGATAGCGGAGCGAACGGGGATTATTTACCACATGGACAGGTATGTGATAAAGCTCTCGGCTGCGTATCTCAAGTCCAACCCCGATCTAAAACTTTCCATAAACCTCTCCGCCCAATCAATCGAGTTCCCTGATCTGTTTAGCTATATCCAAGATACTTTTTCGCAAGCGGGCGTGAAGCCTAGCAGAGCCGTGTTCGAGTTGACAGAGACCATGATCGCCAGCGACCTCGCTCAGGCAAGGACTTTCGTGGAGCAACTCCAGCGTGAAGGTTTCCTTTTCGCTCTGGACGATTTCGGCTCCGGATCGTCCTCACTCAAATACCTGCGCAATTTACCGGCTAATGTGGTCAAGATAGACGGTGTTTTCATCCGCGATTTGGCCAAAGATATTATCAACCAAACGATGGTTCGCTCCATCAATGAAATGAGTCACCTGCTGAACATGCGCACGGTAGCCGAGTTCATAGAGGACGAAGAGATAGTTAAAAAACTTATCGAGATAGGCGTGGATCACGGGCAGGGATATTTTTTCAGCAAGCCGCGCAGTGCCATCGAACTGGGCTTCACCGTTCCCGGTGCTTGATTTTATCTGCGCTGCGATAAACTAGAACCACGAAGGTAGCCAGTATGTTTTTTAAAAAAATTTTATGCGTTTTGTGTTTTGCGATTACGCTGAACCCTGCCTTGGCACAGGACGAAAGCCAGCCGATGCGTGCGGTTTTGGTTTCCGAGGTTTCCTCTGTCGCCCCTGGCAAACCGTTCACTGTCGCGATCGTCCTCAAGATGCAGCCCCCGTGGTATGCCTATTGGAAAAACCCGGGCGAATCTGGTTTTCCCATGAATGTCGAATGGCAGTTGCCACCAGGATTCAAGGCCAGCGATATCCGGTTCCCTTACCCGCAGCGCGTTTCATCTTCGGGGATGATTTACTACGCGCTAAAAGGCGAGATTTGGTTTTTGGCGGAAATCGTTCCACCACCTTCACTAAAAGATGCTGGTCTCTCTATCAAAGGAAAAGCCGAATGGCTGGGGTGCAGCGACATCTGTGTGCCTGGTAGCGCGACACTGAGTTTGTCTCTTCCCGTTGGCGCGGGGAAGCCGAACGCATCTTTTTCTAAAGCTTTTGCCCAAGCTAAGTCTCAGCTACCCCGTTCGCCGACCGATCTTGGCTGGAAAATTTCTTTGGGCGAAGGAGGCGCGCGGAGGGAAGGGCGCATCGCGATTGTGCCGCCCGCAGGCACGGGGTTGCGCGATGCCGTGTTTTTTTCGGAAACAGAACCTCTGGTTGACCATGCCAAAGAACAGGTTTTTAAAGGTGCAGGCGACGGCAAGGCAGAGTTAGTGGTGCCGCTCTCTGAAGGCGCTGGCGCATGGCTTGCCAACGCAAAAGGTGTTTTGGTAGCGAATGTGGACAAAGGCGAGCATATCGCCCTCGAAATTCTCCCAGCGGCATCTGTCGTGTCTGGCATCAAAGGGGCGGCAAGCACACAGTTTTCGGCAGGCGATTTCATTTCGCACATTTTTTATGCGTTTTTGGGAGGGCTGATACTCAACGCCATGCCGTGCGTGCTTCCTGTCATATCATTAAAAATACTCGGGTTTTTGCAGCAGGGCGGGGATGACCGTCGAAAACTTATCAAGCACGGAGCCGTTTTTTCTTTCGGTGTGTGGTTCTCGTTTTTGGCCATGGCAACCACGCTTCTTATATTGAGAGCAGGCGGAGAAAAAGCGGGGTGGGGTTTCCAGTTCCAATCGCCCGTTTTTCTAGTTTTTATGGCATCGCTTATTTTAGTGATGGGCATGAGCTTGTTCGGCGTCTTCCAGATAGGAGCATCGCTCATGGGTGCTGGTCAAGAGTTGACTGGCAAGGAGGGGTTGAAAGGAACATTTTTTAGCGGAGTGCTGGCCACCACACTCGCCACGCCATGCACAGCACCGTTTATGGGTGCCGCGCTTGGCTACGCATTCGTTCAACCGCCGCTAGTCACGCTGCTGGTTTTTTCGTCGTTGGCGGCTGGCATGTCCGCTCCGTATTTCGTTTTTTCACTTTATCCTCAAGGGTTGAAGCACCTCCCTAAACCTGGCCTGTGGATGGAGCAGTTTAAACAGTTCACTGGTTTTCTGATGATGGCTACGCTGCTTTGGATTCTGTGGATTTTCGGCTCCGTGCGCGGCGCGGACGATCTGGTGCGGCTGGCTGCCTTCTGCCTTGTCCTCGGGCTGTGTTGCTGGATTTACGGACAGTTTGTGACACCATCGGCCACGGGGCGGGCTCGCCTTATCGCGTGGGTCTCCATCCTGTTTCTCGTGCTGTTTGCATCTCTGAAAATCTTGCGCCCAGCTCTGCTTTCTGGTGAGGAATTAGCCCGTGAATCACAGGGCGCGGCAGGCATCCCGTGGAAGCCTTTTACTAAGCAGGTGCTGGATGACGCCTTGCGTTCTGGGCAGCCAGTTTTTGTGGATTTTACGGCGGCGTGGTGTCTGACATGCAAGGTCAACGAAAAGACTGTGCTAGAAACGGCAGCCACCAGTGCGCTTTTTAAAGAAATGGGCGTGATACCGATAAAAGCCGACTGGACACTAAGGAACCAAGAAATCACAGAGCTTTTGGCGGCCAACGGTCGAACTGGGGTGCCGTTCTATCTTTTTTATCCAGCCGGAAACAGGAGCGAGCCGGTTCGACTCCCAGAGGTGTTAACCCAAGGTGTTTTGGCAGAAAAGCTAAAGGGAGTTGCGAAATGAGTGGCGCGGTTGTTAATCTGATCAAAGGCGGGACGCACCGATGCCTTGAAGGGCATCCATGGATTTACGCCAGCGAGATAGCTGGTGTTGAAGGCGATCCGTCTAAACCATGCGGCGCGGAAGTCAGGGATGCTGCCGGACGATTGATTGGTGGCGGACTATGGAGCGCGGAGTCGCAGATCAGGGTCAGACTTTTTTCGTTGCGGGAAACAGTTTTTACCAAAGACCTTTTGCGCGAAAGGATGTCCCGCGCCGGAGCTGCACCGTCGCGTGCTGGCCGGGCTTGCGGAAGGCTGGTCTGGTCTGAGGCGGACGGCTTGCCTGGGCTGGTGGTTGACCGCTACGATGACACTATCGTCGTGCAAATTCTCCACGCCGGCATGGAGATGTGGCGCGGTGAGATATTGGCTGCTGTGCGCGATATTTTTTCTCCGGCGGTGTTACTGGATCGCAGCAACGCCCCCGTGCGACTCGCGGAGGGGCTCCCGCTGCGCGTGTCGGTGGAGGCGGGTGCATACGCTTCGCCGCGTGTCCACAAAGTGGGGAATGCACTGTTTGAAATAAATCTGCTCACGGGTCACAAGACTGGTGCCTACCTCGACCAAGCCGACAACTACGCGCTTGTCTCCGCGCACGCCTCTGGGCGCAAGGTGCTGGACTGTTTTTCAAACACGGGCGGTTTCGCCGTCCATTGCGCCATCGCTGGTGCTGCGTCTGTGGATGCGGTGGAGTCATCGTCCGCCGCAGTTTCAGAGGGCAAAAAAAACGCGGCTTTGAACCAAGTCGGTGTCGTATGGCACGAGGCCAACGCCTTCGACTGGCTGCGGCAGGCGCACACGCAAAAGCGTCGCTACGACTTGGTTGTTTTAGACCCGCCTTCGTTCACCAAAACCCGCGACCGCGTCCGTGAAGCCGTCAGGGGCTATCGCGAGATACATGTCCGCGCACTGCATTTACTGAAGCCTGGCGGGCTCCTCGCTACCTACTGCTGCTCGCACCATGTCACGCCTCCTATTTTTGAGGAGATGCTGCGCGAATCTGCGGGCGATGCTCACAAGCAGTTGCGCTTAGTGGCTCGCCACTCGCAGAGCATTGACCACCCTGTTTTGATCAATATGCCCGAGTCAGAATATTTGAAAGGGTGGCTGCTTGAAGTGGTATAAAAAACTTTGTCAGGCAGCATGTTTTCTGTTTTTGAGTAGTGGCATTTTGCCCGCCCAAAAAGCTGCTGCTGAAATGCCCAGTGACGGCCTCATCCGCACGCTGGATGCCGATGGATGCGAATGGGTTTTGAACAAGCCAGGGCGTGTGATGGTGGTGATCTGCGGAAACTCTTCAGACCAAGACGACCTGCGTGCTTGCGGTAAATCTCTGGACGAATTTCAGGGTAGGCGTGATTTCAGGGCTATCGTGGTTGTTGATTTGAGGGGGAGTTTAGCGAATTTAGCCAAGGGATACACATGCAGGCGGATGAGCCGCGGACTAGATGCGGAGGCTCTGCGCATTAAGCCAATCTACCGCGATAAAGGCAACCGTGGCGATCCGAGGCCAGACATAGGCTCTGTGGCCGATTTCGACGGGCAGCTTTGCACGCGACTCGGGTGGGGCGTTGCGGAGAAAGGTGTGCGAACTGTTGTTTTCGACAAGGGCGGGACGGAAAAATACCGTGGCCGTTTCCCAGATAACGCTGGCGACTTGCGAAAAGCTGTGGCGAAACTCGTTGATGCCAGTAAATGATGTGGCTGGCTCAAGCCCAAAATCCATGCGTCTGTTTTTGCTGGTAGATTTCTGAATAAAGGCTATGTCCGTTCAAATGAAAAATATTTTTATTCTGGCAAGCGGGCTTTTTCTTGTTACGGTTTCGGCAGTTCAAACAAAGGCTCAATCTGTGTCACTAGCAACCCAAAAAGATAAAGTCAGCTACAGCATCGGCGTGAATATCGGTGGCTCAATGAAGCACCAAGGTGCCGACCTCAACCTAGACGCGGTCGCCGCTGGGATGAAGGCAGCATACAAGGGCGATGCGCCTGCTTTGACAGAAGCCGAGATGCAGCAAGTTATGTCTGCCTACGAAAAAGAACTCAACGACAAGAAAAGCGCGAGCATGGCGAAGGCAGGATCGGACAACATAGCAAAAGGAAAAGCTTTCCTCGCTGGAAACCAGAAAAAAGATGGCGTTCAAACAACCCCGAGCGGGCTACAATATAAAATTTTAAACCCCGGCTCTGGCCGTTCTCCGAAAAGCACGGACACTGTGGTCACACACTACCGTGGCACGCTCATTGACGGGATAGAATTTGACAGCTCATATAAAAGAGGAACACCGGCATCTTTCCCGCTCAACGCCGTGATTAAAGGCTGGACTGAAGGCATACCGCTCATAAAAGAAGGCGGCAAAATACAGCTCTTTGTCCCCCCAAACTTGGCTTACGGCGAGCGCGGAGCCGGGCCGATAATCACGCCAAATTCTACACTAATCTTCGAGGTGGAGCTGCTCTCTATCCAGTAATGGGAGCATGGACATTCCTGTCCGCATCTTTTCCCATGCAATGTTACGAAAGTTTAAGTTTAAGGGTTTAGGGTTGAAGAGTTTTAAAAAACTTCCTTCGTGATTGAATCTCTTTTCTTCTCACGCAAAGACACAAAGACGCTAAGAAGATTTTAACCACGAAGCAAAAGCCCATTGAAAAATGAGGCTGTAAAATATGGTAACTTTTGATAAATTAGGGCGGCATGCATGATCGGCGTTTATCTATAAATAATTATCCATAAACAATTTGATGTTTCGATTTCGTTATTCGATTTCATCCCCGCCCCTTGTCCCTGTCTTCGCCAGATTAGTCCCTTTGGAACAGCCCATTGATGAACATGAAAGCTAGGACACCGCCGCCGATAATAATGAAAGTGGCGACTAGCCGCCAAAAGACATCGTTGTTGGCAACGCCCCACACTGCCAGAATACAGGCGACTATGCTTGCGAACAGGCAGCCTGAAAGCGTGTAAAAACACCCTTTTTTTACAAGTTTAGGATCCACATATCCCATGTGCTTTGTTTCGTATTGCTCCCGCAGATGCCGCTCTTGTGGCTGGAGCACTATAGTGGGGGGTATTTCTGTTTTTGTTGCGTTTTCGATGTTCATGTCTGTTTCCTTTGGTTGTTGTTGAATTTACAGCAAGCCGCTCCATGCCAACCAGCCTAAAAGCACCGCAAATGGGAAAGCCGCCAGACTGGCTCCAGCAGCGCACAGCACGCCGAATTTATTGAAGCGTGTTTCGATGCAAAACGGAAGTACCACCAACCCTTCAACTCTTCAACTTAAAGATCAATAACTCAAGGTTACACCCAAGTGCCCGCGTGAGTCGTAGCGTCTGTTCGCCCCGCTGTCTATCAACTGCCAACCGTAGTCGAACTTCACGCTCAGGTAGCTCGACACCCCGTAGCGAACACCGCCCCCAGCACTTGAAAGTTCAGCATCTTTGTTCTGGCCCCACATCGGCTTCCACTGTTCCTCCACGCCGTAATCCCAAAATGCCAAAAATTGCAGGGAATCCCGCATCTTCGCCCACCCCATCTCTACAAACGGACTCACCGACGGCGTCCTCAGCTCTTGCGAGAAAAGCCAACCTTCGTCTCCGTTGGCCTCGCGCTCGTCGTAACCACGCACCGTGCTCGCCCCGCCTATCCCCAGCGTCTCGCTGGAGAGCAGGTTCACTTCCGCTCCGCATCTTCCGATTTCGGCGGCAAGATGCCACCGCTCCATTCTCGCGCTTTGCGTCTTCCTTTCGAAATTCGATTTCGATTTCGTTATTCGATTTCATCCCGCTTCGCCGCTCAGGACAGTGCTTCAAGTTTGAACGACTCGATGGCGCAGAGCGTTCTTTCGGCCAAGTTATCGTATGGCTTCGTGTGTGGCGGCTGGAACCACGGGAATGCTCCTAGCAAGTCATGTGTCACTCGTATTTCGCCATCGCAAACCATGCCGCTTGCAATGCCGAATGTGGGTATGCCCGTGCGCACTGTAAGCAGCGCGGCCACTTCAGGCACGACGCACTCTAGCACCAGCGAAAAACAGCCAAGCGATTCCAGCAACAAGGCGTCTTCTAAAAGGCGGCTCTGTTCCTCACCAGTTTTGCCTTTTCGTTTGTAACCGCCTTCGGAAAGAACCTGCTGCGGGAGCATCCCGAGATGCCCCTGCACGGGAATGCCCTCGGAATGCACTGCGCGGATGCTTTCGGAAATCTCTGAGCCGCCTTCCATTTTTACTGCATCGGCTCCGGCATCCATGAGTAGGCGCGAGTTTGTAACGGCTTTTTCAGGAGTGCAGTAAGTTTGGAAAGGGAGGTCGGCTGTTACCAGTGCGCACGGCTGCGCACGGGAGACAGCCCTGAGATGGTGCAACATTTCGTCCATCGTGACATGTGTGGTGTCGGGGTAGCCGAGAACCATCATCCCGAGCGAGTCGCCCACATGCAATATTTCTACGCCAGTTTGATCCAGCAGCCTAGCAGACGGGTAATCGTAGGCGGTAAGCGCAAGCGGGCGTGGGTGACGCCCTTTCATGAGCTTCACGCTTTCAACTGACAATTTTGATGGTTGTGTCTTGTTCACGGGCGAGCAGTTGGTTTAGCAGATTCAAGATTGTGACAGATTGTTTGGATAAAATCAAATCGGGACGCAAATGAGCCAGCGGTTTCAGGACGAAAAGGCGTTCTGCCATGCGCGGGTGCGGTAGTGTGAGTGCTGGCGTGGAGAGTGTGATCTCCCCACAGTAAAGCAGGTCTAAATCCAACGGACGCGGGCTGTTCCTCGGAGCGTCTGCCTGGCGACCTCTCTCGGATTCGAACATTTTGAACAGCCCCAAGAGCGTTTCAGGCGAGTGGGAACATGGGAAAATGGCCACGGCGTTGATGAAGTCAGGTGAGCCCGGCGGGCAATCTACTGGACGCGTGCGGTAGAGTGGCGAAACTTCCAAGGTGGATTTTGTCCTACCACATTTGAGCGAGTCCAGAAATGCAAGTGCGGCTCGTATATGACTCAGTGGATCGCCCATGTTGGAGCCGAGAGCCACGGCTGTTTCGCGCTCAGGATTCGTTGTTGTCACCGCAAAAAAAACGCCGAGCCATGTGGCCCGGCGTTTTGGTTTAAAATGTTGGTTAAATTGATGTTCAGGCTTTCACATGCTTGTTTACTAGCTTGGTCATCTCAAACATGGTGACGGTCTTCTTGCCGCCGAAAACAGCGGTGAGAGCAGCGTCGGCGTTGATGTTTGTTTTGACTTTTTTGTCCTGCAGGTTGTTCTTCTTGATGTAAACCCACAGCTTCTTGGTCAGTTCCGTGCGAGGAAGCGGCTTTGCGCCTACGATTGCCGCGAGCTTTTCATCGGGCTGCACCGGCTTCATGAACTGTGCGTTCGGGGTGCGCTTTACTTTTGCTTTGGCTGCTGGCTTTTTGGCCGGAGCTGCTTTTTTGATTGGTTTGACTACTTTGACTGCTTTTTTCGCTGGTTTTTTTGTTGGCATACGAGTGAAGTTTTGCACGCTGCACAGTGAAAATCAATCTTTTTTTATGGGTAAAATGAAATTTGGGTGCAGGACAAAAATCTTTCATCAAGCGGCGAGAGGCAGGGAACTTTTTTCTGGAGAGGACGAGTCGAGGTGGTATTTCCAGAAAGA
>JFJP01037738.1_pt1 | contig 23345 bp, 22 predicted proteins | sample 431651 | NCBI WGS metagenome assembly JFJP01 (sample SAMN02602958, study PRJNA72255) | Microbial mat metagenome, whole genome shotgun sequencing project. | biome: fresh water; feature: sink hole; material: water; isolation source: purple microbial (photo- and chemosynthetic) mats found in...
AAAAGAATCAGTTTAATAACCGAACGCAAATATATTAAGAGTTGTTAAATCCTAAAACTGAACAATGTCCGCTTTGCCATTCGCAAAGTCGGACATTTTACAGGGAATTGTTCTTTATTTGCAGCCAATGCAGGGGGATATTCCGCTCAAAGGATGATTTCCCAACTCCCACTAAGGAAAAAGCCCGGTACGAACTGCATCAGAATGACATACAGGATCAGGGATACAAGGATTTCGTATCTCCCTTGATAAAAGCGGTGTTGACAAATCAAAAACCTGAAAATTCAGGCCTCGATTTCGGTTCCGGAAGTGAAGCTGTAATCTCAGAAATAATCAAGGGCTACGGGTATAATGTTAAAGCTTATGATCCCTTTTTTCGTAACACCCAGGAGTTCTTGAACAATTCCTACGATTATGTCATCTGTTGCGAGGTAATCGAGCATTTTCACAATCCCGGAAAAGAATTCGAACTCCTAAAACGTCTTTTGAAGCCATCAGGTAGCCTCTACTGCATGACCCATATTTACGACAAAAGCATCGATTTCTCCTGCTGGTACTACAAAAACGACTTCACCCATGTGTTTTTCTACCAGAAAGACACGCTCGAATGGATCAGGGCGAATTTCGGTTTTAGGGAAATTGTGATTCTCGACAGGTTGATTCACCTTAAGTGCTGATTATGTTGAGCGAAACAAACGGGACTTATCATCAAACCCCATAAATGGCCCATAAAACGATGGATGACGATTTCATGCTCCTGGAAAATTGCCGGTTATGCCCAAGAAACTGCCAGGTTAACCGACTTGAAGGGGAGCTGGGATATTGCCGGGCTGGTTCAGGGTTTGATATCGCTTCGATTTCAGTGCATCTGGGGGAAGAGCCCGCAATTAGCGGCAAAAATGGCATTTGTAACGTCTTTTTCGCCCACTGCAATCTGCAATGTGCTTACTGTCAGAATCATCAGATTTCGCGAAGAGACTGCAAACTCAGTGGCCACAAACCAGCATTGCACGAAATTGTTAACACCATAAAAAGAATTCTTAACGGGGGAGTCGAGAGCCTTGGCTTTGTTTCTCCTACCCACATGATACCCCAGATGAAAGCCATCATTCGCGCGCTGCACAAGGAAGATTATTTTCCCTACATTGTATATAACACCAGCGCATATGATTCGGTTGAAATTCTAAAAACACTGGAGGAATGGGTTGATATATACCTTCCGGATTTTAAGTACACAGATCCGGATTTGGCAACACGATATTCCGATGCAGGGAATTACCCGGAGATGGCTGGCAGGGCGATAAAAGAGATGTACCGTCAAAAAGGAAGTACCCTTCGCCTGAACGAGAATGGAGTTGCGGAATGGGGGCTTATCGTGAGACAGCTTGTATTACCCGGAGCAGTGGAAAACAGCAAAAAAGTGCTACGGTATCTGGCGGGCGAAATATCTGAGCGTATTACTGTGTCGCTGATGTCGCAATACTACCCTGTTCCGCAAGTTTCGAAGATCCAAGCTTTAAATCGAAAGTTGACCCGGGACGAGTATGACGAGGTTGTAAAGGAAATGGATGGTCTTGGTTTCACCAAAGGCTGGGTTCAGGATCATGAAAGCGCGGATTTTTATCGGCCGGATTTCGATTCGGAAAATCCGTTCTAGATCGCTGAGTTGTTTGGCAATACTCGCTTCTTGCAACCGGCCCAACCATTATAAAGACTGAAGAAAAAAATTAAGTCGTTCAAACATCCTGTCTCTGCTTCCGCAGCGATTTAGCCGCTCAAAATCGAAAAAAAACGGATTCATTCTTTTATCTATAACCATTTTAAACAGAGTTACAAAAGCAAGAATCATTAAGATCCAAGTATGGATTTGGGGTGTAAATTGTATCTTAGTCCTTATTTTTCGACTTTGCCAAGAGACTAAAAAACCTAAGATATGAACATTGAGGCCTTTTTCAAGATAAGCTATGGATTGTATGCCGTTTGCTCAAAATCCGGCGCCAAACTAAATGGCTACATATCAAACACAGTTTTCCAGATAACGGCTGAACCGGCGAGTTTTGCTATTTCCTGCAGCAAAAATAACTTTACCACCGGCCTGATTTTGGAGAGCAAGGCATTCTCAATTTCCGTTTTGGAAAAGGAAACCGGGCCAAACATTCTCGGGACCTTCGGATACCGTTCGGGTAAGGACACCGAAAAATTCACGGATGTAAACTACAAAACCGGTCTTACGGGCTCCCCCATCCTGCTCAACAACACCATCGCCTGGTTCGATTGCCGCGTGATAAACAGTTTTGATATGGGAAGCCATATGTTGATTATTGGTGAATTGGCTGACTCGGAGCTTTGCATGCCCGACAAAGAGCCCCTGACTTATGCCTATTACCGGGAGGTTAAAAAAGGCAAAGCACCTAAGAACGCCCCAACCTACATCGACGAGAGCAAGAAAAAAGCAGTTATACCGGAAGCAAAAGCTCAAAAGTACTATTGCCCGGCATGCGGATACGTCTACGATCCTATTGTTGGGGATCCCGATAGCGGAATTGCTCCCGGAACCTCGTTTGAAGATATTCCCGGGGATTGGGTTTGTCCTACCTGCGGAACGGAAAAAAGCGATTTCGTTAAGGTCAGTTAGTCCTCAACCTTAACCTTAACCTTAACCTTAACCTTAACCTTAACCTTAACCTCAACCATTACAAGGCTTAAAAAACAGAATAATTAAATAAATATCAAATCATGGGAAAAAGTTTAAAAGGAACACGCACAGAACAGAACCTGCTCAAAGCGTTCGCAGGCGAATCGCAGGCTCGCAACCGATATGAGTTTGCAGCCAAAGTTGCAAAAACCGAGGGATATGTTCAGATTTGCAACATATTTCAGAAAACCGCCAATCAGGAAAAAGAGCATGCCAAAAGGTTTTTCAAATTTCTTGAAGGCGGCGAAGTGGAGATCACGGCCAGTTATCCAGCCGGCTTAACAGGAACTACCGCCGAAAACCTAAAAGCTGCCGCAATGGGAGAAAACGAGGAATGGACAAAACTCTACCCTGTTTTCGCGGATATAGCAAAAGAAGAAGGTTTCCCCGAGGTGGCTGTGGCCTTTAAGATGATTGCAAAGGTTGAAGCGGAACACGAGAAAAGATTCCTGAAGCTTCTAAAAAACATTGAAGAAGGATCGGTATTCCAGAAAAAAGAAAAAGTCCGCTGGACCTGCTCCAACTGCGGCTATGTTCACGAGGGCGAAAAAGCATTGGAGAATTGCCCTGCATGCCAGCACCCCAAAGAGTATTTTGAGTTGGAAGAGGCTAATTATTAAATCCATAGCTAACTTATGCCATATATTTCTTAGCTTTGTACCTCAACATTTTTGATGGCTTACAAATGAAAAGGCTGATATTGAGCATATTGTTTTTCGGATTTGTTGGGAACTTTTCCTTCTCCCAGAACCTTCTGGGTTTCGAGAGTTTTTCCGGCAACGACAGAAACGATTTTAAAGCAGCTGAACCAAAAGCATTGGAAGCTGCAAATTATTTGCTTTCTACAGCAATCGACGAGAATTTGCCTGATCGGGAAAAGGCCCTCAAATACATGTTGATGTGGATGGAGGGCACTCCCGATTATGTTTTTTATATTGACGGAAACATTAATGTTTTTACCCGATCGAACGAACTGCTTTTAAAAGTTTATATGGCTTGCCTCACAAAGTTGAGCCTTGAAAACAGAGCCATTTCAAACGACCGGGATGAATTAAAGCTTAAATCCGTTGAGGCATTTATGGAATATTGCCTGAATCCGGAAAATCACGTGGAATCCTACAGACAGCTGGAAAAAATGGTTAAGGCCCGCAACAAAAACAAGCTTAGTGAGTTTGTTTTAAATTAGATATTCATATTATTATGGCATCGCTGACACAATCAAACGAATACTCGGGAGGAATCCGCCGATTCCCTGAAGAAAAGCTCAGGGAATATATCGATAAACCCGAGGACTTCCATGAAGAAGCAGTACTGGCAGCAATTTGGGAACTGGCCAAGAGGCGCCCGCTGCGGAATGACGAAAAGAAGCTTGAAGCTGAATTGAACAAAAGGGTATGCTCCCCCGAGGAACCGCATCTACCCGGCACTGTTTCCGGCATCGAAATGACTGCAACTCCCCTCCCCGTGCTTTACTCGGTGCGCTCGATACAAATATTCTCCGTTTTGTTTTCGGTTTTGGCCGGGGGAATACTGATGGCAATAAACTTCAATAGAACTACCCAGAAATTAGAGGTAATGAAAGTTCTCGGGTTTTCACTTCTCTATACAATCATCACTTTTATGGTTTTTTCCCTTTTAGGCACTCAATCCCCTGTTCTCACAATTATGCTGAATCTTTTAGGTGCGTATCTTATTGACGAGCTGTTCTGGAAGCGAGTACTTGGAAGCGAATTCCGCTTTGACAAACAAAAAGTATGGACAGCACTTCTGGTAGCAATGCTGCTGATTTCGCCTATTATCTGGTATGCGATCAAAACAGGAGCGTTGGAAACCCTATAAGCTTTCTTGTATTTGCAGCTTTTGGAATCCTTTTAACATCAAGCCTTTGTTTAAAAACGATATCCCATAACTAAAAATTAATGACATGCAAAGAAGATCATTTATAAAAAAAGCTGCTTTGCTCGCAAGCCTTGCAAGTATTCCTTTCGTAAAACCAAAAGCAAACAATAACGTGAAAAAAATCACTTTCCGCCATGTGGTGTATTTCTGGCTGAACAATCCGGAAGATGCTTCAGAGAAACGACAGTTTCTCAACAATTTAAAAGAGTTTATCGGTCAAATGGAAAACATCCCGGATGCTCATATCGGAACTCCTGCCGACACCAATCGTGAGGTTATCGACAGCAGTTACCAATATTGCCTGAACCTGGGATTTACCAACAAAGCTGAACACGATGTTTACCAGGAACACGCCCTGCATAAAAAATTCATCGAAAAATCAGCCCATTTGTGGAAAAGAGTGCTGGTTTACGACTCGGTCTCGGTATAAACACGAAGACTAGTCAGTAACAAAGGGTTTGTATTTGCTATAATTTGTAATTAGCAGGAACAGGTTCAAAGCAACCAGCATAACCCCAATGGAGGGTGTCCCGACTAAAAATATTTCATACATTAAAATATTAACGCTTATAGGGGCAATCAGAACCAGCGCCAGGGCTTTCCTGAAATTAAATATCAGCAACAAGCTCAAAAGGATTTCAATCACTTTAAGAACCGTAAAAAAGCCTGAGCTAACAAGCAATCCGGCAAAAGCGGCAGCATCTCCTTCGGAAGGAGGCATGGGAATGAAGTTGAAGAAGTAGTTAAGCCCGAAAACCAAATAAGGCAAGGCCAACAAATAGGTCGCAACAATTTTTACAATTTTCATATTCAAAGTTTTTAGTTAAGGTTGAATCAAAAGCGTTTAATCGGAAAGCTGATTGAAGTTTCAGTCTCTTAAAAACCTATAGCTCTTCATCGACTTTCACAAGGAGGTAAACATCACAGTTGCATTTTGGTTCGATCCAACCAGCATAATAATGATATGACACTTTGTTTTAAACCTAGCCCCGAAAATAATGCATTAAAGGCTTTTTATTTACTGATTCAAATTGTACATTTGCACGCAAATCAATACCAATTTCAACATGGACGAGGTTCCGTTATACCGTTTACACGATTTATTAACCCAATCGTAGGGAGGAACTTCTATTGACGGAAAGCCTCCTGATGATAAAAAACTTAAGGAGGTTCTTATGATCACTTACTGGAAAAACCAAAACGGTCTGGTGCAGATCCGTCAGTTCGAGAAAGACTGCTGGATGAATGTAGTAAATCCGACACCATCCGAGGTTTCCATGCTAATCAACAAATTTAAAGTTCCAGAAGAGATTGTCACCGACATCCTTGACACAGATGAGCGTTCCAGGCTTGAAGTTGAAGGGAAATGGCTGCTGATTATTATTCGTATCCCGATACACGACCCAAGCAGCACCTCACAGCCTTTTTATACAGTCCCTCTCGGCGTTTTGCTGTCAAGCAATTTCATGATGACCCTGTGCGCCCAGGAGAGCGATGTAATCAGGGAGCTCACCCGCTACCCCTACAGTCAGAAAATCAACTTGAACGACAAGGACGATTTCATCATGCACTTGTTTCTTCGGTCGGCAACCTCCTACCTTAAAAACCTGAAACAAATCAGTATCACCTCCAACCAGATTGAAAAGGATCTGAGCAAGCTGGCAAAAAACGAAGTATTGCATAAGGTCCTCGGGATGGAAAAGTGCCTTGTTTATTTTATCACATCCTTAAAATCGAATGAGCTTTTATTGGCGAAAATCCGATCCTCCCGCTACCCCATCCTTAACAGCGTGGATGAAGACGACCTCGAGGACGTTATCATCGAAAACAAGCAGGCGATCGAAATGGCGAACATTTACAGCGACATTCAAAAGAGTATGATGAATGCTTACTCTTCGATAATCTCGAATAACCTGAACGTCATTATGAAGAGGCTCACCTCCATAACCATCGTGGTGGCAATACCGACCCTTGTGGCCAGTTTTTTTGGCATGAACCTTCTCAACACCATGGAAACAAGCATTTACGGATTCGGAATTGCCATTTTGATTGCATCTGCCATAACCATTGGAATTACAATACTATTCAGGAAGTTAAACTGGTTTTAGTGTCTCATTGGATGGCTCGTGACGGTCTGAAAACTCAAGAACGCTCTTCTGAAAAAACAAAATTTACGGCAAAGTATCTGCGGGGATAGTTCAGTTATTTAAACCAAATTTGTATTTTTATGTTTATTGTTTGTGATTATTTATCCCCAAACCACAATCATAAAAAACCCAAAAATGAAAGCAGCCATAATTGAGCAATACGGAGGACCTGAAGTATTAAAAATCGCAGAAGTAAGCAAGCCGGTTCCAGGGCCCGGAGAAGTTTTAATCAAGGTATTTGCAGCTTCGGTTAATCCAGTGGATTGGAAAATCCGCAAAGGCAACCTGAAAATGATGCTTAGCAAGAAGTTCCCAAAGATACTGGGAATTGAGGTTTCGGGTATTGTTGAGGAACTTGGGGAGAATGTGCATAGCCTGAAAAAGGGTCAGAGGGTTTTTGCCGGTAAGGGATATGAAGGCGGTGGATATGCCGAGTATGTTAAGGCTGAAGCAGGAAGAACCATTGCAATCCCCGACAACATTAGTCATGAGGAAGCCTGCACAATGGCTGTAGCAGGAATGACAGCCCTCCAGGGTCTTCGTAACAAGGGCAAAATCAAACCCGGGATGGACGTTATTATCAACGGGGCTTCCGGAGGGGTTGGAACCTATGCCGTGCAAATAGCCAAGGCTCTTGGGGCCAAAGTCACCGCAGTTTGCAGCGAAAAAAACCTTGAGTTGGTGAAGAGTTTGGGAGCAGATGTTCTCATCGATTATAAAAAGACAGATTTCACAAAACTTCCAAAAAAGTATCATATCGTTTTTGATGCTGTTGGTTACCGCACCTTCTGGCAAACCAGAAAAACCCTCCGAAAAAGAGGGGTGTATGTTAACATCAGCCCATCACTCCCACTCTATATCACCTCCCTCCTTACCCGTTTGTACCCCGGGAAAAAATCAAAAGGCTTTATGCTTCATCCCGACATGAACGACCTGGCAGAAGTAATGCAGATGATTTCGGAAAAAAAGATTAAGGTGGTTATCGACCGGGTATTCCCGCTTGAAAAATTGGCAGAAGCTCACCAATATAGTGAGACGGAAAGAGCAAAAGGCAAAATTGTTATCTCAATAAACTCTTAAACTTATCCTTTATTCCAAATTATACCGAAAAACAACAAAATCCGAATTTATTTCGCCTCTTTTTAGAGACCCATGATTTAGAAAACTTCGAAATCAAAACAGAAAATGCCTGAAACGAAGCTTTAGAACTTTGAATTACAACGTTTTAATAAATAGTTCATTTTTTTTTCACAAATTTCGTGATTCGTGGATTTTTTTAAAAACTAAAAAATATATTTGCTGTATGCTAATAGGGCAAATTAACGATGTGAGAGTAGCATTATAACATTCTTTAGATCATGAAATTATACAGTTTAAACACTAAACTAGACTTCGGGGAATATAAGGGCCAGAGCCTTAAAGATGTATTCATGAAGGATCCTGACTTCATTGAAACCAGTATTCTGGAAAATCCTGTATTCTGCTTTACCGATAACATTATGGAAAAGCTCGAAGAGATGCACGGCGAATTCGCTTTTTCGGATGAAGCAGTTGAAAAACTGGCAGAAAAATACGAGATCTACGAAGAAGAAGAAAATCAGTTCGACGAAGGTGAGAACTTTAACGCCGAGGACTTAAAAGGATTGGGTATTGTTGACGACTCCTTCGACGATGACTTTGACGAGCCTGGCAGTTCTGGCGGCTTTTATGACGACTCCGACGGATTCGGCTATTAAGAAATCAAACTGAGACTGCAACAAGGCAGTCTTTTTTTTGCCCTGCATGGCCCTGAATTTGTAAAGCAAAGTGGATTTTCTATGATACTTGTTTAAACAGCACCACCAAAATCTATATTTCCTGTTTCTCCAATTTTTAAATCCTTGCTATTGTTTTCATAATGCCAATGTGGTATATTCGTGTATTAAAGAATAAAAAAGTAAAAAAATCGATATGAAAAACACGAAAACAAACCTTATTCTATTAGGGCTATTGCTGTTCTTGTTCGCCTCCTGTTCCAACAGTGAGAATGTCAGCGCTTGCCTTGATGGCTATACCTACCGCTTCTGGGGAGGCCTGTGGCACGGGATTATTGCCCCGGTTGACCTGGTGATTTCACTCTTCCGGGATGATGTAACGGTTTTCGCCCAAAACAATAACGGAGGCTGGTATTCCTTTGGTTTTATTCTGGGAAGCGGTGGCTGGGGATTCCTCGGAAGCAAATCGGGCAACAAATGGAAAAGAAACCGGGATTAACAATAGAATGCGAAAAACAATGCCCTCTGTGCATTTGTAAAACATCTGTCCCGACTGTTATATAGCAGCGCTTCCCTCAATTCCATGTGTTAGATTTGTTTCAGGCTTATCCCAAAGCTCAAAAACAATATCTACTCTATGGAAAAGCACAATTTCAGTCCCGAATCCTTAATGATGTCGTATGGCTATAAAGCCGAATTATCCGAGGGAGCCATAAAATGTCCGATATTCCAGACCTCCACCTTCGTTTTCAAGACAGCCGAAGAGGGTAAAGCTTTTTTTGAGATTGCCTATGGTAAAAGAGACAAAGGTCCGGCTGAAGAACTTGGACTGATTTATAGCCGGGTTAACAATCCCGATCTGGAGATACTCGAGAACCGCCTGTGTCTCTGGGATGGGGCCGATGAGTGTGCTGTGTTCGAGAGCGGCATGTCGGCCATTTCGACGGTAATGCTTGAATTTCTCAGACCGGGGGATTTGCTGCTTTTTGGCTGTCCGGTTTATGGAGGGACCGATCATTTCATTCGCCATGTCCTCCCACGATTCGGAATAAAGGTTCTGGGATTCCCAACCGGAAAACCCAAAGAAGCTATCCGGGAAATTCTTGCCAATTCGGGCATGGCCGATAAACTTGCCATGATATACATGGAAACCCCGGCAAATCCCACCAATGCCCTAACCGATATTGCCGGATGCAAGGAGATAGCAATCCAGTACAACAGCAGTGAGAAAAATATCCCTGTGGTTGTCGACAATACCTACATGGGGCCACTATGGTCACATCCCCTGAAACATGGCGCGGATCTGGTGGTTTATTCCGCAACCAAATACATAGGCGGACACAGCGACGTGATTGCAGGCGCATGCCTGGGATCAAAGGAATTGATGACCAGAGTTAGAACTCTTAGGACATTTCTTGGCAATATGGCCGGCCCTTGGACCGCCTGGCTGCTGATGCGCAGTCTCGAAACCCTCAAAGTCCGTATGGAAGCCCAGGCAGCAGGCGCGCGCGTGGTTGCCGAATTCCTGGTAAACCACCCAAAAGTCGAAAAAGTGTATTACCTCGGATTCCTTACACCTGAAAATGATCCCTGGCAATACAGCATCCACAAAAAACAATACTCCTCCGACGGAGCCATGATTTCTTTCGATATTAAAGGTGGCGAAAAAGAGGCTTTTGAATTTCTTAACCGACTTAAGCTTTTTAAGCTTGCTGTAAGTTTGGGAAGCACCGAGAGCCTGGCTCAGCACCCCGATACCATGACCCATAGCGATATGTCGGTGGAAGACAAACTGGCAATCGGGATAACCGGAAAACTGGTCCGATTGTCAATAGGCATTGAAAATCCATCTGACCTGGTCTATGCCATTGGAAAAGCTCTGGAATAAAAGGCAAATACTCTAGCGTCCATTAAGTTTTTTAAGGGTGTTAATCATTGCAACCATATTTTCTACCGGAACATTGGCCTGGATGTTGTGTACCGTGTTAAAAACAAATCCGCCATCCCTGCCCAGAATCTCGCATTGATGAAGCACTTGCTTTTCAACATCAGATGGACTTCCAAAACCCAGCACCATCTGAGTGTCAACTCCTCCTCCCCAAAAAATTATGTCGTTCCCGAACTGATTTTTCAAAACATTGGTGTCCATGCCGGTGGCATTGATTTGAACCGGGTTCAGAATATCAAATCCTGCCTCAATAAAGCCCGGGATAAGGGGAAGAACCGCTCCACAGGAATGTTTGAACGTCTTCCAACTTGTGTTTTCGTGAATCCAGTTGTTCATTTTCCGGTAATACGGCTGGTATAATTCAGCAAACATTTCCGGAGAACAAAACTGTGAATTCTGGGTACCGAAGTCTGTTCCACAGATAAACAAAGCCTCAATGGAATTCCCGAAAAGCTTGTAAATGGTATTCAGATTCTTCAACGCAATATCCGTTTGTTTATCAAACAGTTGATGCATAAAGTCAGATTGGGTCAGAGTACTCATATACCAATCGGCAATATCCCTGATTCCCTTTGGGTTTTTCATCCACGGTCCCGGAACCAGCGCAATATCGCCAAGCGCAGTTCCTCCGGGATTCAGTATAACTCCCTGGCTGCTATCCTTAATTTCAGAAGCTTTGCACTTAAAATAGGATATATCGGCTTCTGAGTATGTACTGAACTCCTCAAGATTATCAGCGAGACTTGGATTAGTTTCATCATAGGGCTGCTGACGCCGGATGGAGTCGAAAAAATAACCTGATTTCGGCATTCGCCCCGACGGTGGCACAGACATATCCCCTTCAGGGAAAATCAGCAGATCGCCATTCTCATCCGTTTTTGTATTGAACTCGCCAGGAACCAAAACATTCTGCCCCCAAAAAGTACGGAATTCCTTCCAATTGCTGTTTTCAAGCCCAAACATGTTCTTCCGGGGAGTGATACCCACAATGTCACAACCCATTGCCTCAGCCAGATCATCTTCTATAATGCCAAGCATCTGGTAAGGCTCATGGACTTTTACCGGTCTCTTTTCCAATCCATAAAAATTCCGGAGACGCTCAATAGCAAGCACATGGACCCCTGTCACTCCGGTTGATCCAAAATCAACTACAATCCCGTCAGGGGATTTGTGGTTTAATGTCTTTTTTAACTTTTTCTTCGAATTCATTCTATAAAATTTTTTTGGCGTTGATTATCAAATTGGGATTTCATGGCTCAAACAATGTAAGGTTCCTAATCCCCATATCAGGTCAATTGCAGAAATCCCAATAACCTGGTGTTTTGGAAAGAGATCGGTAAAAATGCCCAATGCATTGCAATCATTTCTGTCGTTAAAAGTAGGAACCAGAACACAGCCGTTTGTCATAAGAAAATTAACATAGCTTGCAGGAAGGCGCAAATCCTCAAAATCGAGTCGCGCAGGCATAGGAACAGTCACAACATTTAGTTTCCCGCCATTCTGAAGGGTTTCCGCAGAAAGAATTTCAAGGTTGGCTGCAAGTTTTTTATGGTTCTTGTCTTTTGTGTTGGGCTCTGTGCAGGCAACCACAGTGTTTTCGTTTACAAACCTGCATATATCATCAACGTGTCCATGCGTGTCATCGCCTTCAATTCCCTCCCCCAGCCAGATCACCTTGCTGATCCCCAGATAATGCTTAAAAACTTCCTCATAATCGTTTTTGGTAAAGCCGGGGTTCCTCACCTGGATTTTCGGATCCAACAGGCATTCTTCGGTAGTTATGAGTGTGCCTTTCCCGTTCGAGTCGATGGCTCCTCCCTCGAGAACCACCTGCCGGCCTTTATACATTACTTTTTCAAGGGGGATTTTCAGCGCTGCGGCCACGGTTTCCGGGGTCGATACATCCTTTCGGTAATTGCCGTACTTTGCCCAACCGTTAAAACCGAAATTCAAGGCAACCCGCGATCCGTCAGGATTCCTGACAATTATAGGGCCAGAGTCGCGCATCCAGCCGCGGTTGGTATCCTTGATCACAAACCTTACTTTCTTCACATCAACATGCGCCTGTTCGAGCATATAAGCTACCGTGGTCTGATGTTCTGATGATTTCACCAGCAACAGTACCTCTTCAAAAAGTGTAACTTTTCTGATAATTTCAACAAAGGCCCACTTTACCGCATGGAACTTGCCCGGCCAATCGCGACCCTCGTAAGGAAAAGCCAGCAAGGTGTATTGATGTTTTTCCCATTCGGCAGGGAGGGTTCGTGAAATAGGTATTTCAGTCATCAGTTTTCAAAGGCTTCAGGTTTTACAATTGGGGTGTTTCAGGCTATGCAAATCAAGGATTTCAGACTTCGAGCTTCAATTCTGTCCGCCCCATCTTTTCAACATATCCCCATAGGCATCAATCCTCCGGTCGCGGAAGAAAGGCCAGTTGCGGCGAACGGTTTCGATGAGGCCAGTGTCGACTTCGGCCATAATGATTTCTTCCTTGTCGAAGGATGCCTGTGCCAGAATTTCGCCCTGAGGGCCAGCAATAAAGGAAGATCCCCAGAATTGAATACCGGCCGAGTCTTCAATAGGCTTCTCAAGGCCTATCCGGTTGCATGCAGCCACATAAATGCCATTGGCTACAGCGTGCCCGCGTTGTACAGTCATCCATGCATCATGCTGGATTTTGCCATAGCGTTCTTTTTCATCGGGATGCCAGCCGATAGCTGTGGGATAAAAAAGCAGTTCGGCTCCCTGCATCGCCGTTATCCTTGCTCCCTCGGGAAACCACTGATCCCAGCATATAAGCGTCCCTATTCGTCCAACGCTGGTGTCGAATGCTTTGAAGCCAAGATCTCCGGGAGTAAAATAGTACTTCTCATAAAACGCAGGATCGTCGGGGATGTGCATTTTCCGGTAGAGTCCTGATTCTGTGCCATCGGAATTGATGATATAGGCCGAATTATGATAAACACCCGCCGAACGTCGTTCAAAAAACGGAACCACAATAACTACCTTGAGCTCCAGGGCAAGAGCACTGAATTCATGAAAAGATATGCCATACAATGGCTCGGCAAGATCGAAGTTATTGCTGTTTTCGCTCTGACAGAAATAGAATGAGCTGTAGAGCTCAGGCAGACAAACAATCTGAGCGCCTTGCTGCGCCGCTTTCCTGACCCATTCCTTGCATTTTTTCAGATTAACCTCCGGAACAGAATTCAACTCCAGCTGGGCAAGGGCGATTGTATATTTTGTTTTTGTCATGTTGGATTGATGTAGAATACAAATTTATATTTTTTCTTCAATCTGAGCCAATTCTAACTAAGAATGCCAAAGATAATTCCGGCATTAAAGCTTTCCGACAGAATAATTGCAGCTCGGAAACCCAAAAAATATCCATCGGAATCCTCCTGTTTCTACAAAATTTCGCCAACATGATTTTACAACATGATTTCTTTTATGGAGTTTTATTATTTTGCCAAAGCCTATTAACCATAATAACAATCCCTAAAACAGTGAGAAAATTAACATTAATCATTGCAGGTATGGCACTAATTGCCGCTGCCTGCACCAACAAGGAAAAACCAGAGAATATGACAAACCCACTCTTGCTGGAGTTTAACACTCCATTTGAAGTTCCCTCTTTCGATTTGATAAGTCTTTCCGACTATGCACCTGCTATTCGGGAAGCCATTGCTGTCCACGCAAACGAAATCAATGAGATTGTGAACAACCGAAAATCCCCGGATTTCATTAACACCGTTGTTGCTTACGAGCGCAGTGGCTCTTTACTCTCCCGGGTAAACAGTGTTTTCGACAACCTTAACAGTTCGCTCACAAGCGACGAAATGCAGAAAATTGCCGAAGAACTTTCTCCCCTGCTAACTTCCCATCAGGATGAAATAAGGATGAACGAAAAGCTTTTTGAGAGAATTAAAGCGGTTTATTCGACCAGAGAATCCTTGAATCTCAGCAAAGAAGATTCAATGTTACTTGAGAACACGTATATCTATTTTGTCAGGGGAGGCGCGGACTTATCCCCCGAGAAAAAAGAGAAGCTTAAAAAAATCAATGAGGAGCTATCGCTTCTGACCCTTAAATACGGCCAAAATGTATTATCGGAAATCAATGCTTACAAAATGGTGGTCGACAACAAGGCCGACCTGGCCGGACTTCCGGAAGCCGTTGTCGCCGAAGCAGGAGAAGCCGCTAAAGAAGCCGGATTATCTGACAAATGGGTTTTCACAGTTCAAAAACCCAGCCTGATTCCTTTCCTTACCTACTTGGATAAAAGGGAATTGCGCGAAAAACTCTTCAAAGCATATATAAATCTGGCAAACAACGGCAACGAGGCCGACAATAAAGCAGTCATCGGAAAAATCGTAAATCTGCGGGTGGAAAAAGCTAATCTTTTAGGCTACCCATCACACGCAGCCTTTGTTTTGGAAAGAAATATGGCCAAAACACCTGAAAAAGTAATGGGCTTTCTCGATGAATTGTGGACCAAATCACTGCCCGTTGCAAAATCAGAAGCTACCAATCTTCAGCAGCTCATTAAAAAAGAAGGACAGAGTTTCAAACTTGAAGCTTGGGACTGGTGGTATTATTCGGAAAAATTAAGAAAGGCAAAATACGATATCGACGAAGAAGAGATGCGTCCGTATTTCTCCCTCGAAAAAGTAAGAGATGGTGCGTTCGATGTGGCCACGAAATTGTGGGGAATTACTTTTGTGGAAAGGAAAGACATCCCGGTGTATCACGAGGATGTGCAGGCTTTTGAGGTGAAAGATACCGACGGCTCTCATCTTGGGGTTCTTTATATGGATTTCTATCCCCGTTCGAGCAAACGCTCGGGTGCATGGATGAGTGAGTTCCGCGCTCAGGAAGTGCTCAACGGAAAGAATATCCGTCCGATTGTCACCACCAATTTCAATTTCTCGAAACCCTCTGGTGATAAGCCCGCCCTGCTAAGCTACGATGAGGTGGAGACCTTGTTTCACGAATTTGGACATGCCTTACAGGGATTACTTTCCCAATGCAGCTACACCAGCCTTTCTGGAACTTCAGTAAGAAGAGATTTTGTGGAACTGTGCTCACAGGTTATGGAAAACTGGGCTTCTGAGCCTGAAGTTCTTAAGTCGTTTGCCAAACACCATCAAAGCGGTGAAGTTATACCCGATGGCTTGCTTCAGAAAATGGACGATAGCAAATATTTCAACCAGGGATTCGTAACAGTGGAATACTTATCGGCCGCTTTGCTCGACATGAATTACCACATGCTTTCCAACGTCACGGATATTGATGTTACTGCGTTTGAAAACGAGGCATTGACAAAGGCCGGCTTGATCCCCGAAATTGTTGTCCGATACCGGAGCACCTATTTCAGCCACATTTTTTCAGGGGGATATTCATCCGGTTACTACGCCTATATCTGGGCGGAGGTGCTCGATTCGGATGCATTTGAAGCCTTCAGCGAAACAGGAGACATCTTTAATAAGGAAAGAGCTTTATCGTTCCGAAAAAATATCCTTGAAAAAGGAGGCACAGCAGATCCAATGGAGCTTTATGTAAGTTTCCGCGGTAAAGAGCCGGGAATCGAGCCCCTGCTAAGAAAAAGAGGTCTACTTTAGTTTTTGCCTGCCAGCTTAACAGCATTGTAGGCATTTACAACCCCACCGGTTTTACTAAGCCCGGCAAACCTGATTACCTCATCGGGGCTGCCGGGTTTTTTAACTTTCAGCTTTTTGTAGGGCACCACCGATTTAAGGAGAATCTTCTTTAACTCCAAGGCAGTAAGCTCAGGATAATAGGAAAGCACCAGGGCTGCAACGCCAGTTACAACCGGAGCAGACATGCTGGTTCCACTGGCGTTTTTGTACGACTGTCCGGGAACAGTGCTTAAGATTTCCACTCCGGGAGCAAAAATGTCGACTGTTTTCTTTCCATAATTGGTAAAACCGGCGGCCATTTCTTCGCCGTCTTTCCAATGAATTGCCCCTACTTCGATCCAGGTTTCGCACTCACCTTTCCCATCGAGGTAGGTTTTCACAGGATAGGATGGGCTTTTGTCACTGTCTTTGGAATCGTTTCCTGCTGCATGAACAATCAGAACCCCATGCTCATCGGCATAGCGAAATGCGGCATCAACATACTCTTTGTAAGGGGAGTAGTCTTTTCCAAAGCTCATATTAATGATTCTGGCTCCGTTATCCACCGCATAATAAACTGAATTTGCAACGTCCTTGTCGCGCTCATCGCCCGAGGGAACAACCCGTAGAACCATAAGCTCAACATTATCGGCCACGCCTGCGATACCAAGATTATTGTTCCTGTTGGCAGCAACAATTCCCGCAACATGGGTACCATGAAAAGCATCTGGACCTTCCACAAACTTATTCCCGTAATTCCGAACCGAAAAGTCGGTGTAATCGTCGCCTACAATAGGCCGGGGATCAAATTCGGGGTTAAGTTTGTAATCGAGTATCTGCTTGTAAATATTGATTCCCTCGTCAAACCGCGACACCTCCCACTTTTGTGTAATCACCCTCTGCATAAACCACGAGGCCTCATCAATACTGTCGATCCCGGTGCTGAGAGAAGCAAGATCCTCGATACGGATACTGTCTACTTTCAGGTAGTTCTTCATGATTATCTCTGAAGAAATAATCTTATTCCGAAGGTTTTTCAGGTTCTCATGAATCTCATTGTTCTCCGCGTACTGCTTTTCGTAATCGGCCTTTAGAACCAGATAATGCTCGTAGTCGTCCAAATCCTTATCTATCAAAAGTTCTCCTTCCTTGAGTTCATACTTCCTGCTAAAGATTCCGTATTGCCGGGTCAGCTCCCAGGTGTCGTTATCCACAAAGGTGCTGTCGGGTCCACCAATGAAATTCCAGCCATGAATATCATCGGTGTACCCGTTATTGTCATCATCAATACCGTTTCCCGGTATTTCATCCTTGTTGGTCCATATCGACCCAACAAGATCCTCATGATCGGTTTCAATTCCGGAATCGATAATAGCCACAACCACTTTCGTGGCTTTCTTGTTTTTCAGCAATTCGTTGTAAGCGCGATCTGCACTAACACCAATAACCCCATCCTTCCATGGGTCGAGATTGTACCAGTTTGTCGGAGCTTTCTTGATGGAGTCGGGCAAAAAGTTGCTATCGTGGATATCGATCGCTGATAGCTGAAATGTGAAAACTAATAAAAGAACCGAAAGTGTTGACAGGCTACTTTTCATATGATTTGATATTTGATTGTATACTTATTATTTCAATAATTCCCGGTTTTCAACAACCAGGAATGTGTTCATTTGCCGTATGGCAACCTGGTCACAATGTCCAATATATTCAATGGTACAGCTAAGGCTTAACCTTAACCTTAACCTTAACCTTAATCTAAACCTTAATCTAAACCATAATCAAACCGTCAGCTCCCTTCTACTCATCAATACCAAACCCATAAACAGCGATATGTTCATAAGTCTGACCGGGCTCAAGGATCACAGAAGGGAAATTTGGCTGATTTGGTGAATCGGGAAAGAACTGAGGTTCCATAGCCAGTGCATTCCTGAAGTTATATATTTTACCTGATTTGCCCACAACGGTTCCGTTAATGAAATTACCACTGTAGAACTGAAGACCCGGCTGGTTTGTGGATAGTTCGAGAAAACGTTTGGAAACAGGATCGGTGAGCCTTGCTGCCAGGGCCAGTTCGCCGGTATTGTTAACCAAAACCCAGTTATGGTCATAACCTTTGCCGTACACGATCTGCTGATCTTCGGTCTTGTCAATCCCTTCAGATATCGTCACCGGGGTTCTAAGGTCGAAAGGGGTGTTTTCCACGGGCATAAACACTCCTGTTGGAATGAGGGTTGAATCAACCGGAGTAATGGCATCAGCTAAAATCATGATCTGATGATCCAGAATCGAACCGCTTCCTTCTCCGCTCAAATTAAAATAAGCATGATTGGTTAGGTTGATAACCGTTTTCTTGTCACTAACAGCAGTGATCCGAAGTTCGAGCCTGTTTTCAGGTGTTAAGGTGTAAACAGCAGTTACTTTGATGTTTCCGGGGAATCCGGCCTCCATATCTGCGGCTTCGTAAACCATGGTAACGGAATTACCCTCCTGACTTGCGGTCCATACCTTCTTGGAAAAAGCGTTTTTCCCTGAGTGAAGGGAATTTTCACCATCGTTTTGCTCGAGTTGGTAAGCCACACCATCGATCGAAAACAAACCTTTGTTTATGCGGTTTGCAAATGGTCCCACAATACAACCCAGGTTCATGTTGTCGGTAAGATACCCGCGGATATCGTTATAGCCAAGTGTAACATCGGCATAGGTCCCATCCTTATCGGGAGTAATTACAGAAACGATGGAAGCCCCATAGTTGGTGAGCTGAACGGCAATGCCGCCTGTATTTTGAAGTGTATACAGTTCAATTTGCCGGCCATCGACGATTGTGTCAAAACCACTACCTGAAAGTAACAGTGCATTGACCGGATTATCGTTGTTTCCGGGAGTGGTTTTGCAGGAATTTACCCCTGCAACAGTGCTTGCAGCAAAAAGAAAAATGAAAATCCGTTTCATAAATGGTTATATTTGGTTTTAAAGCCTAAAACTAGGCAAAACTGCTCAGATTTCGCAATTATTAAAACATTTTTATTTTCGGGGGAATTGCAAAATTGTGGGCCAAAAGCAGGAAGGTTGAAAAAACGGGCGATTTATAAAGCAAACAAATTGAGGTTTTACCCAACTGCAAAGATTAAATATATTATTTTTGAATTGTTTTAAACCTTTCTTGGTTACAAGCGTCAAAACAGAGAACTAAAATACAGGAAATGCAATACCGATATAAAACACTTACAATAATCCTTTGGATATTCTCTGTTGGTTCAGGGTTTTCCAGTGCGCAGGAGCAGCCCGTTATTTCCAAGCGTGAGCAGATCAAGGCCAATCTTACCGCCGAGCAGAAATCACTCCTGGAGGCAAACCGTTCATCGATTGCCGAAACCAGGCAAGCTTTCAAAGCCAGTTTATCGAAGGAGCAAATTGAAATGTTGGAGAGCAGTGCCCTTACTATAGAGCAGAAAAGAGCTAATCTGAAAGCCACTCTAAATGCGCAGCAAAAGCAGATCCTTACAGAAAACAGGCAAAACAGGCTAATGCAGCGGCAGCAATTCAGGAGTACCCTGACCATGCAACAAAAGCAATTTATGAAAAAAGCATATTTCAACAGGATAGGAACTCTCGATACCCGTCCCGGGCTCAAACGCCTGCCACGCCGGTTAAGAAGGTAAAAACAATTTCACTGTTGCAGAACCATGCCATTCAATTACAAATATCGAATGAAAAAAACAATTATACTTTTCCTTGCATTTTCCTTGTTCACAGGGAAATTTGCCTTTTCACAGGAGCAGGAAAGCAAGCTGGATTCCATTCTCGACGCCATTCTTTTTGAGGATGAGGATCTTCTCAAGTTCCTTTATGAGGATCACAACTACCAGTATCTCTACACCCGACTGAATTATTCCAGCAAAAGTCTTTATGCTGGAAGAAGCGTGGGGACCGATCAATTCGATCTTACCGGACAGATTCATTACTTTCACTCTTCAGGATTCAATCTGGGAATTGCCGGTGTGGCTTATAGCGGATTTACACCTAAATATAACACTACGATTCTTACCGCGGGATATTTCCACAAATTCAAGAAGGCTGAACCCTTGAGCATTAGGGCTTCCTACTCCCGCTATTTCTTCGAAGATATTGACTCGGTGGAAGCAAGTGCATTCAATTCGAGTTTGAGCCTGGGAGCATCATTCACCAAAAAACATTTCGGCGCATCTGCCAACTCTACCTTCCTTTTTGGGGACGACTTCAGTACCCAATTCGATCTCAGCAGCTGGGGGAGTTTTAACCTTTTAAAATTCGGGTATTCCAACAAACTGAGCTTCGAGCCGGAAGTATCTGTTTATTTCGGCTACCAAACTGCTATTTACGGACAGTTTGGAGTTGATTTCCTCAGCTTTCTCAATCGCTCATCAGAAGAATTCGGTTTGATGAATACGGAACTCTGCTTCCCCTTAACATTATCTTTAGGAGGATTTGACCTGGAGGCCGGTTATTATATCGATTTTCCACGTGCGTTAGGTCTTGAGCCAGAAATGGATCCGGTTTCGTGGCTTGGCATAAGCGTATCCTATATGTTTGATTTGAACAGGAAGTAGCCCGTTACAAGTTTATATATTATAACTTCTTCGGGACGTTTGGTCTGAGTTTGTCGCTCGTAAAACTTTTAACTTCAGAAAACCGGAGTATTAACTTTCCGAAAACACTTTCCTAAGCATTTTGAACAAAATAAAATGAGAATTGGGATTTATTTGTATTTTTAGCCCTTAATTTCATTTTATGATTATCCAGGTATTCCAGCATGTTTCCTTTGAAGGCCCAGCCTATATCGAAGAATTGGCAGAGGCAAACTCTTACGACCTCCATGTTTGCCGCTTTGATGAAGGCGAAATGCCGGTTCCCCCAACCGATTTCGACATGCTTGTTGTTATGGGCGGGCCTATGAATATCCACGAGGAAACCAGTTTCCCATGGCTTACAGAAGAGAAAAAAGCCATTGAAGAGGCCATTAAAAGTGATAAGGTGGTTTTTGGCTTTTGCCTTGGGGCTCAACTGATAGCTGATGTTTTGGGTGCCCGGGTTTACAAAAACAAGGAAAGGGAAATCGGCTGGTTTCCGATAACACGACCGATGCCCGGAGTAGGCAATCCACCTCTGCAATTTCTCCCCGACATCGCCACTGTGTTCCACTGGCACGGAGAAACTTTCGACCTGCCAAAAAATGCAGTGCGGCTCTATAGCTCAGAAGCAACCGATAATCAGGCGTTTCTATACGAATCGAACGTTCTTGGCATGCAATTCCATCTGGAAATGCTAAAACCCTCGATCGAAGACTTGGCTCATTTCTGCAAATCAGACCTGGGTGAAGGCGAATTTGTGATGTCGGCCCGCGAAATGCTCGCAAACTACAGCAAATATGAAGTCGCCAACAAAAAAATGCTTCAAAACCTATTCAAGTATTTTGTGAAGGAGATGGATTTATAATCCCTCGAAATAAAATACAAAACAACATCGACCAAAACCCTGTGCCCCATGATTCCGGCACAACTCCTCCGGAAAAGACAAACGCGTTAACGAACTATTTGGCCGGGCCTAAGTTTTTCGGCTCGTTCTACAAGATGGCTGCTTTAATATCCATTGCGCTTATCGTAGGGTACGGCATCAACCAAATCAACAAAAAATCAGCCGCCGTGACTTTCTTTTCCCAAACAGGAAAAGATCGCATTGAGCTACCCGACGGATCGATAGTGACTTTAAATGCCGGTGCAGAAATTAACTATCCCAAAACGTTTTCCAAGAATACACGCCTGGTCCGTTTTTCGGGGGAAGGCCATTTTCGGGTACATAAAGACACTGCACTTCCGTTTATAATCCGAACAGAAAAACTAAGCATCAGAGTTCTGGAAGCGTCATTGCTTGTAAAGGCTAACCAAAATTCCCCTGAAATAGAAGTGATTGTGGAATCGGGTAAGGTAGCTTTGTATTTAGGTTCCGACCGGCGAAAGGAGAAAACTGTCTTTACCAATGAAAAAGCTGTTTTTGACAAAGCACTCAGAAAAATAAATATCACCGAAACCACAGATCCTCATTTCCCCGCCCGGTAAACCTCTAAGATTTCATACCTGGAAAGTTCAACAAAGAAAATACTGGTAAGCCTGACCTCTGAATAGCAATAGCATCTCTGTCTTATAAATCACAATTCTGAGAATTACAAGCTGTGCCTTTGATTACATTTCGAAGAATTAAACACTGTGTTAAAAGTACTCGAAGAGGCTGATTGCTTTCGCTTTTGTCAAGAAATCCAAAAAACAGAAACATCATGCACAATGTTCTGCTATTGTAAAACATATAATTCTTCTGATTGGCACCAAAGGATAGTATTTAATTGGTTAATTGGCATTTAAGAAGTACTTCGATCTGAAATGTTGAAAAAAAAGTTCAAAACAGTTTTCATTTATTTGGGTAAAAATATAGTCATTATTAAATTAGTGTTATATTTACACAACTATTCTATCACATTTACTAACTAAAAACAAAAATTATGAGACAAAAGATCTTTACTCTTTTTCTATGCGCAACATTTTCAGTTGCCGCATTTGCACAGCAACCCTCAGGCGTAATTGTTAAAGCCACCACAGCTCCGGTGATCGACGGCGTGGTTGATGAAGTCTGGGCTGACGCCAATGTTTACGACATTGACAAACCTTATAAAACTGAAGTTCCAACAATCGGCGAGGTAGGCGAAACAACCTGGCAAGCATTATGGACATCAGAAGGTATGTATATCCTTATTAAAGTTGCCGATGATGTTTTTTATCCCAACTATGCCGTTACTCCCGCAGGAAACAATTGGGAATATGACAAACCGGAAATTTATTTTGACGTGAACTATGTTCTTGTTGACGGTATTGGTGGCGGCGGTGGTAAAGGACACTATCAGTTCGCTCCCGGTTTTACCGATGGCAAGAACGATGGCACAGCAATTACTGAAGATAATGGCGTTATTTATGCCTTTATGGTAGAGGAACCTACTTACATTGGCGAGTATTTTATTCCTTTTTCCCTTCTAAAAGACAAAGACGGTGTCGGAATTGACAAGATGGGAAATATCGGTTTCGATGTTTCTGTTATTGACAGGGATGCTCCGACCCCGGTTCGTCAGCGCGCTGTATGGGCCAATATCGGAGGGGTAGACGAAAGTTACGCTAACATGGACGAGGCCGGCATCATTACTTTTGAAGGCGCTGAAGCTGGAACTGACGTTGAAACCATAAA
>JFJP01036236.1_pt1 | contig 23344 bp, 19 predicted proteins | sample 431651 | NCBI WGS metagenome assembly JFJP01 (sample SAMN02602958, study PRJNA72255) | Microbial mat metagenome, whole genome shotgun sequencing project. | biome: fresh water; feature: sink hole; material: water; isolation source: purple microbial (photo- and chemosynthetic) mats found in...
ACGGAGTATTTGCCATGATCGAACGCATCGGAGAACTTTCCGCCCTCGTAACCGCCGTTTCCTGGACCATCGGCGCGATGATTTTCGAGGGAGCCGTCCGGCGCACGAGCGTCATCGCGGTCAATACGCTCAAGGTTTTTTTCGGCTCGATATATCTGGCAATCCTCGCTGCGATGACCGCCGGCGGGTTTTTTCCGCTCGGCCTGTCGGCCCATGCATGGCTGTTCATGGGAGCATCCGGCTTTCTCGGCTTCGTGATAGGCGATTATTTTCTCTTTACCGCTTATTCCCTCGTGGGTTCCCGGTTGAGCATGCTGCTCATGTCCGTGTCGGTCCCGCTTACCGTTATCGCCTCCGCCGTTCTGTTCGGCGAAGCTCCGGGCCGGCTCGCCCTCCTCGGCATGACGGCAACCCTCGGCGGTATCATCCTGACCGTGCAGGCGGGCGGCCGGAGCCGGCGCGCGGAAGCCGGACGCGGAAGTGAGGGAAGCGAATCAGGCTCGGCTTTGCAGGAACGCAGGAGTTTCGCCGAATACCGTAAAGGTGTTCTGTACGGGCTTCTTTCGGCCGTAGCCATGGCGGGCAGCACCCTTTTGACCAAGGTCGGATCCGCGGGCGTGCATCCGGTGGCGGCGACGCAGGTACGCATCTTCGCGGCGCTTGCGGGATTCCTGGCGGTGGCGGCGATCGGGGGGAAGACGGGCTTGCTCAAGTCGGCGGTCACCAACAGGCGGTCGCTCGGCATCATCGCGCTCGGCTCGGTGTTCGGTCCCTTTATCGGCGTCGGTTGTCTTCTTTTCGCCTTGCAGCACGCGGACGCCGGCGTCGTGTCGACGATCAGTTCCCTGTCTCCGGTGCTCATCATACCGCCTTCGATACTCATCCTGAAAAAGAAAGTCGATCCTCTCGAAATCATCGGGGCCTGCGTCGCCGTCGGCGGTGTGTCACTGCTGTTTCTGTAGGGGGCCGCCCGTATTTATTTTCCGAAACTTTTCATGAATCCGATTTTCATCTCGCGGAGGCTTTCCGTCAGGGACACCTTGTAGACGTGCGGGTTGAGGATGCGGAGATATGTTCGGTCGACCTCGCCGAGTCCGGACCGTACCAGATCCCTGATCTCGTCCAGCGAGGGCTGGTTCCCCTGCTTTTTACCGCCCGCCATCTTGAGCGAAAGCATGGGCTTCGCGCTTGCCGGAGCGAAGCTGAAACTCTGGTAATCGTTGATGGGGTGCAGGAATCGCCGTGTTTTGCCGCTCTCGAAGGATTCGCCCGCGAGGGCGAGCACGTCCGCCTTAACGGATCCGTTTTCGTTGTACAGCCGCCAGACCTGCTTGACCCCGGGATTCGTCGTCTTTTCGGGATTGTCCGAAAATTTCATCGTCGGGACGAGCGCCCCGCTGCCGTCGGTGCGGGCCGCCAGTTTGTACACGCCGGTGAACGAGGATTCGTTGCCGCCGGTGACCATGTGCGTGCCGACTCCCCAGGTATCTATCGGCGCCTTGTTGAGCACGAGCGACTCGATTATCTCCTCGGTCAGCTCGTTCGAGACGGTGATCGTCGCCTGCGGAAAGCCCGCGCCGTCGAGGATGGCGCGTACCTCGCCGCTCAGGTACTGCATGTCGCCCGAATCGAGGCGCACGCCGAAACCGTGTCCTTTTACCGCGAGTTTCCCGCCGGAAGCTATCGCCGCCTTGATGCCCGAATCGAGGGTGTCGTACGTGTCGATGAGGAATACCGCCTTGCCGGGATAAATTTCCGCGTACGCGTCGAACGCCTCCACCTCGTTGGGAAAGGACATCACCCAGGAATGTGCCATGGTGCCCATGACGGGAATGCCGAAGACCTTCGCGGCGAGGGTGTTGCTCGTTCCCCTGGCCCCCCCGATATAGGCTGCCCGGCTCGCGCTCATCGCCCCGTCGTTTCCCTGCGCGCGGCGCAAACCGAATTCCATGATCTCACCGCGGTTCGAGGCGAGCCAGATGCGGGCGGATTTCGTGGCGATGAGGCTCTGGAAATTTATGACGTTGAGGATCAGTCCCTCGATGATCGCGGCTTCGATGACGTTCGCGTGCACGCGGATGAGCGGTTCGTTCGGGAACACGATGGTTCCCTCGTCCATCGCCCAAACGTCGCCCGAAAAACGGAACGACGAGAGGTAATCGAGGAACTCTTTTTCGAAAATGCCGACCGAGGCGAGGTACGCGATGTCCCCGTCCGAAAAGTGGAATTTTTCGATCGCATCCAGGAGCGGCGCGAGACCCGCGAAGACGGAGAAGCCGCCGTTGAAGGGTTGGCGGCGGAAAAACATGTCGAAAACGGCAGGGGTATTCATTTTCTGTTTCCAGTAACCCTGGGCCATGGTCAGTTCGTAAAAATCCGCGAACAGCGCGCTGTCAATCATCGTAGGTCTCCTTTCGTATCGTGGACCCCGAGCCGGTCTTGACGATTTCTATGCGGTTGGGGATGCGGGTCCGGAGTTCGGCGACGTGCGAGATTATGCCTACCATCCTCGAACCGCGAATTTCGTCTAGTATGCCGATGGCCCGCTCGAGGCTCGACTCGTCGAGGGAGCCGAATCCTTCGTCGATGAATACCGCGTCGAGCTGGATGCCCCCCGAGCGGGACTGGATCGAATCGGCGAGGCCGAGTGCGAGGCTGATGGAAGTCATGAACGTTTCGCCGCCGGAAAGCGTTCCCGACGGACGGGTCTTTCCGGTGTAAGCGTCGCGGATTTCGAGCTCGAGCCCCGAGAGGCTGTTTCCCTTCCGGTAGGTTTCATTGAGCTGCAGGCGGTACCGGCCCTCGCTCATGCGCTCGAGGCGGGTGTTCGCGTAAGCGGTGATCTCCTCGAGGTACATGCCGAGAATCCCGGATTGCTTCCGGTCAGGTCCGCGGCGAGGGAGGAAAGCATCCCCGATGCCGCCGTTCGTTCCGCCCGTTCCCGTTCGAGTTCGTCCCAGCGGTTTTTCAGCGCATCAAGGGCCGAGAGCGCCGCGGAACGTTCTTCGAGCGCCCGGTCCGTCTCCATGACGCGCGCGTCGAGGGCTTCGATGTCGGCGGTTGCCGTTTCGGGGTCGGGTCCCTTCCAGAGCGACAGCTCGTTCTCGAGATCGACTCGCCGTTTTGTGCTGCCGGTCAACTCCTCGCCGAAAGTCGAGATTTTTTCCTCGGCCAGTTTTTTCTCTTCGGGTGTACGCGAGGCCGCGAGCACCGCCCCGCCGTCGGCGAAGCCCGCACCGGCACATTCGATGAGGAACGCGGTACGCTCGCTTTCGAGCCGGGCGGACGATGCGGTCAAAGTCCTCTCCATTTCGTTTTTTTTTCCCGAGAGAGCGGCGTGCGCCTGCCTTTCTTCCTTCAACGCCGCATCATGGTTGCCGATGGCTGCCTCTATGCCGAGTATCCGGGACGACACCTCTTCGAACGCGTCGGCGGCGTCCGATGGATCGGGGAATACTCCCGCATCCGGGTTCGTACCGCTTCCGCTTTCGGGTGCGGGGAAGGCTTCCCGGTACCGCGCCTCCTTGAGTGCGATTCCTGTTTTCTGACCGGCGGCAGCCGTTTTCAAGGCGTCAATCTCGCCCGAGAGGACGGTACGGCGTTCGTCGAGCCCCGCCTGCGAGCGTCGGAGCTCGATGCTTTCGCGGAGGGCTTTCTGGGAACGGGTCAGGGCGTCCGTCGCCTCCTGGATGACGAGCGACGCGGTCTTGACCCGTGCTGTCGCTTCGTCGGGAGACGGAATGGCGTCCGATTCGACGCAATCCGGTTCCGCTCCGCGATATTTTTCCAGTGTAAGAGCGAGCCGCTCTTCGGCATTGCGGAGTTCGGCTTCGTAGCCCGCGAGCTTTTTTCCGAGATTCTCACCGTACGCGGCGAGCTGTTCCGTATGTCTTTTTCCCGCAGCTATTCGTTCCGCAAGATCGAAACCGGATGCTTCCGTGGCGGCAGGAGCGGGATGTTCGGTGGACCCGCAAACCGGACATGGTTTTCCGTTTTCAAGGAGGGCAGCGAGGCTTGCGGCAAGTTCGCCCGTGTCCGCCCGTTTTTTTTCGGTTTCGAGAGCGGCTAGTTGGGCGGCGGCTATTTCAGAATCGCGGCGGTTGATTCCGATTTCGGCCCGGGTATTCGAGAGGGCACCGGAGTGGGCGGCAAACGCGCGCTTGTCCCGCTCATGGTCGTCGGCGAGTATTTTGAGCTGCTTGAATTTTTCGAGGGCGGCGTGGGCGCGACTGTGTTCCTTCGTCCGTTCGTCGAGGAGAGATATTTCTTTTTCGAGTTCGACGAGCCGGGTTCCGCACGCATCGGATTCCGTCTTCAGTCCGGCGAGGGATTTTTTACGCTCCGCGAGTTTTTCGTGCGTTTCCGCAAATACGGTTTTTTCGGTTTCGAGACTGCCCGCGATGTCGACCGCGATGCGGAGCTGTTCCTTGCGGAGAAGCAGAGCTTCCTTTTCGCGCTGGAATTCCGCCATCCTCGGGGATTCGGTTTCGAGCGTGCCGAGGGCCAGGGATCGCTCCGCGAGTTCGACGCGAATCGAATCGATATTTTTCGCGAGCTCACCGGCATGTCCGTTCGCGAGCTCGATCTGTCCGTGGCGTACCGCGAGAGGATCGGCCCTGCGGGCGGCGGCGATTTCTTCTTTCAGCCTGTTTATTTCGGGCAGCATGCGCTCGAGTTCGTCGAGACGGGCGACAAGGGCCGCAAGCCGTTGTTTTTTCTCCGACACTGCGCGGGCCTGTTCGAGGAGCGCCGCTTTTTCGCCCAATTCCCGGCGCAGGGCGGTCTGCGCCTCGCGGAGGCGGGCTGTTTCCGCCGCACCGGAGGCGCGGTCCGTGTCGTAGGCAAGGCGGTTGAAATCCCGCGAGAGAGCCGTGATGGCGTCGTGGGTATCCTTGAGCCGCGCCGTCTCGTCACGGGCGCGGTCGCGGGCGAGGGCCGTCACCCTGGTATATCTGTCCACGGGAAACAGTTTCGCGAGCACTTCTTTCCGCTCGGTCGAATTCTGCTTGAGGAACTGCGCGAATTCCCCCTGGGGAAGCAGGACTATCCGCGAGAATTCCGCTTCCGACAGACCGATGAGGTCGAGGATTTTCCGGTCGGTTTCGCTCTTGTTGGTCGACGAGCGGCTCCGCCAATCGCCCGACTCGAACAGGTCGAGGCTCGCTTCCTCGGGAATGGTCTGCAATTTTCCGCTTCGCGAACCGATCCTGTCGACGGGAAGGGTCCTGCGGATCCGCCAGCGGTTTCCGCCGAGGGTGAATTCGAGTACGACGGCGCTTTCGTCCGAATCGGAGGCGAAGTGGCTCCGCATCTGCCGCGCGAGCCCTTTCCTGCCTCCGGGCGCATCGCCGTAAAACGCGTAGGAGAGCGCGTCGAAGATCGTCGTCTTGCCCGCGCCGGTCTTGCCGTACACGAGGAAAATGCTGCCGAGTTCGGTGAAGTCTACCGTATGCGTGCCAAGGAACGGGCCGATGTTGCGGAGGACGAGTTTGTCAGGTCTCATCGGTACACTCGGCGAGGAGCTGCGCGAACAGTTCCGTTTTCACGGGATCTACGGTGCCGTAGAGCAGTTCCTCGAACCTGCGGAAATCGGCGGCGGCGTCGCGTTTTTCGCCGGCGCGACCGGCCGCGGTCTCCGACTCGAACCGGTTGGACCGATCCGGGCCGTCGAAGGGCGTACCCTGCTTCAGGCTGAGGAGGAAGGGAAATTTGGGTTTGAGGAGGTTCATCGGATTCGGCATGAGATCCTTGTCGGTGAGGCTGATTTCGAGATAGTCCCCCGCATGGCCGTCATGGGCGTTACCGGTGTAAAAATCCGAAAACATGCCCGAAAGCCGCGCGATTTTCCTGAACGGGTTGACGGGAATTTCGGTGACGGAAACCGGAAAACCGGGTGTCTTCGTGTCGATGTCGACCTTGAGGAACACCTTCGGACTTCCGGACTCGTCGAATGCATATGCGAGGGGGGCCCCCGCGTACTGTATGCGGTCGGAGACCCGTTGCCTCCGGTGGAGGTGGCCGAGCGCCACATAGTCGAAGCGCGAAAAGAGAGCCGCGTTGACCTGTTCGGAACCGCCGACGAAGACTCTTTCGGATCCCGCTTCGATTCCGCCCCGGGCGAAGAAATGAGCGACGAGTACCGCAGGAATTCCCGCAAGGTCTTCGCGGTCGAGGGCGATGTCGAGACGGCGTGCGGCTTCGGCGGCCAGCTCTGCCTGGCCTAACAGGACCGTCGACCGTGATTCGGAAAAATCTAATTCGGGCGAAGCGGCGGTATTCGTCCCGCGGGGAGCGGAGTCCTCCGGTTTGAGGGTGCCGGCAGAAAGAAAGGGCAGCAAAAAGAATGCTAGCTTTTCTCCGTTTTTCGCGGCTATAATGGGGTTGAAGGACTGCCCGGGATCGGAAACGATATGGATGCCCTGCTTTCCGAGTATCCGGTCGGCATACGAGATCCTTTGGGACGAATCGTGGTTGCCCGGAATCATGCATATCGCCAGGTCCGGAAAATCGGACTTGAGGCGTACCAGAAAATCGCTGAACAGCTCCACCGCGTCGGCGGGAGGAACGGTGCGGTCGTAGATGTCTCCGGCGAGGATCAACGCGGCATAGTCGTCCTGTCCCAGTTCCCGGCGAAGCTGGTCGAGCAGGTATTTCTGGTCCTCAAGAAGCGATGTTTCGTGCAGGGTTTTTCCGAGATGCAGGTCGCCGGTGTGGAGCAGCTTCATACCGTATACTGTAAGAATAATTCCACACTCTGTAAAGGGTTCAAATCGATGAAAAACGGCTTCAAGATCGTGTTGTTCGGCTTCACCCTGATTCTGCTCCTCAGCTGCACCGCCGGTGTCTTCCTTCTCTTTGCCGCTCCGACAAACCGGCTGCAGTCCGATTTCGATTCGTTTTCCGCCTTCGATACCGCTCTCTCCGTTCTCCAGACCGAAGCGCACAAAACGCGTTTTCATCCCTATGCCCGTCAGCGTCCGGCGATCGAAGCGGCGCTCGCGCAGGCGTTCGAGGTTCTCGACCGTCTTGACGGAGGATCTTTCATCCGGTCGCGGAGCAAAACGGCGTCGGCCGCGATAGAACGCTTTCCGCTCTGGCGGGAAACGCTTGCGGACGGGACGGGGAATGTCCTCGACCTGTATGGTACCGGTCCCCTGCAGTCCGATCCCTCCCTCGATGCCGCCCTTAGCGAGGCTGTGATCGCGTTTTCCGGCGAAATCGGCGTCATCCGTACGGAACTCGTTTCCCTCCTGCCCCTCGTCGGCGGCAGCATCCGCTCCTACCGGACCCTTTCCTTCGCCGTATCGACGGCAATCATCATCTGCACCTGGCTCCTCGGTCTCCTTGCCGTCTGGCTCCTGGCGCGTTCCCTGTCGCGCATAACCCGGCATTTCAACTCGATTCTCGACGCGGCGGCCCGGGGGGATGCCGGAATCGGCATTCGCAACCGGGATGCGCGCGGTAATGCCCTGCTCGAGCGGATGGAAGACTTCGTGACTGGCATCCGCGAGATCGGCGAATCGATGAAAACCGAGGTTGCCTCCAATGTCGATTCGAGCACCCGTCTTTCGGCATCGCTCGAAAACACATCCTCCACCTTCGAGGTGGTCGACGGGTTCATCGAAAGCATCAAGGGAGAAACCCTTGTCCTGGAAGAACAGATCCGCGCCGTAAAAACTGCCCTCGCACGGGTAATGCAGGGACTGTCGAACCTCGATACCGGCATTGTCAGGCAAAAATCGGTGGTCGAGGGTTCGATGGTTTCAGTGAAAGGAATGATCGCCTCCATCGGCGGAATGGCAAGGGACGCGAAACGGGACGAGGCCGTCGTGAAGCATCTGGTCGAGTCTTCGGATTCGGGACAAGCCCATTTCGCTTCGACCTACGAGAAAATCAGGGGAATCGGAGACAGCATCTCCCGGATCAACGGCATGGCGAACGTGATCGAAAATATCGCCGAACAGACGAACATGCTGGCCCTCAATGCGGCTATCGAGGCGGCCCATGCCGGCGACTCCGGCAAGGGTTTCGCGGTAGTCGCAGAGGAAATGACGAAGCTTGCCGAGGCGAGTTCGGAAAGCTCCCGCGAAATCGCCGAATCCATCGAGGAAATTGTCCGGAACATCACCGCCATGTCGGCATCAAGCGGCGAGCTTGACCGTGCTTTCGGCGAAATGACCGGAGATATCGGATTGGTATACGATACCATCGTTCAATTCTCGACCGGACTCGAGACTTCGAATCGTGACGGGACACGGGTTGTCGACACCATGAACACCCTGGAATCGGCGTCGCGAAGCGTTTCGTCGGATTCTGCAGTCATGGCGGAAGGCGCCGGTACGATCGAAAAGTCGATGTCCGAGCTCGACATGATTTCGAGCAGGGTATGCGACGGCGTGGGCGCCCTCGCCCTGATGATCGACGGGCTCAAGGACGTGATGACCGAGTTCAAGGATCTTGCGCTTTCGATGAAAAAATCCGGGCTCGCCATGACAGAACGTCTCGCACAGTTGAAGTAAACCCCCATTCCGTGCTATTTTTTTCTTCTATGAAACTCAATGCCGACCTTTCGAACCTCAAGGATGCCTTTCCGGAATCCTTCTCCGAAGCCGAAAAAGCGCAGGCCAAAACCCTGTTCCTCAAGAAACTGTCGCTTTTAGCCCATGAATTCTACGGCGGGAAGATGCAAACCCTGCCCAAGTGCGGAATTTACGGTCTCAACTGGTTCAATACCTGGTATACGCCCGGCGTTTCCGCCGTTTCCACCTCGATCCGCGACGACAACGATCTTTCTTTCACCCTCTCCAACCGGGGAAACCTCGTCGCGGTCGTCAGCAATTCGACCCGCGTGCTCGGCGACGGCGACTGTACCCCTCCCGGAGGGCTCGGCGTCATGGAAGGCAAGGCCATGATCATGAAATATCTCGGCGGCGTCGATTCCATCGCCTTGTGCGTCGATTCGCGGGTGCGGGCCGATGAAGCCGCAAAACGCGGACTTCCCGCTGGCACGCCCGACGCGGACAAGGTCATCGAGTTCGTCCGGATGCTCGAGCCGTCGGTAGGCGCGGTCAATCTCGAGGACATCAGTCAGCCCGACTGCTACAAGGTGCTCGACGTGCTCCGCGAGGTTTGCGACATTCCCGTATGGCATGACGACGCGCAGGGTACGGCCTGCATAACCCTCGCCGGTCTCCTCAACGCGCTCAAACTGGCCGGAAAAAAACTGTCGGAGGCGAAAATAGTCCTTCTCGGGGCCGGCGCCGCGAATACGTCGATCGCCCGGCTCATTCACGCCGACGGCGGCGATCCGGCGAAAATGATCATGTTCGACATATCGGGCGCCCTGCATGCCGGCCGCGAGGACTTCATGAAGGATCCCCGTTTCTCCCGCCAGAAGGACCTGTGCCTGAAGACGAATCCCGGCAGGGTGGAGGACATCGCCGAAGCGCTGACCGGCGCCGACGTGCTCATCGCCCTTTCCGCGCCGGGACCCGGTACGGTCAAGAAGGAATGGGTCGCCAAAATGGCGCCCAAGGCCATCGTGTTCGCCTGCGCGAATCCGGTTCCCGAAATTTGGCCCCACGAGGCGAAGGAGGCGGGAGCCTTCATCGTCGCGACCGGCCGCGGCGACTTTCCCAACCAGGTGAACAACTCGGTGTGCTTTCCCGGCATCCTCAAGGGCGCGCTCCTCGTGCGCAGCCGGAAGATCACCGACGGCATGGCGATCACCTGCGCGCATTCGATAGCCGACTATTCGGAAAAAAAAGGCATCACTCCCGACAAGATCGTCGTGACCATGGAAGACACCGGCGTGTTCGCCGTCGAGGCCGCGGATGTCGCGATGAAGGCGATAGAGGAGGGCGTCGCCAGAGTACCCCTGTCCTGGCAGGAAGTGTACGACCGGGCGACGGCCGACATCGATTCGTCCCGCGCGGCGACCAAAATGCTCATGGATGCAGACTTCATCAAACGGCCGCCGCAGGCCATGCTCGACGCCTCCCTGGAATGGGCGGTCAAAAAAACGCTTGACGCGCGCACGGGTACGAAAGGCGGGAATTGAATGCGCATTCGCGAAACAAGGGGGACCGCAATCGGTTCCCTCATTCTCTGCGCCTTCCTGTGGAGCTCGGCGGGAATATTGATAAAGCTCGTCGACTGGGATCCCTTCGCCATCGCCGGCGTCCGGAGTCTCGCCGGATTCCTGACCATGCTCGTTTTCATCCCCAAGCCCCGGTTCGTTTTTTCGTTCGACCAGATAATGGCCGCGCTCTGCTACAGCGCGACGATGATCCTGTTCGTCATCGCGAACAAGATGACGACTTCCGCCAACGCGGTGCTCCTGCAGTATACCGAACCCGTCTTCATCGTGCTGCTCGGACACTGGCTCCTCCGCGAGGAGAAAACAGGTCTTGTCGACTGGCTTGTGATCGCCGGCGTCTTCGGCGGGATGATCCTTTTTTTCCTCGACGACCTCAGTTTCGGCGCGAACGCCGGAAACCTGATCGCGGTCGTTTCGGGCGTGACCTTCGCCCTTACCGCGATCTTCATGCGCCGCCAGAAGGACGGGCGTCCCGCCGATTCCTTCATGCTCGCCCATCTCGTCACTTTCATCGTGTCCGTTCCGTTCATATTCCGAGCCGGCGCTCCCTCCGCCACCAGCATGACCGGTCTCGCGCTTCTCGGCGTCTTCCAGATGGGGCTTCCCTCTATCCTCTACGGCAGGGGCGTCGCCGGCGTTTCGGCGATAAGCACCGCCCTCATCACCATGCTCGAGCCTGTCCTCAATCCCCTTTGGGTGGCTGTTTTCATCCATGAATACCCGTCGCCCCGGGCCTTGCTCGGGGGCGCCGTCATACTCGTTTTCGTCACCGCGCGTACTGTTTTCAAAGCAAGAAAAATATAATATACTCACACAGATCGATTTGGAGGAATTATGGCAATACAAAGAACCTTTGCCATGCTGAAGCCCGGTGTGCTCCAGCGCAGGATAGTAGGCGACGTCATCTCGCGTTTCGAGCGGAAGGGACTCAATATCGTAGGACTCAAGGTACTGGTGATACCGCCGGTCCTCGCGGCGACGCATTATGCCGAACATGCGGGAAAATCATTTTATGAAAACCTGATTTCATACATCATCTCCGGACCCGTGGTCGCCATGGCCGTCGAGGGCAACGACGCGATCCAGCTGGTCAGGCGCATGTGCGGGCCGACAGCCGTTTGCGAATCCCTTCCCGGGACCATCCGCGGGGACTACTGCCTGCACACGAACAAGAATATCATCCACTCGTCCGACTCCGTCGAAAGCGCCGAACGCGAGCTGAAGCTTTTCTTCCAGCCCTACGAAACGGTTTCCTGGGAAGACGGAAACGAACACTGGTTTTAAAGGAGCCCTTCATGAGTCAGTCAATCGGCGTAATCGGTGCGGGAGCCTGGGGTACCGCGATGGCGATGTCCCTCGCCCGCCAGGGCCATGCGGTCGAATTGTGGGCCCTCGAGGCCGACGTGGTCGAGTCGATCAACACCCGTCATGTGAACGAAAAATTCCTCCCGGGCTTTACTATGCCGGAAACTCTCGTCGCCTCCACCGACATCAAGCGGGTCGCGACCGACAAGAATTTCCTCATTCTCGCGAGTCCATCCCTCTACCTCGCCAAGACGATGCAGGGGCTTCTCGACATCCCGAACATCAAGAACGGATCCACCTGCATCGGCGTGCTCACCAAGGGCTTCATCCCGTCCGACAAGGGCCCCCGGCTCATCCTCGAAACGCTCGAGGACGTGCTTCCCGAAAGCTACCGCAAGAGCCTCGTGTACATCGCAGGCCCGAGCCATGCCGAGGAAGTCGCGATGGGCAAGCTGACCGGCCTCATCGCCGCGAGCGAAAACCCGATGAACTCCATCCGGTTCCGCGAACTCCTCAAGTCGAAGGGGCTTCTCGTGTACTCGAGCCTTGATGTCATCGGCGTGCAGATCTGCGCGGCGGCAAAGAACGTCGTCGCCGTGGCCTTCGGCATCCTCGACGCCATAGCCGAAAAATCAGACTCCTTCGGCGACAACACCGAATCGCTCCTCCTCGCCGCGGGCCTCAACGAGATCCAGAAAATCGGCATTGCGATGGGCGCCACACATCCGGAAACCTTCACTTCGATCTCGGGCGTCGGCGACCTCGACGTCACCTGCCGCAGCAAGTTCGGGCGCAACCGCCGCTTCGGCCACGACATCATCAAGAACAAGATACTCGACCGCTTCACGGGCGTGGACGACCTGATCTCCCGCATCGGCGAAGTCGGCTACCTCCCCGAAGGCGCGGTCGCCTGCAAGTACGTGCACCAGCTTTCCGAAGCGCAGAACATCAAGCTGCCGATCTGCGAGGGCATATACCGTCTCCTCAACAAGGAACTCGAACCGCACGAATTCATCGAAAAGCTGCTTGACGGCGTGGAGATCTGACGATGCTCGAAAAAGTCACGAACACTTTCAGCGACATCGTCCGCAAGATCGGCGGCAAGTCGAGCATCACCGAAAAGAACATCGAGGACGCAGTCGAAGAAATAAAGACGGCGCTCCTCGACGCGGATGTCAACCTCCGCGTCGTGCGCCGCTTCGTCAACGCTACGATCGAAGAAGCGAAGGGAGAGAAAGTCCTCCGCGCCGTCGATCCCGGCCAGCAATTCATAAAAATCGTACACGACCGCATGGTCGCCCTCCTCGGCGACGCGAAGCAGGACCTGCACCTGAAGGGGCCCGACACCCAGTCGGTAATCCTCTTCCTCGGCCTGCAGGGTTCGGGAAAGACCACGACGGCCGCGAAACTCGCCGCCCGTCTTCTGAAGCAGGGACGCAAGCCCCTGCTCGCCGCGTGCGACCTCGTGCGTCCGGCCGCCGTCGAACAGCTGTCGATACTCGCCGAAAAGATCGGCGTTCCGGTATTCAAAGAAGAAACCAAAGATGCCGTACGGGTGGCGAAGAATGCGCTCCTCTTCGCGAAGAAAAACGGCTACGACACCCTGATCGTCGATACCGCCGGCCGCCTCCAGATAGACGAAGGCATGATGAAGGAAATCGCCGACATCAAGAAGGCGGTCGACCCGGTCGAAACCCTCCTGGTCGCCGATTCCATGACCGGCCAGAACGCGGTCGAGATCGCGCAGTCCTTCGACGAAAAGGTCGGGCTTTCAGGCGTCATCCTCACCAAGTTCGATTCCGACGCCCGCGGCGGCGCGGCCCTCTCGCTCAAGAGCATAACCGGCAAGCCCATACTCTTCATCGGTATGGGCGAAAAAATCGAGGACCTCGAACCCTTCTATCCGGAACGCATCGCCGGGCGCATCCTCGGCATGGGCGACATCGTCAGCCTCGTCGAGAAGGCGCAGGAGACGATGGACGTCGCCGAGGCCGAAAAGCTCCAGAAAAAAATGGCGTCCGACAACTTCACCCTCCAGGACATGCTCGAGCAGTTGGAGCGGGTGAACAAGATGGGATCGATCCAGTCCATGCTCGACATGCTTCCCGGCATGGCGGGGCAGGTGAACGCGGCCGATCTCGACACATCCGGCCTCAAGGTGCAGAAAGCCATCATCCAGTCGATGACGAAGAAGGAACGCAACAACCACCTGATCATCGGCCCCTCGCGGCGCAAGAGGATCGCGAAAGGCTCGGGAACCTCGGTTGGCGAGGTCAACAAGCTCCTCAAGCAGTTCGAGAAAACACGAACCACCATGCGCAAGTTTTCCAGGAACAAGGGCATGCAGGCCAACATGATGGCGCAAATGAGCGGACAGGGCGGACCGGGCGGGATGCGGGGCCGATAATTTTACCGGAATTCGATTTTTCGATGTAAACCTTTTCCGTCCGGCCTGTCTCGAACCAGTGGATAACCGACAGGAGGTTTTATATGAAAAAAATCGCATTTGCTTTTTTTACCGCTCTATTTTTGACGGCGATGCTTTCGGTCGCTGCCGCGGCGGACAAGAAATCGGTCGAAACCCGTCCATTCAAGCCGGGCGAGCTCCTCGAACTCGATCTGGAAATCGGCGGAAACATCTCGATAACCGGCTGGGACAAGGAAGAAGCCGAAATAACCCTCACGAAAAAAGGTTCGAATCCGGATTTGGTCGAGGTGAAAATCCTCACGCAGGCGTCCGGTTTGCGGATCGCCTCCCGGTCGACGGTCAGACGCCTCCCCCGGAACAATACTCTCGATGTCGAAGTGAAGCTTCCCTCCAGGAGCTCGCATGAAATCAGTTCGCTCGGCGGCAAGGTCTCGATAAGCGGGATTGCCGGTTCCGTTTCGGGCAAGACCATGGGGGGAAGCGTCGACATGAGTTCCCTCGACGGTTCGGTCTCCTTCGTCACCATGGGAGGGGATATCACCCTCGAAAACTGCGTGCTCGAAGGCAGCGTCAAGACCATGGGAGGAGACCTGCATTTCATCTCGGTGGAAGGTGCCATCGAGGGGACGACCATGGGCGGCAATATAGACTATGACGGGGTTGTGAGCGCATCCCCCGCCGGAGGACCGGTGCGGCTGCAGACCATGGGCGGCAGCATAACCGTTAAAAAAACGTTCGGGGCTCTCGAAGCGGAGACCATGGGCGGAGACATCCGGGTGGACCTGTCCCGGGCAGCTCTCGACCTTTCCTCCATGGGCGGAAACATAACGATAGGCGATACCGACAGCTCGGTGACGGCCGGGACGATGGGCGGAAACATCGCCGTTAAAGTCATGGAGAACGGCGCGGGCGTAAAATCGGAGATCAGTCTCGATTCCAGCGGCGGAAAGATACACCTTCAAGTTCCCCGGGGTTATCCCATGAATGTCGATATCACCCTCGAAATCACCCGCCGGGCGTTCGGCAACTTCCAGATCAAGAGCGACTTTCCGCTCGATCGGACCGAGGAAAAGGGCACGGCTTTCGACGACCTGAAGAAAACCCTGTATGCCCGCGGAACCACCGGTTCGGGCCTGCATACGGTAATTCTCGGGACGACCAACGGTACCATCACTCTGGACGAACGCTGAAAAATGACTGCGGATGAAGAAGAGTCCGACGCAATACACCGGGCCCAAAAAGGCGATACCGGAGCTTTTTCGGTTCTGTACCGCCGGTACGTTTCGCCGGTGTATTCCCTGGCATTGCGGATGACCGGTTCCGTCGAGCTTGCCGAGGATTTGACCCAGGAGGCGTTCGTCCTCGCCTGGAAAAAACTTCCCGGCTTCAGGGGTGAAAGCGCTTTTTTCACCTGGCTCTATACGATCTCGGTGCGGCTGTTTTTGCGAAAGGCGGCGCGGGAAAAACGGGAGATGGAAAATAGTGCGGCGATCGAGCTTGTTTCGACTGAACAGGGACGGCCCGCCGCGCGATACGATCAGGCGGCCGTGTGGGAACTGCGCGAGGCGATAGCCCGCCTGCCGCCGCGGACCCGGGCTGCCGTCGTTCTGTTCGACATCGAAGGCCGCAGTCATGCGGAGATTTCCGCGCTCATGGGAATCCGGGAAGGAACCTCCAAGGCCCTGCTGCACCGGGGCCGCACGTCGCTCAAGCGGGAGTTGCTTAAATGAAAAAAAACGAAACAGGATTGCCGGATTTGACTCCACTCGCACGGGCGGAAGAGCCGGTACGCGACCTCTGGCCCGAAATCGCGGCCTCCATCGGAAAGTCGCACACCGCCGCGAGAAACGCACGCTTCGTTCCGGTTTCCGGACGGCGTATGCGCGCCTTTTCCGCCGCCTCGCTGTCAGCAGCGACCCTGGCCGCCGCCCTTGTTATCGGTATCGCGGTCGGAAGATCGTCCGTTCTGCCCGATCGGGGACCGGGCGGCTATTTACGCGCCGTAAACGCGGATTACCGGAAATCCGAACGGACCGTCCTCTACCGGCTGGCGGATTCGCGCGTTCCGGAAGAAACGGTTCGGGAAATCAGGGACAATTTGCGGGTAATCAACCGCGCCGCGGAGCACTTGATGGAGCTTGTCCGGAAAAATCCGGAGAACAGGCTGCTCGACGAGCGGTTCGAAACCCTCAACCGGGAGCGTTTCGAATTTCTCGAAGCGGTACGGGCCCTTGTCGGGGACGGCGGGGACGACGCAATCCAGGGTCCTTCGATCTAACCGGAGAGGGACTCATCGAGGTCGGCGGTTTCGTTCATCTGTATCGCGCGCCCGAGCAGCCCCTGAAGGAACAGGGTGCTCCGGTTGCGGCCCTCATGTTTCGACCGGTACAGGGCCTTGTCCGCGTCGCCGACGAAAATGAGTGGACTGATTCCGAGCCGGTCGCGGTTGCGGCCGTCGATCATTCGCGCGCCTATGCTTACCGTTACGGACAGGGTGTCATCGCCCGAGACCAGGCTTATGGCGCCGATCGCGAGGCGAATGCGTTCGGCCACATGCATCAGGGTGTGTGCGTCGCAATCCGCCACCAGGACAGAGAATTCCTCGCCTCCGAAACGGGCGGCGCAATCCTCGATACGGGTGGACTGCTTGAGTACCACGGCTATCGCCTCGAGCACCCGGTCGCCGGTGACATGGCCCCAGGTGTCGTTGAACCGCTTGAAATGGTCCACGTCAAGCATCAGGATTCCCGAAAGCGCCCGATGCCTTCCGGCTCGGGCCATCGCCTCGTCGAGCCGCCTGATGAAGTAATCGTGGGTATAAAGACCGGTCTTGTGGTCGGTGATCGAACTTTCATAATGAAGTCCGTTTTGCATGCTGACAGCCAAAAAACGGATGATGCGGTCGACGTATTTCTGTTCGAGCTCGGTATACTCCGTCTCGATGATTTTTTTCCCGAAAATGACCGTTCCGTAGATGCCCCCTATCCCGAACATGGGGAAAATGATTTCCGGTCGCAACGAGCGGAAATCATCGCCGAAGACATCGTCGCCCAGTTCCGCCGTCAATTCGGCGAAGGTGGCGTGAACCGGATTCCTGGAGAAGCGTTCGGTCAGGATCTCGTAATACACGGGAGCTATCGTCTCGCCGCTTTCCTTCAGATTCCGGTAGCAAAATTGGCGCAGTTTGCTTCCGCGGGGCGGATGGACGAGAAATGCGAGGAATTCGGGGATGAAGTGGTCTAGAAGTTTCGTGATGACGAATTCACGCATCGAGTTGACGTCGGTGTAGGCTACCAGCAGGGCTGCGTCGGTTATGATCCGTTCCAGCTCCCTGTTTTCCATCCTGAGGTCGCCCAATGCATCCAGGGCACCGGATTTTTCAAGATAGTTGAACTGGGCAAGCACATCGGGTGAATTGGCCATTCAATCAGTATAGGCGATTTTTTTCGAGGCCGCCAGTGCGGACGTCCAGCAAAACCACAGGCTGTAGCCTCCGCAGGGCCGGCACATCGAGACCATGTCCCCGATGACATGCAAGCCGGGTATTTTATTCGATTCCATCGTCGCGAAATCCAGTTCGGCAGGATCGCAGCCCCCTGTCCAGCTCATTGCCTCGTTGCGGGGCGCGGGCAGCTCCGGCTCGACAGTGAAGGCTTTGACGAGGGCGGAAAGCCGCTGCATTGCCGCTTTGGATATATCCGCTGAAAGGGCATCGTCCGCGATGCCGGCTTTGTCGAGGAGGGCGGCCGACAGTACCCGCGTAAAACGGGCGGTCAGGAACTGTAAAGCCTGCTTCCGGGGATGTTCGCGTGCGAGCGCCTGCATGTCGGCGGCCAGTTCTTCCATGCCGGTTTCGGGCAGCAGATCCAATACCAGAAACGGTTTCTCTGCCGCACACGCATGTACGGCGGCGCAAACATCGAGAATGACCGGACCGGAGAGACCCCGATGGGTGAACAGAAGCTTGTCGACGGGTGTCCGGAGCAGTTCCTTGCCTGATTTTTCCGTGCGCAGCGAAACACGGGCGGATACTACCGTTCCGCTCGATGCGGCGAAACTCCAGTTTTTGACGGGAATCGGGCCCATTGCCGGCGTTCCCGGATGCACGGAGAGTCCGAGCCCTGCGAGAATCCCGTTTCCCGAGTCGCTCCCGCCTATCGCCGGATACGAAAAACCGCCGCTCGAAAGGATGACGGAGCCGGCCGAAACGGTGGATCCGTCTTCAAGAGCGACGTCGAATCCGCCCCCGTCCCTCCGGCTTACGGAGCGAACCTTGGAGTCATACCGGAATGTCGCGCCCGATTTGGCTGCGCGGGCGCAGAGTTCAGAAGCGAGGCCGGGGGCATCGAACCGTTCGGGATAGAGTCTGCCTTCTTCCTCGCGGAGAGCTATGCCGAGGCCCAGAAAAGATCCGCATACCGTGTCCTGCGATGTCCAGAGTGTTTTAACCAGTTCCGGCGGGTATTCGAAGTACAGGGTTTTCAGCTGTCTGACCGGTTCCTCCCGGTAGAGGCCCGTTTTGGAATGGGGGGCGTACCTGACATACCGGGCCGCCAGTTCCGCGCTTTCGCGTTCTACCGGGCCGACATTGCAGCTGCCGCCGCCACAAAGGGCAAGCTTTTTTCCCGCCCGGGACTGGGCTTCCACAACGAGGACTTTTTTCCCTGCACGGGAAAGGAGGACTGCCGAAAACAAACCCGAAGCGCCCCCACCGACGATTACCGTGTCAAACATGCGGGGAATTTAGCATTGATCGCCTGTTTTCATCTATACTACAGGTATGAAAAGCGGAAATCATCCTGATGGAATCTGTGCCGGGTTTTTGATTCCCCATCCTCCCATAATCGTGCCCGGGGTAGGGAAGGGCAAGGAACGGGCGGCCGTCGCGACCATCAACGCCTGCAGGGAGGCCGCCCGCGAAACCGCGCTGCTCGGCTGCGACACTGTCGTCCTTTTTTCGCCTCATGCTCCCCTTTACCGCGATCATGTATATGTGTACGGCGGGTCCTTCGTCGAGGGGAGCTTCGCCTCTTTCGGTGCGGACGACGCACGATACCGCTTTGAATGCGATACCGTCTTGAGGGACAAGCTGATCGATCTTTTGGCGGAGGAGGGCATCTCCGCAGGGTCGAATCCCGATCAGGAACTCGATCACGGCGCTCTTGTTCCCCTCCATTTCCTGCAGGAGGCTTTCAAGAGTCCGATACGGGTCGTCATCGTGGCATCGGCGGCCTTCGATCCCGAAAAGCAGTATCGTATCGGAACCCTCGTCCGGAAGGCGGCACTTGAAGCCGGCCGCATGATCTGCATCATAGCGAGCGGCGATATGTCCCATAAGGTCAGTCCGGACAGCCCGTACGGCGCGGCGAAGGAAGGCGCGGTCTTCGACCGCAAGATAACCGAAGCGCTCGAAGCCTCCGATCGCGACGCCCTTCTCGGTATCGATGCATCGCTCCGCGAAAAAGCGGCCGAGTGCGGCTACGGCTCCATCGTCATCCTCTGCGGCGCCTTCGATGGACTGCCGTTGGAAACGCATCTCCTCGGCTACGAAGCGCCGTTCGGGATCGGATACTGCGTCGCCTCTTTCCTGCCGGGAAAAGCCGTCGTCACTGTCGCAGGAATGAACGATTCCGCCGATTTACGGGTGCGGATCGCGCGACTGACCATCGATAATCTCGTCAGGGAGGGCAGGACGACACGGATGGAAGACTTGCGGATCCTTTGTGACCGTCCCGCCGATATTTCACTCATCGAAGAACTGTCGCGGGATCGTGCCGGCGTGTTCGTCTCGATAAAAAAATCGGGGGACCTCCGCGGCTGCATCGGCACCATCGCGCCGACCGCGCCGTGCATCGCCGAGGAAATAATCAGGAACGCGGTAAGCGCCTCCACGATGGATCCCCGTTTCGATCCCGTAGAAACAGGTGAACTTGCCCTGCTCGTCCTCAGCGTGGATGTACTCGGCGCGCCGGAACCTGTCGCATCCCGGAACGATCTGGATCCCGCCCGTTGGGGCGTGATCGTTTCTGCGCGCGGCAGGCGGGGCCTGCTCCTTCCCGATCTCGAGGGCGTCGATACGGTCGACGAACAGCTTTCAATCGCCTGCCGCAAGGGCGGGATAGCCCCGGGCGAAGCGTTTTCGATGGAACGGTTTTCCGTGACCAGGTACCGCTGATCATGCATCCCGCCCGTTTTTGGAAGCCTGCCGGAGACTCGGCCGTCCAGTGCCTCTTGTGTCCCCATTCCTGCGTCATCAAGGAAGGCGCGACCGGTCGCTGTCATGTCCGGAGGAATACGGAGGGCGCTCTGTACGCCGAAAGCTACGGAATGATCGCGTCCCTCGCCCTCGATCCCGTCGAAAAAAAACCGTTGTATCATTTTCATCCCGGCTCGAGCATCCTGTCGGCAGGGAGCCGGGGATGCAACCTGTCCTGCCGCTTTTGCCAGAACCACGAAATCTCCCAGACCGGCTGCCCGCATCCGTCAACCCTGTCCGGCGACCTGATAATGGGAGCCGCTGAGCTTGTCGACACGGCCATTGCTGCCCTTCCGCGCGGGAACATCGGAATCGCCTTTACCTACAACGAACCGTTCGTCGGGTATGAATTCGCGTACGATACGTTTGATCGCGCGCGGGGAAAAGGGCTCAAGACAGTGCTCGTCACCAACGGCTTCGTCAATCCGGAACCGCTCGCCGAAATTCTTCCCTTGGTCGATGCGATGAACATCGACCTGAAAGCGTTTACCGACGGATTTTATCGCAGGATTTGCGGCGGCAGCCTCGAACCGGTCCTCGAAACAATCCGCACCTGCGCGGCGGCCTGTCATGTCGAAGTGACGACCCTCGTGATCCCGGGTTTGAATTCGGGACCGGCCGAAATCGACGCGCTCGCGTCCCGGCTCGCTTCGATTTCGCCCGCTATTCCGCTGCACCTGAACCGGCATCATCCCGACTGGCGCATGGCGGAGCCGTCCCCGATAAGCGTCGGCGAACTGCATGTCCTCGCCGATATCGCGCGAAGGCACCTCTCCTCCGTTCACTGCGGAAACATACCGTCAGTTTAAAGCGCAGGCGATTTCGGCGGCGAGACGGGCGTTTGCGTAGACAAGCTGGATGTTCGAGTCGAGGGAATCGCCGCCGGTAAGCTCCTTGATCTTCGCGAGCAGGAACGGGGTCGTTTCCTTTCCCCTGATGCCGAGTTTTTTCGCCTCGGCGAGGGCTGACTCTATGGCGCGGTTTATGAGCGCGGCGTCCATCGCGAACGCTTCGGGAATGGGGTTCGCGATGACCGCGCCGCCCGAAAGTCCCATCCCCCATTTGGCGTCGAGCATCCGCGCTATCTCCTCGGCGCGGTCGAGACGGTACTCGACCTTGAGCCCCGAGCGGCGGGTGTAGAAAGCGGGGAACTCGTCGGTGCCGTAGCCGACTACGGGAACGCCGGCGGTTTCGAGGTATTCGAGGGTAAGCGCTATGTCCAGGATGCTCTTGACGCCGGCGCACACCACAGCGACCGATGTCTTCGCCAGTTCCTGGAGGTCCGCGGAGATGTCGAAGGTGTTGTTCCCGTCGCGGTGCACCCCGCCTATGCCGCCCGTCGCGAACACTTTTATGCCGGCCATTTCCGCGACTATCATCGTTCCGGCGACCGTCGTCGCGCCGTCAGCCCCGTTCGCGAGCACGAAGGGAAAGTCCCGACGGGATACTTTCGTCACATCGTGCCCCTTTTTTGCGATATATTCGATTTCGTCCACGGTGAGTCCGGCCTTGAGTTTCCCGCCGATGACCGCGATCGTGGCGGGAACCGCGCCCGCGTCCCGTACTATTTTTTCGACGGCGAGGGCCGTATCGCGGTTTTGGGGATAGGGCATTCCGTGGCTGATTATGGTCGACTCGAGGGCGACTACCGGTTTTTTCGCCTTGATGGCGGCTTCCACTTCCTGCGAGAGTTCGAGATATGACTTCATGAATACGCTCCTTCGCTGTATATCGATCGCAGGGATCGTGCGGCCGTGCGCGCAGTGTCCCGCGACAATGAATCCGAAACCGTTTTTTCCGAAGCGCAGGTTATGCTCGCGCAGGCTTGGGCGAACCGTACCGCTTCCTCTATTTCCGCGCCATCTGCGAGTGCCGACACCAAGCCTGCAGTCAGCGCGTCCCCCGCGCCCGAAACGTTGAGTACCGGCATGCCGGCGACGGCGATTCTTCCGTGCCTGCCGTCTCCCGACCAGAAAACCCCGTCCCTGCCGAGACTGATGCACACACAGGCGATGCCCTTCGCATGAAAAAAGCCGGCAGCCTTTCGGGCGCTCGAGGTATCCGTCACTTCGGTGCCGGTCAGGGCGAGTGTCTCGCCGCGATTGGGCTTGATGGCGTGCAGGAACGGGAGTATGGACTCGCAGCGGACGCATTTGGCCTCCGATACGGTATCGACGACGAGAAGGGCACCGGCCCTTACCGTCGCGCGGGCGATCGCTTCCAATACTTCCTTCCGCATATTCGTGTCGACGACGACCAGGTTTCCCTTTTCAAGGCCTGCGAGCGCCTTTTCGACAGGCCCGACGGGCAGGCTTTCGATGATTTCCATGTCGGCGACCGCGCCGAAAAGTACGCCCTTTTCGTCGAGGATGCACACGTAACTCGAAGTCCGGGTTCCCGGCATCGTGATCGACTTGGAAAAATCGATGCCGAGTGCGGTCATCCCCGAGAGGAGTATCTTCGAGTTTTCGTCATCCGCGAGGGCGGTGATGAAATCGACCTTGTCGCCGAGCAGAGCGAGGTTGTGCGCGATGTTGCGGGCCACGCCGCCCGCGCTCGTCGAGATGCGTCCCGGCGAGGAATCGCCCGGCGTCAGCCGCCTCGAGACAAAAGCCTGGATGTCCGCGTTTGCGGCGCCGATTACCGTTATCATTGTTGCTCCGGTGCAATAATGCACCTTTTTACGTACCTTGTCAGCATCGGATATGGTATAATCAGGACGAGGTATATATGCTTCCGGTGTCTCTGGTGTCGTTTTTCTGCATCGTCATCTACTTGTTTTTCGGGTTCGACATCATCCTCAAGAACCGGCGCTCGGTGATGAACCGGGTCTTTCTGCTCCTGCACTTTCATCTTCTCATCATCGCCGGTTATATCCCGTCCCTGTACTTCATCATCCATGTATTCGGCAGCGGATACTACATTACCGATTTCCAGAAAGGCTCGCTCGGCTGGTACCCGGCGACCATGACGGCGCCCCGCATAGCCGTTTACAATGCGCTTGTTTTCCTTTTATATGCCATCATCGAACTGTTCCTGGCGTTCCGGTACGGATACACGAGCCGCTCGAAACGTATCAAGCGTCAATCCGTCATCCTCATCGTATCGAATCTCCTGGCCTTCGTCGCGGGAGGTCTTTTCCAGTCGACCGTCATCGCGAAAAATCTGCCGCTTCCCCTTTTGCCGTTCACCACCATGCTCATCTGGATAGGCGGTATCTGGTATGCGCTGTACCGCTACAATTTTCTCGGGTTTA
>JFJP01037739.1_pt1 | contig 23336 bp, 14 predicted proteins | sample 431651 | NCBI WGS metagenome assembly JFJP01 (sample SAMN02602958, study PRJNA72255) | Microbial mat metagenome, whole genome shotgun sequencing project. | biome: fresh water; feature: sink hole; material: water; isolation source: purple microbial (photo- and chemosynthetic) mats found in...
CCGATACAGGCATGGTTACCACCAACCATCACCAGGCTATAGAAAAATCGGCTCCGGGAATACGTATTACCGCCTGGAGTGCTGATAGTATTCCAGAAGCCATTGAATGGGCAGATCCTGCAGGGAAAGCCTTTCTGATGGCAGTGCAGTGGCATCCCGAAAGAATGAATATTAACAGCCCGCTAAGTATGCCGTTGATGAAATCCTTCCTTAAGGCAGCGACAGACTTTAAAAACACAAAATAACAATTCTGTCAGAAATCCCGGATCGATGACTTAAGTTCAAAGCAATAATTTACGGTAAGTGTAAATTGGAGATTTGATGAAAATCCTATTTTTCTTACATTTTGAGAAAAATATAAACAGGAATGCAATAGGATCAAATATGAAAACTAAAGTTACAATAAAACTATATCTGATAAGGTCTGAGTAAACCTGAATTCTTTAATATGGGGATAATTGCAACTTTTTTTGAGCAAAAACCAATATATTTTACCTGCATCACTATTCGCTGAAACATTTCTTTCTTATATTTGTTCTTAGGAAAGTTCTTTTCACAAATCATTAATCTTTAAAAGCTTAAGATACTGTCTGCCAATGAGATATAATTTATTCGGATTTAAAAAATAATCCGGATAAATTTTCAACAAAAACATAACCAGCCGCTACTTCTCTTGTATTGTCTTTTGAAGAAAAAATCACGAAAACATACCCTGTACCCGGATGATTTATTCACAAATGCAAAGCATGCTGTTTCAAAGTAATCAACCAACATAATAATACTTCAACCAATAATTATAAACCTTCAAAAATCATTATTTATGAAAAAGTTAGTTACCGTTCTTTTAGTACTTGGGATGTGGTTTACATCATTTTCGCAAACTGCGGATAAACCATGGTCGATTGGCGTTGGAGCCCATTGGGCTAGTTTTAGCGATATCAGCCTGCCGCTTCAGGATCAGTTCAAGAACATGGATTTCCAGGGCGGACTTATTGAAGCTTCGATCAGCCGTTATCTCACTCCATACTTCAATTTGCAATTTACAACCGGTGTTCTGGGTCTTGAAAGAGGCGAATATGAGAATTACACTATCACATCAAAAAATTACTGGTATTTTGATCTTGACGGACAGATCAAATTTCTCGGTGGAGTTATCAAAGAAAATGCAATTTTGACACCTTATGTATATTTCGGATTGGGTGATCAATGGCTAAATGAAGAAAATGATTTAAAAGCACAGGCTGGTTTAGGCTTAGATTTCAGAGTTGCAGAAAATCTTGCTATCTATGGTCGTGCTGACTATGTTTTTACTACTGATAAAGAAGGCATCAGCTATGTACATCCTCATGTTGGCTTGAAATACAAATTCACAACCAAACACGACATTGATAAAGACGGTATTGTTGACGAAGAAGACCGTTGCCCGGAAGTATTTGGGTTAGCATCATTAAAAGGTTGTCCTGACAAGGACGGCGACGGTATAGCCGATATCGATGACAAATGTCCTGATGTAAAAGGGATTCCTGCATTACAGGGTTGTCCTGACCGTGATGGCGATGGCATAACAGATGCTGACGACCGTTGCCCGGATGCTGCAGGTTCAAAAACACTTAATGGCTGTCCGGATAAAGACAAAGACGGTATTGCCGATATGGATGATAACTGTCCTGATGTAGCTGGTCTTGCTAAATTTAAAGGTTGCCCTGATACAGATGGTGACGGAATAATGGATAAAGAAGATGCTTGTCCTACAGTTGCAGGTATCCCTGCATTAAAAGGTTGTCCAGATTTGGATGGAGATGGTATTACCGACCTTGAAGACAACTGTCCTACAGTTGCAGGAACAATTGCCAACAAGGGATGTCCTGACATGACACCAGTTGAAAGAGAGCAGGTTATCAAAATCGGAAAAGCAATTTATTTCGCTACAGGCAAGGATATTATCAAAAAAGAATCCGAAGCTCCACTGAATGAACTAGCACTGATTTTAAGCAAGTACCCAAAAATGCAGATGCAAATAGAGGGTAACACCGATAATGTTGGAGATGATAACAGAAATCTCAAACTGAGTCAGGCAAGAGCTGAAGCTGCTAAAAAATACCTCATCAGCAAAGGGATTTCGGAAGATCGCTTAACTGCTGTTGGATACGGAGAAACCAAACCGATTGCTGATAATAAAACAGCTGCTGGTAAAGCTCAAAACCGCCGTGTAGATTTGAAAGCAGAATATTGATACTAATTTTAAAGAGTAAAGATCATTAAAATCAAAAGGGAGGCATATTTTGCCTCCCTTTCTTTTTGCCAAATATTACCTTTGATAAAATCGATGAGCTATGTTTCAAAGTTTCAGGCAGATTTTGGAATACACTCAATAGTTGTAAGCAAAGCTCTAAAAACTTCAAATAGTTTTTCAGTGATGTTTGTGTTCTCCGGTTAAAGGCAGTTGCTCATCACATCTCAAAGACTATTCAATTTCACAAGATTGAATTATTGAATATTCTTCATTGATAGTTGTATGCGTCTGCGTTCTTTATCAACTTCCAGAACTTTCACTCTCACTTTTTGATTCAATTTCACAATCGTATTAGGATCTTTAACGTATTTATCTGCTAACTGGCTAACATGTATCAGACCATCCTGGTGAACCCCTATATCAACAAAAGCTCCGAAATTGGTAATATTGGTAACCAATCCGTCAAGGATCATCCCGGGTTTGAGGTCGTCCATTGAATTCACATTTTTATCAAACTCAAACAATTCAAACTTCTGTCGCGGATCACGCCCAGGTTTCGAAAGTTCAGCCATAATATCCGTAAGCGTTGGCATTCCAACCTTATCGGTAACAAATTCCTCCAGTTTAATCTGCTTACGCAAGTCCTCATTAGTAATCAGATCAGCAATTGAACAACCGGCTTTTTTTGCCATACGCATTACAATAGGATAACTTTCAGGATGCACCGCGCTGGCATCGAGTGGATTTTCCGCTTCCCTGATCCGTAAAAAACCAGCAGCCTGCTCAAAAACCTTTTCTCCCAGCCTGGGAACATTCTTCAACTGATCACGTGATTTAAACATACCGTTTTTATCCCGGTATTCAACAATTTTAGCAGCAAGTACGGGACCAACACCTGAAACATAAGTCAATAACTGCTTACTCGCAGTATTCAACTCCACTCCTACTTTATTAACGCAACTCTCAACAACGGATTCGAGGCTTTTTTGTAACATCGCCTGGTTTACATCATGCTGATATTGTCCGACACCTATGGACTTGGGATCTATTTTAACGAGTTCAGACAGTGGATCCATCAGGCGTCGGCCAATAGAAACAGAACCGCGCACAGTAACATCGTATTCAGGAAATTCCTCACGGGCAACGGCTGAGGCCGAATAAACCGAAGCACCGCTTTCGTTTACCATTAATGCAATGAGTTCAGTATCAAAAGGAATGCGACGGACAAGGTTTTCTGTTTCCCGGCCTGCCGTTCCATTACCAATGGCAATTGCTTCAACTTTATAGGCTTTAACCAGGTTCTGGATCTTTGCAACAGACTGTTTTACTTCACTTTGCGGTGGATGTGGATAAATGGTTTCGTTATGTAACAAGCGGCCCTGACGATCGAGGACAACCAGTTTGCATCCGCTCCGGAATCCGGGATCGATGGCAAGGACAGTTTTTTGTCCTAATGGCGGCAACATAAGCAGCTGCCTTAAATTTTCGGCAAAAACTCTGATAGCTTCCAGGTCAGCCTTTTCTTTTACCATTTGTCGAAATTCCGTTTCGATGGAAGGCTGCAGAAGCCTTTTATATGCATCCTTTACCGCTTCTTCAACCTGGTGTGAAGAATCATTAGATGACTTTACAAATATCTTGTTTAGAGCCTCCCTGGCCAGTTCAGCATCAGGTTCAATGTTCACCTTCAGAAAGCCTTCATTTTCGCCACGAAACATAGCCAGTAACCGGTGCGAAGGCGCTTTCATCAGTGGTTCGGCCCAATCGTAATATGCTTCGTATTTAATTCCTTCAAGTTCCTTCCCACGAACAGGTTTCGATAAAATTTCACCCGATCGTTCAAAATGGTTCCTGATACGCTGACGGCTCTGTAGGTTTTCATTAACCCATTCAGCAATAATATCGCGGGCACCGGCTAAAGCTTCTTCTTCTGATTTTACGTCTTTTTCTGTATTGATATAAGCCGTTGCTCTTCGGTATGGATCAGGATCCTGCTGCGACAGGATAATTTTTGCCAATGGCTCTAATCCTTTTTCGCGGGCTATGGAGGCACGGGTGCGGCGTTTGGGTTTATATGGAAGGTACAAATCTTCCAGTTCGCTCATTGTTGAAGCGCCAAGGAATAGTTTTTCAAGTTCAGGAGTGAGTTTTTCCTGTTCTGTAACAGATGCCAGTATGGCTTCGCGGCGTTTTTCGAGTTCAATTATTTTCTCGTACCGTTCGCGGATGGCAGCAATCTGAACCTCATCAAGACTGCCGGTCATTTCCTTGCGATACCTTGCTATAAAAGGAACGGTTGCTCCTTCCTGAAGCAAATTTATTGTATTAAGTACCTGGAAATCACGAACACCAAGTTCGTTGGCTATTTGCAGTACATATTTCTTTTCCATTGTAAGGATTGGAATTTTGTGAAAACACAGACAGATTGGATGCGTATTTCTCCGAAGTTATTTCTGATTCAGTTGATAAATAACCAAATAATCCAGAATTAAAAGACTACCAGCCCTGAGCCAATAAATCAATAACATGCATGGTTTTAATCGGGAGATTATTCTTGTCGATATATCCCTGCTGGTGCATAAGACATGATGAATCGGTACTCACAATATATTCCGCACCGGTTTCGATAGCATGCATAACTTTTTGCTCAGCCATAGCCGTTGAAATGGGTTCGTGCTTTACAGCAAATGTGCCACCAAAGCCACAACAGGTATTGGTTTCCTTCATTTCCCTGATTTCAAGTCCTTTAACCTGCTTTAACAATTCGCGGGGTTGAGTTGTAAGACCGTATTCGCGTAAGGCAGCACACGAATCGTGGTATGTGATAACATGTTCGAATGTTGCGCCGACATCTGTAATTTTCAATACATTAACCAGGAAATCGGTAAACTCGTAAAAGTTCTTTTTTAACTGGTGGTACTCAATATGCAAAGCAGAATTATAGAACATCTCATCATAATAATTCCTTACAAATCCGGCACATGAAGCCGAAGGTCCGACAATGTAACGGTTATTGGGAAAATCGCGGATAAATTTTTCTCCAATGGTTTTGGCTTCTTCCCAAAATCCACTGTTGTATGCCATCTGGCCGCAACACGTTTGCTGATTATTATAATTCACTTCCACTCCAAGTTTTTCGAGAATTTTAACCATATTAAAACCTGTTTCAGGATAAATCTGGTCGATAAAGCAAGGAATAAATATGTCTACCGTCATTAATAGGAATGTTTTAGTGTTTCAAAAGCAAAAATATCAAAAATAAGCCGTTTTACCCTTACAAAGTTATTAACCGGGTGTTGAAAGGATATGGAATGTTGAATGTTGGATGTTGAATGCAGGGTGTTAAACCACCTATTTTCTATTTTCTATTTTCTAAATCCCTATTCCCAACTTTCTTCTTTCGGCCCAAACGTTGTCAGATCTTTCAAACGCTGTCAGGTTTCCATTTCCCCATTTTTCTATTTTCCCATTTTCTATTTTCCCATTTTCTATTTTCCCATTTCCCCATTTCCCCATTTTCTATTTTCCCATTTTCTATTTTTCTATTTTCCCATTTTTCCATTTCCCCTTATTCCAAAACAAAACCAGCCTCAGCCATATCAGACCAGAATCCGGGATATGATTTTTTAACCACCTCCGGTTCTTCAATACAAATATCATCGCGTAATATTGCAAGTGTTGCGAATGACATGGCCATGCGGTGATCGTCATAGCATTTTACTACTACCGGTGTATGATCATGTTTATTTGTAAACAGGATGCCGCTCAAAAATATTTCATCGTCCACCACATCCACTCCATAACCAAGTTTTGTCAACTCATTTCTCAAGGCTTCAATACGATCTGTTTCTTTTACCCGTAAGGTTTTGAGCCCGGTAAAATGTCCTTTAATTCCCATTGCCGCACACGTAACAATTACAGCCTGGGCAAGGTCGGGACAATCAGTAAAATCGAAATTAAACTCGCGAACAGCAGGTTGTCCTGATTTGGTTAACAGTAATCCATCCTCAGTAAAAGCAGAATTTATACCGAGGTTTGCATAAATCACCGGTAAAACTGAATCGCCCTGGACACTTTCGTTGTGCAACTCTTTTAATACAATATGTGCATCGGGTGTAAAAACGGCAACCTGGTACCAGAAAGCAGCAGCACTCCAATCAGGTTCCAGTATGGAAGCAAAATCAAACCCTTTATAATTCCGTTCTTTAATGATCAATTTATTTCCGGCAAAACTTACATCAGCTCCTGCTTTTTGCATAAGCGCCTGTGTCATACGTATGTAGGAAGCAGAAATGATATCTCCCTGCAATTCAATTACAATTCCACCTTTTAAATTAGGCCCGAGCATCATCAATGCACTGATAAACTGGCTGCTGATGCCGGCGTTAAGTTGTACAACTCCACCTTTCAGATCCGGATTTCCATTTATATAAACAGGTGGATAACCGGAAACATTTTTAAAAGTGAGATCAGCACCCATACTTTGTAATGCCTCAGTAAGCGCTTTAACAGGTCGTTGCTGCATTCTTTCAGTACCCGTAATAAACCACTTTCCAGGAGTAACAGCAAGTAATCCAGTCAGAAAACGCATAACAGTTCCTGCATTTCCGACATTAATTTCCGTTACAGTTTCAGTATTAATGCTCTTAATGGCTATTTCTTCTATCAACTGCTGCATCACAACAGTATCAGATGAATCGGAGATCATTCCACTGACTGGCGAACCACCCGATAGCCGATTGATAACCAATAACCTGTTAATGATACTCTTACTTAACGGTAAGGCAATTTCGCATTTAACGAAATTCTGATGATTTGTAATACAACGCATTCCGCGAGATTTAGTCCGAAAATGCAAATTTAACAATAATAGGGAATTGAAAAACGTACAGCATGATCAGGTAGTTTTGGGAATTTGCCAGGTTTGGCATCACCGCCAAATTTCTGCCTTATTGGAAAATGGGATTATGCCTTTCAGATAAACACTGAAGGTATTGGAAATGATGCAAATAACTAATTTTGGAATCTGTGTTCTTACACAAAAAAGCCAACTTCAAGGTTAATATAAAAATGAAGGCTTTCGAGAATGAGTTTCTCTCCCGGATACTGGTCATAAACAGGATCGCCAATTTTACGGATAAGCGAAAAATTTAATTTCGACGTGCTGGCATTTTTTTTATCATGGCACATCAAAGCAAGGAGTTCGTTTCCAGGTCTTGAATTGAAGCGGTAATGCGGGAAATGCCAGCTTACAAGGTTTGCCAGCCGTTTCAAATCATTTTTATCCATGCCAAACATCCGCATTGAGATGAAGCTTTCACAAATAAGGCCGATAGCAATAGCTTCGCCATGCAGCAGCGGATCAGTATCATACTTTTGCGAATACGACTCGATGGCATGACCGATGGTATGTCCGAAATTAAGTGCTTTCCGAATTCCTGTTTCAGTGAAGTCAGAATTCACTATTTCCATTTTTACGGCAGCTGATTCCAGGATATTAACTTCGTTGCAGACTTTTTCGTGCGAATTCAAAACGATGAACTTATCAAAGAGATTTTCACTGTGGATCATTGCATGTTTCAACATTTCGGCATACCCCGACAATTTTTGTCTATCAGGCAGTGTTTTTAGAAATTCATCAAAAATAAATACTGCTTTAGGCAGCGAAAAAACACCGATCTGATTTTTAATGGAATTCAGATTTACGCCTGTTTTACCACCCAGAGCTGCATCAACCATTGCCAGTAAAGTGGTCGGAATATGAATAAAATTTATCCCTCTCTTAAATGTAGCTGCAGCAAAGCCACCAATATCGGTTATTAAACCTCCGCCCAAACAGATCATCAGCGAATTGCGGACAGCATTACCAACAACCAATTGCTGCCATACTTTTTCTACGCTTGCAATGGTTTTATTAGATTCAGTGCTCTGAATTTCAATAATCATTGCATTTTCCAGTCCATTGCACTTTTCTTTCAATACCGGCAAACAGAGACCAACAGTATTTTCGTCGACCAGTATGTAAATTCCCGACTGGCTATATTCAAGAATAACTTCCTGCAACCGCGACCAACCTACGACTCCTGAATATATTGAATTAGAGATGTTCATGTTGTTAAAGGTAGTATATAAATTAGGGATTGATTAGTGAAAATCACGATTTATTTTAATTGATAGAATTCCGGACTTATTTAAATGCTTTTTAGTAAATTAACTTTACTCATCAATCGTATAAACAACACAGATGCAACCACTTTAAACAATATATCTTCTTCCTTGCTCCTAAACACAGGGAACCAGAAAAAAGATAGAAATCCTACATAATTAACGTTAAGACAGTTACACAATCACCAACATTAATGTTATTGCAAAGGTAAATAATTTCCTGAAGCGTAAAATGGATAATGAAGGAAACTATTGTAACCTGTGATCAGTAAATTTCACTTCTTATTAAAAGGTTTATACATTTGCACTCTCAAATTACTTTTTATGCTTTCTTTCGACAATACTGAGATAGCGTTTCGCTATAAAAGCAATTCTGATCTCAGGCGGGCACGAATCCTTTTCAGCACAATTGCCAATCCGGCACTTGTAAAAGTTGGAAAATCCCTCACTTATTTTGCATTAAAAATGCATTTGCCTATCGCATGGGCCATTAAGCCAACACTCTACAAACATTTTGTTGGTGGCGAAACCCTGGATGAATGTAAAAAGACAGTTAAATTGTTGAGTAAATTCAAATTAAAATCTATTCTTGACTATTCTGTTGAAGGAGGAAAAGACCATGATACCATGCAACGGACGCTAGAGGAAACCCTTCGCTCGGTGATTCATGCTTCCAAACATCCGGATATACCTTTCTCCGTATTTAAACCAACTGCATTCGCATCTCAGCAGGTTCTGACTCTGGCTTCGGAAAAAGGAGCTATTGACGAAGAAACGTCTAAAGCGATCCGTTTTTTTGAGGACAGCGTAGAAATATTGAGTAAAACGGCATTCGAAAATGACATTCCTATTATGATTGACGCTGAAGACTCATGGTACCAGCCATTTGTTGACGAAGTTGTAACCAGAATGATGGAGAAATACAACAAAAAGAAAGCCATTGTTTACAATACTTTACAAATGTACAGGACTGACAGGTTTGACTTTTTAAAGCAATCGTTACAGAAGGCCGAAGAAGGCAATTATTTCCTGGGGATTAAATTTGTACGTGGCGCATACATGGAAAAAGAGCGTTTACGTGCCGCTGAAAAAGGGTACCCCTCACCAATTCAGCCGGATAAAGAAGCCACCGACCAAAATTATGACGCAGGTATTGCATTTACACTTGATCATCTGGACAGGATTTCAGTTTTCAACGGATCACATAACGAAAAAAGCAACCGTTTGCTAACAGAACTGATGGAAAAACAAGGCCTTGCCCGGAACGAAAGCAGGATCTGGTTTTCACAACTTTACGGAATGAGCGATCATATCAGCTTTAACCTGGCAGATGAAGGATATAATGTTACCAAATACATTCCTTATGGTCCGGTTCGCAACATTTTACCTTACCTCATCCGTCGCGCTGAGGAAAACACTTCCATTGCAGGCCAAACAGGACGCGAACTCAGCTTGCTTGAACAGGAACGACTTCGTAGAAAAAAAGGATAAGAAGTCGTAATATAATTATACCTAAAGCCGCAACATTAAACATTGTGGCTTTTTTAATGTATTTCTTCCATAAATCTTGTGATTAAACTCATTTTTTAACAGAATTATATAATTCAACCGGAAAAAGACTAATTTTATCAGCCGTTGATTCCAAACCAGATCAACACATTTCCCTGAGATGAAAAATAACATTTCTCTATTTCTCACCTATCTATTCACATTTTTGACAGCTACATTTTCCGTAGCTCAATCATCCGTCCTGGTAACGCATTACACGCGCAACCAGTATGCTGCCGGAAGCCAAAACTGGTCGATTGATATGGATAAACAAGGTTTTGTTTATGCAGCCAACAACAACGGCCTGATGAAATATGACGGTGTCAGGTGGAAAGTATTCCCTATGCCGGCTCGCACCATTGTACGCTCGGTTTCAGTAAGTCCCGACAAAAGGATTTATACAGGATCGAACGAAGAATTCGGATATTGGGTAAATGATAATTCCAATGAATTAAAGTATACATCACTTGTTCCGTTATTAAAGGATTTTGATCTCCACAACCACGAAATCTGGCGGATAGTTCAGTCGGAAAACAAAGTTTATTTCCAGGGATTCTCCTGCCTTTTTGTATACGATCAGCATACCGTAAAACAGATTCCACTTCCCGGCCCCATTGTTTTTCTGCTCAATGCCGGTAACCGGTTGTTTGCTCATGCCGTTCAGGGGGATTTGTATGAAGTTAAAAATGATAAGCTTGTTAACATAAATCTAAGCAAGGAACTTCATGGTACCGAAGTAAAAACAATACTTCCATACAAGAATGGTACTTTCCTGATCGGAACATCATCAAAAGGTGTTTTTATTCTCAATAATCAAGGGATCACCCCCTGGAATGTACCTGCAAATCCGTTTTTGAAAGAGTTCCAGATTAACAACGGTATACTCTCCGGAAACAAAATAGTTTTTGGCACAATCGTTAAAGGGCTGTTTATTCTTGATTTCGAGGGCAATATTTTAAACCATTTATACAGCGAAAATGAGTTGCAGAATAATACAGTACTTTCACTTTGTAACGATAGCAATCAAAGTATCTGGGTAGGCCTTGATAATGGAATTGATCATGTATCGTTTAACAACCCTGTTGATATTTACCCTGATGGCAAGGAAGCATTAGGTGCTGTATACACGGCTGTACTTAAAGAAAATACCCTTTATGTAGGTACTAACCGTGGAATTTTCACATACAATAAGGACGGAAACCAATTCACATATACAGGATTTCTGCAAAACTCGCAGGGTCAGGTGTGGCAACTTGACGAAATTGACGGAACTATATTCTGTAGCCATAACAATGGCACTTACATAGTAAATAACAAAACGCTCAGGCAAATCTACAATGTGAGCGGTGGATATATGTTGAAGAAAATCCTGATCAAAGGCCAGGAATACCTTATACAAAGCACATATACCAGCCTGGTACTGTATAAAAAGACAGGAAATAACTGGGAATACAGCCACCAGGTAAAAGGTTTCCTGGAACCTGCCCGTTTTATTGAAGCTGATCACCTTGGAAATTTATGGATAGGACATTCAATAAAAGGATTATACCGCTTGCGATTATCAGAATCACTTGATACTGTAATTGAGAAACAAATCTTTGATCAAAAAAACGGGCTTCCTTCCCTTTCAAATATCAGGGTATTTAAAATAGCCAGTCGGGTTGTTTTTTCGAATGGACAACAATTATTTACCTGGGACGATCTGAAGCAGGAAATAATTCCATACACCGATATTAATGCTCATTTGCAAGGTTTTGAATCAACTGCCTCAATAAGTACTTCCGATGAAAAAGATTACTGGTTTGCCACAAAAACAGAAGCTGCCCTTTTCAGTTTAAAGAATAATAAACCGGAAATGTTGTACAGGCTCATTTTCACTCAATATTCGATTTCGTTTGTTGATAATTACGAAAACGTTGTTCCACTCACGGAAAATCTCCACCTGATATGCCTCGACAACGGATTTGCCATATTTAATAAAAATGTCGCGACACAGACAGATACTTATACCTCAAAACTGGTTATCAGAGATATCGTTTGCCACGATGCTGCTGGAAACACGCTCACACCCGGGCTTTCAGGATCTTCAGTTTCACTCCGGAACGCATACAATAATATAGCTGTTTCATTTTCAACACTTCAAAATCCCTGTTCACGAAAACTATACCAATTTAAGCTCGAAGGTATTGATGGAGACTGGAGCAAGTGGTCGGAATCAGCAGAGGCAAAATATACCCGTTTACCGGTAGGCCAGTATATTTTCAAAGTGCGGACACTCAATGCCAACGGAACAGTTACTGAGCCTGTGTCATTTAAAATCAAAGTTAAACCGGCCTGGTACGCTTCAATTGCAGCCTTGGTATTCTATGTATTAATATCACTTTTCGGAATATTGGTAAGCCAGTATTTGTATCGCCAACGGCTTGCAAAACACCATAACCGACTACATTTACTTGCTGATGAAAAACGGAAAGCAGAAAAGCAAAATTCAGAGCAAGAGATCATGAAACTTCAGAATGAGAATCTTCAAGCTGAAATATCCCACAAAAACATGCAGCTTGCTGATTCCACATTATCGATTATCAAGAAAAATGAAGTTCTGATAGAAATTAAAAATGAGCTTGAGAAACAAAAGGAAGAACTCGGAGCCCGGTATCCGGCACGTTATCTGCAGAGACTGACAACGCTCATAGATAAAAATATATCCAATGATAATGACTGGGAAATGTTTGAAGCATTGTTCGACCAGGCACATGAAAACTTTTTTAAACGACTGAAACAATCCTTCCCTGACCTTACACAAAGCGATCTTAAGCTTTGTGCTTATCTGAAATTAAACCTTTCGTCGAAAGAAATTGCGCCACTGCTAAATATTTCAATACGAGGAGTAGAAATCCGCAGATACAGGCTGAGAAAAAGACTTTCACTTTCATCGGACAATAACCTGGTTGAGTACATTATGCAGTTTTAATTCTTTCACTCATTTATCATAATTATATCTTTTTGATTTTCATATAGTGCAGTTTTGATATAAGATACGTGTAATAACTATTAAATATTAGATAACGCAACAAATACCGAACATAAATTTATATTAAATGTTTTAATTCTGACTGATGTATACCACATCAACAAACAGACTTTCGAAAAAATATTATCGCATTTCATATTTCATATAGTTCTGTTTTATAATTAATTAAGTGCTTGTTTTACGCCATTGATGTATCTTTGTATAGGTACACTTAAAATGCTTCACAGCCATGTAGTAATCATGATGAAGCTTTTTAATACTGGTCATCTGAAAATATACTTTTTATTTGTAACTTTAAAAGTTGAAACAATCGATTGCGGAAAATCAAAAAAACATAGTTTACCCCTAATGAATTTCAAACCCAACCATCAATCAAATTAATTCAAACTAATCTTTATGTTATGAAAAAATCACTACCTCTAAAGCAGGTTATTCCCTGGGCAAAAGCATTACTTTTGCTTCTGGTATTGTCTTTATTGGAAACCTCAGTTTTTGGACAAGGACGGACCATTACCGGAATAGTTTCTGATGCTCAGACCAACGAAACTTTACCGGGTGCTTCAGTTCTTATAAAAGGGACTACCAAAGGCGTATCGACCGGAATTGACGGCAAGTTTACAACTACATTGGCAGCTTCGGAAAACACCCTTGTTGTATCTTTCATAGGGTATGAAACCAAAGAAGTAATTGTTGGTGCTGAAAACAATCTTACCATTCAACTTACAGCTATGAGGACGACCCTTGATGCAGTAGTTGTAGTAGGATACGGTACAACCAAAGTAAAGGACCTTACTTCCGCCATTACAACCGTTAAATCAGCTGACCTTGTAAAAACACCATCGTCGCAGCCCATGCAAGGCCTTCAGGGAAAAGTGGCCGGATTGCAGGTTGTTGCCAACGGCGGACCAGGTAACTCCTCAACAGTGAGAATACGTGGAATAGGCTATTTCCCTGGTGTGAGTAATGAATCACCACTTTATGTTGTTGATGGGATGTTCTTCGATAATATTGACTTCCTTAACCCTTCGGATATTACATCGATCTCAGTTTTGAAAGATGCATCCGCCTTAGCAATTTTCGGGGTAAAAGCTGCCAGCGGTGTTGTATTAATCGAAACCAAATCGGGTAATTATGACCAGAAAACAGAAGTAAGCTACGAAGGGTACGGAGGTTATCAGTATGCACAGAACGTGGTAAAAATGGCCAATGCTGAACAATTTACAACCATGGCCTTGGAATCTGGCTCAGCAGCTGACAAAACATCAATTGACATGGCCATGCAGCGCTATGGACGAAGCCGTGTAAATCCGAATGTGCCTAATATTAATACCGATTGGTACAATGAAATTCTTCGCCCTGCCTTGATACAAAACCACAGTTTCAATGTTGGCGGTGGCGGTTCAAAAGCAAAATATTCTATCGGAGCCAACTACTTCTCACAGGAAGGCATCCTGGATATGAAGAATGAGTACCAGCGTTTTAACCTAAGAGCCAAAGTTGATATTAAAGCTACCAACTGGCTTACAATTGGCGGAAATGTGGTTTTAAGTGATGCAACAAAATATTCAGAGCAAGCCGGTGCATGGAATCAAGCTTATTTTGCAGTACCTATTTTACCTGTTTACGACCCACTTAACACTGCTGCTGCACCTATAGATTTTGCTAATGCAAAAGATATTGGCTATAGGGATTCACAAAATCCATTTCCGGCACTTACTTATAACACTGACCGGATGAGGATAAATAAGACTCTGGCTAATTTCTACATGGAGTTTAACCTTATCCCAAAAGCGCTCACCTTTAAATCATCCTACAACCATAGTTATACTTCGCTCGAACAAAGAGTTATTAATTTACCATATGATATCGGACAAGGCGTTGCTAACTTAACATCTGATGTAACCAAGGCTTTCTCTACCTACTCCGATCACATTTGGGATAACGTATTAACATACACAAAACAAATCGAAAAACACAATTTTACGGTTATGGCGGGTACGTCATACCGCGATGACGGATACCAGATGGTTCGGGCACAAGGCGAAGATTTCCCTACTGATCCTGAACAATCATGGTACATTACACAATCAGGTACCATTCCGGTAGCAGGTGTAGGCGACGGTGGGTACAGGCAATATGGACTATCCTATTTTGGCAGAATTGCTTACAATTTTGATAACAAGTATCTATTATATGCTACATATCGCGCTGACGGAAGTTCAAAATACCAGGAAAAATGGGGTTACTTCCCAACACTTGGTGCCGGATGGGTTCTAACTGAAGAAGATTTTCTGAAAAATAATTCCACCGTTTCCTTCCTCAAATTGCGTGGAAGCTGGGGAAAGTTGGGTAACAATTATGTTCAGGCAACTACCGGTGCTTTGACATCGGATGTTGTTAAATGGCCTTTTGGAGGTGTTGTTTACAACGGCACAATTTCCAATTCAACCTTATCTTCCTTAAAATGGGAACTTACTGAAGAAACTAATATTGGAGTAACAGCCAGGTTCTTTAAAGAAAGGCTTACTGCCGATCTTGATTATTTTATTCGTATCACTAAAAACGCCGTTATTCCTGTTTCCGTTCCAGGCACCAGGGATGTAATTATAAAAAATGCAGGCGAGATCAAGAATTCAGGATTTGAACTTTCTTTGAGCTGGGCTGATCAAGTTACCGACAAGTTGAGTTATTCTATCGGAGGCAATATTTCAACCTTAAAAAATGAGGTTGTGGATCTCTATGGTCAGCCTTATATTGATGGAGGAAGTGCAGAGTTCAGACAAAGATCCATTGTTGGCGAACCATTAATGGCATTTTTTGGCCGCGAAGTAATTGGTGTATACCAGAACCAATCCGAAATTGACGCAGATTCAGTTGCAATTATAAACGGACTTGTCCCCGGCGATTTAAAATATAAGGATCAAAATGGCGACGGGATAATTGATGACGACGACAGGGTTGTACTAGGTTCTTACTTTCCAAGTTTAACTTATGGGATAAATCTGGGACTCACTTATGGGAATTTCGATTTATCTGTTAATATGTATGGACAGAATGGGAATAAGGTGCTAAACCGTAAACGTGGTGAAGTTATCTGGACACCTGGTTTGAATATGGATGCAGACCTGGCTGAAAACCGCTGGCATGGAGAAGGCACATCAGACTTCTATCCATCTTCAGCAGGACTTCGTAAAGGTTGGAATCAGAAAATGAGTGACTTTTTTGTTGAAGATGGCTCCTTCTTCAGAATACAAAACGTTCAGGTTGGTTACAGAATTAATGGCAAAAAACTTTTTGGTGGAAACTTTCCCGAAACAAAGATATCCTTTACTGCCGACAGGCCTTTGACCCTATTCAAATACCACGGCTTCTCACCTGAAGTAGCTAATGGTATTGATTCACAGACATATCCCGTACCATCAACCTACACCGTTGGTCTGAATGTTAAATTTTAACCGCTAATACTTAACGAAGATGAAACGTAAATCCATATTTATACAATTTGCAATACTGGCAATCTCACTTCTGGTTGCTTCAGGATGCGAAAAAAAATTAGACGAACTAGCCGAAAACCAAACCTATACCTCGGGAACTGATTACACAAAAACCAGTGATATGATAAAACCACTCATTGGTATTTATGTAAAATTAAGTGCTACGGAATGGGAAAATTACCCACTTATTTCTGTAAGAGGCGATGATGTAAATGCAGGTGGTTTAGGTGATCAGCAGGATTTTTCTGAAACGGATAAATTCAAGTACAACAAAGACTATTGGATGTACAATTCGGTTTGGCAGAATCATTACATCAAAATCACGAATTCTAATTCGGCAATAGAACAAATACTAAAATATAAGGAATTTGCGAGCAACAAAGCACTTGCTGATCAGTATATTGCCGAAGTAAAAGTACTCCGTGGATACTGGTTGCTTCAGTTGTCGCGCATTTGGGGTGCAATTCCTATCCCCATGGATCCTGATCCTACAACACTTTATGTTGCTCCACTTTCAACAAAAGATGAAGTAATGCAGCATATTTCGGATCAGATTGATGAAGCTCTCCCTTTCCTTGTTGATTTAAGGCCTAATGAGCGCACCGATATTCCGGGTGGTGTTACCAAACACACAGCTCTGGCAGTAAAAGCACTTGTAAATCTTGAATTGAAAAATTACCAGAAAGTTGCTGACGCTACAGGTGAAATTATCAAATCTTCAAAATTTACACTGGAACCTGATTTCTATAACCTATTCAAGATAAAAGGTAAACTCAATAACGAAAACCTTCTTGAGATGCAATACTCAGACCTTGGATCAGGTACAGGTGATAATTACAGCTATTTATATGCTTTCTTCGGACCTGAGGGATGGACGCCCAAAGTTGCCGGCGCAGGTGGAGGCTGGGGATTTTTTGAACCCAGCATCAAGTATATAAAGTTCATGCTAAACAGAGGAGAAGTAACTCGTTTACAAACCAGTGTTTTGTTCACTGATCGGGGAATTGCCGAAATAAAGAAAGATCCTGCATATTTAAATTTACCATCCTGGATTTCAAAAACAACACCTTCAGGTGACGTACTCAACGACTATGCCCGCGCCATGTTTGCAAGCGGAAAACATTACCTGCCATCAGAACTGCTCACACCCGGCCGTACTGATTATGGTACAAACCAGAATATGATCTGCATCAGGTATGCCGAAGTTCTGCTTATGTATGCTGAAGCTCTTACACAAAATGCTTCAGGATCAGCTGGATCAGCAGATGATGCAGTGAATGCAGTTCGCAACCGTGCAGGTTTGAGCAGTATTTCAGGCGTAACCAATGCCCAGGTAATGGACGAAAAATTCGCAGAGTTAGCCATGGAATGGGGAACCCGCTTTTATGATATGGTAAGGCTTGGAAAAACAGAGGAATTAAGCTACGAAGGAAGATCCTTTGCAACAGATAAAACGTTCCTTCCTTATCCTCAGGCACAGGTGGATCTTCTCCCTATCCTAAAACAGAACTAATATAGTTAACAAATAAAAAGAAGAACGATGAAAATCCTAAAATATATAATCATAGGTTCACTAGCGATGGTTTTTGCAGTTGCATGTGAAAGAGGGATCGACCCAATATCGGCCGTTGATCCGGGTCCGGATACAGCAGCACCTGTTGTTACAATCAGTTATCCTATCGAAGGCACAAAGATCAGGGTAGATGAGGAAGTTACTTCCATCAATATCAAATTTGTTGCAGCAGATGATATTGAGCTAAAGTCAGTTTCATTAAAACTTGACGGAGCCGAAATCAAATCCTTTGATAGTTTCCTGGATTACCGACGTTATATGGGAGATTTCCCGTATAATAACATTACAAACGGGGAACATTCACTTTCTGTTATAGCTACAGATCTGTCAGGAAAGATAACTACTCAAACTGTAAACTTTAAAAAGGTTGCAGCTTATGTACCTTTGGATGGAGAAGTCTTTTATCTGCCCTTAGACGGAGACTATTTTGAATTGGTAGGTAAAAAGAATGTAACAGTAGTTGGAATGCCTGGTTTTGGAGAAGGAAAAGTTGACAAAGCTTATGCCGGGGCAACAGATGCCTATATGACCTATCCTACTGCCAATTTACTGGGAAGTGAGTTCAGTATCTCCTTCTGGTATAAACTTAATGCTACACCATTAAGGGGAGGTATTTTTGCAATTGCACGTCCTTACACTGTTTATAATGATACAACCAGGTTTAAAGGTTTCAGGATGGCGCGCGAAAATAGTGGCACAAAACAAAACGTGTTCGCTAATATCGGAACCGGTAAAGCTGAAGTCTGGGTAAATCCTATTGTTTCAGTTACACCCTCGGACACCTGGATTCACTTAGCAGTTTCAGTTTCAGCTACACAGGCCATATTTTATGTTGACGGCCTTGTATCCAAAACTGCACCTCTAACAGCACCTATTGATTGGACAAACTGTGAACCTATATCCATTGGATCAGGAAAACCAAACTTTGGCTATTGGGATCATTTTTCGGATTTGAGTATGTTTGATGAAATACACATCTTCAAAAAAGCAATTACTGCCGATGAAGTACTTTCTTTAAAGGGCACTAAAAAATAGCTTTAAACCAGGTTTACTAATTTGAAAAAGAAGGAATGGGATTATACATTCCTTCTTTTTCAAATTTCTCTACACACAGTTGATCAAAATACCTACAATAACATCTATTACAATGACGAGGAATCCAGCCAGCATATTTATTTTATTCTTAGTAATACTTCTGATTGCAGGTTCCTGTAAAAAAGATCCGGTTGCCGATGCAGGAACAATAGAATTATCAAAATGCGTATCAGGTGAAGTACAATTAATCAACGGTGCAATAACTCCTGATGTTCCAATAAATAAACCAATTATACTGAATTTTTCAGCTCCGGTTGATTCTATACTTGTAAATAATAACATTGTTCTTAAGGATAATACCGGTACGATAGTACCATCCATATTTTTTGAGTTTGCAGATAATTATCATACGGTCCTGGTAAAGCACAACGCCAGTTTTAAGAAGCTACAGCAGTACACCCTCACCATTTCAAAATCATTTAAAGGAAGTAAAGGGGAAACTTTTATCGGGGCTGAATACATCTTTACAACAACCGATGCAACCTTATTACTTCAAGCAATAACAATTGATGGGAAGAATTTTATGACTCCGGTTTCGTTGACCAATGTAAATGCTTCCGGGGCGATTTTTTCTGTTGAATTCTCACTTCCTGTTGACACTATTCAGGTTAAATCAAAATTTACACTCGAAGGAGCTGCAAAATTCAACATAACTTTCAGCTCTGATCTTAAATCTGCAAGAATGGTTTATCCTGAAAAGTTGCAGGAATTTAAAAAATACTCTTTCGCTGTTTCATCCGGATTGAAAGCAACAAACGGATTTACTTTCGCAGGTTTTAGTAATGTATTTACCACAGCCACAGCAACTTTGAGTGATGACGAATTGCTGACAAAAGTACAAAGCCAGACCTTCAGATATTTCTATGATAATGCTCATGCATCTTCAGGAATGGCACATGAACGGGACGGATCGGGAGATATTGTAACAACAGGTGGTTCAGGATTTGGCGTTATGGCACTTATTGTTGGAATGGAACGAGGTTTTATTACGCGCAGCCAGGGAATCACGCATTTAACCAAAATAATCTCTTTTCTCGAAATGGCTGATCGTTTTCATGGAGCCTGGTCACATTGGATAAACGGCAGTACTGGTGAAGTAATACCGTTTGGCACAAAGGATAATGGCGGCGACCTTGTAGAGACAGCTTTTATGGCACAGGGTTTAATTGCTATGCGCCAGTACCTTAATGCTTCCTCACCGACAGAGAAAACCATAATAGACAGAATAACTGCTTTGTACAACGGAATTGAATGGGATTGGTACAGACGCGGCGGTCAGAATGTACTTTACTGGCACTGGTCGCCAAATTATGGATGGGATATGAATTTTCAACTGCAGGGATACAACGAAACGCTCATTACCTATGTGATGGCTGCAGCCTCTCCTACTCATACTATACCTGCAACAGCATATCACCAGGGATATGCCAGGAACGGAGCTATAAAAAACGGGAAATCGTTTTATGGTTACGTTTTACCGGTAGGGTATGACTACGGAGGACCATTATTTTTCGCCCACTACTCATTCCTTGGTTTGGATCCGCGAAACCTGTCAGATGCATATGCCAATTACTGGACACAGAATGTGAACCATTCACTAATCAATTGGAAATATTGTGCAACCAATCCAAAGGGCTATCCTAACTACAGCGAATCTTGCTGGGGGCTAACGGCCAGTGATATCCCCAATGGCTATGGTGTAAGTGAACCAACTAATGACAGAGGAGTTATTTCCCCAACAGCTGCTATTTCATCGCTTCCATATTCACCAGAACAATCCATGGATGCTATTCGCTATTTTTACTACACTGTCGGTGATCGCTTATGGGGCGAATATGGTTTTCGTGATGCTTTTGATGAGCAGGAAAACTGGTGGGCTGGTTCCTATCTGGCTATCGACCAGGGACCAGAGATTGTAATGATTGAAAATTACCGGACCGGATTACTCTGGAACCTCTTTATGAGTGCGCCTGAAGTGAAGAGCGGACTAACAAAATTAGGTTTCAGCTACAAATAATACTCAAACCAGGTAGCTGCAAATTTTCTTCATATTTGATAGGAAGTTACCATTTATTCAGGTATACAGACAGGAACAAATTTAAAGAAGAAACAAAATGAAAAACCAGATAAAACTCAGCAAAGTAATATTAATTGCCTTATTAATTGCAGCATCGGGTTGTGCCCAATCTCAAAAAGCTGTATTTAAATCGCACGGCAAAGTCAATTACACTATAACAGCAGACGAAACGGCAATGCTCGATTCCATTCAGCATAAAACGTTTCTTTTCTTTTTAAATGAACACAGTCCGGATAAGGGCATTGTAAAAGACCGCGCTGCAGTTTGGGCGCCTGCGAGCATTGCTTCAACAGGATTTGGAATTCCTTCCTTTGCCATAGGTGCCGAAAGAAACTGGATCACCCGCAAACAGGCAGCTGAGATTACGCTGAATATGCTGAAATTCTTCGCCAATTCCGTTCAGAGTACAGATACAAATGCAACGGGATATAAAGGATTTTATTACCATTTTTTACGAATGAATTCAGGAACACGGGAATGGAAATGCGAGCTTTCATCTATTGATACCGGTTTGTTGATGATGGGGATAATATTTGCCCGAAACTATTATAACCTTGATAATGAGGACGAAAAGCAGATTCGTGAACTTTCAGCCATGTTGCTTGGAAGAATGGACTGGAGTTTTATGCAAATGTCAGCTACAGCTAAACATCCTAATTGCATTTCGATGGCATGGTCGCCTGAAGGAGGCTTGCTAAACCATGGCTGGAGCGGCTACAACGAGGGACTTTTCCTTTATGTGCTGGCTGCCGGAACCGGGATGAAAGATGTGGAGAAGAGCTATGATTCATGGCTTTCGACCTATGAGTGGAAAACACCTTACGAAGGACTTTCGCATGTAGAATTTCCGCCATTATTCGGCCACCAGTTTTCGCAGGCATTTATTGATTATCGCGGACTTGGTGATAAATACATGAAAGAAAAAGGTATTGATTATTTCGAAAATTCGCGACGTGCAACCTATGTTCAGCGGGAATACGCCATCGAAAATCCTAAAGGATGGGTAGGTTACGATTCGCTTTGCTGGGGCATTACAGCAAGCGACGGCCCGGGCAGTTCCTATAATTTCGGTGATAAAAAGTTTGAAGGCTATGCAGGAAGAGGAACCAGCGGCCCCGATAATACCATTGCCGAGGACGGAACCCTGGCCCCATACGGCCCCATGTCATCCCTGCCATTTGCACCTGAAATTGTTTTGCCAACTATCAAATCAATCAATGCCAGGTACGGCAAAGAATTATGGGGAAAATACGGCTACTACGATTCTTTCAATCCGACCATTAAGTGGGTGAACAATGATTATATCGGAATAGATCAGGGCCCCATGCTTATTATGATCGAAAATTTCAGAACCGGACTGGTTTGGGATTTTGTAATGAAGGATCCGATTATACAGAAAGGCCTTACCAGACTTGGGTACGCATATTTAAAATAGTCTCTGAGATTTCATAAATAAGAAAAAATCTCTAAGGCCTGGATTAGAACTGATAATCAGAATTCATTATTCATCAGATAAAATCAAATTTCATTTCCTATGTGATCTATTGTGTCTATGTGGTTCAAGAATAAAAAACACATAGGCACATAGAACACAATAGAAAAGCACATAGATTAATCTGAAAAGAAAGATACGCAATGAAAAAGTTATTCAGAAAAAGAATTCTATCATTGATAATGTTATTATTAACATCTACTTTGATTCACGCTCAGTTCAAAACCCTTGATGAGTTCGAAAACAAAAATGGCTGGTATTTCATACAATCCGATGGAGTTACTCTTAACTTATCCAACGAAAAAGGATTAACGGGCAATGCTATCCGTTTCGATTACGATTTCACCCACGGAACCGGTTACGGCGGAATTCAGAAACTTATCCCGCTCGATCTGCCAGAGAATTACCAGTTCACTTTTTATGTGAAAGCTGAATCGCCGGCCAATAATTTTGAAATAAAATTTGCCGATAAATCAGGTGATAATGTTTGGTGGGTTAGTAACCGCAACTACGATTTCCCTATTGAATGGAAAAAGATCACCATCAAAAAACGCCATATCAGCTTTGCATGGGGACCGACAGCCGATCAGCATCTAAAACGAATTGACCGGATTGAATTTACAATCGC
>JFJP01020374.1_pt1 | contig 23335 bp, 16 predicted proteins | sample 431651 | NCBI WGS metagenome assembly JFJP01 (sample SAMN02602958, study PRJNA72255) | Microbial mat metagenome, whole genome shotgun sequencing project. | biome: fresh water; feature: sink hole; material: water; isolation source: purple microbial (photo- and chemosynthetic) mats found in...
TCGATGTCGGCGCACAGGGTCTTGGCGTAGGCCACCGCCTCGGCCGCCTGCTTGATGATCTCGTCCTTGGCCTTGTCGAGCTTGAAGGTGCGGTGGATCGGGCTGGTGGCCAGGAAGACGTGGACGCGGCCGCGGTCGCCGGCCGGCTTCACCGCGGCGGCGGCCTTGTCGATGTCGCCCTTGAGGCTGCGCGCCAGGCCGCAGATGCGCGCCCGGGTCGACTGCTTGGCGATGGCCTGGACAGCGTTGAAGTCGTCGACGCTGGCGATGGGGAAGCCGGCTTCGATGACGTCGACGCCCAGGGCCTCCAGGGTCTTGGCGATCTCCAGCTTCTCCTCGAGGTTCATCGAGGCGCCGGGCGACTGTTCGCCGTCACGCAGGGTGGTGTCGAAGATGATGACGCGGTTGTTCATGGGAGGATCGCGGACAGCTGCCCGCGGCTTTCGTGATGCTTCAGGTTGTTCGAGGGTGCTGGCATGACCGCGCCAGCGCGGAGGGGTCCTGTACCGACGAGGTCAGAACCCGCGGGTAAGTCGAAGCGCCAGAAGAGCCAGTGGGGCGCGCATTGCGGCGAGCAGTATGCCGGACTGCATCCGGGATCAAGCCTCACTCCCAGGTCGCGCCGTCCTTGCCGTCCTTCACCGCGATGCCGGCCGCCTTGAGCTGGTCGCGGATCAGGTCGCTGGTGGCGAAGTCGCGGTTGGCGCGCGCCTTCTGCCGCAGTTCCAGGACCAGGCCCATGACCTTGGCCAGGCGCTCGTCGCCGGCGCCGCCCGCGTTCCCTGCCAGCACCTCGAGATCGCCGGGCTGGAACAGGCCGATGACGCGGCCGAGTCCGGCGCAGGCGTCGAGGATGGCCTCGCGTTCGGCGCCGCCGGCCTTGTTCGCCTCGCTCGCCAGGGTGAACAGCTGGGCGATGGCGGCGCCGGTATTGAAGTCGTCGTCGAGGGCGGCGCAGAACGCGGACCGGGCCTTGTCCGCCACCGGCGGCAGCGAGGTGGCGAGCAGCGCGGCGAGGCCGGCCGCGTCGGCGACCGCGGCCGGCGCGGCGGCGCGGGCGCCGAGCTGCTTGAGCAGGCGGGTCAGCGCCGTCTTCGCCGCGCCGATGGCGGCCGGGGCGAAATCGATCGGCCGGCGGTAGTGGCCCGAGAGCAGGAGGAAGCGGATGGTCGGCGCGCCGTAGGTGCCGATCAGGTGGTCGGCCATGAACTGGCGACGGAAGGCAGCGTCCTTCATGCGCGGATCGCTCTTGCCGACCTTCACGCCCTCGTACTGGACCAGGCCGTTGTGCATCCAGCAGCGGGCATATCCGTCGCCGTGCGCCTCGGCCTGGGCGATCTCGTTCTCGTGGTGCGGGAACTTGAGGGATGTCGAAATCGCGGCCGAGCAGCTCGCTGCTCATCACGCTGCATTCGATGTGCCAGCCCGGCCGGCCGTCACCCCACGGGCTCGGCCAGCTCGGCTCACCCGGCTTGGCCAGCTTCCACAGGGCGAAGTCCGCCGGGTGGTGCAGGTGGGCGTCGCGCTCGATGCGGGCCCCGGCCTCCATCTCGTCGAGGCGTCGGCCAGAGAGCTTGCCGTAGCCGGCCTGCTTCTGCACATCGTAGTAGACCCCGTCGGCGGCGGCGTAGGCGCGGCCGGCGGCGACCAGTTCGCCGACGTAGCGCACCATCTGGGCGACGTACTGCGTGCAGCGCGGCTGGTCGGTGATGGTGCGGACGTGCAGCTTGGCCAGCCAGCCGTTGTACTGCGCGATGATGCGTTCGGTGATCGCCTGCCAGGGCTCGCCGGTCTCGCGGCTGCGGTTGATGATCTTGTCGTCGATGTCGGTGATGTTGTTGACGAAGCGCACGCGATGTCCGCGCGCGGTCAGCCAGCGGGCGACCGCGTCGAAGATCGCCGGCCCCATCAGGTGGCCGATGTGGCAGTCGTCGTAGACCGTCGGGCCGCACACGTACATGCCGACCTCGCCCTGGCGCAGGGGCACGAACGGTTCGGTGCGGCGGGTCAGCGTGTTGTGGATGACGATCGGCATGGCGGGGCGGGTTGTAGGCGCGCGGCCGGCCGCTCAACGTGGAGGAGGCGGTACCAGGGGCCCCATCGCTCGCGATGGGGCGGGCGCCGAGCAGTGGTGGCGGCATAGAATCGGCGAAGCCGATGCCGCCACGATTCCGGAGGATTCCGACGGAATCGAACTGCGACAAAGCCCGGGGTAGGCCGTAGGCCGTAGGGGCGAAGCCCCTGAATGCTTAAAGCCCGTCCGGCACCGGCACGCTCAGGCGCACCGGCAGGACCAGGGGCGGCAGGGCGGCGCGGGCGACCAGCTCGGCAGTGACGCGACCCTGGGGCGGGATGCGGCACCACCCCAACCATGGACGCAGACCGGGGCCACCGCCGGTGCGGTTGGCCTCGCGGGTGTTCTCGACCGGCTGGCCATCCGGCGTGCTGAGCGAGAAGCGGACCCCGGCAGCGCCATGCAGGCCACGGATCAGCAGGCCCGGCCCCAGCTGGCCGCTGCCGACGCGGGTCGGAGCACTGAGGGCGGTCAGCTCCACGGCACGAGGACCGAGCAGCGCCTCGACCGGTTCATTGACCGCCATATCGGCGGTGCAGCGCCACTGGCGGATCCGGGGCAGGGTGACCAGTCCGGTGAGCTCGAGGCGGCGTGCGCCGCCTGCCGCCAGGCGCACGACCACCATCGGTTCGGAAGCCACTGGGTCGTCACCCTCGTCGAGCTGCACTCTGGGATCCTTCATCTCCAGGACCTGGGCCACGATCTCATGCATGCGTCCCTGGTCATCGCTGGCCCAGCTGGCCCAATGGAAAGCGGGCATGCCATAGCCGTCCTCGGGCAGCCGTGGTTCGAGCGCGGCGCGCAGCCGCAGGGCCAGCTCGCCAGGCGGGGCATCGGTCCGCTCGGCTTCGAGCAGCAGCGGCCCGCACACCGCGCTCGCCAGGCACTGGCGCTTGACCAGCCGGACCGCTCCGCTGGACAGCGCCGCGCCGGTCGGCATCGCCGGAGCCAGGCCGCTGGCATCGGCGATGGCCAGCACGCCATTCCAGAACCCGCCGCGCAGCGCCGGCAGGGCCACCGGAGTGGCGGTGTCGACGCCGACCTCGGGCAGCACCGGGTTGCCGCTGGCGGCGAGCAGGGCGAGCCATTGCGCCAGCGACCGCGTCCCGGCGTCCCAGGTCAGCGGCGCCGAGGCCTCAGGTGGGGCGGTGGCTGCAGCGCGCGCCGGCGGAGGCAGCGGCACGTTGAGTTGCAGGCTGCGCAATCCTTCCTGGGACCTGCCTTCGACCTCGAGCTGGACCGCGCCCTCGGGCGCCGCCCGCAAGTAGCGGTATACCACGGTACCGGTATCGACGGTGCGCGAACCGCCACCTCGGGTGCCCAGTTCCGTCTCCCCCTGGAGGAGCCGGACCTGCGCCCGCTGCAGCGAGGTGCCCGGTCCGCTGAGCGCCAGCAGCGGCCGGCGCTCGGGCAGGGTGTTGCCTTCCCAGGTGGTCACCGCCGGATCGACCAGCAGGACGGCCGCCAGCTCCTGCCCGCCGGCCGGGAATCGGATCGTCTCGCCGACCGTCATCGGGCAGCGGGCCGTCCAGCGTGCCAGAGCGGCGGTCTGCACCGGTAGAGATAGCCTGGCGCCGGGCGGCACGGGGGAGCTGCTGCGCCAGGTCGCGGCCGGCGCAGCCGATTCAGCAGGCTCCGTACCGGCGAGGGCGATGCCCGACGGAGCCAGCATCGCCTCTCCGCCACGGCCCCAGGCCAGGCGTCCGCGCCCGACCCGCGGCTCGGCGCGCAGCCACAGCCGCACCGTGCCGCCACCCTCGGCGCAGGCGAGCAGGCCGCCCTCGACCTGCATGCCCGGCGGCGGGCCTGGTGACAGGACGAGCGTGCCGTGGCCGATCGGCACGGCGATGCCCGGTGATTCGAGATGCTCGTCCGCCGGCTCGCCCTCATCCGGGCGCAGGCTGAAGGCTTGGCAGACGGCCGCGATGCCGTCCCACCACACCCCGTCGACGGCCGGCAGCTCGGCCTCGACCGCATCGTCGAGCCCCTCGGCCAGCCACACCCGGTTGCCGCTGACGGCCAGGCGCCCGAGCACGGTGGCGAGGCTGGCGCGGCCGGCCTCCCAGCGCAGCGGGGTGGCGGCGGTCGCCGCCGCAGACTCAACCGACAGGGCCAGCGCGGCGAGCAGCAGGAGACAGATCCCTCTCATGTCGGCGAACCCGACGACGGGCGGTCCTCCAACCGGCCGAACCAGCGGCGGGCCAGGCCGAGGAACAGCACGCTCCACACCCCGGTGATGCACAGCGACCAGCCGGCACCGATGATCCAGGCCTCGCGTGCGCTGCGGCCGAGCACCGGGGCGGCGGCACCGACCAGCAGCAGGCCGGCGAATACCAGGCTGGCGAGCAGGTTGATCGTCCCGCCGTAGCCGGCGACCAGCTTGTTGGGATCGTCCTCGCGGTAGTCGGCGAGGCGGGCGCCGATGCCCAGGGCGGAGGCGGCCAGACCGGTGGCCATGCAGGCGATGATGCCGATCTGGTAGAGGATGGCCGGCCAGGGCAGGCCGAGCATCAGGCCGGAGAGCAGGGCCAGGGCCGAGCTGACCGGCACGCCGACCAGGATGGCGAAGAGGAACTTGCCGGTGACGACGCGGTGGCGCGGCCAGGGCGCCAGGGCGAGCACCCACAGGCGGCGGCCCTCGAGCGACAGCAGTGGATAGACGAAGCGGCCGGTGAAGGTGGCCAGGGCCATGCCGATGGCGGTGAGGTTCAGCACCGAGACGGCCGGACGCCACCACTCGTCGAAGGCGAAGGCTTTGCCCAGGCGCGGCAGCATCAGCAGGTAGAAGCCAAGCAGGCCGAAGAAGGCGGTGAACTGCAGGACCTGCGCCGGATCGCGCCGGAACAGGCGAAGGTCCTTGGCCACCAGCAGGCCGAGCTCGCCGGGCAGGAACGGGATCGGGCGCCAGGCCTGGGTGGCGGAGCGCGCGCTGCCGTCCTCGGGCCGGCCGGAGAGGGCGTCGAGGTCGCGGCGGAAGCGGCGCGCCGCGACGAACTCGGCGACCACCGCCACGCCGCCGGCGTTGACCAGCAGCAGGGCGGTGAACCACGCCCATTCGCCCCAGCGGCTGGCCAGGGCGGCGGAGAAGGCCTGCTGCGTCCACCAGCTCGGCAGCAGGGGATGCTCGGCGAAGCGCAGGTTGCCGATGACCTCGGTCATGAAGGTGACCGGCTCGTTGTGGCGGTCGGCCGAGCCCAGGGCGGCGAACAGGGTGATCGCCAGGGCCAGGACGCAGAGCAGGATGATGCCGCGGATGCCGCGCCGCAGCAGCGGGATGAGCCGGGCGAGGAGTTGCGCGCCCAGCGCGCCGACCGCCATGCCGATGGCGACCAGCCCGATCAGCGTGGCGAGGACGGCCGGGGCGAACAGCCAGGGCTGCGCCGCCTCGCGCATCAGCGTCGCGATCAGCGGCAGGACCAGCACCAGTACGGCCCAACTCGCCCACAGCCCCCCTTCGATGGCGGCCCCCCAGAAGATGTCACGGTCGGCGATAGGCAGGGCGGCGTGGAACGACGAGGCCCGCGTCCGGTACAGCGTCGACCACACCAGCACCGTGTCGGAGATCATCACCAGCACGCCCATGGTGAGGAAAAACAGGGCGAGCAGCGATTCGAGCAGACGCGGCTTGAGCGCCAGGTACTGGTCCTGCGAGAGGAACACGAGCAGCGACCAGAACAGCCCGGCGAGCAGGATCCACACCCCGCCGACCACCGCCACGACGGTTGCGCCGCGCATGGGTTGCCGCAGCACCGCGGCGTCGATGAGGTTGGCCGAGGCGCGACGCATGCGCCAGGTGATGGCTCCGATGCCGGACATGGGCGGCAGGATAGGGCGGACGGCGGGAGGCGGAAGGATGCATCCTCGTCGCTTGGCAGGACGCCAGGGTCCGGCAACCTCCCGCCCGCCATGCCCCTGACCCCCGCCCAGTGCCAGCGCTACGCCCGCCACCTCACCCTGCCCGAGTTCGGGGTCGCGGCGCAGGAGAAGCTCCTGGCCTCATCCGTCCTGCTGATCGGCGCCGGCGGACTCGGCAGTCCGCTCGCGCTGTATCTGGCGGCGGCCGGCGTTGGGCGCATCGGGATCATGGACTTCGACGCGGTCGATGTGTCCAACCTCCAGCGGCAGGTCATCCACCGCACCCAGGATGTCGGCCTGCCCAAGGCGCGCTCGGCCCGGCGCGGCATCAACGACCTGAACCCCGAGGTCCTGGTCGACGTCTATGAGGAAGGCATCACCAGCGCCAACGCCCTGGAGATCGTCGCCAAGTACGACGTGGTGATCGATGGCACCGACAACTTCCCCACCCGCTACCTGGTCGGCGACGCCTGCGTGCTGCTGGGCAAGGTGAACATCTACGGTTCGATCTACCGCTTCGAGGGCCAGGCCACCGTGTTCGACGGGCGCAAGCTGGCCGACGGCTCGCGTGCCGGGCCGTGCTACCGCTGCCTCTACCCCGAGCCGCCCAGCCCCGGCGAGGTGCCGAGTTGCGCCGAAGGCGGCGTGCTCGGCGTCCTGCCCGGCATCATCGCCATGGTCCAGGCCACCGAGGCGATCAAGGTCCTCACCGGCATCGGTCGCCCGCTGACCGGCCGCCTGCTGCGCTACGACGCCATGCACATGCAGTTCCGCGAGTTGAAGATCCGCCGCGACAAGGCCTGCCCGGTCTGCGGCGACCACCCGACGATCGACAGGCTGATCGACTACGAGCAGTTCTGCGGCCTCAAGCGCGGCGAGCACGAGCAGGCCGTCGCGGTCGAGATGGGGCCGGCCGAGTACGAGTCCCTGCGCGAGCGCGGCGCCGACCACCTGCTGCTCGATGTGCGCGAAGGATTCGAACTCGGCATCTGCCAGATCGAAGGCAACCTCAACATCCCGCTCGGCCAGCTGTCCGCCCGCCTGGGCGAGCTCGACGCCTGGAAGGACCGCCTGATCGTCTGCCAATGCAAGACCGGGCGCCGTTCGATGCGGGCGCTCGACACCTTGCAGCGGCACGGTTTCCTCAAGGTGGCGAATCTGCAGGGCGGCATCCTCGCCTGGGGCGAGCACACCGGCGATCCGGCGATCGCCCCCTACTGATCCGAGGCGATGACCCGGCCCTCGGGCCAGATCACCCCGGACAGCCGCCGACCGGGCAGCCCGCCGCTGGTGTCGCAGAGGATGCGGCGCGGCGTCACCAGGACTTCGGGCAGCGGCAGGTGGCCGCTGACCAGCACCGTGCCCTCGGGCAGGTCGTCGGGCACCTCCAGCACATGCCCCTTGTCGTAGAGATGATCCGGTTCGTCTCGGAGATGCCGCCAACCATCGCGCAGCAGCTCAAGCTGGGCCGGCAGCGGCTCGTCCGGCCGCATCGCCGCGTGCACGGCGATCCAGCCCTCGCCTTCCAGGCACCAGGGCAGACGCGCCAGCCAGGCGATGAGGTCGGCGCCCATGGCGCGACGCAGCGACCGCGCGTCCTTGGCGTCGAAGCTGCCCAGCACCGCCTTGCCGCCGTGGCGCTCCAGCCACAGCTCGAACCAGCCGGGGTCGGGGTCCAGCCCGATGGTGGGCGCGCCGAGGCCGCGCAGCAGGGCGTACTCGTGGTTGCCCAGCAGGCAGCGGGCCCGCCCCGCATCGCAGAGGGCCCGGACCCGGCCGAGCACCCCGGCTGCGTCCGGACCCCGGTCGATCAGGTCGCCCATCAGCACGATCTCGCCCTCGGCCCGGGCCAGGACGGCATCCAGCCGCCGGGACCAGCCATGGACATCGCCGATGAAGGTCACGCTCATCGCCGGGCATGATGCCGGTCGATCCGGCACTCCGCCACTGCCGCGCCACCGTACACGACCTTGACGCGGCCGGGTCCGTCCTACCATCCCGCGCTCCACCTGCGCGGGTGGCGGAATTGGCAGACGCACTAGCTTGAGGTGCTAGCGAAGTAACATTCGTGGGGGTTCGAGTCCCCCCCCGCGCACCAGGAAGAACCCCGGCGAAAGCCGGGGTTCTTCGCTTTGGCGACGACGGCGATCCTCAAGCGAGCCAGTGATTTCTGACGTATCCGGTGTTTGGCCGGTGGATCGCAGGGCTTCCCAGCCAACCGCGACCGGATCCAATTGGTGATTCACCCGACGACACGGCGCAGGTGGTAGTCCTGCCCGGCGCGGGTGGCCAGGCTGAGTACGGGTTCGCTGCGTTGGTCGCCATCAAGGGCCCAGGCGGAACCGAGGGAGTGCGACAGGAGCAGAGGACCGCCGTGCAGACTGTGGACGGTCAACGCCTCGGCCCGCCCGTGGCGGAAACGGCCATCGAGGACGAAGCCGCCCTCGAGACGCACCCGCGAGAAGGACAGTTCGCGCCACCCCTTGGGCAGGCGGTCGGCGACGTGGATGACCTCCCCACGGCAGGAGACGAGCAGTTCGAGAATCGCGCTGATCGTGCCCATGGCGGCATCCATCTGCATGATCTCGTAATACAGGAAGTCAGCGCCCTTGCGGTGGTCCGGCCAGGCGAGGCAGCCGTCATCCCAGGCGAAGACGCCGGCCCCGTCAGCATTGTGCAGGGTGGCATGACCCTCGTTGGTGAAGGCCTCGCCGAGCAGGTGCAGCCAACTGCGCGCAGCATCGGGCAGGCCGCAGCGCGAGCACAGCATCGAGGCCCAGGGCAGGCACCAACCGGTCCAGTTGCCGGCGCCCAGGGTGTTCCAGCGGTTGAGGCTGCGGGCAACCACCTTCTGGTGCGCAGGCGCCATGGGGTCGATGGTGCAGAACGGATAGATCGACGCGAGATGGCTGTGATGGCGGTGGCTTTCCGGCAGATCCTTGCCCTCCCACAGGGCGATGCGCTTGGCCGGGGCGCCGATCCAGCCATAGGAACCGGTGTTGGCGTCGGCAAGGGTGTAGGGAGGGAGATGGGCGGCGACATCGGCCCAGCGCGGATCGGGGCTGTGCCCGAGTATGGGGGCGGCCGCGCGCAGGTCGCGCAGGGTCGCGTGCAGGGCGGCAAGCTGGAAGCTGGCGTCCCGCCCCCAGCACTGGCGCCGGTCGGAACCGCCGAACTCGGGACTCACGCTGATGGGTAGGCTGTAGCGTCGACTGCCGTCCGCGCCGGTGGTCGTCTCCAGCATGGCGAGGTAGCCGAGGAAGGCGCCTTCGAGCAGAGGCCAGGCGACCTCGCTGAGCAGGTCCTGGTCGCCGGTATGGCGATAGCCCTGAAAGGCCAGACGCGCCATCCAGGCGATGCAGGCCTGATCGATGCTGCCGGCCCAGAAGCTGCCCATCATCTGGCAGCGGTCATCGACGGCGTGCGGCAGCAGCATGGCCCCCGGGACGCCATAGAAGCGCTCGCCGAGGTCGCGGAAGCGCGGCAGCCAGGCACGCAGCATGTCCCACAGCGGGCGCATCTCCTCGGCCTGGCCGGTGGCCAGGGCGGCGCCGTAGACCATCTGCACGTTGATGTTGAAGTGGTAGTCGTTGCTCCACGGCGGGATCGTCGTGTCCTCCATCCACGGACCCTGCAAGGTGGCGGCTGGAGCGTGACGCCGGATCAGGCCGGCCTGGCGGTAGAGCCCGAGGTCGAAGGCCTCCTGCATGGCCGGATCAGGCAGGGTGACCCGGGCGGCCTCCGTCCAGTAGCGCGCCCAGAACGCCAGACGGGCGGCATCGGCAAGTCCGGCGTCGAAGGCACCCAGCCGGGAGCGCACCACCTGGGCGGCGTCGGTGCCAAGCGCGCTTGCGAGCCTGATGCCCGTAGACGTGCGCTTCCAGGCGATGGCGAGCGGCACGTCGGCGGGCAGGGTCTGCACGAAACCACCGCCGCAGCCGTCGGGATCCTCCCAGGCCTCAGGCGGGGCAATGGCGAGCGCGGCCATCGCCTGGTCGCGCACGAGATGGAAGGCGGCGTGGAGTCGGATGCGCAGGCTGGCGAGCAGATCGTCATCACCATCGATCCAGCACACCTCCTCCGTTACGGCCTGACGGATCCGTAGGCGGCGGGGCGCAGGATCATCCTCGTGCCGGGCTATGGACACGAACACCTCGGCCGAGGCGGGATCGAGGGTGGCCGAGATGGGACGCAGCCCCGGAGTGAAGGTGATCTCCAGACGTCCACCACCCATCTGCTGGGGGAACGCAGCCCCCGCCGCCCGCTTGGGAAAGAGGGCGGCGAGGGTCTGGTCATCCTCAGCCTCAAGGGCGCGACGGACGGCGGCAAAGGTGGTGCCAACTGGGATATCGTGCCCGTTGCGATGATCCCAGAAGCCCGCCCGGGCCACGGTCAGCAGGAGCGACGAGTCGCCCCAGATCAGCAGGCCCTGGACCCCATTGCCTAGGGGCACCCCGGTATGCGGGCGCGACAAAGGGAAAAACCAGGATCTCAGGTGTGGCTGCGTCGGCATGGGAAGGTCATATCGTGACGGCCTCGCCACTGAACTGCCCTGTGGTGGTTCAACCACGCACGTCGACCTCGACAGACGCACCTGCCGCCACCTCGACCTGCCGGACGCCCCACAGGGCATCGAAGGGCAGGGCGCGCCGGGCGGCGGCGGCATCCTCGGCCAGGACCGTCACCGTGGCGTCGAAGCGGGTGCGGTTCGCCAGGCGCAGGCGTCCACCGACGAGTTCGGCATCGACATGATCGCAGGCCCACACCCGGCCGAGATCCGTGCGCACATAGACGCCCGGCACCTCGACGATGGTGAGCAGGAGCGAGGACTCGCACCAGCACGAGCCGATGAAGATGTCGCCGACATCGCGCATCCAGCAGGCCTCCCAGTCGCAGGTGTTGACGCGTTCGTTCATCCAGCCCGGCCGCATGCCGCCGACCGGCTCATCCGCCAGCGAGACGAACTGCGGCAGGGCGCGAGCGATGTCGCGCAGGAGATCCATGTGCCGGGTCTCGCCGGTGGCGCGGAACAGGCGCAGCAGGCCGTCGCCGGACAGGGTGCAGATGCCGGGAGCGCTGTGCCGGTTCTGGCTGTTGGCGAAGACCGTGCCGACCGTGCGCGCGCCGATCTGCCCCATCGGACTGGCCGGCGGCATCGGGTGGTCGCGGGTCATCACCCACGAGCAGGCCTGGTCGGCGGCCTGCGAGCCCCAGGCAGCCCAGCGGACGTCGCCGGTGAGGGCGTGCAGGGTCGCGCAGGTCTCGACCAGCGAGAACGCCGACTCGCTGTCCGGCACCTGCAGCGCGTCGCCGGGTCCGCCGTTGGTGTAGCCCTGCGTGAGTTCGCGCCGCGCGAAGCGCTCGCCCATGGCCAGCGCCGGGGCCAGCCAGGAACGCTCGCCGAGCACCTCGCCGGCCAGGGCGAGGGCGGCCGGCACCAGCGCGCCGCTCGAGGAGTCACCGAGGAGGATGACCCCGGTCTTGGCATCGATCCACTGGCCGAGCGCCCCGTGCCGCCGCCACACCTGCAGCAGCGCCTCGGCTTCGCGGCGCAGCGAGGCCTCCCAGGCCGGCGGCACGCGCCAGGCGGGATCGTGGCGGCGCAGCACCGCGATGTGCTTGGCGATCGAGAACAGCGCATCGCCCTGCCGGCGGATCAGCGTCCAGTCGCGCCTGAAGTCAGGAGCCGGTTTGCTGCCGTCCCACTGGTCGATCCACAGGCCGCAGGCCATGTGGCTGGCAGGGACCAGGAAGCGGTCGAGGGCGCGCATCACGCGCTGCCGCGCCTCGACGTCGCCAGCACGCAGCAGCGGCATGGTATTGAGAAACCCGCCGCACCAGCCGAGCTGGAAGCGCCCGGGCCGGCCCTCGGTGTCGACGCTGGTCTCGAAGCGCTCGGTGGCCGGGTTCCAGTTCTCACGCAGGTGCTTCCCGCCCACCACCGCGAAGGCGGCCGAGAAGGGCAGGCGCTGCGGAGGCACGGTCGCTCCGGCGAGATCGCGGCGGACCTCGGCGAAGCGGGTGAACAGTGCGGGGACGTCGGCGCAGGCGAAGACGAACAGGCGCGCGCGGATGGTCGCGCGGTGTCCGTGGTTCCACTGGTGTCCGGAGTCGAAACGGTCGAGCTTGGGGTCGGTGCTGTTGCGCTGGTGTTCGCGGACGCCGGGTGCGAGCAGGCGGATCACCGCGCTGCCGCGGTCGGCGGACTCCTCGAGGGCCACCGCGGTCTCGCCGACCTCGCTGTGCGAGCCGAACAGCAGCAGCAGGCCAGTGCCGCTGGCCGGATCGTGCAGTCCGAGGCAGGGCGTCGTCATCTCGCCGGCGCGCAAGGAGAACCGCGACGCCGCTGCATCCGAACGGAGATGGGCGATCGAACGGGAGGCGAGGGGCGGGCCGTCCTGGCGCAGTTCGGACTCGGCGACCATCGGCGGATAAGCGAGGCCATCGCGCACATCGAAACGGTTGCCTGCATAGACCGAGCCCGGCGCCAGCACGTAGACGTCCCGGCTCCACCGGCCCAACTCCAGGGCCAATCCGGCGGCGACGCCTCTGGCGCCATAGCCGGCGCAGTGCTGGATGGTCAGGGTGAGATCGATCGCGTCGGCCCGGCCGGCGACCGCATCCATCTGCAGGCGGTAGTTCCAGGCGTTCTCGACCAGTTCGATCCGTCCCGCGCCACCGCTGGACAGATCGACGCCAGCCACCGACTCTGCGTCCGGCATGCCGGCGCGGTAGTGGGCGAACCTGACCAGCAGGCGCGGAGTGAAGGCGGCGAGATTGGCGAGGACGGTATGCATGTGTCAGGCTCTCGGTCACGGCGCGCCGCAGCGGGACCGATGTCCGATCCGCACGTGGCCGTCATCTGGATCAGCTAGGCTGGGAACGGATCCGGAGCGGGATATAGGATTCCGCGCAACCGAACACAATAATCGCGCAGCAGATCACCGCCGATCGAGGATACACCGACCAGTGCTGTCATGATCCTCCTCGTCGTACGTTCAAGCCCATGAACCAAACCTGGACCACACCCATGCACCACCGCACCGCACTCGTACCTGCCCTCCACTCCCTGGTTGCCGGTCTCCTGCTGTCCGCCGCCGGCGCCGCCGAAAGCTGGTATGTGGCTTCCACCGGCGACGACGCGAATCCCGGGAGCGAAAGCAAGCCGTTCAAAAGCATCCAGAAGGCGGCTGATGTCGCCAAGCCAGGCGACACCGTGCTGGTAAGGTCCGGCACCTACCGCGAGACGGTGCGCCCCAAGTCCTCGGGAGAGGCCGGGAAGCCGATCATCTACAAGCCCTATCAGGGCGAGCAGGTGATGATCAGCGGCACCGAGCCGATCACCGGCTGGAAGCCTTCCACCGGGAAGATCCATACCGCGCCGATGCCGGCCGGATTCTACGCCTCGCAGATCAGCTACGCCGACCAAGTGTTCGTCGATGGCGAGATGATGCTGCTCGCCCGCTGGCCGAACAGCTCATTCGACCTGAGCGCCCCGGCCAAATCGTCGTTCACCGCCTTCGTCAGCAAGACCCGCGACAAGGCGACGAACTGGACCTCCGGAGTCATGGAGGATGCCAAGCTCGCGCCCGCCACCGACGGCTACTACGTCGGCGCCAAGATCTTCATGCAGCCCAATTTCGAGGCCTGGAGCTGGACCTTCAGCGGCGAGGTGACCGGGCAGCAGGGCGGCCGGCTGACCTTCCGCTCGCGCAGCGAGAGCGGCAAGGACTTCCAGCAGGAAGTCTACGCCGTCGGCTCGAGATACTACCTCTTCGACAAGAAGGAGTTGCTCGACGCGCCTGGCGAGTGGTGGCACGACCGCGCCAACGGCGCCCTCCACCTATGGACACCAGACGGCAGCGACCCGTCCACCCGCACGGTCGAGGCGCGCAAGCGCGACTGGGCCTTCGTCCTCGACGGCCTGAGCCACATCACCATCCAGGGTTTCAAGCTGTTCGCCTGCACCATCACCACCGACCTCGCGGCCGGCAACGGCGTGCCCTACAAAGCCGATGGCTCCGTGGCCTACAATTGGCGCTCGAGCGACAGCCTGCCGACCTCGCACCATATCGTCCTCGACGGACTCGACGCCAAATACGTCAGCCACTACACCGATGTGTCCGGCCACTTCTTCTACCAGTGGGGACTCAACACCGGCATCACCATCGCCGGTCTGCACCAGACCATCCAGAACTGCACGGTGCGCTACAGCGCGGGTAACGGCATCGCCAGCTACGGGCGTGAGAACAAGGTGCTCAACAACCTGATCGAGGACGTCAGCTACGGCGGCGTCGACGGCGCGGGCATCAGCACCTTGGGCGGATCCGGCACCTTCGACAGCGAGATCGCCTACAACACCATCCGCCGCACCGGGAGATCAGGCATCATCCTGCGCCAGTTCCAGAACTCGGATGCAACCAAGCCAGTGGCGCGGGTGCACCACAATGACGTGTCGCACTTCATGCTCCAGGACCATGACGGCGGAGCCGTCTACACCTTCGGCCAGGACGCCAAGTTCGCGCGCATCGACCACAACTGGTTCCACGACGCGCACGGCTTCACCGTGTCCGGCATCTACCCCGACTTCGCCAAGAACTGGATCTTCGACCACAATGTGATCTGGGGTGTCGAGTGGGCCATCCACCTCGAGGGCGCCCACGAGTCGGGCGTGGTCAATACGATCTGCTACAACAACACCCTGCTCTGCTCGGACATCGCCTCCTCGGCCGCGGTCGGCATCGGCAACGGGCAGGCGCCCGGTTCGGTGTTCCGCAACAACATCGTGAACCGCGAGTGGACGAGCAAGGCCACCAACGGCGGCAAGAACGACTTCCGCGACAACCTGGTGTGGGATGGCAAACCCGGCTCGACCAACGACCCCAAGCTGACCGGAGCAGTCAAGCTCGACTTCACCCTCGCCGCCGGATCGCCGGCACGCAGGGCCGGCAAGCCCCTGGGCACCGTGTCCACCGAGCAGCCCGGCAATCCGGCGATCCCGGTGACCGTGCCGCACGATGTGAATCCCGACGGCTCGATCGACCTCGGCGCCTACGCCAGCGGACTACCGGCCTGGAAGGCGGGCAGCAGCCTGCAGGGCGAAGGAATCAAGCCGCCGGTGGCTCCGACCGGCCTGGCCGCTGCCGCCGCCTCGGCGACCCAGGTCAACCTCTCGTGGAGCGATAATTCCAGCAGCGAGAGCGGCTTCGCCATCGAGCGCAGCGAGTCCGGCGGACCGTTCGCCCAGGTCGCCCTCGCGGCGGCGAATACCGTCGACTACTACGACATGGGCCTCAAGCGGAGCACCGCCTACGCCTACCGCGTCAGCGCGATCAACAGCGCTGGCGCCTCGCCAGCGACCGGGACGGTGGCCGTCACCACCCCGGCGCAGACGGCCAGCGATGCGCGCATCGCCCGGGTCGCCGCCGCCCCACCGGTGGACGGATCGGTCGGCCCGGCCTGGGCGGCGATCGCTACCCTGCCCATCGCCCGCATCAACGATGCGACGCTGACCGGCGACGCCGACCTCTCCGGTTCGTGGAGGGCCGCCTGGAACGACACCGCCCTCTACGTCATGGTCGAGGTCGTGGACAACGCCCTCTTCGGCGACGCGGCCAAACCGTGGTGGGAGGCTGATGCTGTCGAGATCTATGTCGATGCCGACAACTCGAAGCGCAAGACCTACGACGGCCTTGATGATTTCCAGTTCGGCTTCGCGTGGGGAGCCGACAAGCCGGCCCTCGGCGGCAACTCGGCGAAACGCAGCGATGGCATCGTCTTCACCCGTACGAAGACCGGCACAGGCTACCGCTTCGTCGGCGTCTTACCGTGGGCGACCATCACCTCCACCGGCAAGGCCCCGGCCGCCGGGTCGCTGATCGGCTTCGATGTCCACCTCGCCGACAACGACGGCTCGGGCGGCAAGGGCAAGCGGGCCTGGTTCGCCGAGAAGAACGATGCCTGGTTCGATCCGCGTCTGATGGGCACCGTCGAATTGACCGCTCCCTGAGCACCGTGGCCGGTCGTCCGTGGACCAGGACGGGGCCACGTCATGCCTGCACCCCACCCGCGTTGCATGATGCGCACGCGTGTCACAAGGATCCACATGCACTCCCGCCGCGGCTTCCGCCAGATCCACCTCGACTTCCACACCTCCGAGCTCATACCCGAAGTCGGCAAGGGCTTCGACAGGCGGGAGTGGCAGCAGGCGCTGCGCGAGGCTCATGTGGACTTGATCACCTGCTTCGCCAAGTGCCATCACGGCTGGTTCTACCATCCGACGACCACTGGCCGGATGCATCCGACGCTGACCTTCGACCTGCTGCGTGCCCAGATGGACGCAAGCAAGGAGATCAACGTGCGGGTGCCGATCTACTTCACCGGAGGCATCGACAACGTGGCGGCGGCAGAGCATCCCGAGTGGCGCGAGATCGACCACGAGGGCCGCCTGATGGGTTGGGCCAAGAAACCTACCGACGCCGGATTCCACAAGGTCTGCCTGCACTCGCCCTATCTCGACCTGCTGTGCGATCAGATCGCCGAGAGCGTCCGCCTGTTCCCCGATAACGACGGCGTATTCATCGACATCATCTATCCGACCGGCTGCTCGTGCACTTGGTGCATGAAGGTGATGAAGACCGAGGGCCTCGATCCGCTGAAGGAGTCCGACCGCATGCGCTGCGGCATGCTCGGCGTCGAGAAGTACCTCGAGAAGACCACCGCCGCCGCAAAGAGCCACCGCGCCGACAATCCGATCTTCCACAACAGCTCGGTGGTGCGCCGCGGTTGGCGCAAGTACCTGCGCCACTTCAGCCACGTCGAGCTGGAGAGCCTGCCCACTGGCGGCTGGGGCTACGACCACTTCCCGCTGGCGGCCAAGTACTATTCGCAGCTGTCGCACGACTACATCGGCATGACCGGGAAGTTCCATACCACCTGGGGCGAGTTCGGCGGCTTCAAGCATCCCAACGCCCTGCGCTACGAGTGCGCGGCCATGATCGCGATGGGCGCCAAGTGTTCGATCGGCGACCAGTGCCATCCCTCAGCGCGGCTCGAGCCCAGCACCTACCGCATCATCGGCCAAGCCTACGCCGAGGTCGAGGCGAAGCAGCCGTGGGTCGAAGGTGCGAAACAGGTCTCGGACATCGGCGTGCTGAGCGTCGTCGCCCTCAATCCCGAGACCGGCGGCGAGCACGATGCCGACACCGGTGTGGTGCGCCTGCTCGGCGAGGGCCAGTTCCTCTACGACATCCTCGACGCCGAGATGCCCTTCGATGGCTACAAGCTGCTCGTCCTGCCCGACGCAGTCACCGTCACCCCGGTGCTGAAGGCCAACCTCGACGCCTACCTGGCGAAGGGAGGCCGCCTGCTGCTGAGCGCGCGCAGCGGCTGCGATGCCGACGGCAAGATGTTATTCGACATCGGCGGCACGATCAAGGGCCGTTCGCCGTTCCAGCCCGACTACCTGCGTCCGGCGCCGTCGGTCGCGGCCTCGTTCCTCGATGCGCCGACCGTCATGTACCAGGCCTCCTGGCGCCTGCGTGTCACCGACGGCGAGTCGCTGGGCGACGTCTACGACCCGCACTTCAACCGCGACTACACCCACTTCAGCAGCCACCAGCATACGCCCAACCGCACCGTGCCCTCGGGCTTCGCCGGCGGCGTGCGCAAGGGCGCAATCATCTACCTCGCCCACCCGGTGTTCGCGCTCTACCGCGGCACCGGCTCGGTCGCGCTGCGCGAGCACCTGACCAAGGTGGTGCGCTTGGCGATGGGCGCGGCGCCGACCGCCAGTGCGGACGTGCCCAGCACCGCCCGCATCACCCTCACCGAGCAGGCGGCCCAGCGGCGCAATGTACTGCACCTGCTCTACGCGCCCACCACCCTACGCGGCGGGCCGATGTTCATGTCCGGCGGCAACCTCGCGGTTGAGACCAAAGCGATCGAGGTGATCGAGGACCTCGTGCCGCTGCACGCCGTCGAGGCACGCGTGCGTCCGTCGCGCGCGATCGCCCGGGTGACCCTCGAACCGCAGGGCGCCGAGTTGCCCTTCCGGCGCGAGGGCGAGACGATCACAGTCACCGTGCCGCAGGTGGTCTGCCACCAGTTGGTCGTCCTGCACTGGGCCTGAGGGCACGGCACGTTCGCGCACCCATCCTACCAGACCGCCGTCTTACCAGTCGAGTTCCGCCAGCACCGGCAGATGGTCGCTGAGGGCGACGCCGGTGGCCAGATCGGCGGCGTAGGGTGGCCGGTCGAGGAGCGTGCAGGCGCTGACGCGCACCGGCGCGAAGGCCCACACCTCGTCGATGCTGACCACGGCGCCGATCGTCGGAGCGGTGGGCGGACGCCCGATCAGCGTCATCGCCGCCGAACCGCCCAACGCATCCAGCGCCTGGCGCGCGGGGTTGCCGGCCGGGCTGTTGCAGTCGCCGCACACAATCACCCGCATGCCCGCCGCCCGCTGCGCCTCCACCGCGGTGCGCAGATGGCCGATCTCGGCGAGGCGGGTGGCGGTACGGTCCACGCCGCCCCAGTCGGCGCAGAGATGCAGGGTGTGGACGATCAGGGAGCCCTCGGGGTGGTGCACCTCGCACCAGCCCCAATGCCGCTGGAACAGCACCTGGTCCAGAGGGCCGAGAGCTGGAATGGCGTCGACTGCCGCGGAGATGGGATGGCGGGAGAGGATCGCACCGGGGAACCCGCCGCGCCAGGTCGCGTTGCCGCCCCACCGCGCCGGGAACCAGGCGAGGGCGAAGCCGAGCTCCGTGGCCAGGGCTTCCAGGGCCGCACGTTCCGGAGCTTCCTGGATGGCGATGATCTCGGCGCCGCTGGCGCGCAGAGCCGACGCCACGGCGCCCGGAAGCCAGGGCCGGGCCGGGCCGGGATGGCGCTCGGGGTCCTCGCCGGCGGCGAAGCCGCGCATGGCCAACAGGTTCCAGGTCAGCAGGCGGCAGCGGGACATGACGTCCGTCAACCCAGCGCCGCGTGCAGGCGCGCGGCGATCATGCCCATGCCGGCCTCGTTGGGATGCAGGCCGTCGGCGCACCACCAGTGGTCATGCGGGAGGACGGTCGAGCCGTCGATGACCTCGGCCCCCGCCGCCCGGGCCGCCGCCGCGATGGCGGCCCTGACCGCCTCGAGGCGGCAACCGTTGCGCTCCTCGTCGGCGAACTGGCACCACAGGGGCGTGAGCACCGCCAGCCGGGCGTCCCCGATGCGGCGGCGCAGGCGCTCCAGCCCGTCCGCCGCCCGCCCGCCGATCCGCGCCGGCAGATCTGAGCCGGCCACCTCGGTGCGGCTCCAGTCGTTGATGCCGTAGGCGACCAGCACGAGATCGGGCGCGATCTCGGGCGCGGCCTCCAGGAACTCGGGGTGCCAGACATGGCCGGCGACCCCCTGGTTGAGCAGTTCCAGGTCGCGCAGCCGCGCCAGCTGCGCCGCCCAGGTGGCGGCAGGCGAGGCTGCTTTGTGGCCCTGGGTGATCGAATCCCCCAGGCACAGCAGCCGCTGCGGGAACGGGGCCACGGTCTCGCAGGTCGCGCCGGGATTCACCACCAGGTCCTCGATGGCGACCTCCAGGCCGAGCGGCAGATGGATCCGCAGCGTGCGCCAGGCCGGGACGCCGCGGTCCTGGCACTCGAAGACGCGGCGCTCCAGTATTCCTGGCGCCACCTCGTCGCGCCAGCTCTGCCGCCAGCGGCCATCGACCTCGACATCGAGGCCGAGGCCCGGCCGGGTGTCGCCCCAGAGGCGCAGGCGCAGATCGACGAAGGTGGCGTCGGTGCGGAGACGCAGTTCGATGCCGCTGCAGCCGCGGGCGCAGCGCGGCCACACCGGGTCGACCTGCAGCAGGGCCTCCTGCGCGGTGGTATGACGTCGCGGCACGGGCGCGGTGCCGAGGCGCTCGCAGCGCACCGCGCCATGCAGGAAGGGCGTCGCATCCATGCCCGGATGCTCCGTGTCAGCGTGCGTTCGCAACCAGGCCGCGGGCGGGTCTGGCCGCTGCAGTGGAGCGGTTAGCCTCACCAGCATGCAGACCGCATGCAACCCGATCCTGCCCGGCTTCCATCCCGATCCGTCGCTGTGCCGGGTCGGCGACGACTTCTACCTCGCCACCTCGACCTTCGAGTGGTGGCCCGGAGTGCGCCTGCACCACAGTCTGGATCTGGTCCACTGGCGGCCGCTGCCCGGTCCGCTCACCAGGCGCAGCCAGCTCGACCTGGCGGGCGTGCCCGATTCCGGCGGCATCTGGGCCCCCTGCCTGAGCCATGCCCACGGCCGCTTCTGGCTCGTCTACACGCCGGTCCAGCATCTCGGCGGAGCCTTCAAGGACACGCCGAACCTGGTCGTCTCGGCCGAGCGCATCGACGGTCAGTGGAGCGAGCCGTGCTTCCTCAACGCTTCGGGTTTCGACCCGTCCCTCTTCCACGATGACGATGGCCGCAGCTGGGTAGTCAACATGCGCTGGGACCACCGGCCGGGACGCAACCGATTCAACGGGATCATGCTGCAGGAGTTCGATCGCGCCGCCGGGAAGCTGGTCGGCGAACCGGTGCGCATCACCGCTGGGACCGCGCTGGGCTGCACCGAAGGACCGCATCTGTACAAACGGCATGGCTGGTACTGGCTCGTCCTGGCCGAGGGCGGCACGGGGCCGGGCCACGCCGTCACGGTGGGACGGGCGCGAACGATCAGCGGCCCCTACGAGTTCGACCCGGACGGGCCGTTGCTCACCTCCCGCGACGATCCGTCCCTGCCGCTGCAGAAGGCGGGACACGCGTCCTTCGTCGACACGCCGCGCGGCGACTGGTACCTGGCCCACCTCGTCGGCCGTCCCGACCGGCCATTCGGCCGCTGCCGGCTCGGCCGCGAGACCGCCCTCCAGCGCCTGGCCTGGCCGGCCGGCGGCTGGCCGCGGCTGGTCGACGGCGGACACCACCCGGCCCTGCAGGTTGCGGTGGATCTACCCGCCCGGCCCTGGCCGGAACGGGAAGCCGGGACCAGCCACGCCGACCTGGTCAGCCTGCGCGACCCGATCGATCCCAGCTGGTGCCGGATGGACGACGGGGTGATCCTGACCGGGCGGGCCTCGCCGGCCAACCGCTTCCGCCAGTCGCGGCTGGCCCGCCGCATGACCACCCACGACCTGTCGGCCGAAACCACGCTCGACTTCATGCCCAGGGACTTCCAGGCCTTGGCCGGACTCTCGGCGTTCTACGACTGCGACCTGTGGTGGATGGCGGCCGTGACCCATGATGAGGCCCTCGGCCGCATCGTCCGCCTGTCCTGGTGCGACGATGGCCGGTACGGGGAAGGCGCGCACGGCAGCCTGCCCGCCACCGGCGAGGTCCGTCTCCGCTTCACCATCTGGCGCGACATCCTGCGTTTCACCTGGGCACTGGGCGACGGTCCGTGGCAGCTCCTCGGCGAACCGCTCGACGCCAACCGCCTGAGCGACGAGACCAGCGGCACGGGCATGAACTTCACCGGCAGCTTCGCCTCGATCTCGGCCCACGACCTGTCCGGCCGCGGCACCTCGGCCCGCTTCAGCCGTTTCGACCTCCGCCCGCTGACCGCCGCGCCCTGACGAAGTCAGCGGGCCGGGGGGAGGAGCACCCCGTGCTCGTTGCGGCGCAAGTTGACCTCGATGGAGACATCACGGACGGTGCCGAGGAAGGTCATGGTCTCGCCGATCTCCTCGCCCGCAGGGGTGACGAAGCCCGGCACCGAGTAGGAGACGGTCAGGCCGGCATCATTGTGGACGGTCATCGTGGACTGCGTCCGCGTGGCGTACTCGTAGCGCACCGTCAGCAGCGACAGCCGTTCCTTGTCCTTCACCAGCAAGATGGACTGCTGCAGAGTCCATACCCCGTTGATGCGGTCGAGATACATCTCGCAGTGGAAGGGATGCCCATCGGCGATGAACATGCCCTTGTATGCCACGATCCGGTGTTCCGGGATGTCGCGCACCACCTGCTTGGCGAAGCCGGGCAGCTCGAACTCCTCCCCTGGCAGCAGGGCGAGGCAGGCGCAGAGGAGCAGAATGCGGATCATGCACACCTTGTGTCTGGGCTTCCCGCCCGGCAAGCACGGCTCCGCCCAGGCCTGCACGCGGCACGGCGGCGCGGCGTCTGGAAAACCGAGCGGGCCGGCTAGCATCCGGCCATGCCGCAGCCCCCTCTCGCCGTGAACCTGACCGATTGGCAGAAGATCGAAGCGCTCAAGCGCGCCCGCGAACGCTACCAGGAGGACCTCACCAAGGTCGAGAGCGAACTGACCGACATCCTCACCGCCTGCGCCGAGGCCGACTTCATCGCCCAGTACCTCGGCGACCAGCCCGAGGTGAAGGAGATGCGGGCGAAGAAGCCCGAGGCCGAGGGCAAGGAGAAGCGGCGCCAGTACCTGATCGCGCTGATCGAACGCCTCGACGCGGTCATCCCCAAGCAGGCCGACATCAAGGCCCCGGTGCCGGGCTCGGGCGGCAAGGCGCCGGCCGGACTCAAGCGGTTCTGATGCAGATCCGCTACCGGCAGGCCCGCCTCGCCGATGTGCCGGCGATGGCCGCGATCATCGCCGAGTTCGCCGAGAAGCAGCTGATGCTGGCGCGGCCGACCTCGGAGCTCTACGAGAACGTGCGCGACTTCATCGTCGCCGAGGCCGAGCCTGGCGGGGTCTGCGGCTGCACCGCCCTGCATATCGACACCGAGCGCATCGCCGAGGTCAAGGCCCTGGCGGTCGCGGCCTCGGTCCATGGGCGCGGCATCGGCCGGGGCCTGGTCGAGGCGGCGATGGCGGCGGCCCGCGACTTCGGCCTGGAACGCGTCTTCTGCCTGACCTACCAGGTCGACTTCTTCACCAAGCTCGGCTTCATCCGGGTCGACCGCGCCCGTCTGCCCGACAAGGTGTGGGGCGAGTGCGTGCGCTGCCACCGCTTCCTCGACTGCGACGAGGTCGCCATGTGGCGTCCGGTCGGCCCGCAGCCTGGATCTTGATCCGCTGGGCGGGCCGTTATTGTTCCCGCCCTCCTAACGACAGAGGTTTACATGCCCCGCGAATGTGTCTTCACTGAACGCCGTGCCCGTGGCGGCTGGACCAAGGCCCAGAAGGGCGCCCGCCGTGACGGCGGCGTCGGCAACAAGATCAAGGGCCGCACCAAGCGGCTGGTGAAGCCGAACCTGAAGAAGCTGCGCATCATGCTCGACGGCAAGGTGCAGAGCGTCTACGTCTCGACCAAGGCCATGCGCCAGGGTCTGGTGGTGAAGCCGATGAAGGTCAAGGCCGCCCCCGCGGCCAACTGACCTGTCCCACCCGCGCCGTGCGCGGGTTGCTGGCGCTGTGGCGGAGAGGCTACGCAGCGGATTGCAAATCCGTGTACTCCAGTTCGAATCTGGACAGCGCCTCCAA
>JFJP01020367.1_pt2 | contig 23334 bp, 26 predicted proteins | sample 431651 | NCBI WGS metagenome assembly JFJP01 (sample SAMN02602958, study PRJNA72255) | Microbial mat metagenome, whole genome shotgun sequencing project. | biome: fresh water; feature: sink hole; material: water; isolation source: purple microbial (photo- and chemosynthetic) mats found in...
CGCCCGATCGGGCGCGGGGCATCGGCATGTGCAACCCGCGCCCGTCGGCACCACCTGGCATTTCTTCCGCCTTCGGCCTTCCGCCTTCCGCTACAAATCTGGGATAAACCGAGAGATATCCACGCATCTCGGAACAAAGGCTTACCTTTACGCCATTGGGCAGAGCCCCTGAACAGTGGCTCAGCCCTCGGCAGGTTCTTCCTCGGGCAGCACGGTCAGGCAGAGGACGGTCAGATCGTCGCCGATCTTGCCCTGGGCGTAGCTGCAGGCGTCCTGGTTGATGCCATCGACCAGTTCCTGGGCCGAGTCCTCGTAGTGGCGCAGGACGCTGGCGAGGTAGCGGGCTTCGCCCCATTCCACACCCGCCTCATCCATGGCTTCCAGGGCGCCGTCCGTGCTCTGCACGATGACGTCACCCGGTTCGAGCTGCAGGGAGATGGGGCGCATGGATTGGGCGAAGACCTGGCCGGAGGCGAGGCCGATGGCCATGCCGCTGCGGCCAAGGCGCCGCATCACCTCTTCACGGGCGAGGTTGACGAGGATGGCCGGATGGTGTCCAGCGCGCAGGCAGGTGAAGGCGCGGGTGGTCGGATCGAGGGTCGCTGCGAACAGGGTGATGAACTGGCCGGGAACGAGGTCGGGTTTGATCTCGTCATTGAAGCGGCACACCAGTTCGGTCAGGTCGGAGGTCGAACGGGCGACGAAGCGCAACGTTTTCAGCGCTGTGGCGACGACCAGGGCCGCCTGTACGCCGTGTCCGCTGACATCGCCCAGGGCGATGAAGATCCTGCCGTCCTGCAGTGTGGTGATCTCGTAGAAGTCTCCGCCGACTCCGGCGTGGGCACTGAGATGGACGGCCAGTTCGAAACCGGGGGGCTTGGGGATCGACGACAGCATGTGCCGCTGCACCTGCTGAGCCTGGGCAAGGTCATGGCCGAGGGCGGCATGCTGTTCGGTGCGCGAGCCGACCGCTTCCTGAGTCTTCTGCTCGGCGCCATGCGCCCGGCCGCGATTGAGCAGTTCCTGCAGATCCAGCAGGCGCCCGGTCCGCGCATGCGGGCAGACCGTCAGGCGCTGTGCCATCTGCCAGACGGTGCGCGGCGTCATCTTGCCGTCGGGGCGTTCGATCCCCTGGACGATCTCGCCGCTGTACGGGTTCATCCAGCCGCGGTTGTCCTTGAGAAAGACGCGCAGGCGTTGCTCGATCGGGATGAGCCGGTTGAGGTCGAGGCGCCAACGTTCGCACTCGAGCTGCTGTAGAGGCAGGACCTCGCCGGTGCGCCAGGCGCCCGACTCGCCGAGGTGCTGGCGGGCGGTGGCCGCGCGGCCGTGGCTGCCGATGGGTACGGCCTGTCCACTATAGGGATCGATCCACTGGCCATTATCGCCGGTGACGATCATGAAGAGCGGATCGTTCTCGATGCGACGCAGGATGTCAGGCGGGAGTGGACGCGGTATGGAACGGCTTCCGGGCGAAACGAAGCTGGTGGTTCGCGCCGGCTTGGCAACGCGCGGAGAAGAGCCGCGCGGCAAGGCTACACGCAGCCCCGTAGTGCCTCGGATATGACGTCGAGTGTAATCCATGTAGCTGGGTGGGCCTGGGATGAGCCTCTCCCATATACAGACCCGGGACGGGCGCAACGTCGTGTCGCACAACTCTGCCGGGTGCGTGCGGTCCGCCAGGCGTCGTCAGCGGTCGGCGATCGGCCGTTCAACCGCAAAATGCCACTGGCTGTCGCCCGATGTGGCATCGACGAAACTGAGATCGATGGCAAAGAAGGTCGCCGGCGAACCATTCGCATCGCTGCCGGTCGAACCGGCGATGATGCCACGCACCAGGTAGTCGGCACTGCCGGATTCCCCGGTGGTCAGCTTGTCTCCACCCAGTTCGGCGATGGCGCTGGTTATCGCGGCGGAGAAGTCATCAACAGGAACCATCTTCCCGCTGCGATCTTCGATCGTCGCGACGGCGATCTTGGCGCTACGGCCGTTGCGGTCACGGAACTGGCTGGTCCACGGATCGCGGGTGGCGGCCTCGACCAGCTGCTTGGCGACGCCCTGCGAGTCGCCGTCTCCCCAGATGCTGACCGGGGCGGCCGGCGGCGGCGGGGGCGGGGGCGGAGCGATGGGTTCGCGCGGGGCACATCCCGTGGCGAGGGCGAAGGCCGGGACGAGGAGGAGGGACAGGGCGAGCGGCGCTGGACGCATCGCCGAAGCATGAGGCGCGCGTCGGTACCGGCAAGGCCGGGTTCAGGGCCGGATATGCAGCATGGTCGCAACCGAGTCCCGTCGCGCGGTCATGCGGATGCCGTGCCGACCGCTGCCGTAGTAGTCACGTAGCCTGGCGGTCTCGACGAAACCGACGGCGCAGTACAGGCCGACCGCTGGGCCATTGTCTCGGCGCACCTCAAGTGACAACCGGTCGAGATGGCGCGGCAGGCGGCGTAGCGAGGCGGCGATCAACTGGCGACCCAGGCCCTGGCCGCGGGCCCGGGGATGGACTGCGAGCGAATACATCCGCGCCACCGTCGTTCCGTCGCGCAGCAGCCAGGCGATGCTGCCGTCGAGCGGCCCGGCGGTGACCAGCACCACGGCGCTGGGGCGGGTCAGCAGCCGCCGCCAACTGCGCCGGGGGAAGCAGTCCTCGGGCGGGAAGGCCGCGGTTTCCAGCTCGACGATGCCATCGAGATCGCCGGGCCGGGCCGGGCGGATCCTCACATCCAACCTTCCCACTCCTCGCCGGCGAGATGCCGCACGATATTGCGGTACACCTCGGGGTTGTTCTGGTCTTCGTTGCCGGCGTCGATGTTCGGGTTGTCGTTGACCTCGATCACCATGAAGCCGTCGTCGAATTCCTTGATGTCCACGCCGTAGAGGCTGCGGCCGATCGCGTTGCCGGCCTGCAGGGCGATCTCGATCAGCTTGGGATTGATCTGGTTTGGCGGCACCGCTTCGACCGTGCACAGGCTGTCGCGCCCCTCTTCATCCTTGTCGTGGATGCGCCAGGCGCCTTCGGCCATGACGTACTTGACCACGAATAGCACCTTGCCGTCGAGGATGGTGACGCGCCAGTCGAAGGCGCTGGGCAGGTACTGCTGCACCACCAGGCGGTCGGCGCGGCGCAGGAAGCGCTTGCCCACCTTCACGAAGCTGGCGGCGTCGTGCACCTTCTCGACGTAGGCCGAGAACGAACTGTTGGGCGCCTTGAGCACCAGCGGCGTGCCGTAGCTCTCGAACAGTTCGTGCGCCTGTTCGGGAGTCACCTGGTCGTCGGCCAGGAAGCAGGTGTCGGGCATGGCCACGCCGGCACGCATCAGGTGCTGGTACATGTTGACCTTGTCACAGCACACCAGGATCGAATCCGGCTCGTCGATGACGCGCAGTCCGCTGACCTGGGCGAGGCGCGCCGCGACGTAGCTGGTGTTCAGCGGGTCGGTCAGCGCGCGGATCAGCAGCCCGTCGTAGCGCGGGATGCTCATGATCTCGCTGCGGAACAGGAAGTCGCAGTCGTGCCCGAGCTTGCCCGCCGCGATGCGGAAGTTGGTCAGCGCGGTCAGTTCGACCGAGCGGCGGATGGTGTAGCGTTCGGTGAAGATGGCGAGGCGGGCCATGTCATTGCACCTGTTCGGCGTTCGGCGTTCGGCGTTCGACGTTCCGCATTGGTCTGCGGGCGCCGAGCGTCGGTGGCGGCATACAATCGGCGAAGCCGATGCCGCCACGATTCCGGAGGCTAGCCGACGGAATCGAGACGCGACAAAGCCCGGGGGTCAGGGGCGCAGCCCCTGGGCAAAGAGGGTTGAGCTTTGAGCTTTGAGCCCGAAGCGAGGTGACATATGGGCCGTTCGCGCTCGACGCATTGGACTTTGCGCTTTGCGCCGAGAGCGAGGTTGAGTCTGGATTTTCTGCGGGCTCAAAGCTCAAAGCTCTAAGCTCTAAGCTCTCTATGCTCTCCACAGCCCCGCCTCCTTCACAAATGCCTGCTCGCCCAGCGTCAGTTCGTCCTCGCCCAGCGGGGCGATGGCAGAGAACAGGTACTGGCTTTCGGTGACGATGACCTTGACCCGCGCGAGCGGGAGGTGGAACACCTGCCACAGCTTCTCGGCCAGGACCTTGAACTCGGGCTTGGTGCACCGGCCGAGGACCAGGCGCAGGGTGTCCACGCGGCTGTCGGGCGGCACGCGTTGGCAGACCACGGCGTACTTGCCGGTCATGGTCAGGCTGCGGATGCCTTCGGTCAGGCCGGCGGCGCTGGTGATGACCTGTCCCTCGTCCTGGAACGGGTTGATCGGATAGGCGATCAGCGGCGGCCGGATCGTCGTCGTGGTGTCGTTGGCGATCTCCCATTCGGGCGTCGGGATGCCCGCCGCCGCCGCCTTGGCCAGGGCCAGCGGTACGACGTAGGCGTCGAGCGCCTCTTCGCAGGTCGGCAGAGGGCGCTTGCCCTCGTGCTCGGCCTCCATGCTACGGTAGTAGCCGTCGGAGAGGTAGGAGTAGTCGCCTTCGAGGTTCACGAAGACGGAGTCCGAGCGGAGGTCGGACGGCAGGGCAGCCGCGTCGAAGCGGGGTTGTCTCATGTCGGTGGTGGTCGGGCCGGGAGGTTTGACCACTGAGGTGCGGGACACTAGTGGCCCCGGCCGGAAGTCACGAGGCGAGCAGCGACCGGGCCAGCCAGCGCAGCTCACAGGCTTGCAGGGCGCGCAGGGCTTCCCCGGGCAGGGTGCCCTGGCAGCAGGCCGAGGCCATCGCGCTGGGCAGCAGAAGGCCGGCTGGCGAGACCAGGCCGGGCAGACCCAGGCGCAACGCCTCGCCACCCAGTTCGCCGGCCAGGGGGTGTTTGCCGACCCGGCGCCACCAGTAGCGGCTGTTGTCCTCGTCCGGTTCACGGCGGTGCATGATGGCATGCAGGGTGTCGGACCAGCGTTCGCCCTCGCTGGCCTGGACGATGCGGTGCGCCTCATCCAGGCGGTCGTGCCACAGCAGGACGCAGGCTTCGAGAAGGCTGCGTTGGGGGTGTCCGGCAGCTACGGCGGTGACGTGGCCTGCGACTGTGGCCGCGTCGAGCGCTGTGACGCGCACCTGGGGCCCAAGGTCGGGCGGTGGGTCGGGCAGCAGCTCGTCGATGGCGCTCATTTTGCCACCGACCAGCCCACCGAATACTCATCCCAGGCGGGCAGGGGCTTGATCGCGATGCTCGGTGCCGCCTCGCCCCCGTTCGCCAGCGCCGCGACCGGGATGGCCAGATTGAGGGTCGGCTTGCCCCCTGTGGTGAAGACCAGGTCGATGACCGTGGGCGGCAGGTCCTTGCCCAGGCGGTTCACCACCCGGGCGGTCAGGGTGCTGCCCTCCACGGTCAGGCTGCTGATCACCAGATCCGGGCCACCAGAGGCGGGTGGTTCGAGGACGAGCTTCTTTCCGCCCCCGGCGTCGTCGTGCCGGACGTCCACAGCGATGGCGGTGTAGGTCGGAGGCTTGCTGAACTGGGCGCGCTGCACCGTCGAACCGGGAGCCATGGCGCCCTTGAGGCGCACCTCGCTGGTCGCCACCACCTTGCCGGATTCGTCCTTCAGCTTGACGGTCTGCACGACACCGGCCGCTGGCGCGCCGCCCAGGTTCCACAGGTTCCAGGTGACGACGAGGACCTTCTTCTTCTTGTCCTCCTCGGCCTGGGCGTTGACCGCCAGCAGCAGCGGGGTCGCGGCGCTGCCAGCCAGGGCCAGGGGCAGGCTCTGCTTGTCGCCGGCCACGAAGGCGGCGCTGCCTCCTTCCCAGGCCAGGTCGAGGCGCCAGGCCCCGAAGGTCGGGCAGTTCAGGCGCAGGCCGTAGCTCTGCTGCTCGTGGGCGGGGAGATCGCCCAGTTCCTCCCAGGTACCCTGGCGCAGCACCTCTTGGGAAGGCCCGAGGGTGGTGATGCGCGCTTTGAGCGCCCGGCGGGCCTCCGCTCCGGCGGCGAGGCGCACGTCCCATTCGAAGAACGACTTGTAGTTGATGTCGGCGCGCCCGCCCCAGATCCACGCGGCGATCACGGCTGGGCCGCTGGGCAGGGGGCCATAGGTCTTGGCCTGCGCCAGCAGCGCGGTTTTGGCCTCGTCGGGCAGCACCGGCTCGCCGGCGATCAGCAGGAGGGGGAGCAGTAGCAGGCACCAGCGCATGTAGCCAGACTATGCGAGGGGCTCAACGGTCCATCCCGTCAGTGTGCGGAACGCCCGTCCCGCCAAGGGCTTGCCGAGGCTTGCGGGTCGGCTTCGCTTCCGTACGGAATGACGGATTAGGAGCACTCATGGCTGGTCGCAAGTTCCTCGGCGAGATCCTCATCGAGATGGAGTCGGTCACCGACGCCCAGGTCAAGGAGGCTTTGGGCAAGCAGATGGCCGGCGACAAGCGGCTGATCGGCGAGATCCTGGTCGAACAGCAGGCCTGCCAGCCCGAGGACGTGGCCCGGGCCCTGGCCGAGCAGCTCGGGGTGCGCTATTACGATCTGGAGACCAGCGACATCCCGCAGAAGGTCCTCGATCTGGTGCCCGGCGAGGTCGCGCGCGAACGCAAGGTCTGTCCGGTCGGGCTGAACGGCAAGACGCTGACCGTGGCGATGGCGAATCCGATGGACCTTGAGACGGTCGATACCCTGCGCTTCCAGACCTCGTTGTCGATCGAGGTGGCAGTCTCGTCCGAGCGCCAGATCCTGGCCGCCCTCGAAAAGCATTTCGGCGTCACCGACCAGAAGGTCGGCGAAATGCTCGGCATGATGGGCGAGAATCTCGACGTCCGGCGTAAGAACGACGATGATGAGGAACAGGGCGACGACGCCCTGATCATCAAATACGTCACCCAGATCATCCAGAACGCCATCAGTTCGCGCGCCTCGGACATCCACGTCGAGCCGATGGACGACCATTTGCGCATCCGCTACCGCATCGACGGCGTGTGTCTGACCATGGACCCGGCGCCGAAGCGCCTGCAGGGCCCGGTCATCCAGCGCCTCAAGATCATGGCCGGGATGATGATCGAGGAGAAGCGCAAGCCGCAGGACGGGCGCATCAAGGTCAAGCTCGCCGACAAGCGCGTCGATCTGCGCGTCTCGAGCCTGCCGTCGGTGCATGGCGAGGCCTTCGTCATGCGTATCCTCGATTCCGACAGCCTGCGTCTGAGCCTCGATGACATGGGTTTCGATGCAGGTGACCTCAAGACCTACACCGGTCTGATCCGCCGCCCGAACGGCATCATCCTGGTCACCGGCCCGACCGGCTCGGGCAAGACCACGACCCTCTATGCCACGCTCAACACGCTGAATACCATCGATCGCAAGATCATCACCGCCGAGGACCCGGTCGAATACCACCTCGCCGGCATCAACCAGTGCCAGGTGCAGCACAAGATCGGCCTCGACTTCCCGCGCATCCTCCGCGCCATGCTGCGCCAGGCGCCCAACGTCATCCTGGTCGGTGAGATCCGCGACGCCGAGACGGCGCAGATCGCCATCCAGGCCTCGCTGACCGGCCACCTGGTGTTCTCGACGCTGCACACCAACGACGCGCCGAGTGCGATCACCCGTCTCATCGACATGGGCGTGCAGCCCTTCCTCGTCGCCACCTCGATCCAGGCCGTGCTCGCCCAGCGCCTGATCCGCGTCAACTGCCCGAAGTGCCAAGAGAAGTACACGCCCGACACCAAGACCCTGCTGGCCCTCAGCCTGCGTCCCGAGCAGCACAAGGACACACAGTTCACACGCGGCAAGGGCTGCGACTACTGCAAGGGCACCGGCTTCCGCGGCCGCAAGGGCGTGTTCGAGATGATGGTGATGAACCGTCAGATCCGCGACATGGCCTTCGAAAAGGCGCCGACCAACGAGGTGCGCAAGGCGGCGATCGCCAACGGCATGACCTCACTGGCGATGGACGGCGTGCGCAAGGTGCTGAACGGTATGACCGCGCCTGATGAAGTGATCCGTGTCGCAAAGGTCGACGGCTAGCAGTATCGGGGGCTTGCGCCCCCGCGGCCCTGCGGGCCTGCCCCCGCGGGCTTTGTCGCAGCTCGGTTTCGTCGCTCCGCTCCGAAACCGTGGCGGCATCGGCTTCGCCGGTTGTATGCCGCCACCGCGGCTCGGCGCCCGATCCTCGCCTGCGGCTGCGGCCAGGGGGCCCTGGACCCAAGACTACGCGTGGTCGCTTCCAGCTTCCAGCTTCCAGCTTCCAGCCTCCACCCGCCAGCGATCGGGGCTGGATACGGCGGGCACTCCGCCACCATGCGGCCATGCCTGATGACCTGCGTGCCGCCCTCGCTGTAGCCCGCGCCGCCGCTGCGTCTGCCGGCCAGGCGGCGCTTGCGCTGCAAAACGGGGTCGGATCGGTATCCAAGGCAGACGGCTCGCCGGTCAGCGATGGTGACCTTGCGGCTGACCGCATCATCCGTGAGCAACTGCTGGGAGCCTTCCCCGGCGATGGCATCCTGTCCGAGGAACTGACCGACACGGCCGACCGTCTGGCGCGCCGGCGGGTGTGGATCATCGATCCGATCGACGGCACGCGCAGCTATGTCGATGGCGGCGGCGAGTGGTGCGTCCAGGTGGCCTTGGCCATCGACGGCGTGGCCGTGGTCGGCGTCCTCGATCTGCCTGCCCGCGGTATCCAGGTCTGGGCAGTAGCGGGCCTGGGCGGAGGGATCAGCGATGCCGCCGGTGAACGTCCGCTGCGTCCGATCGCCGGAGTCCGCGATGTCCTGGCTGGCAGTTCCAGCGAGCGCAGCCGCACCCAGGTGGCCCGGGTGCTGGCGGCCCTGCCCGAATTCACCCATCTCCCGGCCCACTCGGTCGGGGTCAAGGCGGCGCAGATCCTGCTCGGGGAGGCGGATCTCTTCGTCCATCCGCGTTCGATCGCGGAATGGGATGGCGCCGCGCCGGCTGCCGTGCTGAGCCACGCTGGTGCCATCGCCACCGATCTGGCCGGAGCCCCGCTGCGCTTCAACACCCCGCAGGGCAAGGTGCCTGGGCTGGTGTTCTCGCGGCGCGACGATCACGCCGGCCTGTGCGCACGGCTGGCCAAGGCTGGCCTGTCCCTGCCGTGATCCGCCTTCTTGCGCTGGTGTTGACCGTGCTGTCCGCCGGGTGCGCGGCGCGCCCCACTTCGGCCTGGCAGCCAGGCCAGGCCGAGGCGGCAGCCTGGTGGATCGAGGACGTCGCGCATGGTCTGCCGCGTGATCCCGCCGAACTCGATCTCGTCGCCGCCGGTCCTGGCGCCGGCCGGGTGGCGCAGTGGGCCAGCGGCTCGCGCTTCGGTGAGCGCTGGGTGCCGCCGCGCCGGCTCGACAGCCGGCTGATGCGCTGGCCGACGCTGCGTAGCGCTCTGGTCGAGCAGCAGGTCGTGCCTGACGGGCAGGGCGGGCTGGCCATCGCCCCGGGCGCCCCGCCGGCCCGCCGGACCGCCTTGAGCGCCCTGGTCGAAGCCGAACTCGCCGACCGTGTCTTCCTCGACGGCCTGGTCTTGGTCCTGGGTGCGCCCGATCCCGAGGTCGAGCGGGTGTTCCATGCCGCAGCGCGCTCCGCCCGACGCATGCATGATCTGTCACCTGCCGCAGGAATGCCCCCCGCAGCACCGACCGGACATTGATCGCCAGCCGGCATGCGCATACCCACAGCACAGGTACCGCCATGGATAGCTCCGCGCTGATCGCTTCTCTGCTCGAACTCATCCGTCGCACATCGGCCGAGTTGCCAGCCGATGTGCAGGCCAAGGTGGCCGCAGGCGCCGCCTCCGAGGAACCCGGCTCGAACGCCGCCTACGCCTTCCGCGTGGTGCAGGACAACATCGCCCTGGCCTGCACCAAGAGCAGCCCGCTGTGCCAGGATACGGGTTCGATCCTGTTCTACGTGCACACGCCGGTCGGTTACGACCAGATCGCCTTCCACGAAGCCGCGGTCGAGGCGGTGAAGCAGGCCACCGCGAAGGGCTACCTGCGCCAGAACTCGGTGGATAGCCTGACCGGCGCCAACAGTGGCAACAACGTCGGTCCTGGCACCCCCGACCTGCATTTCCACCAGTGGCGCAAGGACCACGTCGAGGTGGTGCTGATGCTGAAGGGAGGCGGCTGCGAGAACGTCGGCGCCACCTACACCCTGCCCAATGCCAAGTTCGGCGGCCGCGACCTGGCCGGGGTCGAGAACGCGATCCTCGACTGCGTGCTGCAGGCCCAGGGCCAGGGCTGCGGCCCGGGCATCCTGGGGGTGGGCATCGGCGGCGACCGGGTCAGCGGCATGGCAGCCGCCAAGACGCAGTTCCTGCGCCGCCTTGATGACACCAACCCCGATCCGGTCCTCGCCGGGCTGGAGGAGCGGGTCGTCGCCAAGGCCAACCAGAGCGGCATCGGCCCGATGGGTTTCGGCGGCAAGACCACCCTGCTCGGCTGCAAGGCCGGCAAGCTGAACCGCGTCCCTGCCAGCTACTTCGTCTCGGTCAGCTACATGTGCTGGGCCTTCCGCCGCCAGGGCATCGACCTGGGCGCCAACGCCGCGATCACCCGCTGGATCTACTGATGGTTCGGCGTTCGACGTTCGGCGTTCGGTGTTCCGCAATCGGTGCCGTGTTCCCATGAGTGGCTTTACGGGAATCACAGAGATGCAGGCATGGCAGGCCGGCAGATCCTTGGCACGAGAGGTGTACCGAGCTACACAATCGGGGCCTTCTCATCGAGATCGTGCTTTCGCAGATCAAATTCGGCGTGCCGCTGTTTCGGTGATGTCGAATACGGCAGAAGGGTTTGGCAGAAGCACCTCGGCGGACTTTTTGCGCTTTCTGGACATTGCGCGGGGGTCCGCGCAGGAGGTTAAATCCCTTCTGATTCTCGGGGAGGATTTGGGATACTTCGATGAGATGCAGGCAGGTGCGATCAGGCAGCATCTCGAAGCATCCTTGGGCAGGATGTCTGGGTTGCAGCGCTATTTGCGATCCACGACAGAACCATCCCGAAAGCGAGTTGGATCTGCGGAACGTCGAACGTCGAACGTCGAACGCCGAACGGAGGCTCCATGACCCTCGTGCAACTCACTACGCCGCTGACCGAAGAGGTCGCCCGCTCGCTCAACCTCGGCGACACGGTCGAGATCACCGGTCGGCTCTACACCGGCCGCGATGCCGTGCACCACCGCCTGCATCACGGCGAGAAGCCGCCGGTCGATCTGCGCGGCGGGATCATCTACCACTGCGGGCCGGTGATGGTGAAAGACGGCGAGGCGTGGCGCTGCCGTGCTGCCGGCCCGACCACCAGTTCGCGCGAGGAGCCCTACCAGGCCGAGGTCATGCGCGACCACGGCATCCGTGCGGTCATCGGTAAGGGCGGCATGGGGCCCAAGACCCTGGCCGGCTGCAAGCAGTACGGCTGCGTCTATCTGCACGCCATCGGCGGCGCGGCCCAGGTCTATGCCGAGCGCATCACCCGCGTCGATGGCGTGGACTGGATGGATCTCGGCTCTCCCGAGGCCATCTGGCACCTGTGGGTCGAGCGCTTCCCCGCCATCGTGACGATGGACGCGCATGGCCGCTCGCTGCACAAGGATCTGCTGGAAAGCAGCGCCAAGGCGCTGGAAGCGCTCAAGGCCTGAAGAAGCTGGAGGCTGGAGGCTGGAAGCTAGAAGCTGAAGTGGGGATGCCGACCACGGTTATCTTCGGTCCTCCAGCCTCCAGCCATTCAGCACAATCCAGCCAGGCGGCATTCCTCGGCGAACGAGGTGCCGAGGATGCCCGGGTCGTCGCTGCCCACGACCCAGGCCACGCCAGCGGCGTTCAGACGATCGATGCCGTGCTGGGCGATCTCGGCGCCGCTGATCATCCGATTGGAACTGGGACAGACCTCGACCGTGCGTCGTGCCTTGCTCAGCCGTTCGAGCACGACCTGCTGGCAGTCGAGCAGCAGGCCTGCATCAAGCGGATCCGCCGCCAGTTGATGCGCTGGATCGGCGTTGGTCAGGGCTGCGATCTCGTGGTCGATGGAATCTGCGTCCAGGTCCAGGCGGTCGGCCTGCCATTGCAGCCAGGTGAGCCGGGCGCGGCGTTCATCGACCCGTTCCCAGACGGGAGTCGCTGGCCAGGCTGCCGGATCAAGGCGCGCCGCCAGGGCATGGCCGAGGCGATCGGCGCCGATCGCGACGGCATCCCACACCCGGCGTAGCGCGGTGAGCGGCTGCACGCCGCGCAACTGCTCGCCGACATGGACCAGGAACTGCAGTCGGCGCGGGTAGTGCTGCTGATTCCACGCCGCGATCGCTGCCGCAAGCGGGGCGTGACGGGCGGGTTCGTCCTCGAGACCGCACAGGTCGATGCCGGTGATGCCTGGATGCCGCGAGGCGGTCTGGGCGACGATTGGCCAGTGGCGCAGGGGTTCGGCGCGCGGCAGCGAGATCGCCAGTTGCAAGCCCGCACGCGCAGCTGCTGCGGCGGCGTGCTCCAGCGCCGCCTCGGCCCAGGCCGGGGTGGCCGTGCCGGGCAGCAGCAGGCGTACCTCGGCCGGGCCCTGCGCTCCGACGATGGAGCAGACACGATCGATCTCGCTGGCGTTGGCCGCCTCCCAGCGGTCGTGCCGGCCGCTCGCCCAGCGGCTGCAGGCGACCACCAGGTCGTAGCGCGCCTGGAAGGCGGAAAATCCGGGCGGTCCTCCGGCGAAGAGGGCGGCCAGCTCATGCTCGACGGCGGCTTCGCCGGCATGGCGCCGGCGGGCCAGCGCCGCGAAGTCTGGTGCGGTCAGGCCGGCCTCAACCCAACGGCCGGCCAGCCAACCCCAGTCCACCGCATGCCCCTCGGCCAGATCCAGGGCCTGTCCGGGGCTGAGCGCTCCGTAGAGGTGGATATGGCGGTCCACGGCTCAGAAATCGCAGATCTTCAGCGGGGCGAAATCGACCAGATCGCAAGACGCGCAGCGGTATTGCACCCCGGCGATGTCGCCTTCGACCCGCGCCGGTCCGATCTCGCGGCCGTGCAGGTGGCCGTACACGCACCAGCTCGCCCGCGCAGCGGTGATCAGCGGGGTGAAGCGGCTGGATCGTTTGCCGGGAGCGACCGGCGGATAGTGGAAGACGCAGATGCGCAGCTTCGCCGGCGTTCCAGCCTCTTTGTCGAGGCGGTCCAGCTCGGCGATCGACAGCTTGAGCTCGGCCTCCTCGCGCGCCAGCCACGCCTCGATCTCCTCCGGGGTGCGCTTGTCGCCGTAGCGGGTCAGGGCCGCGAAGTCGCCGCCGCGGGCACCGAAGAAGCCGACCTCGCCGATGCGACCGGCGCACTTCTTGATCGCCAGGGTGCGCGGCGGCAGCAGGGCGGCCATCGCCTTGCGGGTGCCGGGCCACCAGTAGTCGTGATTGCCCTTGGCGATCACCTTCCAGCCCGGCCGTGCCCCGACCCACGCGAGGTCGATGGCGGCCTCGGCGGGACGCATGGCCCAGCTCAGATCGCCCGGACTCAGCACGATGTCGTCCGGAGCGACCAGGCGATCCCACGCCTCGGCCATGCGCTCGTGATGGGCTTCCCAGTGGTCGCCGAAGACGTCCATCGGCTTGGCGCCCGAAAGGGACAGATGGAGGTCGGACAGGGCCCAGATCACCGGCATCGCCGCAGGCTCGGAGGTAGAATGCATTGGTCAAAGGAAAGCGGGCGGAGGATGAAGGTCAGGTGAAGGCAGCCCATGCTTTGACTTGCCGTCCTGGCCCCACCATCCCGCCCCATGCCCGCCAAGTCCCCCGCCTACCGCCTCGGCATCGACCTCGGCGGAACCAAGATCCATGCCGTGGTGATCGACCGCAAGGGACGCATCCTCGGTCATGCGCGGACCGCCACCAAGGGCGAACGGGGCTACGCCAAGGTCGTCGAGCGTGTGGCGCGGACCGCCGTGCAGGCCCTGGACGAGGCCGATGTGCGGACCAAGGACGTCAAGGTGTGCGGCATCGGTGCCCCCGGCCCTGTCGATGCGGCGCGGGGGATCATGCACATGGCCCCGAACCTCGGCTGGGCCCAGAAGCCCCTGGCCAGGGATCTCGGCAAGGTCCTGGGTCTGCGCGTCGCCCTCGGCAATGATGTCAACTGCGGCGCGCTCGGCGAAGTCGCGCATGGCGCCGCGCAGGGCGTGGACAGCGCCGTCGCCGCCTTCGTCGGCACCGGCCTGGGCGGTGGCATCGTCGTCGGCGGGACCGTGGTCAACGGCGCGCATGGCTATGGCGGTGAGATCGGCCACATCCCGTCGCCGTTCGGCGACGCGCTGTGCGGCTGCGGCCAGCGCGGCTGCCTGGAGACGGTGGCGAGCAAGACCGGCGTGGTGCGTATGATCAACGAGGCCGTGGCCAAAGGTGTCAAGGCGAAGATCCCCCTCGACGGGGTGCTGAAATCCAGCGCCATCATCCAGGCTCTCGCGGATGGCTGCCCGGCGACGAAGCCAGCCATCGACCGCCTGGTCGAAGCCCTCGCCTGGGGCCTGTGCACGATCGGCAATGTCGTCGATCCTGAGGTGTACATCCTCGGTGGCGGACTCGCCGAAGCCCTGGGCAAGCCGCTGCTGCCACGCATCGCTGCGCAGATGGCCGAGACCTCGGTCCTGTACCGGCGCCAGGCTCCGAAGCTGGTGCTGGCCAGGCTGGGTGACGACGCGGTCGCGGTCGGTGCTGCCGTCGCCTCGGGGACGGCGGCATGACTAAGCAGAAGCGCGTCCCCGCACCACCGCTCAGCGGCAATCCGGTCGCGGTCATCGACTGCGGCACTAGCGCGGTCCGTGCCCTGCTGGTCGAAATCCGGCCCGACGGCCCGCGCACCCTCGAAGACATCGTCCAGCCGGTCGATCTCGGGGCTGGACTCACCGGCGGCATGCTGTCGCACGAGGTGATGGCCCAGGTGATCACCGCCGTGACCGGCATCTGCGAGGCGATGCGCAGCTACGGCATCACCAAGGTCCGCGCGGTGGCGACCAGCGGGGTGCGCGAATCGGCCAACGGCGATGTGCTGATCGAGCGCGTGCGCCTCGCCACCGGCATCGAGCTTGAACCGATCGACGGGGCCGAGGAGGCGCGGCTCTATTACGCCGGCTTGCATGCCCTGGTGAGCCGGCAGGGGGGGGCGTTGTCCGGTCAGTCGCTTCTCCTGGAGGTCGGCGGCGGCGGCACGGTCCTCGGTCTGGTCGATGACGGCAAGCTGGTGCGTTCCTCCGACGAGCACTATGGCACCGTGCGGGTATGGGAGCGCTTCTCGGTCATGCGCGACTCGGTCGATTATGCGGTCTCGATCGATCGCGATGCCCAGGGTGCGGCGCGTATGATGCTGGTGCGCTATCCGGTCGATCGGATCAGTTCACTCTTCGTCAATGGTGGCGATGTGCGGCGCCTGCTTGCCCAGATCCGGCCCGAGGCTTCCGCCCTGATCGAGAAGCTTCCCGCCGAGAGCATCCGCCGCTGGTTCGACTCGGTCAGGTCGCTGTCGCATCGCGCCCGCGCCGAGCGCTGCGGCTGCGACATCCGCTCCGCCGACCTGCTGCTGCCGGCCGCCGCCATCCTGTTGCATGTCTGCGAAGTGACCGGCCGCAGCGAGGTGCTGGTGCCGCGCACCACCCTGCGCGACGGGCTGCTCGCCGACCTGCTGCCCGGAGCGCTGGGGCCGCACCACCTCGACCGCGAGCATCTGATCGCCGAGGCCCAATCCCTGGTCCAGCGCTTCGGTGGCGATCTCACCTATGCCGAGAACACCGCCAAGCTGGCGGTGCAGTTGTTCGACCAGACGCGTACGCTGCACGGGCTCGGCCAGCGCGAACGCGCCCTGCTCGAATTCGCCGCCCTGGTGCATGACATCGGCGCCTACATCAATGTACGCGAACGGCACAAGCACACGCTCTACATCCTCGACCACACCGACATAGCCGGGCTCACCGCCGAGGAGAAGCGCCTGGTCGGACAGGTCGCACGCTACCACCGCCGCAGCCCGCCGCAGCCGCACCACGAGGCCTTCCAGTCGCTCAGCCGTCGCGGCAAGGTAGTCGTGGCGCAGTTGGCCAGCATGCTGCGCATCGTCTATGCCCTCGATGTCGAGCGCAGCCAGCGCATCAAGCGGCTGCGCTGCGAGATCGCTGCCGGTCATCTCTACATCCGGGTGGACCGTCGCCAGATCGCCCTCGAACGCAACGCGATCGAGGAGAAGAAGAAGATGTTCGAAGAGACCTTCGGTCTGCGCGTGGACGTCGTCCCGCGTGAAGGGGAATGACCATGGCTGATGCGACCTCCGTCTTCCATCGTGGCGCGGCGATCCTGCCGGATACGGCACGCTATCAGCGGCGCGAACTGAGCTGGCTGGCTTTCAATCGTCGGGTGCTGGAGGAGGCCCTCGACAAGGAGGTCCCGCTGATCGAGCGGGCCAAGTTCCTCGCCATCGTCAGTTCGAACCTGGATGAGTTCGTCATGGTGCGTGTGGCCGAACTGTCCGGCCTGTCGCGGCAGAAGGGCAAGGAGGCCGACCTGGCGCGCGGTCTGCTGGCCGACATCCGCGACGGGATGCGTGGCCTGCTGGCCGACCAGTACCGCTGCTGGCGTGATGAGGTGGTACCGGAGCTGGCGGGCCAGGGCCTGTCGATCGTGCTGCCGCAGTCATGGAGTGCGATCGACCGCGAGACACTGCGGGTGTTCTGGCGCGATCAGCTTGAGCCGGTGGTGACCCCGCTGGCTGTCGATCCGACCCGGCCCTTTCCGACCATCCCCAACCGTTCGATCACCGTGGCGGTGCAGTTGGTCGGCGAGGATGGCGAGACCAAGAACGCCATCGTCACCGTGCCTCGGGAAAGCCGCCTGGTCGCGCTGGTCAGCGCGCCGGGCACCTTCGCGCTGCTCGAGGATGTGTTGATGCACCATCTCGATGCGCTGTTCCCCGGCTTCCGCATCGCTGCCCGCTGCCTGTTCCGCGTCACCCGCGACGGCTCGATCGAGATCGACGAGGAGCAGGCCGCCGACCTGCTGACCGAGCTGGAACAGGAGCTGTTCGATCGCGAGCGTGGCGATCCGGTGCGGCTGGAGGTGGTCGAAGGCGGCGATCCCGTACTGCGCGAGTGGCTGATGCAGCGCCTCGAACTCGACGAGGGCGGCGTCAGCACGGTCGGCGGCCCCCTGGATCTGACCTTCCTGTTCGGCGTCGGGGAGCGCATCGACCAGTTGCCACGCGGGCCGCGGCCCGACCTGCGCGACCCGCTTCTACCGGTCCTGCAGCATCCCCCGGTCTGGGATGACCCCTGGGCCATCATCAGCGGTGGCGATGTCCTGCTGCACCATCCCTACGAAAGTTTCCAGCGCGTCGTGGAACTGGTTGAACGCGCTGCCGAGGATCCCCGCGTCCTGGCGATCAAGCAGACGCTCTACCGCGTCTCGGGCAATTCACCCATCGTCAAGGCGTTGGCCCGTGCCGCCCGGATGGGGAAGCAGGTGACGGTGCTGATCGAATTGAAGGCGCGTTTCGACGAGGCTGCCAACATCCGCTGGGCCCGCGCCCTGGAAGATGCCGGGGCGCACGTCGTGTACGGACTGGTTGGCTACAAGGTGCATGCCAAGCTGCTGATGATCGTGCGCCGCGACGAAGATGGTTTGCGTCGCTACTGCCACCTCGGCACTGGCAACTACAACGACAAGACCGCCCGGCTTTACACCGACCTCAGCTACATGACGTGCAACGAGGCGGTCGGACGCGATGTCGCCGCCCTGTTCAACATGCTCACCGGCTACAGCCGGCCGCCCGAATTCGAACGCCTGTGGGTCTCGCCCCTCACCATGCGCAGCAGCATGGTCGGGCATATACGCGCCGAGGCCGAGCATGCCCGGGCCGGGCGTCCGGCGCGCATCACGGCCAAGTTCAACGCCCTGGTCGATGAGGGCATCTGCGACGAACTCTACGCCGCATCCAAGGCCGGGGTCGAGATCGATCTGATCGTGCGCGGCATGTGCATCCTGCGCGCGGGGGTGAAGGGCCTCTCCCCGACGATCCGCGTCCACTCGCTGATCGGCCGGCTGCTCGAGCACTCGCGCATCTACCGATTCGAGAACGCCGGGAAGCCGGTCTATGCCATCTCCTCGGCCGATTGGATGACGCGCAACCTTGATCGCCGCGTCGAATCGGCCGTGGTCATCGATGATCCGCGTCTGATCGTGCGGCTGCAGGCGATCCTCGACATTTGCCTGGAGGACGACTGCGGCGTGCGCGACCTCCGTCCCGATGGGACCTATGTGAGACGGCGGCCCGCCAAGCCCGGCCGTCCGCTCTGCGCCTTCGCCCGGCTGGTCGAGGAGTCGGCGGCCCAGGCGCAGAACGATGGGCATGGTGAATCCAAGGCCCCGGAGTTCCGGCCGCGCCGCAAGGGTGACCGCCGGAGGCATTGAGCAGGGGCGTCTCCTTGGCAGCATCGCGCCATGCGCGCCATTCTGCTCCTACTTGCCGTCCTGCTGCTGCCTGCTGCCGAAGGGCAGGTGGTCGAGCCCCAGTCGGCCGCAACCAGTTCCCAGGTCCAGGGCCAGTCGCCGCTGTTCCCGGTCAAGACGGACAACCCGCGTGACACCATGCGCTCGTTCATGCGGGCGATGGATGCGCATGTGCAATCGCTGCATGCCCGCGATGGCAAGGCTGCGGTGTGGCTGGCCGATGCTGTCCGCTGCATGGATCTCAGCCATACCAGCATCGTCGGCCGGGATATCATCGGTCGCGAGGCGGCGCGGAATCTCAAAGAGGTCATCGACCGCGTCATCATCATCGACTACGACAAGGTGCCGATGGAGACGGGCCAGGCGCGCTGGCGGCTGCGGGGTACGGAAATCACCATCCATCGCATGGCTGAGGGAGATCGCGTCGACGAATTCCTGATCTCGTCCGACACGGTCGAGCGGTCGAGGGATTTCTTCGCCCGCGTGCGCGAACTGCCACTGCTGCCTGGCACCATTGGTGGAGGATATACGCCACCGTGGCAGGAGGCGCTGGTGCCTGCGTCGCTCCGGCCTGAAGTGTTCGGCGTCGCATATTGGCAATGGCTGCTCATGGGCGCCTTGATCTTCGTTGGTTTGATCCTGCGTCAGGCCGTCCGCCTCGGTGGCTTCGTGGTCAAGCAACTGACCCGTCGCACATCGGTGACCTGGGATGACGCCCTGGTCGATGCCTTGATCGGCCCGATCACGCATCTGGGTACGACCGGCGTGTGGTTCGCCTCGCTGCATCTCCTGGGCATCACCGGGTCGGCCTACACGGTCATAGCCTTCCTCATCAAGGGCGCCTTCTTCATCAACCTTGCCTATCTGGCCTACAAGCTGGCTGATTTCGTAGGTGAGATGATGGAGCGCCGCGTGAAGCAGCGGCACCAGGACATCAACCAGGGTCTACTGCGCCTGGTCAAGCAGACTATGAAGATACTCGCCCTGGTATTCTGCCTGCTCCTGGGCGCGCAGAACATGGGCATGGATGTGGCCAGCCTGATCGCCGGCCTCGGCATCGGTGGTCTCGCGTTCGCGCTCGCCGCCAAGGACACCTTGGCCAACCTCTTCGGCTCGGTGATGATCATGCTCGATCGCCCCTTCCGAGTCGGCGACTTCATCAACGCGAAAGGGGTCGAGGGCTCGGTCGAGGAGATCGGCTTCCGCAGCACGCGCATCCGCACGCCAGCGAACTCGCTCGTCTCGGTGCCCAACAGTGAACTCGTCCTCGCCAACATCGACAACCTCGGCATGCGCGAGTACCGTCGCGTACGCGAGACCTGGGGCATCACCTATGGCACGCCGACCGAGAAGATCGAGGCGTTCTGCAACGCTGTCCGCGAGATGCTACGGGCGCGGGAATCGGTCAAAGCGGATGCGGTCGAGGTATGGTTCAACGCCCTGGGGGCATCGTCGCTCGACATCCTGGTCAACTACCACCTCAAGGCCGCCACCTGGTCTGCCGAACTCGAGCATCGCCAGGCGATACTGCTGTCGGTGGTCCAGATCGCCGAGCGCCTGCAGATCGGCTTCGCCTTCCCGACCCAGACCGTGCATCTCGCCAGCATGCCCGCGAAGCCAGCCTGATGTCCCGAAAGCACAGAACCCGGCCGCATGGCGGCCGGGTTCTGTGCTTCTGGTACTCCCAACGAGATTCGAACTCGTGTCGCCGGAATGAAAATCTGATTTGGGGCTATATAGGACGGCCTGGGAAATCTAATGACAATGGTTTATGGCTTTTGCTCACCCTACCTCATCCCTTATATTTGACGCCGGTTTGACGCGGCCTATAAGAATCCGGTAACAATCCTGATTCGATCCACCCCTAAACGGGGTCTGGCTCGACCAGATCGGAGATCCTACATGGCTGACGGCATCTACCTGACCGACCTATGGAAAGGGAAAGAGGAGCAGACCGGCCTCCGGTGGCGGGTCCGGGTCCGCGACCGCAACACCGGGGAGTGGGCTACCAAGACCTTCCCGTCCGAGCAACGCAAGCTCGGCGTGGATTGGGGCAAGAACAAGCGGGACGGCATGGCCGCCGTGTTCGTCGGCACGATGAACAAGCCGCGAGAGAAGGTCTTGCTGCCGACCGTCAATGTGCTGACCGATCTGGTGCAGCGGATCGAAGGGAAGTCCGTCAAGCGATCCGAGGGCCACATCGAGGAGCTGACCCGCGTAGTCACCGCTGCCATCGACGCCGGTATCACCGAGTTGACCGACAGGGATATAGGCCGTCGCGCGCAACGGTGGTTGGACGGTCTGGCACACCTGGCCCCTGCCACGCGGCAGCGGTACATGGCCCACCTCAAGGCCATTGGACGGCATGCACTCCGATTCTTCGCTGACGAGGTGGACGGGCGCGACCCCTTCCTGCCTCTGGCGAACGATGATCTGCCGCAGGCTGACCCCGAGGTGTTCACGGTGGACGAGTCGAGGAAGCTGGTCGCGGACGGTGCGCTTGAATGCTCGTTCGGCCCGGCCGTCGCAATCTCCCTCTACACCGGCATGCGACTGCGCGAAGTGCTCTGGCTCCGCTGGTCTGCTGTCGATCTGGAACGGAAGCAGCTCACCGTCTATCCTCCGACCGAGGGCGAGCGCGAGCTGGGCCACAAGGTCAAGCGCAACAAAAAGCGTCTGCTGCCCATTCAACATGAGTTGCTGGCCATCCTCCGGCATCTGCCGCACGATGACGACTACCTATTCGATGAACACATGCGAACGCGGAACAACGCGCAATATGGTCGATACCTCCGCGATGTTCTCGCTGCCACCGGCGTCCAGGTGAACGACCAGCAAGGCCGGGGCCGGTCATTCCATAGCCTGCGACACACGCATATCAGCTTGGCCCTGGCGTGCGGAATCGACAGCATGGCCATTCAGTTGTACGCCGGCCATTCAAGCTCGGCCATGACCAAGCACTACGCGCAGGCCACCGAGAGCATGAAGCCCGACTGCCGGAAGTGGAACGAATCATTCTATCTGAGGAGGAAGGCGCCGTGAACACACGAACCCCTGAGGGTCAGATTGATATCATTCGTGAACACCTGGAACCGCGTAAGCTGCTGGGCGTAAACAGGGACTTCATCCCTGGGCTCGATTGGTTGGAGCACATGTCTGAAAGTGATCGCGCCACCATCGCCAGCCTGATTGATGCCGGCCGACTGGCCGAGGCTGTGGGGAGAATGCTCACCGTGGTTGCAGTTGAACAGATCGCCAACGCAGGCCGCCTCATGGCAGGGAAGCGCAGCGCCAGTGATACAAAGGCCAAGCTCAATGCGATCTCCTGGCTGGTCGCGGCCGAGATCGATGGCGGTCGCCTCGCCGCCTGGCCTAAGCCGCAGGCTGCGATGCTGGAGCGGTTCACCGGCAAGCGGGGGAAGGATCGCCCGGTACTGAACGCCTGGCCGAACCGCAAGCTGATGGTGCAATTACTGGTCGCGGACGGTGTCTCGCTGCGGTCCGCTGAGAAAGCTGTTGAGTCATGGCCCCACAAGGACGCACGCGGAAGAATAAGAAAGCCCTGACTTTTACCGTCTGTTTATTTCCCCAAGCGTTCGGGTGCTGTTGATTCTATGATCTGAGATAGGGCCGTGCATGTTGTGCACATGGCACATAGCACACAGGCCGAACGGCCGATCCCTCTTGAGGAAGCCCTGGCTGCATCGGGCGTTCCGGTCACATCAGCCACAATCAGACGCGCGCTGGCGGCCGGCCGCATTGTAGGGCTTCGGATCGGCGGTCGCTGGCGCACCACCCCCGAAGCGATCATCGCCGCCCTGGTGCGTCAGGTTGGGCCGCCGACCAACCACCTGCCGACCTTCGACCTGGGCAGCGAACCGGTTGGCGATGTCAGGGCTACCCTGTGAGCGTGCCCGACATCCTCCGCGGCATGCCACCGATGGCGGCCGCCCTGACGACTGAACAGCTTGTTGCCGTGGTGCGCGAAGTGGTCCGCGCCGAGGCTGCCGGAGGTTCGACCTCCGACATGCTGACGCCGACTGAGGTGGCCAAGCTGTTCCGGGTGCGCCCGTACACCGTCAATATGGCGGTGACTACCGGGGCTCTCCCGGCAATACGCCGACCGGGTGCAGCCGGCCGCACTCCGAAATCACTGATCCGCCGCAGCGATGCGGAGTCTTGGGCCGCATCAGGCTGCAAGGTGGCTCTGTGACCGACCCCGCCGAGACCCGCACATTCCTGCGCTGCACCTGCGGTGCCATGACGCGCGCCGATCTGGCGCATGGGCTCGACGGCATCGACCGCTGTTCCAGCTGCGCGGCCGCGCTGATCGAGCACCAGGCCGAGGCGCCGGCCATCGTGGTCAGGTGGACCGCCGAACCGGCCAGCCCCATCGTCAACCGCTCTGTGTTCCGCTCCGCATCGCTGCGCCGAGCACCAGAAACCAAACCTCTTTAGACGCTGAAAGCCGGACCCTGGCAGGCCGGCTCTCCGCTTCGCTGAACCTCAACCGACGAGATCCAACGATGAATACCAGCCTACCGCTTCCGCCTAAAGTGCAATGCTCGATGCACACAGGGCGCCGCATCATCATCAACGCGGCCGCCACCTTGTGGGTGGCCTGGTTGATCGAGCTGATCCATGAGGCGGCTCGATGAACACGGCCTACAGATTCCACCCCCGCCATGCGGCCGGCTCGCCCCGATGGGTGCGATTTGGAATCCGCCTGGCCATCGCCGCTGTCGGTGTGGCGCTCATGGTTGGCGTCTGCTGTGCGCTGGGCCGACTGATCGGCGGTGCCCTGTGAGCCAGAGCGACGACGAGATCCTGCGCTTGTCGCTACGGGTCAACCGCGCGCTCAGCGCCGTGGCCGCAACGGTCGGCGTGGTCGCGGTGCTGGTCGGCGTGGTGCTGATGAGTAGCGCACGATGAGC
>JFJP01021675.1_pt1 | contig 23323 bp, 19 predicted proteins | sample 431651 | NCBI WGS metagenome assembly JFJP01 (sample SAMN02602958, study PRJNA72255) | Microbial mat metagenome, whole genome shotgun sequencing project. | biome: fresh water; feature: sink hole; material: water; isolation source: purple microbial (photo- and chemosynthetic) mats found in...
TATCGCATCCTGCGAAGTCGTCCCTTTGAAATTTACAAATCATTGGAAAAAGCCGGGGTAGGGACTCTATTCTTTTCATTTAACGAGAGTTACGGGGAATTTGAACGGGCGGCGCAACATCTGATCACACAGTACAGACTTATTTCGCATCAGGATGTAGAGTTATCTGGAAGGATCGTCATGGAACACAATCGCATCTATCTCTTTGACAACGGGGAACACCCGTTCATATCACTGGTGCGCGATCCTGCCACGGGTTTATGGCGCGACCAATATCGCTAGCCTTTTCGGAGCAGTATTCCATCAACCGCGCATTTCATCTCTGCCACCGTGTAAGGTTTCTGCAGAAAACCTGCAACGCCCATCTCGATCAATTCATCTACCCGTTCATCCTTGCGAAATCCAGAAGAGATCAGTACCGCGATTTCCGGTTTGATTTTGATCAGTTCAATATACGTTTCTCGCCCGCTAAGTATCGGCATAACTAAGTCGAGTACAACCAGATCTATCGAATCTTTATGCTCTTCAAATTGGTCTACTGCTTCACCCCCATTTTCGGCAAACAGCACAGAATGTCCACACGAACGAAGAATTTTCCCCGCAATCTGCCTCAAGACCGGTTCGTCATCGACGACCAAAATAGTCGCATGAACAGGCGATTCGATTGTTTGAACCGTGGGAATAGGCACAATCTCATCTTCTGCATCTTCAAACTCTTCAGGAAGGTAGATAGTAAAGGTGGTACCAACACCGACTTCACTTTCAAACTCTACAAAACCATAGTGTTCTTGAATGATTCGATAGATCATCGAAAGGCCAAGCCCCGTCCCGACTCCTTTTGCTTTAGTCGTAAAAAAGGGGTCGAATATTTTCGAAAAGTTTTCGCGGGGAATGCCAATTCCCGTGTCGGAAATTGAAATTTTCCAGTAGGAACGTTCAAAGGCCGAATGATGCTGTTTCCTGAATCCTTTGTCCGCAATCTGCTGCGAAAGAACAATGGAAAGTCGTCCACCACATTGCTCTTCAGATTTTCGCATAACAGTCATAGCATGAACAGAATTCATTATAAAATTAAGCACAACCTGTTCGATCTGAACAAAATCGGCTTTCACTACGGCTTTGCCTTCGCTGAGTTTCTGTGAAAACACCACCCGTTTATCTACCGATGGGATCGCGATATTAAGCGCGCTTTTTACAACTTGATTTAAATCGATAGTGGCAAAGTTATACTCCTGTTTGCGCGAAAGCAACAACAATTGCTGCACCACTTTTGCCGCCCGATTGCCCGCCTCCTGAACAGTGTCGAGAAATGGGAGGAATTCTTCACGGCTGAGAGTCGAATCTTGTTCATGTTCCATCTTAAACAGTGAAGTTATACTGACAATCCCCGCAAGAATATTGTTAAAATCGTGAGCAATCCCACCGGCCAAATGACCGACAGTTTCCATCTTTTGCGCCTGAAGTAATTGCTGATTTTGAAGTTTTATGAGCCGGTCTCTTCTGAATCGATCTATCCCCGTGGCAATGACCTCGGAGAATTGTGCAATCACCGTTTGGGGCAATTCATACTGCTCGGTATTGCTAATGAGCAACTCCGAGCAGATAAAACCAAGAAGTTGACCTTTGAGTTTAACCGACTGAAGTGTCATGGCAATAATTGCGAGTTCTCCTTCATTTCCCGTCATCCATAAATGGCGTTCAGAAACAGCATCTTCGGGAATTTCATCAATAGACACGACTCCGAATTGGTCGCTTTCACGAAATCGTTCTGCAAACCAAAAGAACTCTAGCAATGAGGGCAAATCTCCCTCTAAAGAGCGAATTGGTACACCTTTTCGTTCCCAATGGGCGGTCAATTCGAATGTTCCGCCGATTTCATTTTTGAGGAACAAATAGGTACGGTCTGAGTGCGAAAAAATCCCTAAGTGTCGCAAGGAATCAGTAATAGAAGGCTTAAACGTCTCCTCACTCATGCCGGTGGTCGCCTTAGATATTTCCCGAAGGAGCTGTTCCAATTCGATTTGCCGATGCAATTGCCGCGATTTTGCTTGGAACGAATCGACAAAAACGGAAATTTCCGAAGAACTGCGCAACGACAGAAACTCCGCAGAATCAATCCACTCTTGATGAATGATTTTGTTCATCGTTTTGATTCGTTTTAATATCGACCGATGAACGAGATAGTTGGCAATTGCTGATCCAATCACAATCACCACAAGGGCAATGAGCAAGAAACCAAACGGGAGAATGGGAATTTGCGAACCCAGAGCTTTTTGAGGTAAAGTCGTCCTGAGGATTGCATTCAGCGACCCGGATATTTCAGACTCTATAGCGACCATGTCTCCTGATTTTTTTTTGATGGAACTCGTCCCAAGGGAGAGCGGTACATTTGACTCTTGTTCGATTACAATGGTTGAGTTATTCGCCGGTGATGAACCGAGGATTTCGTGCTGAGTGCCCTTTGTTTCTGCTTTACAGAGTCGCACAAGAGCATCGTAGGGAATGCGACAATGAATACTTTTCATTGAATCAATTGGTACGACAAAAGCGAGCGACGCATGACAATAGCTCTGTACTGAAAGTCCAGAACAAGGATCTGACATTGTAGTTTTTTTCCTGCGCTCCACTTGGCTCGCAGAAAGTGTTTTTTCCCTAGCACAGATTTCAATAAGTGGTTCTTGGTTTGGGAAAAGAGAGTCAAGGAGTTCCATATCAATGCGATTGTCTCTATTGTAAGTGACACCCAATACGCCAAGCGCTCGCTTCTTTTCATTTATGGAATCATTGATCTCATCTAAAAAGAGCCGCTGTATCCCAATTAATTCACTCCGCGAAGACCGTTCGTTGAATCGGACAATTGAAACGACTATTCCCAAAGTAGCGACTAGAAAAATCAAACTGATAGCGCAGTAGAAAACTACTGCATAATCCTTTCTTTTTGTCGCTACTATAGTCGAAAACAATTTCATTCTGAGTCTCACAGGAAAAACTGTATCTATTTTATCATGATTGCGAATCATATCAATTGATTTATGAGGTACAAATGGAAATAATCACAGGAAATTTATTCACCAATAGCGAAGAGCCACAGCCCGAAGAGCAGTTCGAGTCAATTATCGAAAAGCAATCAATTTGCATCGAACGAATTGTTTCTTCTGGACACTCTTCACCACCAGGATTCTGGTATGACCAAGATCGTGATGAATTTGTCGTTCTCATATCCGGTTCAGCAACACTACGTTTTGAAACACCAGAAACGATAACACCCCTAACTATCGGAGACTATGTGTTCATACCAGCACATACTCGCCACCGAGTTGACTCTACTTCACATGAAATCAACACCGTATGGCTAGCGATTCACTTTTAATAAATATTCCTTGAAAAAATAACCCGTAAACGGTACACTTTAGCAAAATAAACTGCAGGAGAGTGTATGCATGCGGTGATACGCAATTTGCTATTCAGCGGTCTTGATCTGCTTCCTAGTGATTCCCGCTATAGACCGCTCTTTCTTATCAATCTAACGAGTATGTCTTTTGCACTTTTAGCATTATGGTTTACAATTTTTGACATCTTTTATCTTCACAATTTCCGATTGGCCATCTCCAACGGGGCCACAGCATTTGTAGCATCGAGCATCTTTTTCACCATGCGTAAACACCCCCACGTATATCATGGATCAACCGCCGTGCTCTGTACGTTAGCAGTCATGACAATCACACTCTCTCAGATAACACACAACAAAAACTACATCCTTTTATGGACGCTCTTCTTTCCGCTTTTAGCATTCTATTTCAAAGGTTTGCGATATGGAACCTCCCTTTCTCTTCTCTATCTAACACTCCTCATTATCATTGATTTTATTCGTGTCGATGGAAGTCTCTCACTTCAGGCACTTCTCAACTTATTCTTTTCACACGTAGGTGTCATTTTGACGGCATTCTATTTTGAAATGAGCCGCGAAGAGAGCGAACAGCGCCTTCATGAAGAGTTAGCGAAATCAAATGAACGGGGGCGTATTCTTCGCGAAATTTCGATTATCGATGACCTTACGCAGCTCTATAATCGAAATTACTTTAACGAAGTTTTTGACAAAGAGCTACAGCGTGCCCGGCGAGCCGACCGCCTCGTAGCCTTTTTCATTCTCGATGTCGACTATTTCAAGCAGTACAACGACCACTACGGCCATTTCAAAGGAGATCTAGCACTTCAATCAGTGGGGGCACTTCTAAATTGGAAACTAAAACGCGCTGATGACACCGCTTTCCGGCTTGGGGGCGAAGAGTTCGGCGGAATCATTCACGGCCATACCAATGAAGATATCTTTGAATTTGCCCAAGCGATTTGCGATGGAATCGAGAAACTGCAAATTCCTCATTCGGAAAGCAAAGTTTCATCGTATCTTACAGCTTCAATAGGCATTACAGTTGTTACACCTGATCGCGCCGACAACCCTGACGAGGTCTATCGCATTGCAGATCAGGCGCTGTATGCCGCAAAACAAAATGGAAGAAACAGGGTGGTCAGTGCTCCGTGAACGGCAAGCAATTCATTTTTAATGCAGAGTATGATTTTCAATTGCGCAATGCAGAAGTAGCCCCACATATTCGATCTTCAGTCGAACTAATGGCTCCTCTGTTTATACCCGCCCTCGATCCAACCGAGGCAATTCTTTCTGATGTAGCTGTTTCACAAGATTTCTATGACTATTTAAACAGCAACACAATTTCCTGTGCACCACTTGTACCAACAGCGTTAGCCTCAAAAGAGCTCCCCACAGAAGCGTGGGGGTGGAGCGAATCAATCATCGAACAGATCAATAATTTCAGCGGGACATTCACCGCTCCATCACCAAAAATCTGCAGAGTTGTCAACAGTCGTCATTTTGCACATAACCACAATATAACAAAGAAATTTGGAACACCTTACTCACAAGTTATCAACAGCCAATGTGAATTACTCGACTACCTCGACCACCACTCATTTTCAAAACTTGTCCTCAAACCGTTCTTTGGCAATTCAGGAGCCGGATTCCTGTTTGTAGATCAATCATCCCCCGAAAATGACGTTCGCCACGCAAGAGAACTTGTTGCATCAGAACCGGTCATCATCGAACCGTGGCTGGATCGAGTCAATGATTTTGCTTCGGTTTTTGAAATCACTCAAGAGGGCGAGTGTCGCATTATCGGCCATCATCGCAATATTTGTAATAGTAGTGGATCATTCTATGGAACACTCATTTGCAAAAATGATCCCGAATTGCAACAGTGGATAGGGCCAATTGAAAAGATGGTATTCACCACTGCCAAGGCACTCCATGATATAGGATATTTTGGGATTGTATCAATCGATTCATTTACATACCTCAACGACAACAGCGAACAAATCGCGCTCTGTGTTGACATAAACTGTCGATACACCATGAGCTATATCGCTCACACGCTGTTCCGCAAGATTGGATCAGAGGCTCTATTTTATCGGTTCATAGCCAAGCGACGACACAAACTCCCTGAAACGTTTGACCAACTGATTGATAAACTAGGAGATATCACCTATGATAAAAAAAGTAAGCGAGGAGTGCTTATGGCGTCACCGATGAGGATCTGCGGATCAGACAAGGTGTGGCGACAGCCTCCGCGATCAGCATTTTGCGTAACAGGAAACACTATCGATGAACTCTTTGAGATTGATGATCAGTTGAGAGAGAGAATTATCTATTAGAGCAGAGCATTGTTAGCTGGGGTCCTGTGAATTTTCGACACAGATCCACAGGTGTTTGTTTTTGGCAAAAAGGAAAACTCTTCCGTAAGAACTTCGAGATACCAGAGAATTTCTTCGGCAGTTTTAACCACTGTAAGATGTTCATCTCCTGCGTGTTCCTGAATGTAGGTATCGATAAGTGGTGACACGCCAGCAACGCAAAGCACCTGTTTGTCAGAATGGCTACAAAGAAAATCGAGTAGAGCCAACGCAGTCACGCTACCGCCGATAACGACCACTACATCCCCACCATTAGCGACAAGTCGATCTGATCCCCAAGCCTGGCCGGTGGGAATCACCACAGAACAATAACCGTTTTGACACGCGATATCACTTCCATTGACCAAGGCAACAACCGGAGCATCGTGATCGAAATCGATCAGCGACTTGCAGACAACTTCACTGATCCCATCTTTTCCATCACAGATAATGCCAAAATGAACCTTAGCTAACTTTTGGCCCAATGAACTAGCAAATAAGATCAAATCTGGCGTTAACTCTTCATGAGAAGCACCTATTATCGATATCATCTTATGTCTCATTCTGCCCCCATTGCAGTTGTGTATTAATTCTATTTTTCGATCATCGTGTATAGATCTGAAAATGAATGACGTTGAAATTCCCACTGTTTATTCTTCGCTAAATATATTCCCCAAGTCGAGAAAATACTTAAAAGAGATTGCAATTGACAAATGACTCTTCATTTTCATATCGTTTTCTCAAAAACAATCTCAAACTACTATACACGAGATGTTCTCAAACAAGTATACATTGAACCATAAAAAGGATTAAACCATGAAAGATATTGAGCAAATTTTCACCTTTATAACTGAATTAGACAAACTAAAAACAATCACTCGACAGAACCGTCCTGTCGGCATCGATCGCAAAGAAAATTCCGCGGAACACTCGTGGCAAGTGGCGGTATTGGCCATGTCGTTATCGAAGTACGCCGCGAGCGAAATAAACATCCTTCGAGTAATCCAAATGCTTCTTCTTCACGATGTTGTAGAAATTGATGCCGGTGACACGATTCTCTACGACGAATTAGCTAGAAAAGCCAAAGAGGAAGAAGAACACAATTCGGCAAAACGAATTTTCGCACTTCTTCCCGATGAGATTGGAACGAGCTATCTTTCGATCTGGGAAGAGTTTGAAACACGAGAAAGCGCTGAAGCGATCTTTGCGTACAGCATGGATCGACTAATGCCGGTGATTCAAAATTTTTACAATTCGCCATCGACTTGGGAAGAGCACAATGTGACGATCGAACAGGTTTTGCGCTTGAATCGCCCAATCGGCAACGGAGTCCCTCGTGTGTGGGAAATTGTTGAGCCCAAAATCGCTGCAGTTTTTGAAACCATACAAACAAGAATTCTCTAAAAAGTGAAAATGACATAACAATAGGATTTCGCACGTCGTTCTCATATTCAAATAACGATTTCAACATTCACCGGTCTATTCACTTTATTCGCTTGGAGAAACAAAAATCAGATAGACTTGACAACGGTGAAGTTATACTCCGGTTACCGAAAACACCCCTGCTGTTCAAGCCATAATTCTTCGAGGCTGGCGGCACGAAAGAATCGTTTATTCGCTGAAATTGCGACCGTTCATGTACGCCCGATCCCATTCTTTATTATATTAGGGCCGGTTCAACTCGAATAGGAGATAGTATGCCAACCTACAGTTATCGTTGCAAAAGCTGCGCTCACACATTCGAGGCATTTCATTCCATGAGTGCAGAACCGCTCACAAAGTGTCCTGAATCTCTCTGTTCTGGCCTAGTTGAAAAACTGTTTGGCTCTGGCGCAGGGATGATTTTCAAGGGCGGAGGTTTCTACGAAACCGATTACAAGAAAAAAACCGGTACACCGGATACGAACTGCAACTCTTGCAGCAGCGCCGGAAGTTGTTCAGAATAGGGAATTAAGATGTTTATTGACGAAACCACGATCACCGTAAAAGCAGGCGATGGCGGAAATGGCTGTTATTCTTATCAGCGCGAGAAATATATCCCAAAAGGGAAACCAAGCGGTGGTAATGGCGGACGCGGTGGCAATATCATCTTTGTCTCTTCGGCTCAGGTACAAACCCTTCAAGACGTATCCTATCGCCGATCGTATGAGGCTGATCGCGGAACCCATGGATCGAGCAGTAACATGTACGGCCACAAAGGCGACGACGTGTCTATCCGCGTTCCCATCGGTACCATCGTCAAAGATTTCGACACAGATGAGATTATTCATGACTTCTTAGAAGAGTTTGAAGAAGTCGTTATCGCTCAAGGAGGTCGCGGTGGCCGTGGCAACCAAGCGCTGGTAACTCGCAACAATCCCTGTCCCGATTCTGCGGAAATGGGCAAACCCGGCGAAGAGCGCAAACTGCGCTTAATTTTAAAAGTAATGGCCGACGTAGGACTTGTTGGTCATCCAAACGCCGGAAAATCAACACTTCTCGCTTCGATTTCACGTGCTCATCCCAAAATTGCCGATTATCCGTTCACCACGATGCATCCTAACCTCGGCATTGTCAAAGTGGGCGAAACACTGAGTTCGTTTGTGATGGCCGATATTCCCGGTATTATCGAAGGTGCTCACGAAGGGAAAGGTCTCGGCATTCGATTCCTGAAGCATATCGAACGCACCCGTGTTTTGGCTATTATGGTCGGAGCCGACGAAGAGAATCCGGAAGCAGTTGCAAAAGAACTAGTGGAAGAGTTACGTCTCTACAGCGAAGAGTTGGCGGAAAAACCAAAACTCTTTATTCTTACCAAAACTGACACCGTTCTCGAAGAGGAACTGGTTGTCCCCGATGGATGGCACCCTATCTCTGCGGTGGCTCAGCAAGGAACACGTGATTTGGTGTTCAAGTTGAAATGGCTCATCGACAACACCAAAGAACCGGAACATCGTTCGATTATAATCTGAACAACTCAACGGAGAAGTAAACTTCTCCGTTTTTTTATTGCCCCTACCTCGTTTTTAGTGGTACAATACCTAGAAACTATCTAGGGGGATTCTATGAAACGAATGATTTGGGCCATAGCTGCAGCAACGATGTTAGCAAGTTCACTTTCCGCAGAAACAATTCTCATGCTCCGTTCTGGGGGTGATGCTTTTGAAGAAGTCGCTCAGAGTTTAAAAGAGCGACTCGCAACGGATTTCACTATCCGCGAAGAGATTATTACTGATCAATTGCCAATCGACAAAACACAGAAACTGATCGACGAGTCAAAACCTTCGCTCGTGATCCTCATGAACAACAACTCCGTAAAAAGCTACAAAGCGTATCAAGGTTCACTCACAACCGGTGTAACTCCCATTCCATCCCTATCGCTTATGACAGCGCTTCTCCCTGCACAAATCAAGGGGATGACCAATGCCACAGGAATCACGTACGAAGTACCAATTGTGACCTCCGTGGTAAACCTTCGATCCATGTTGAATATTGAAACGGTTAAATTGGGCGTCGTGTACCGCGAATTTCTCAAACCATTTGTCGACGAAAATGCCGAGTACTGTAAAAAAGAGAATATTCAGCTCATTCGAGGATTTGTACCATCGGATAATTCAAACTATCAGGATCTTTTGAAAAAAGGGCTCGAACTTCTTGTCACTCAAAAAGGTGCCAACATGATTTGGGTTCCCAATGATCCGGCATTCTTGAAACCTGAGATCATCCGCGATGTGTGGATCCCGTTTTCAGAATCACATGCAATTCCGATTATTGTAGGAGTAGAAAGCATGCTTTCAACAAACGTCAACTTTGGAACCTATGCGGTACTTCCCGACCACAATGCTCTTGGCCAGCAGGCTGCTGATCTCGTCTATACAATTCGAGATGCAGGATGGAAGGTCGATCTTTCCGTTGTGGAACCACCAATTTCGATCTACCAAGTGCTGAATCCCAAAAAGATTAACAAAAAATACAAAATTGATGAAGCCACTGTGGAAGTAGACAAAGTCGTCAAATAGTTGAGCTTTCCTCTATGAAAAAGGCGTTTCCCCAACGGGAAGCGCCTTTGTTTTTTATGCAGAGAGTACGATGAGAATCAACACCTCTACGCGGCGAGTACACTTTCACGATATAATAGACCAACTTAAAAAGAACGTACACCCCAATCGCCCTACTCTTCACCATTGTATGAACAAAAGTAGCATCCTAACTTTTCTGATTTCGCGAAATTGAATAAAAGAAAGGAAACGAGATAAGGAGTGCCAAAATCGCACCGATTGGGGCGAGTATTACACTGCCGAGTATAAAGGCGAGAAAGCCTGCACCACCTTTTTCAACAGCAGTACCGGTCAGTTCGAGACTCTGGAGTGATCCGGGAAGGAATAGATCACCGAGTTTCACCGCGCCGATAATCAGAAAGGGCAGAAATGGTGGAGCGGAAATATTCACTCCGAGAAACGAGATCGGGCGATTGAGTTTCAGTTTTGTCGCCACAAACATTAGGGCAACCACCTGAAAGCCATGAATCGGAAAAATCCCCATAAAGACACCTAAGGAAAACGCGTAGGAAGCTTTCAGTGGCGACGTGTGACTGGTGAGTTCACCGCGGATAAGATTGCGAACCTTCTCCCCCGCCGTTTTCCCTTCCACCTTAATCGAATTGAATGGATTGAGATGGCGAAGCATGGCGCGACTGTGAACCCGGCCAATCCGCATAAAATCGAGAAACGGGCGAAAATGAGAAACCCGCATCTCTTTAGATTGATAGATCTGCTGAACAGGAAACTCTTTGAGTGGAACACCTGCCCAGGCCGCTTCGAGAAGCACTTCCTGTTCATAGTCATATCGATTTGACTTGATTTCAAGCGGTTCGAGATGGGTTAACGGATAGAGCCGAAAGCCGCTTTGCGTATCCGCGAGGGCGAATCCAGTGAAAAGTTTGATCCAAATATTTCCGAACCAACGCCCCAAACGACTCTTGAACGGCACTTTTCCCGAACCTTCGACAGTGCGAGCACCAATCCAGATCGATTCGCTATCTTCGGTAGATTTCTCTAAAAACAAGGGAATCTCATCAGTATTGTGCTGACCATCAGCATCGATAGTTATTACATGGGTAATTCCCTGTGCGAATGCGTATTCAAATCCCGATCGAAGTGCCGCGCCTTTTCCACGATTTTTTTCATGGCAAACAAGTTCTATGTCGCTGCGATTTGTCAGAATAGCACCGGTGCGGTCTGTGGAACCATCGTTCACCACAATGACCCGATCGATCTGGCATTTCACCTGATCGATCACGGTAGCGATAGTTTGTTCATTGTTGTATACCGGTATCAGAACAGCACACGTAGAAACCACGCCTTAAATCCCCAAATCGTTGAGTGCATTGATCACTACGCGAATTTCATCCACCAAACGAGGATGGCGAATTTCAAATGCTTCTACCGCATCGGTGAGCGATTTTAGCAGTGCACGATGGTACTCAAAGGAGAGTTCGCCGGGATTATCCAACACCGGATTGATCGAGTGAAGTAACTCTTCTGCAACGAGTTCACCCGTGAACACCTGATCGCTGATCTGATCGCGAATCTCTTCAAGCCCTTTTTTCATCTCTTCCATGCTGTCGCCCCTTTTATAATTGTTATCGATGCGTGTAGTCCAAATAGAAATACTGTTATTCCAAATAGTTCCTGAATCACCGGAATCCGTGGATTCATGCCGTATGCAACCGTAAAGACTAGCGACAGCGCGGTTAAAATCACCGGAACAATCGCTGTTTTCAATCTATACAATCTCTCGGGAGTCGTCAACAGAACTCCCGCCGCCGCTGAAGATAATCCCACTATCCACCCGCAGGCCACATCGATTGGCCAGTGAACACCCACGGCAATGCGAGAAAACCCCGCAAAAATGATAATCGCAAAGGAGAACCAACGCCATCTCTTTAAATCAGCCATCAGAAAAATAACCCCAAAAATCAGTGCCACCGTAGTCGTATGCCCCGATGGAAAAGACCAACTTCCGGGCAGATGACCGATCACATGAGCCTCGGGAATAATAAAACCGGGGCGAATCACCGTGGTGAGAATTTTTCCGCCCTGCGCAAAGGGAAGTGCTATTGCTGTGGCGACTAGTGCAGCTCGAATCATATCAGGGCGTTTCGCCGCAACAAAAAGAAGAGCCAACGCCGCCATGAACCCATCGCCAAGATTTGTTACTATTGCCCAAAACTGATCCGGCAAGACCATGGCACCGCCGTTGAGTATCAGAAAAAGGTAGCGCCGATCGGCAACAAGAGTGACGATCAACAGGACAAAAAAGAAAAACATCGACTTTTTCCAACGAAGATACGCAAGTTCATGCATTTCCACTTGTACCCTGCCATTCCTTATTCTATACTTATGAACCTAAAATAGATGAAATACCCCTGCATCGACCGAAAAAACAATCGGTCATTGCAGACAACCAAATTCAATACGAGGAGAGCTCCAATGGATCAGAATGTTATTATTGAAAAAGCAAAAGCCTATGTTCAGGCTGAGACCAACACATTTTTCCGCGGTCAAGTAGAAAAACTGATTGCCGAAAACAACATCCCAGAACTTACCGAACGGTTCTATCAGGATCTCGAATTCGGAACAGGCGGCCTTCGCGGCGAAATCGGCGGCGGATACAATCGTATCAACGCGTACACAATTCGCAAAGCAACTCAGGCACTTGCAAACTATGTTCTCTCACTTGGAATCGAAAATCCTTCCGCGGCTGTTGCCTGCGACAGCCGTAATTTTTCTGATCTGTTCGCGAAAGAGACTGCAAAAGTTCTCGCGGCAAACGGAATCAAAGCGTACCTGTACGAATCACTTCGCCCAACACCGCAACTTTCGTTCACCGTTCGCGAACTTGGCTGTACCACCGGCGTTGTGGTTACGGCAAGTCACAACCCTTCGAAGTATAACGGCTACAAAGTCTACTGGAACGATGGTTGTCAGGTGACTCCTCCGCATGATATTAAAATTGTTGAACTGGCTGATAAAGTTACTGAAATCAAAGATATCGATTTTGATGCGGCTGTTAAATCGGGTGCAATCGAAATCATTGGCGAAGCGCTCGACAATAAATATATCGACATGGTGAAAGGACTTTCAATCCGTCCTGAACTGATCAGATCGAATGGCAAAGATGTGAAAGTTGTGTTCACGCCGCTTCACGGAGCGGGGAACATGCCGGTGGCGCGCGCGCTTTCTGAAATGGGAATCGATGTGATTTTCGTGAAAGAACAGCAGGAACCAAACGGCGATTTCCCAACTGTTCCGAAACCAAATCCAGAAGAACAGTCTGCGCTTCAGATGGCGATCGACCTCGCGAAAAAAGAGAACGCCGATCTCGTTCTTGCCACCGACCCGGACGCTGACCGTCTTGGAATCGCGGTTCCTGATGCAAACGGCGAATGGGTTCTGATCACGGGGAATCAGCTCGGTGCGCTCTTGTCTGACTACATTTTCTCGGCGAAAAAAGAGTCGAACACCATGCCGGCAAAACCAGCGTTCGTTAAAACAATCGTGACCACGAACCTTCAGAAAAAGATCGCTGAATCCTACGGCGCAACATCGTTTGATGTTCTGACCGGATTCAAATATATCGGTGAAAAAATCCGCGAGTTCGAAGCGGAAAAATCGTATGACTACTGTTTCGGCGGCGAAGAGTCTTATGGCTATCTGATCGGAACTGCGGTTCGCGACAAGGATGCGGTTTCGGCGTCAATGATGACTGCGGAACTTTGTCTCTATCACCGTTCACAGGGACGGTCGCTTCTCACTCAGCTTGAAACAATCTGGGAAAAGTACGGTTACTATCAGGAAGCGCTGATCAACATGGAGTTCGAAGGCCAGGCGGGTCAGCAGAAAATCGGTGAGATCATGAAAGCGCTTCGTGCGGATCTTCCGAAAGAGCTTGCGGGAATCAACGTGTGTTGCGTGAAAGACTACGCGGCGCGTCAGGCTACTTCGATGAAAACCGGCGAAACTGAAGCGATCGATCTTCCGAAATCAAACGTGCTTCAGTTCATTCTCGAAGATGAAACGATCGTTACCGCTCGTCCTTCCGGAACCGAACCGAAAATCAAGTTCTATGTTTCTGCAAGTCAGATGGGCAAGCTCGAAGATGCGCGCTCGGCAGTTGCGAAAAAAGTAGAAGCGATCGAAGTTGCACTGAAGGCGTTGGTGGGATAAGACTATTTGTGGGGGCAGATTTTTTTGCCCCACTTCTTAAATAAACAATAATAGTACTCCATATTATTCTAACAAAACAAATTTCTACACCAAAGGAAACCCCTTGAAAAAAAATATTATTGCCGTTCTCGGCTGCGTCGCACTGTTATTTGCAAGAGGACACGAAGAACCAGATTCGTGTAAGATCAATAATGCCAATGTAATTTCAAAAACTGATACTGTCTATATTGCCTATCCTGTAAATGGTGGTAATACGGAAGAACTCAACAACACAATTTCGACATACTTTGCGAAATATCAGGCTAAATTTAAAGAAATCCTCATGGAAGAGAATACATTTTCCAATATTACCATTTTGAATGCAGGTGATCCGATACCATCAACGGGACTTATTCTGAAAAGTACTTTGATTGAAATCGATGGTGGGAATAAAGCACTTCGGATGTTCGTTGGCTTTGGAGCGGGTTCTACATGGGCTGAATTTTCATGTGAAGCGTTTAATGCGGGCGATACAACCGCGGCGCTTTTCATGAAACATCGCAAGGGTTCAGCAGGAGGTATGAAAAGTGATGAAGCCATTGAAAATGTAGAAGAAGTTGCAACCGCTTTTGCGTATAAAATTGTTTCTTTGAAAAAATAAGACGTTTATCAACAACGATGTTTGGCGAGCCCTTACTGATACCACGCCAAAACTCTCATGATTCCAGAAATTCAGGGTAAAAGATATTTCTTCCCACTTATACCAAATCCTCCAGAAACATCTGGGGGATTTGGTGTTTTAATAAACCACTTTTGAAAATCAACGCAGACAACTATTTAACTGATTCGACTCCGGACATCGGGGCCACTTTTGTATCAGATTCCGCACAATTCCCCGCAAAAAAGTAGCTATTTCGTGATAGCCATCACAGCATGAACAGTATCAATGAGGTATATTCTCCCGATAAAGATACTTACATTAGGGAGAACTATGAAATCGCTACTTACAATGCTCATGTCGCTGTCACTTCTTTCTGCGGCGAATCTGTCCGATCAGATCGGTTCACTGTCCAAAACACTCTTTGCCGACTCTTCACTCGCTCGGGAAAGTTCAATCGCCGTTCTTCCCTTTGAAACCACGGAAAAAGTGTCCGATGGCGATCTCGGAATCGCCATTGCCGAGTTTCTCATTGCGGACATTGTGAACGATAAAAAAATGACCATTGTTGACCGCAGTCGTCTCACGGCGATTTTGGAAGAACAGAACTTCTCTGCTTCTGAGATGGTTGATTGTCAAGACCATGGGAAGTTACCTCGTCTCAGCGCAGATGATCGACACCAAAACATCGCAGATTCGCGGCGCTGCGAAAATGACACTTCCCGTAAACGGTACCGAACAAGCGGTGAAAGAGCTCTATACTCCCGAAAACTATGTGTCCGGCTCACTTTTCCGCAGTCTCTTGATTCCCGGTTGGGGACAGAGCTTTGCGGAAAAACCAAGCCATGCAATTCTCTTTGGATCACTCTGTGGAGCGGGACTGATCGGGTCAGTGGCGACGGGGATTATTCAAAGGAATTCCTACAACGACTATAGCAACTACACTGAGTTAGGCCAATATCCAGAGACCATTGTAGCTGAACGGGACCGCATTATGGATTCACTAGGCCTCTCAGGTGATAGTGGCGAAGATCGTGCCGATGAAATCTATAAAGAAATCCAAGCGGATAAATACGATGACTACTCAAACAAAAATAAACTGTTTACCATTGCCACCGTTGCCACCGGAACGATCTGGGCGGTCAACGTTATCGATGCGATGATTCTTGGTAAAAAAGCAGAAGGTAAAGTTCGTCTCTACTTCTCCGCAAACCCACTCTCCGAAACCTATTCTGCACAATTTGCACTTTCATTCTAAGGAGTTACTCATGAAAAAGCTGATCCTTCTTCCGATTCTTTTAACAATCATTCTTCTCTCCTGCGGGAAAGAGACCCCACTCTCCACGGAAGAAAAATCCCAAAGGGGAACCATCTCGGGAACGGTCACCGATACAGCGGGAGTTCCAATCATCGGTGTCGGCGTTACCGTTTCAGGAAACACCGCAAAGCCTGGCGGCTACACTACACAAACTGACACATTGGGGCAGTACACGATTCCCGATGTCGAAGCCGGCTTATACCAAGTAACCTTTACTCATGGCTATTTCCTCCCGTCTGTTTTCCCCAATGTTTCAATTGCCAAGGCTGAAGATGGTGCAATCCCGAAAGTTGTTCTTAAAACAAAATTCGCAAAACTATCGGGGATTGTGAAAGATCTACAGGGAAAACCTGTCGATAAAGCTACCGTTTCAATTTCTCCTCGGGGACTGACCGCGACAACCGATTCCAACGGCGTATACACCATTGAAGGGATCACTCTTGAAAAAACAGTTGTATCCGTAACAAAAACAAATTTCGTCACGTCAACAGATACGATAACCTTTACCCCTGACACATTTGTGGTAACGAAACAGTATCTCATTACAGAAAAAAAAGGAACCGTTACCGGGATCGTTAAAAACTCAGCGGGCAAACTGCTTCCCAGTGTGATTGTTACCACTGTTCCCGGTGGTCTTACCGCAGAAACTGATGCGAATGGACAGTATACTCTCACCAATCTCACGCTCGACCAACTCTACTCTCTGAGCTTTTCTCTTGCTGGATATCAGGCAAAATCTGCGTCAGCTCAAGCGACAGAACTACTTCCGAATGCGACCGTTGCAGCAACGCTCACCGAAACCCCCGGTTCTGTAACAGGAACAATTACCAATAGTTCAGGAGCATTACTTCCTGGTGCAGTGGTACGGGTAACGATGGGAGATAGTACCTACGAAGGAACTTCAAATACGGTAGGTGTCTACACAATCACGGGGATTCCTCATGGAACGGGAACGGTCTCTGTTTCTCTTGATGAGTATGCTCCAACAACACTACCTGTTGCAATCTCTCTCGCTAAAAAAGATGTTTCACTCAATGTTGCATTGAATAACTCTCCGGGGAAATTTACCGGTGTTGTTACGGATGAAAAAAATATCCCGCTTGAAAATGTCGCGGTAAATACCGGTAAATACAGTGCGGTAACAAAGGCCGATGGATCGTATGAGTTACCTGTTGGCGCATTGGCGACATATACCTTAACGTTTACCAAAAAGAACTATGAGTCGAGCAGTTCAACAGCTCTTACACTTTCTAGTGCATCTCCATCTTCAATTGTCAATATGGCTCTTAAAGCCAAAACGGGTTCACTGTCTGGGATAGTAAAAAACTCTGCGAATACACATTTAGGTGGAGTCGTTGTAACTACTCTTCCCGGTGGATTTACGGATACCACCGATGCGACCGGGGCTTACTCATTTGCAGGACTCACCCTTGATCAACTCTACTCGGTGACGTTTACAAAAGTAGGCTATGAGACAGGATCCATTCCGGCTCAACTGAATGAAGTAGCACCTTCTGCCATTCTTGAACCGCTCGTTTTGCTCGAAGTTCCCGGATCAATTACCGGAACCGTAACGAACAGTTCTGGAGTAGTTCTCGCCGGCGTTGCGGTAAATGTTGTTATCGGAACCAAAGCGTTTACCGGAATCACTAATACTGTTGGTGTCTACGCGATCAGTGGGATAACTCACGGAACAGGGCAGATCACGTTCACCAGTGATAAGTTTGCTTCGAAAAGTGAACAGGTTTCAATCTCACTGGATGCAAAAGATCTCACTGTCGATGCAGTCCTCAAGCCTTCACCGGGGAAATTTGTCGGTGTGGTGACCGATGCAAATGGTTTGCCATTGGAAAATGTAAACGTCACTTCAGGAGGAAACAGCACCTTTACCATAGCTGACGGAACCTACGAACTCGCTCTTGATGCGCTGGGAACCTATGCGCTCACCTTTACAAAACTGAACTACACAGCGCAAACATCCGCCGCTCTTTCACTGACCAATTCAGCTCCCGTGGGAACAGTGAATATGGTACTGACTGCAAAAGTTGGAACCATTTCCGGCGTTGTTAAAAATGGAGCAAATGAAAGTATCTCTGGCGCAACGGTGACCACTACTCCCGGAGGATTTTCAGTTGTCACCGATGCAAACGGCGCATATTCATTGCCATCGCTTCAAATGGGAATCGAATACTCTATCTCTTGGTCAAAAACGGGCTATGTTCAGTACTCGAATAAATATACCGTCGATGAGATTACTCCGCTGCTATCGGTGAACCCTGTTCTTGTGGAACAAAAAGGATCCATCATGGGAACCGTTGTGGATCTTGATGGCGCTCCTGCCGGTGGAGCGGCAGTCAAACTGGCAAGTCCGCAAGGAACGGCGGATGCAATTGTGGGAACCGATGGCATGTTCAAAATCGATTCTCTTGTTCCGGGGAACTACAAAGTCACCATTGAGGGAGGCGCGGGTTTCACTGATACAATTCTCACGGATTCTGTTATGATTACTAAGAATGCCACCAAAGATATGGGCATTATCAAAGTCATGCGTACATTCAATCGTTCTGTCATCGGAAGTTTTATCGTTCATAAAGACACGGTCGATTCGGTGGTGGCGGAATATCGCGAAATAAATGCGGTGAATTGGACACGGGTGAAATGTTCTTATGGCATTTCCTACGGATTCTCGGGGAAACTTGATATCAATGAAGCTGGGTCAACGTGGATCGTCCGAGTAAAAACCTATGCAAAAGATCGCAAGATCGGCCAGAGTTCTGAAGCGCTCTTTACCAAAACAACCGCCGATATCAACTTCGCCTCCTCCTTTACCGATCCGACGAATGCGATTCCTACGGTAACGATTTCGGCAGATCCCTCGGCAAATATCAACAAAGAGGTAGTTTTTACCGCTAATGAGACCGATCTCGACAGCGGAAAAGTCGTCTCTATTGAATGGACGTTTGGAGATGGTTCAACGGCGACGGGCAAAAAGGTATCCCATACATATCTTACTGAAAAATCATTCCCCGTACAGGTGAAAGTTACCGACGATGACGGAAACACCGCTGTTGCAGTACACAACCTGAATGTAATCAATCCAAACACAGTAATAACTGGGTTGGGCACAGGAATGAAAGCAACGATTAATGATGAAAAGACATTCACCATTACCGCAACTGATGAAAATGGCATTAAGAAATACCTTTGGTACAACGATGCGGTTCTTTTCGCGGAAACAACTGTTCCAACAGCGAAAACGATTCTTTCAACGACAGCGAAACCCGTTTCTATTACGGTAAAAGCAATCGACAATTTCGACGATACGACCTCAGCTTCGGTTTCAATTACTGTTACCAATCAGAAGCCTGATCTTAAAAACGTAACCTTCCCCACAACGGTGAAAGCCGGCGATTCTATCAAAATCCAGTTCACTGCCACCGACGATGGCACAATGAGTTACTCATACGATGCCGGTGCAACGGGAACCTTTACCAAATGCGACAGTGGAAAAATCGCCTTTGTCGCTCCGAATATTCTCGATGCGGACTATCCTGTGAAAATCAAAGTTTCCGATGAGGATAATAATGATTCAATCGTGACGGTTACTGTTGGGGTGAATGTGTGGAGTACAACGATGAGTGGTGATACCAGCTTGACCCAGCTCATCATTAACGGCTCTCGAATTACAACTCTTGGCTATTGCCCGCCGAGTCCGGATCCATTTATAAAAGAGTTCTCTCTCGGGGGTGATGCTCAGGGAGAAAAAGCTATCCCATTTGTAACAGCAAAAGCATTAAGCCTCCTTCCTTCGGGGAGCTATGTAATCGCCGGATCAAAACCGTATGACTCGTACCATCCTCAAGCGTGGTGGATCCGGGAAGCATCAGCATCTACCCCATGGGATGTTGTCAATAATAATGCCAGTACCCACGATTCAGCGAGCATTGTCCATGTTTCAACAACCAGTGATGGTGGGTATATCGCTGGTGGATGGGTGTATTCAATGCAGAAATATCCACTTGTTGTTAAAGTCAACAGTTCCGGTGTTGTACAGTGGCAGAAAATGGTCACTTACACAAACGGCGATACGAAGGCTGTTTTTCAGAATGCGAACGGAACTTCCTCGCTGTTTATGTATGACGGTCAAATGATCACTCTTGATGCAACTGGCAATGCCCTCACCTACACAGCTGTTCTTCCAAGTGGAAATTATCCGGGGAACTTTTCTAAAGCGAGTGATGGAAATTTCCTGTTTAAATTTGGTGCTGCAACTGACATCATTCAGAAAATCAAACCTGATGGCACAAAATTGTGGTCGTACTCTACGGGATATCACAAAACTGTGCTATCCGAAAACAGTACTGGTGATATTGCCTATGCATCTGAAGGTGCGGGGATTGGTGATCTCTGGGTGGGAAGTCTAACTTCTTCTGGTGCAGTCAAGATTACGGGTAAACTGATAAAAGCTTCCTTTGGGATACCTGTAAGCATCGCCGCAACGGCTGATGGAGGATATGTTGTTCTTTGTACGACAACTTCCGGTTCAAAACTGCTCAAACTGGACGCGGACTTGAATACTCAGAAGTTGTAAACAATTGTAGCATTCAAACTATTCGGCCTCGGAGAAATCCGGGGCCGTTTTGTATCCCGCCTGAACCATGATCGTCCCGTTCCATCGGGATTCTCACAATTTCAGGGTAATATGTAGGGGCGATCTGCGATCGCCTTTTGGGGGCGTTTGCAAAACGCCCGTACAATATTTTTATTTATGGGCAAATGCCCGAAGGTTTGCCGGAACGCCGGACAGCAGTCGCACAAAAGTGCGAGCCTTCACCGGAACACCGGACACCCTTCGCACAAACGTGCGAAGCTCCACCGGAACGCCGGAGACCATTCGCACAAACATGCGAACCTTCACCGGAACTCCCGACACCCTTCGCACAAACATGCGAACCTTCACCGGAACTCCCGACACCCTTCGCACAAACATGCGAAGGGTTTTTTCAAACCACAACATCGCACTATTCAATTGCTTTGACACTTATTATATTAGTTCTAGCCAATGAATTACGATGACACAATTCACAGAAAAAGGAGTGTCACATGTCGATTGTAAAACTAAAAGCGCGAGCGAAGATTTCCCTCGTCACCACCGCGGCCCGGGAGATCGGGATCGCCTATGCGAACGATCTTGCTATTCACCAAAACAGCGATCTTTCAGGAATCATCGGTTCCATGAATGCACAGGAAACGGCGATCAACGTTATGCTGAATCAGCAGACCACGTTCACGGTTCAGGATACGAAAGATGGCGTACGCGATTCAATCACTCGCGATCTCGCCAAAGCGATTACCGGTTATATGGCGATTCCGGTAGAACCGATTCGTTCGGCGGCAATCGAACTGGATGCGGTGTTTGCTCCCTTTGGCGTTTCAATGGTCGATGAATCATACGGTGTTGAAAGTGGAAAAATCAATGGATTTCTGGCAAAAGCAACCACACCGGCCATGAAAGAAAAAACAAAACTACTTCCCGGTATCGATCTGCTTCTCAGTTCACTGGCGGAAGCTCAAGCGGATTTCGAAACATCATACGTTGCCTACGAAGAGGCGATGGCGGACAAAAAAGAAGTGTCCAGTGCCTCAGCGTTGAAACCAGCTCTGGTGGAAACAATCAATGGAAAACTGGTGACACTTCTTCGCGCTCTGGTCATGCTCAACGAAACGCAGTACGGTCACTTTGCAACGGTGGTGGGCCAGATCATCGATCGGGCGAACAGCGCGAGCAAATCTTAGAATCGGATTTTGCACAAATCCAGTTCAACGCCATTCGGCCTCGGAGAGATCCGGGGCCGTTTTCATTCTCCATCGACACGTACCGCACAATTACCCCACAACATATTTTCCCGCAAACAAAAAGGAGAACCCATGAACTATGAAATCATTCTCGTGGCAGTAGCGCTTGCCATGGACGCCTTTGCTGTAGCTCTTTCGAGCGGTATGACTATCCCTCGTGTAAAACTGATTCACGCGCTGAAAATTGGCGGAGTGTTCGGTCTGTTTCAGGGAGTGATGCCGGTGATTGGCTATCTTGGGGGAACACTCTTCGCCAAACAGATTTCAGCGATCGACCACTGGGTCGCCTTTGTTCTTCTGGCGATAATCGGCGGCAAGATGATTCACGAAGCGTTTGAAAAAGATGATGATGAAGAACCGAAAGATCCACTCAAGTGGAGCGTACTGCTTCCGCTTGCCGTGGCCACCAGTATCGATGCTCTTGCGGTAGGTGTAACGTTCCCCGCGCTCAATGTGCCACTGTTCATGGGAGTTGCCATTATCGGTGTGATCACCTTCGGGATTTCCGGAGCAGGCGTGCTTATGGGGCATCGGTTTGGACACAAACTGGGCGAACGGGCGGAACTGTTCGGGGGAGTGGTATTGATCGCTATCGGCATAAAAATTTTGGTCAGTCATCTCACGGGAGCATAGCAAAATTTACGAAGACTCATTTCTCTGCAACAACGGCGAACCTTTTTGGCTCGCCGTTGTTCGTTTGGTCGTTTATCTCCGTTTTTCACGCTTGCGGAAAAACTTCACCAGCGGTTCGACATAGCCTTCGTGAGTGGTCACTTGGCAGTAATCGACGCGGTTCTTGGCAAACCAATCATCCCGTTTTTCACAGCGAAGTTTCTCTTTGTTCGCAAACGCTTCGCGGAACTTGCGGTTCCCCGTATCGATCATCACCGTGTGGCCCGTTTCCTGATCGTAGAGTTCCATCAGTCCCACGTTCGGAAGTTCGCTTTCGCGCGCATCGTCGGTGGAGATCGCGATCAGATCGTGACGGCGAGCGGTCACGGTCAAGAGCTGTTCGTAGCCGGAATCGCGGAAATCTGAAACTAAGAACGTCACTGATTTCTTTTTCTGGATTCGGTTCAGATGCGCCAGTGCTCCTGCGATATCAGTTCCGCGACCTTTTGGTTCGAAATAGAGCAGATCGCGGATCAGGTGAAGTACGTGATTTCTTCCTTTTTTAGGAGGAATGTACTTTTCAACCCGATCAGAAAAGAGCAAGAGACCGACCTGGTCGTTGTTTCGAATCGCCGAGAATGCGAGAAGTGCACCGAGTTCGGCGGTCATTTCACTCTTGGTCTGATTTTTCGTACCGAAATCTCCAGAACCGGAAACGTCGATCACAAGCATCACCGTCAGTTCGCGCTCTTCCTCGTTGCGTTTCACAAATGGTTCGCCGGTTCGTGCGGTTACGTTCCAGTCGATCATTCGAATATCGTCACCCTCATCGTAGTGGCGAACTTCGGCAAACTCCATCCCATTTCCCTTGAACACAGTGCGATATTCACCGCCCATGATCGAATCGATAATGGTTTTCGTTTTGATCTCAATCCGGCGAACCGACTGGAG
>JFJP01005456.1_pt1 | contig 23320 bp, 16 predicted proteins | sample 431651 | NCBI WGS metagenome assembly JFJP01 (sample SAMN02602958, study PRJNA72255) | Microbial mat metagenome, whole genome shotgun sequencing project. | biome: fresh water; feature: sink hole; material: water; isolation source: purple microbial (photo- and chemosynthetic) mats found in...
TGTGGCTGCGCACGCAAGTTGAAACGGTATGGCACGTGATGTTGCAGCGCGCCGATGCACTGGCCGCCACTGTATCCGCGTCATTGACTTCCCATTCGGACTCGACTTTCTGAATGCCCAAAGCCAAGCCACCCAGGTTGATGTCAAGCACCAGGGCGGCGTTCGCTGCGCAGAGCAGGGCATCGGCCAGGGTTTCGGCAACCATCGGTGGCACGACACGGGTCAGTGCGGTGATGCGCACCGTCAACGCACGGGTGACCCGGTCATTGGCGCGACTTGACGAAAGACGCTACTGGGCTCAGTACGCACCCTGTACCGCGTGTTGGAGCTCGATGGCGCAACGCTTGTGCACAGAAATCAACTACCCACCCCCCGTATGTCAAGCCCGAGTTGCTGGCCCAGGCTCCCAACCAGGTCTGGTCCTGGGATATCACCAAACTCATGAGCGAGACAACATCAAGGGTTCGCCAACAGAAAGTGCTTAGTAGATGCTACACTTCTAACCGTTGCCCAGGTGGCGAAATTGGTAGACGCACCAGCTTCAGGTGCTGGCGGTTTCACGACCGTGGAAGTTCGAGTCTTCTCTTGGGCACCATGAAATAGATAAGGGCTGCAACGAAAGTTGCAGCCCTTTGTCTTTTCTGAGGCTCAGTATCGAGGCAGACTCCGCCCCCCCTCAGACTCTCCCGCCAAAACTTAGCCACAAACCCCAATGGACTTGCTGCCAATGGTCACTGGCCAAATTGCCACAGAATGTGAGTTATCGGCGCCATCAGCGGGGTGGAATTTTTACGCCTGGTGTTGCAGCACGTGTTGCCCAAGGGGTTTCGGCGAGCCCGCAACTGTGGCTTTTACACCCCAACAGCAAGAAGTTGATTGCGTTGTTGCGCTTACTAGTATTCAAGCCTTGTGCCAAGGTGAGTGTGATCACCGAATTTGATGGTCTGCTGGTCAAGTTCTGTGATGGTTGTGGCGGCGAAGGGCAAGGCTCAAAGCCAGACGGCACCGGTATGACTACAGGTGCCGTTTTGGCATTGAGTTCTGTGTGTTGATCAGAAAGGCTCGTCAGAGAAGTGCCACGGTTCAAGTTTTTCAAAATTGGGCCTGTTTTTTTGGCATAGTGGCGTTCGATGGGGCCACCATAGCGTGCCAGAAGGCTGATGCTGATCACCTGCAGGAACTCGTGAATCTGCACGGCGGAGCACATGTTGGCATTGCGACCCGGACTAGCTCAGGCAAACCAACGCTGCGGAATCTGGCACAGCTATAGGCAGAAAATTTCAGGCGGCCTATCTGAGCAACTCACCACAGCAGTTTGAATCACACCCTGTCAGCGCTTATGAATTCGCAAACTTGTGAGTTCTGTTATCGTTTTGTACGCTAACGTGGCATTTGGGTTTTCGAGTCTCGAGAACCTCTTGATGCTGCTGTGAACTCAAATGAGCGAAGAGATGGGCAATTATTGCGAGACAATACATGAGAAAAAAATTTTATAGAAATTTAGAGATGCGTGCTGAGTTCTTTAACTTGTTGAATTTAAACGAAAATTCTGAGTGCAAGACGGGAAAAGTGGTGGTCGGTTTTGCTAGTACCTGAACTAGTGCGTCTACCAATTCGCCACCCGGGCATCTCAGGAAAGAAAGGCAGCGTATCAAAAATATCAAGCAAACCAGTGCCTTACTGGAAGAAGTTGAAGGCATTGTCCAAGGACATCGCGACGGTCACGGTTTTGTGATTCGCGATGACGGCGATGCCGACATTTACCTCGCCCCCAATGAAATGCGGGCTGTGTTACACAAAGACCGGGTCAAGGTGCGCATTGTGCGCAGTGACCGCAAGGGCCGCCCTGAGGGCCGGGTGGTTGAGATCGTCGAACGCAGTGACCAGGTCATTATTGGCCGCCTGCTGCATGAAAGCGGCATCTGGATCGTTGCACCTGAAGACAAACGCTATGGCCAGGACATCATGATCCCCAAGGCAGCTACGGGGTCTGCCAAGGCTGGCCAAGTGGTGGTGGTTGAACTGACCGAGCCGCCAGCACTGTTCGGTCAGCCGGTCGGTCGCATCAAGGAAGTGCTGGGTGAAATTGACGACCCGGGCATGGAGATCGAGATTGCCGTGCGCAAGTACAGCGTGCCGCATGAATTCTCTGATGCCTGTATTGCGCTGGCGCGCGTTTTGCCCGACAAGGTACGGCCACAAGACAAGCGCCAACGGATTGACCTGACCGATGTGCCACTGGTCACTATCGACGGTGAAGATGCGCGCGACTTTGACGATGCCGTGTATTGCGAGCCGACCAAAATAGGCAAGGGCAGGGCGGCGCTACCGGGTTGGCGCTTGCTGGTGGCCATTGCGGATGTCAGTCACTACGTGGAAAACGGCTCGGCGCTGGACATTGATGCGTACGACCGAGCCACCAGCGTATATTTCCCTCGTCGAGTCATTCCGATGCTGCCCGAAAAATTGTCTAACGGCCTGTGCTCGCTCAACCCCGAAGTTGAGCGTCTGTGCATGGTTTGCGACATGGTCGTGACTGACGACGGTGAAGTATCGGCTTACCAGTTTTATCCGGCGGTGATGTACAGCCACGCGCGCTTTACTTACACCGAAGTTGCCGCCATTTTGGCCAACACCCGCGGGCCCGAAGCCATCAAGCGCAGAGACCGAGTGACCAACCTGATCAACCTGCACGATGTTTATTTAGCACTGCTTAAATCGCGGGCCCGCCGTGGTGCGGTTGATTTCGAGACCGTCGAGACCCAAATCGTCTGCGACGAGGTGGGTCACATCGAAAAAATCGTGCCGCGCATCCGCAATGATGCCCACAAACTGATCGAAGAGGCCATGCTGGCCGCCAATGTATGCAGCGCTGACTTCATTGCGCAAAGCAAACACGCCGGCCTGTACCGGGTGCACGAGGGGCCCACACCAGAGAAAAAAGAAGCTCTGCGCAACTACCTCAAGATGACCGGTGTCGGTCTAACCATCAGCGACGATCCTTCCCCGGGCGAATTCCAGGCGATTGCCAACGCCACCAAAGACCGGCCAGATGCCGCGCAAATCCATTCGATGTTGCTGCGCTCGATGCAGCAAGCCATCTACACACCCATCAATAGCGGGCACTTTGGTCTGGCTTTTGAGGCTTACACCCACTTCACCAGTCCAATTCGGCGCTACCCGGACTTGCTGGTGCATCGGGTCATCAAGGCCATTCTGGCCAAAATCAAATACGCTTTGCCCAACTTGCCAACGCCGGGCGAGGCGCATGCCAAGCTATCGAAACGGCTGGAAAAAACCCTGGCCTCGCGCGTTTGCGAACCCGGCCAAAAGCCCCGAAAGCTTAGCGCCGACATGCAAGCCTGGCAGTCCGCCGGATTGCACTGCAGCGCCAACGAGCGCCGCGCCGATGAGGCCAGCCGTGATGTGGAAGCCTGGCTCAAGTGCAAGTACATGCGGGAACATCTGGGTGAAGAGTATTCCGGCATGGTCAGCGCCGTTACCAGTTTTGGCATTTTTATCACCCTCGATGCCATGTACGTCGAGGGATTGGTCCACATCACCGAACTCGGTGGCGAGTACTACCGCTTTGACGAAGTACGCCAGGAACTGCGCGGCGAGCGCACTGGTATCCGTTATGCGCTGGGTAGCCGGGTGAGGGTGCAGGTCAGTCGGGTGGATCTGGATGGACGGCGCATTGATTTTCGACTACTGCAAGACGGCGAGGCAGCCCTGCCGCGCACGTTCAAGGACCAGGAGTTTGCCGATGACGACACGGAGTCTGGGGCGCTTGGACCCGCCCCGGGCAGTGCCAGAGGACGCCGCCGAAGTATTGACGAACCCTTGGTGCGCGCACCTAAAACCAAAGCGGCTGGTTCCAAGCACACGCCACGCCCGGTGGCTGGCAAAGGCAAGGACAAGGCGCGTCGCCGCTCGTGATTCGATTGATTGAACAGGATTCATCTCACCATGACAAACACCTCCAAAGTTGCCGTGATCACTGGGGCAGGCTCGGGCATTGGCAAAGCTGTTGCGCTGACGCTGCTGGCCAACGGTTACCAGGTCGTGCTGGCCGGGCGACATCTTGAGTCGCTGAATGAAGTGGCGACCCAAAGTGGCGCAGGTCCACATGCCCTGCCGATGACGGCTGATGTATCTGACGAGGCTTCGGTCGTCGCCCTGTTTGATGCCGCAGTACGGCACTTTGGTCGTATTGATGTGTTATTCAATAACGCCGGCATCAGTGCTCCCCCGGTGTTGTTGGAAGACCTGACATTGGCACAGTGGCAAAGTGTCGTTGGCGTTAACCTGACGGGAGTGTTTTTGTGTACACGTCAGGCGTTTCGGGTGATGAAGGCGCAATCGCCTCAGGGCGGGCGCATCATCAACAACGGTTCGATTTCGGCGACCACACCTAGACCCAACAGTGTTGCCTACAGTTCCACCAAGCACGCGGTCACTGGACTGACCAAAACCGCATCGTTGGATGGGCGCAAGTACAACATCGCGGTCGGGCAGATTGACATTGGCAATGCTGCCACGGATATGGTGCAGCAAATGCAGACCGGCATTTTGCAAGCCAATGGGACCGTCATGGCTGAGCCGGTGATGGATGTCGGTATCGTCGGCGAGTCGGTGTTGTACATGGCCAATTTGCCGCTGAGTGCCAATGTGATGTTCCACACTGTGATGGCCAGCGCCATGCCGTTTGCCGGGCGTGGTTAGATTTTTTAACTGAAATTGGCCTTCAGCGGTTATTCAATAAGCACCAAAAGCTATACATTTAACAGCACCTATCACGGTGTGGCACCTTCTCTGAGAGCTTGTAGTAGCAATATCAGCAATGCCAGGGCTGCCAAGCCCATTCCGGTCAGGAAGGTGAATGACGAACCCGCTTCCTGCCATAACCAGCCCGCCAGTCCACTGGCCATCAGCATAGCCAGGCCACTGAGCAAGTTAAAAAAGCCGTAGCCGGTGCCACGCAGATCGACCGGTGCGCGGTCGGCCACCATGGCGGCCAGCAGGCCTTGCGTCATGGCCAGATGCAGACCCCAAAGCGCAACCCCAAGCCAATAAACCAGACCCTGGTTGGCGATCGCCAACAGTGCATCAGCAGTCATCAACAGCAATAGGCCCGCCGCCAACAACCGGGTGTGGGGGACTTTGTCAGCGAGTTGGCCGAAGGGGAAGGCAGACACAGCGTAAATCATGTTCATGCCGATCAAAACCAGCGGAGTCCAGGCCAACGCCAGGCCGCCTTGCTGCGCACGAAGCACCAAAAAAGCTTCGCTGAAACGTGCCAGGGCCAGCACCGCGCAACTCTGGCGGTGCAATGTCGGCGACCAGCGCATCACGCGGTGCGCCCCGAATGCCTTTGCCGACTCGATCGAGCAGGCGTGCAGTGACAATCGAGTCAACTGAGCCCGCCAGCGCAAACAGGGGTTTGGACAATGCACCTAGTCCATAACCCATCAGCGCCAGTGGTTTACGCCTACCCCAATAATCACTGATAGCACCGGAAAATACTTTGACAATCAATGCAATGGCTTCAGCGGCACCTTCAATCAGCCCGATGGCCAAAACGCTGATGCCCAGACTGGTGAGCATGAAGACTGGCAACAAACTGTGAATCAACTCACTTGACACATCCATCAGCAAACTGACAAAACTAGCGCCCAGATGCCCTTGGGAAGTTTGCGTGTCAGGATGTTTAGCGCACCTGCACCGCCGCACCCTCGTGACGTGTGGTAACCAGGCCGATTTCGTAGACCGATTCACCCGCAGCGCGCAGCGTGCCCGCGCAGTCACCAGCATTTGCCGCATCAATCACCACCACCATGCCGATACCGTTATTGAACGTACGGTTCATCTCAAAGTCATCAATACCGGCGGTGGCCTGTAGCCAGGCAAACAACTCGGTTTTCGGCCAACTGCCCTTGATCAAATGCGCTGCCATACCCTCGGGCAAGACGCGAGGAATGTTCTCCAGCAAGCCGCCACCCGTGATGTGAGCCAGCGCCTTGATAGGGTGCTTGGCCAGCGCAGCCAGCAGGTTTTTGACATAGAGACGGGTTGGTTCCATCAAGGCTTGCCGGAAGGGCTTTCCGTCCAGTGTGTCGGGCACCGTGCCTGCGCTGTGCGCCCGTTCAAGGCACTTGCGCACCAAACTAAAGCCATTGGAATGCACACCACTGGAGGCCAGGCCCAGCACCACGTCGCCGGGATTGATATCCACACCCGTCAGGATTTTCGATTTTTCGACCACACCCACGGCAAACCCGGCAAGGTCGTATTCACCTGCCGGGTACATGCCTGGCATTTCGGCGGTTTCACCACCAATCAGTGCACAGCCTGACAGTTGACAACCCCGTGCGATGCCGCCAACTACCGCCGCAGCAGTGTCAACGTCAAGCTTGCCACAGGCAAAATAGTCCAGAAAGAAAAGTGGCTCGGCCCCTTGCACCAGCACATCATTAACACTCATGGCCACCAGATCAATGCCCACGGTGTCATGCATATTCCATTCAAAAGCGAGTTTAAGCTTGGTGCCGACACCATCGGTGCCGCTGACCAGCACCGGCTGCTGATAGCGTTTGGGCACCTCAAACAGGGCACCAAAACCGCCAATACCAGCCAGCACGCCTTCTCGCATGGTCATTTTTGCCAGTGGCTTGATACGTTCCACCAGCGCGTCGCCCGCATCGATGTCAACGCCAGCGTCTTTGTAGGACAGGGCCGTGCCAGGGGTCGTGAAATTGCTCATGGGATGGGTCAATCAGGAAAAAAGCCGATAAAGAAGCATGGCGGCAGGCCGGGCAGTGTGTTGCCGGGGTCCGAGCCCGATAGAATTTGGACTGATTTTAGTTGCGGCACAACTTGCCAGGTTGCTCCTCGCTGAAACTTTGTTTGACTGGTTTGGCTTTTCCCCGTTTAGATGCAATTCACTTCCATACAAAAAAGGGCTGCCGCCTGGGGTGCCTTGTTGCTGGGCGTTGTCACCCTGTCGTGGCTATTGGCACCGGTGCTGACACCTTTCGTGGTGGCCTCGATTCTGGCCTATGCATTGACACCGGTGGTGGACTGGCTCGACGGCCTGGGGCGTGGCCGTATTCCCCGGGTATTGGCGGTCACGCTGGTTGAACTGTTATTTTTGCTGATGCTGATGGCGCTGATGCTGCTGGTTGTCCCCATCCTGGTTAAGCAATTGCCACTCTTGCGTGAGCAGGTACCGCCGTTGCTCGAGCGGTTCAACGATTTTTTGCAACCCTTTTTGGCGCAGTTTGGCGTGCATGTGTCGCTGGATGTTGCCGGACTCAAGGCGTTCGCCTCCGAGCATCTCGCCACCAATTTTCAGGACAGCTTGGGCCGCTTGCTGGAATCTGCCAAACTCGGCGGCAGCGTGGCTCTGTCGGTGTTGGGTAATGCGGTGCTGATTCCTGTGGTGCTGTTCTATTTGCTGATGGAGTGGCACCGCTTCATGACCCTGCTACACACCGTGGTTCCACCCCGCCTGCGTCTGGCAGTGGACAGTTTTACCCAGGAGGCTGACGACGTTCTGGGTCAATACCTGCGTGGCCAGTTGTTGGTGATGTTGGTGCTGGCAGTGTATTACAGCGCCGGATTGGCACTATTTGGGCTGGATCTGGCGCTTCCCATTGGGGTGTTTACCGGCATGGCGGTGGCGATTCCTTACGTGGGCTTTGGTTTGGGTCTGATTTTGGCACTGCTGGCGGGTTCGCTCGAGTTTTCAGCTCAGGCTGGGCATATCAGTGCGCTGGTCATGGTAGCCGTGGTTTACGGACTGGGTCAGCTGATTGAAAGTTTCTTTTTGACCCCGCGGTTGGTGGGAGAGCGCATTGGCCTGCATCCATTGGCCGTGATTTTTGCCCTGTTGGCGTTTGGGCAGTTGCTGGGCTTTGTCGGTGTGTTGATCGCACTGCCGCTCAGCGCCGTACTCTTGGTGGCCATTCGCCGCCTGCGCAGCGTTTACCTGAGCAGTGCGCTGTATCGCGATCCATGATGAAACAAATGGTGCTGGACATGGGGCTGATTGGGGCCCCAAGCCTGGGCAATTTTTGCGTTGGTCCCAATGCTGCGGCCCTTGGCCACCTCAAACTCTGGCTCGGCCAACCCGACACTGTGGCGGTGCCACGTTCGCCGGTTCCCACCTATGTGTGGGGGCCCAGCGGTTGCGGCAAGACACATTTGCTCAAAGCCTTGGGCACGGCCTTGCAGGTTCAGGGGCAGCGGGTAGGCTGGCTGGACCACCACATCACGGCGGCTGCTGAGTTTGACGAAAGCTGGGTTGCCGTGCTGATGGACGGTGTTCACGCACTGGATGCAACACAACAGCAGGTGGCGTTCAACTGGTTTGTCAATGCCCAGACACAACAAATAGCCGTGCTGGCAACGGGTGCCTTGCCACCTGCCGACCTGAAACTGCGTGATGACTTGCGCACCCGACTTGGGTGGGGGCATGTGTTCGCTCTGCAAGCCCTTGATGAAGATCAGTGTCGTACGGTGCTGCGTGACAATGCCGCAGCCCGAGGTGTGGTGCTGAGCGATGAGGTGACGGACTTCATGCTGACGCGCTTCAGTCGTGATCTGGGTAGTCTGATGGAACTGCTGGATCTGATGGATGGATACGCCCTGCAAACCCAGCGCCCCATTACCATTCCGTTGATCAAAACCATGATGGACAACACTTGATTGAGCTTATTGACATGACAAAACCTATGAAACTGGCTCTGTTTGATTTGGACCACACGCTGATTCCGATCGATTCAGACTACGAATGGGGTGTCTACACCACGGCGCTGGGCTGGAATGATCCGGCTGAATTCAACCATCGCAATGAAGCTTTTTTCGCCCAGTATAAGGCTGGCACGCTTGATATCCATGAATACATCCGCTTTGCCACACAGGCTCTGTGTCACCATGGTGCTATTCAATCTGAAGCTGTACACGCAGATTTCATGCGGGCTGTAGTCCAAAAAGTCATCAGACCCGAGGCGCTGGCGCTGGTCCAGCAACATCAAGCGGCGGGTGATGCCGTGGTCATCATCACGGCCACCAACGAATTTGTCACGCGGTCTATCGCACAAGTCTTTGGCGTGTCAGATCTGATGGCTGTGAATCTGGCGCGGGATCCGGCGAGCGGTTGGTTCAACGGTGAAATTTCCGGCACCCCGTCGTTTCGAGAAGGCAAGGTAACCCGTGTGCACGAGTGGCTGACGGAACGCCACCTGGTTTGGTCGGACGTTGAAAGCACGTTTTATTCCGACTCAATCAATGATCTGCCACTGCTCGAGCAGGTCAGTGTACCGGTCGCGACCAATCCGGACGACCGACTGCGCGTGATCGCCATGGCGCGTGGCTGGCGCATACTCGAACTCTTTTAAATGGAGGGCGACAGCATGCCATGGGTTGCTGGTGAAAGCCCTTTTGGACAACAACAATGATTAAAAAATTTATCAACAAACTCTTGGGTAAGGTAGCGCCTGCAGCCCAAAACCCCTTTGGCAAGCGCGAGGAAATCGGCCCTGAGGTGCATGGCATCAATCCACAACTCGTCGATGACCATGCCCTGAGTGTGCTGCGCACCCTGAAAGGTGCCGGTTTTGTCGCTTACATCGTTGGCGGAGCCGTGCGGGACCTGATGTTGGGTCTGGCCCCCAAAGACTTTGATGTGGCCACCAATGCTACGCCCGAGCAGGTGAAAAACCTGTTTCGCCGTGCCTTCATCATCGGGCGGCGATTCCGCATCGTGCATGTGGTTTATGGCCGCGGTCGCGAGCACGAGGTGATCGAAGTCTCCACTTTTCGTGCCTATCTGGACAATGCTGCGGCAGAGCAGGTGGCTGGCAATGAAAAGACCAGCAAAGGCGATCTGGCAGGCATGAAACACGCGGTGGACTCTACCGGACGTGTCCTGCGCGACAACGTGTGGGGTCCGCAGGAAGAAGACGCAGCGCGCCGCGACTTCACCATCAACGCCATGTACTACGACCCCGAGACGCAGCAGGTGGTTGATTACCACCATGGCATCCGGGATGCCAAGAACCACATTATTCGTATGATTGGCGATGCAGCCACGCGCTACCGCGAAGACCCGGTACGCATCATTCGCGCCGTGCGTTTTGCCGCCAAACTCAATGGCTTGGGTTTCAAGCTTGACCCCAAGACCGCTACGCCGCTGATCAAGTCACGCGAGTTGCTGGCAGAAGTGCCGCAGAGCCGTCTGTTTGATGAAATGCTCAAGTTGTTGCAAACCGGGCATTCGCTGGCATCCATCGCGCAACTGAAGGATTTGGGTATGGCCCAAGGCATTTATCCCTTGCTTGATGTGGTGGTTGAGCGTGCGGACACCTCGTTTGTCAAGTCAGCCCTGCAAGACACCGATCGTCGGGTCGGCGAAGGCAAACCGGTGGCACCAAGCTTTCTGCTGGCCTGTGTGCTGTGGTCTGATGTCAGGGATGGGTGGGCTGCGCGCGTCAGGAATCAACAGCATTCACACCCAGCCCTACAGGATGCCATTGAAGACGTGTTCACCGCCCGGATTGGAGAGGTGTCCGGGCGTGGCAGACTCGCCGGTGACATGCGAGAGATCTGGTTGATGCAGCCGCGCTTTGAAAAACGCGTGGGCAGCGCGCCGTTTGGCTTGGTAGAGCAAGCACGTTTTCGGGCCGCATTTGACTTCATGCGTCTGCGCGCCGAAAACGGCGAACTCGACGAAGTGTTGTCAGACTGGTGGGAAGAATTCAGCCTAGCCGACGACGACCTGCGCCGCGACATGGTGGATGCGGTAAAGCTCGAGCAGCAACAGCGCCCGCGACTGGCCCGCGTACCGCGTACGCCCAAGCCGTTGGTGCATGGCACTGCGCCCGCATCATTGGGGCAAGCATCAGCGGCGCTGGATGCCGATGCCCCTGCCGACCTGAGCAGTGGACCGTGGCCCCCCGGTGAAACCTCCGAGGTTCCCAAAAAGCGGCGTCGGCGTCGGCGCAGTTCTGGCGGCGCGAGTGATCGCGGCGATGGATCAAGTCGTCTGACAGACGCACCACCTTGAGGGTCTTGGCCTATGTCGGCCTGGGGGCTAACCTGGGCAATGCCGCAGCGACTGTGCGTTGGGCCATGGGGCAGTTGCAATGGCTGCCTGGAACCAGCAGGGTGGAGTACTCCAGTTTGTACCGCAGCGACCCGGTGGAGGCCAGCGGTCCCGATTTCATCAATGCAGTGGCCGCCATCCACACCTGCCTGACTGCTCCAGGCTTGCTCTGCGAACTTCAACATCTTGAACAGTTAGCCGGACGAGAACGCCCCTACCACCATGCGCCCAGAACACTTGACCTGGACCTGCTACTTTATGGCGATGGCCGAATCGACAGCGCAGACCTGACCGTGCCGCATCCACGCCTGTACAGGCGTGCATTTGTGTTGTTGCCTTTGGCTGAAATCGCGCCGCAGCTTGTTGCGTCGTGGCAATTGCAGGCAGTCCGTTCGCAACCGGTGAGCCTTTTTGAAGAGTAGGTGCTGGGAAACTCTCGAAGGGTGTGCCGGCAGCAGGGCATTCACAGGCTAAGATCAAGCGCTGTTTGATCGATCCGTGATCTGGCAAACTGGAGTTATTCATGAATTTGCAAAACTTGCGTCTTACTTCCAAGTTGTGGTTGTCGAGCATTCTGATTGTGGTGGGCATCATGCTGGTGGTGGGCTTTACCGCCACGCGTTCCGCCAATGATCGGATCGAGAGTACGGCGGCGCAAGACAAGCTCAATAAGCGTGTCAAGCTTGCCATGCAATGGGTGGGGTTGACGCAAGCGAATGCGGCCCGGTCGCAGGCAGTCCTGCTGAGCAGTGACCCTGCGGTAGAGGCAGGCCTCAAGGATGCCTTGGCGGAGACCTCGACACAGGTTGGCAATATTCAAAAGACCATTGAATCCGACGATTTGACTGCCCAGGACCGCCTTCAGTTAGAGACCATTGCCGGGCATCGCAAGCGGGTGCTCGAGACTCGGGCCGTCGCCATGAAGCAGCGCGCCGATGGCCAGACCACCGAAATGGCAGCCACCCTCAGCACCCTGTATCAGCCCGCCATGGAGGCTTACCAAAAGTCGCAGCGCGATTTTGTCGCCCTACAGGAACAGTCTTTCGATGCCACACGGGCGGTCTATGCACAGCGTGCCAGGGAGCTCATTTTTCTGGCCAGCAGCTTGATGCTGCTTTTGGTGATTGGCATCCTGGCGGGTACTGGTTGGCTGCTTCGCTCGATCCGCCAGCCCTTGCTGGCTGCCAATGAACTGGCTGCCAGAATTTCACAGGGTGATCTCAGCATCAGCATTGACATCTCCCGTGGCGATGAATTCGGTGATTTGATGAAGTCATTGGCCAGCATGAATGCATCTCTCGGGCAAATGATCAGCCAGGTGCGTCACAGCACCGACAGCATTGCCAACGCCAGCGGTGAAATTGCTGCCGGCAATAATGACCTGGCGCATCGTACCGAGCAGACCTCGAGCAACCTGCAAACCACTGCGTCGAGCATGGGTCACCTGACACAAACGGTGCAAGTCAGCGCCGACAATGCCCGTCAGGCCAGCACCCTGGCGGCCAATGCCTCATCGGTGGCTGAACGCGGCGGTCAGGTGGTGCGTCAGGTGGTTAGCACCATGGAAGACATCAATGCCAGCAGCCGCAAGATTGCCGACATCATTGGCGTGATTGACGGCATTGCGTTCCAGACCAATATTCTGGCGTTGAACGCCGCGGTCGAGGCGGCACGCGCAGGTGAGCAGGGGCGGGGCTTCGCCGTGGTGGCCAGCGAGGTGCGCAGCCTGGCCCAGCGCAGTGCCGAGGCCGCCAAGGAAATCAAGATGCTGATCAATACATCGGTTGAAAAGGTGTCATCCGGCACACAATTGGTATCCGATGCAGGTGCCACCATGAATGACATTGTGCAGTCAGTGCGCAAGGTAGCCGAGGTGATTGGCCATATCACCGCTACATCCGGGGAACAAAGTTCGGGCATCTCCGACATTAACCAAGCCATTGGCAACCTCGACCAGATGACCCAGCAAAACGCGGCGTTGGTCGAGCAAAGTGCTGCTGCTGCCGAGAGCCTGCGTGATCAGGCAGATCAATTGGCTCGTGCCGTGTCCGCCTTCAAAATTGACGCGCATCTGCCGACATTGCCCGGACTACAGCAGCGCCCGCAGCGCGACATCACACCCCGGGCAGCACAACTGGCCTACAAAAAACCGTTACCCTTGCCGCGCGCCCGCCCTGCCGCATTGGCAACTGCTCCAGCCCAGAAAAGGCTGGGGTCCTCGGTAAGCGCCAGACCAACGCCGGCCAAGCCTGCGGCACCCAGACCTGCCGCCCTGAGGTCCGCACAGGAAAGCAAACCTACCCCGGCCAAGGCAGCACCCGCCAAGGCAGCAGCCGACGAGGGCTGGGAAACCTTTTAGCGACTACGATCAGCCCACTTCGGCAATCAGCTCAATCTCGACACAGGCTCCCAGCGGGATTTGAGCCACACCAAAGGCGCTGCGCGCGTGCGCTCCTTTTTCGGCACCAAAGACCTGACCGATCAGTTCACTGGCTCCATTGGTAACGAGGTGTTGCTCGGTGAAGTCAGATGTCGAATTGACCAGCGACATCAGTTTGACGATGCGCTTGACCCGGTTCAGGTCGCCCACAGCGGCATGCAAGGTGCCCATCAGGTCAATCGCAATGGCGCGTGCCGCCGCCTTGCCTTCGTCGGTGGCAATGGTTTTGCCACATTGGCCAACCCAGGGTTTGCCATCTTTCTTGGCGATATGTCCACTCAGAAAAATCAGGTTGCCGCTCTGTACGAATGGTACATAAGCCGCTGCCGGAACGGCAACGGGTGGGAGTTCAATACCGAGCTCGGAGAGTTTGGCGTAAATGTTCATGGCGTTTCTTTCTTTGACATAAAAAATGACTTGTGGCCCTTATGCAATAAGCGTCAGTAGCTATCAATTTAATATCTTCGGAGGGACGAAACCCTGTTCAAGGGCGAAAACATGGTTTGGCTTTGAACCGCCTCCTGACACTGGCTTTGCGATTGACTCTGGCTGGCTACAGGTGGCGGCACTGGCTCTACCGTGACGCCCACGGTCAACGTGTGGCTGGTGCCTCCATGAATCACGCCACGCATGGGGGAGACATCTGAAAAGTCACGGCCGCTGGCCAACAACACATAGTCCTCGCCCGGGCCATGCCAGCCGGCCCGATCATTGGTGGGATCGAGGTGAATCCAGCGTTGCTGCGCCGGCAAGTCGGGCAGATACACGGATGCCCACGCATGCGATGCATCGCTGCCCTTGAGTTTGACGCTACCCGGTGCTGCTTCGGTCAGCAAATAGCCGCTGACATAACGGGCTGCCAAGCCCAGTGAGCGCAGGCAAGCGACAAATATGTGGGCAAAATCCTGGCACACGCCTTTGCGTTGTGTCAATGCCTGTAGCGCCGGTGTGTTGACTTCGGTGCTTTGACTTTCGTAAGAGAATTCACCGTGAATACGGTGCATCAGGTCCAACGCGCTTGCCAGCAAAGCCCTGTCCGGTGCAAAGCTGGTGCGCGCATAAGTCGCAAATTCACCCTGCCTTGGCACCATGGGCGAGGCAAAGACAAATTCGTTGGCTGCATCAAACGCGGCACCGGCACGGTATCGGAACGCCTCGCGCGCGCGCTCCCAACTCATGTTGCTTTCAGGCAAAGCGCAGGCCTGGGTCAAGACTTCGCTGTGACTGACCACGCGCAACTGCCGGTGGGGTACCTGCAGCGAAAAGAAGCTGCGGGTGTTGCCAAACACATCCTGCATGGCATTGATCCGGGTCGGTTGCGGGGTGACGATTAGCCGCTGGCCAAGCAATTGTTGTGTGCTCGTGTGCATCGGCGTGAGATACACCATGTGTTGCGCTGTTTCTACCGACGGGCTGTAGTCATACACCGTCTCATGGGTGATTTGCAGTCTCATGAGGTTCCCACACTGCGATTGGCCAGATCCGAGTGGGTGAAGTAGGTGGCGCTGATTTCCTCAGACACTTCGTAGGCGGCCTGGGTGCACTGGTAAAGCAACTCCCGCAGCAGGGTGTAACGTTGCGTTGGCACCGATTCCGTGTTGTGACTGCCGAGCTCTGGCGTGACCATGTCCATGCTGCGCTCACACAACTGACTCAAGCCCCAGGCTTTGGGGTTGGGTACCTTGAGCGACAGGGTGCTGAGTTCGGTGGGTTCGGTACCCGCCAACTTGGCCAGTCGACCCCGCAGGGTATGTGCCACCCAAGACACCGAGCGCGGGTTGTCACCGTCAATCACCAGCAGATCAATCAGTGCTGCCATATCGCGGCTCTGTTGAAACTGTGCATGGAACGTGATGGCGTTGTCAAACAACTCGATCATGGCATCAAAGCCACCCTCGGAGTCCAGGCTTGCGCAAGCCAGGGCCCGGCTCAGCGACGAAGACAAAAACGCCAGCCGCTCGATGTGTCGGCCAATGCTGAGCAGACGCCAGCCGTCATCCCGCGTCATGCGGTCGGTTTGGGCACCCGTGATGGCGGCCATGTGTTCGCCAGTGTCTTTCAAGATCTCGAGGGCATGTAACGCCGAGCGATCACCACGGTGACGATGGTCGGCAAAGCGGGCAAACAGCTCTTCTTCGGCGCGCGTAATGATGCGCCAATGCTCTTGCGAGAGACGCTCTCGAACGCTCGAAGCCGTCATTTTCAGGGCGCGCAGATAGTAGCCAACACTGGTGGCACCGGTTGTGCTTCCCAGGCTGTCGATCAGGCTGCGCTCAAATACCCGCGCTGCCTGGGTTGGCGTCGGCACGCCGGGCAGTACCAGTGTGTTGGCCTGTGCCATCTGGCCCAGCCAAGCCAGCAACGGTGCAGAAGTCTGCTCTTCGCCATGCAGACATTCGAGTGTCAGGCGGGCCAGGCGCAGCGTGTTTTCAGTGCGTTCGGTATAGCGACCCAGCCAAAACAGATTTTCGGCGGCGCGACTGGTGACAAGGCGTTTGCGCTGCATCAGACTCTCAGGGGTCAGATGCGGGTGCAGCAAGGTTGAGTGGTCAACCTCACCCTGGGTCAAGGCCCAGACATCGGCGCTGCTGCCACCGCGTTGCATCGAAATAATCTCATTGCCGACGCTGGCCACCCTGGCCAAGCCGCCAGGAAGCACGCGCCAACCTTGCCGGTCCGATACGGCAAACACTCGCAGCATCACGGAGCGGGCCAGAAAACCACTGTGGCTGCCGGTGACCAACGGGTGCCCGACCTGCCAGGTTGGCAATTGTGACAGTGGGGAGTAAGCCTGAACCGTGTGTTCTTCCGGGCGGCGCAGGATGCGTCCGGCCCACTCATCAAGTGCCCGCGCATCCTGCCTGGCCCCCAACACAGCGTCAAAACCGGCATGACTGGCCGATCCAGGGTAGGTTGGCTTGATGGCACATTCGCGCAGGCGTGGCAGGGCATCCAACAGGGCACTACGTTCACCGCACCACCAGGTTGGCAGTGCCGGCAGGCTCAGGTCTTCGTTAAACAGGTGGCGTGACAGGGCCGGCAAAAAACCTAGCAGGGCAGGGGACTCCAGGAATGCCGAGCCGGGCGTGTTGGCCACCAGCACATTGCCGGCGCGAATCGCCTGCAGCAGTCCTGGTACCCCGAGGGTCGAGTCGGCACGCAACTCCAGCGGATCCATGTATTGGTCATCGACCCGCTTGAGCAGTCCATGCACCGGCACCAGGCCCTTGAGGGTTTTCAGAAAGACTTTTTCATCGCGTACCAACAGGTCGCTGCCTTCCACCAGGGTCAGCCCCAGGTAGCGAGCCAGGTAGGCATGTTCAAAATAGGTTTCGTTATACGGTCCCGGTGTCAACAGCGCCAGATGCGCGTCCTGCCCCATCGGACTCATGCTGCGCAGGCTTTCCATGAGCGCGCGGTAAGTGCCTGCCAGACGCTGCACGTTGAGTGAGTCAAAAGCTGTTGCAAACTGGGCCGATATCGCCAGGCGGTTTTCCAGCAGGTAGCCCAATCCCGATGGTGCCTGGGTGCGTTGCCCGACCACCCACCAGTTGCCATCGGGCCCACGCGCCAGGTCAAACGCGGCGATATGCAGATAGCGGCCACCGACCGGCTCAATACCATGCATGGCGCGCAAATACCCCGGATGCCCCTGCACCAGCGCGGGTGGCAGGAAGCCAGACATGAGCAAACTTTGTGCGCCATAGACATCGGCCATGACGTGTTCAAGCAGGCGCACTCGCTGTAGCACGCCCGTCTCAATGTGATGCCAGCTTTTGGCATCCACAATCAGCGGAAACAAGTCGAGTGACCATGGCCGCTGTGGGCCGTTTTCGTCCGCATAGACGTTGTAAGTGATGCCGTTGTCGCGCACCTGACGTGCCAGGCTGTTGCTGCGCTGATCCATCTCGGTCACAGTATCGGTTGCCAATTGTTCGAAAAATTGCCCCCAAGCCCTCTCCATGTCTTTATTCGTAGCTACAGAAAACGTAGCGCCATCAATTGGCCCGACAGTGGGGTTACAACCTTGACCTCGCACTTCGTCAAAATGCCCGGCAGTCACCCAGTAGTGTGCCATCAGCTCCGGGATGCTCGAAGCGGGGTGGCGCCTATAGGTTTGCGACGATTGGGCTTGGTTCATGGTTTGCGAGTATGCCAGCGAAGTGACGCTTTGGATGACAATCGTGGGTTAATCCAACTGATCCAAGCCATGAACGATACTCCGACAGAAATCACCCCTGAGCTCACCGACACCACAACCCAAGTCCCTGCAGAAGCTGTAGCTGTCGACGATTTGCACCAGCAGGCAAGCCCGCCCAGCACCCCAAGCCGCAAGAAGGAACGATTCGCAGCGGTGGCACCTGTGCTGGAAAAATTGTTTGAGCTTTATCCATACCTGTTTGGCCAGCGTTTTTTACCTCTGAAGCTGGGTGTATTCCAAGACTTGCTGGCCGCCCATCCGGATGTTTTCAAACGCGATGCGCTCAAGGCGGCACTCGGTGTACACACCCGCTCCACCCGATACTTGCAAAGCGTGGCAGCGGCCAACAAGCGCCACGATCTGCAGGGACAAGCGGTCGACAACGTTGCCCCTGAGCATGTTTTCCTGTCCATTGTGGAATTGCATCACCGTCGGCAGGCTCGTACCCCAGATGATTTGCTGCCTAAACTGCAACGCCAACTGGTGTCAGCCTACGCCGCCAGCGGGCTGACTCGCCAAGACTACCTGAGTCGATTGCCGGTGCTGCAAGACAGTGTTTCAGCGGTACTCGAAGAAGCCATGATTGAGGTGGATCAACAGCGCGCGCGCCACGCAGCTTTGGTCAGGGCCTATCAGGGCAGCGGCAAGACGATGGAAGCCTTCGCTGATGATCTGGGCATGGATGTGGCCCAACTGCGCACGGCACTCATGCAAACGCAAATATGAGAATTGCGTCGTTTCCAGTCTGGCGTTGTTGTTCGTCTTGACACCAGCTACGGCGGTGGCACCTCCTCACGCCTGACCCGTCGTAACAAATCATCAATTTGATTTTGTCAGAATTTTGATGAAACGGCTTACTAGTTCCGGCGCAAATCCAGCGTGAACGGAAACTCGCGGCTGGCTGGCACGTTGATGGTGGCTGGTGGCACCACCAGCACGCCCGGCGTGTGGCCGCCAGCGCTAAAGCGCGACAGGCGGCGGCTCTCGGCCTCGTTGGCGTTCACCGGCAGCGCCTGGTAGCTCAAGCCACCCGGGTGTGCCACATGGTACTGGCAGCCACCCAATGAACGCTTCATCCAGGTATCGACGATGTCAAAGGTCAGCGGCGCGTGCACACCAATGCTGGGGTGCAGGCTGCTGGGCGGGTTCCAGGCCTTGTAACGCACGCCCGCCACATATTCACCCACCACCCCGGTGGGCTGCAGCGACATGGCCTGCCCATTGCAGGTGATCACATAACGGCTCTGGTTCAGGCCGGTCACGCGCACTTCGATACGCTCCAGCGACGAGTCCACATATCGTGCAGTACCGCCTGGTGCGCCTTCTTCACCCATCACATGCCACGGCTCCAACGCGTTGCGCAGCGTCAATTCAATGCCAGCCGAGCAGACTGAGCCAATCAGCGGAAAACGGAACTCGACATGGGGTGCAAACCAGCTTTCATCAAAGGCATAACCGGCCGCGCGCATCTCGGCCATTACATCGTGGAAATCCATCTCGATGAACTTGGGCAGCATGAAGCGGTCATGCAACTCGGTACCCCAGCGCGTGGCAGGCACCTGGTAGGGGGTTTTCCAGAAACATGCCACCAGGGCACGCAGCAGCAGTTGTTGCACGCTGCTCATGTGCGGGTGCGGCGGCATCTCAAAGGCGCGCAGTTCCAGCAGGCCCAGGCGGCCAGTGCTGGAATCGGGCGAATACATCTTGTCAATCGAAAACTCGCTGCGGTGGGTGTTGCCGGTGGCGTCGATCAGGATGTTGCGCAGCGTACGGTCGACCAGCCACGGGGGCATCGACTGGCCGTACAACTCACGGTTTTTGTAAATCTGCTCAATCGCAATTTCCAGTTCGTACAACTGGTCGTTGCGCGCTTCATCCACACGCGGTGCCTGGCTGGTCGGCCCGACAAACATGCCGCTGAACAAATAACTCAGCGATGGGTGGTTGTGCCAATACAGCAGCAGACTGGCCAACAGCTCGGGTTTGCGCAAAAACGGGCTGTCCGCTGGCGTGGCACCACCCATCACAAAATGGTTGCCGCCGCCGGTGCCGGTGTGGCGCCCGTCGGTCATGAATTTTTCGGCAGAGAGACGCGACTCGAACGCCGCGTTGTACAAGAACTCGGTGTTGTAAACCAGCTCTTTCCAGTGGGTCACCGGGTGGATGTTGACTTCAATGACACCGGGGTCGGGCGTCACGCTCAGGAGTTTCAGGCGTGGGTCGCGTGGCGGTGGGTAGCCCTCCAGCACGATTTTTACGCCCAGCTCTTGCGCAGTGGCCTCAATGGCGGCCAGCAGGTCCAGGTAATACTCCAGCCGTTCCAGCGGCGGCATGAAGACGTAGATGACACCAGACTTGTTACCCACTGCTTCAGCCTTGGGGCCGCTGGCGCGGCGCGGGTCGCGCACTTCCACACACAGTGCGGTGCGCGTCACCCAGTGTGCCGACTCGTGGGCATTGGGCGCGCGAACAAATTCAGCCGGCTCAGACTGTAGAGTGCTTTGGGCGTAGCTTGTGTAATTGGTGCCAGATGCCTCAGCAGAACCGGTGGCGTGCTGGAATTTGCGAGTGGCTTCAGACAGCGGCCCGCTGCCCGCCACATAGGGCACGGCCACGGATGCACGCGCAGCCGCCACCGCGGCTTGCGCGGCGGCGCGCCGAGCCACTCCCAGCGCCAGACCGGCTTTGCCGGGAGCCATCGGTGCAGCGACCATGGGTGCGGCATCGCCTGACGTACTAATGCGGCCATAGCCCTCGTCGGTAATGCCTGAGATGCTATCAACAGCATAGCGAGATGCCATGACGTGGTAGATCGGCAAAGCGTCGCGCAGGGTCGATGGGTCTTGCTCGATCAGGTACGGAAAATCAGCCTCGCTGACCCAGGGCAATGAATCAAGCGGCAGGCGCAGGCCCATGGGCGAGTCACCGGGCATCAAATACATGCGTTCATCGCGCAAAAACCACGGCCCGGTGGTCCAGGCCGCGCAACTTTGACCGGAAGCACATATCCAATGGGTGAGTCGAGCTTTTGCTCAAACACCCGGCGCAGACGGGCGCGCTCCATTTCGTCGTCAAGTTTGGCGTTGAACGGGTCAACATTGACCGGCAGGCGACGCTCGCGCCACAGGTAATACCAGGTGTCCTCGTAAGCGGTCTGGATGAACTTGGGTGTCACACCCAGCTTGGCCGCCAGCAGCGTGGTAAAGCGCTGCGCATCGGCACTGGTGTAGTGGCTGGGCACACGTTCGTCGGCAAACAGGGCCGGGTTGGCCCACACCGGTTCACGGTCTTTGCGCCAGTAAATGTTCAGGGCCCAGCGCGGTAATTGTTCACCCGGATACCACTTGCCCTGGCCAAAATGCAAAAAACCACCCTGGCCGTACTCTTGGCGCAGCTTGTGCACCAATTCGGTGGCATAACCACGTTTGGTTGGGCCCAGTGCATCGGTGTTCCATTCGGGTGCATCACGGTCATTCACCGCGACAAACGTGGGTTCGCCACCCATGGTCATGCGCACGTCGTTGTCAGCCAGCTCCTGATCGACCGCATCACCCAGCGCCATCACTGCCGCCCATTGCTCTTCGGTGTAGGGTTTGGTGACGCGCGGTGCCTCGTAAATGCGCGTGATGGCCATGTGGTGGGCAAATTCGACCTCGGACTCATCCACGCCGCCCTCAATTGGTGCGGCACCGGAGGGCTGTGGGGTGCAAGCCAGCGGAATATGGCCTTCGCCGGCCAGCAGACCCGAGGTAGCGTCCAGACCCACCCAGCCAGCACCGGGCAAATAGACCTCGCACCATGCGTGCAGGTCGGTAAAGTCGACTTCGGTGCCGCTCGGGCCGTCAAGCGCCTTCACGTCGGGTTTGAGCTGGATCAGATAACCTGACACAAAGCGCGCCGCCAGACCACAGTTGCGCAGCAGTTGCACCATCAGCCACGCTGAATCACGGCATGAGCCTGATGCCAACGAAAGTGTTTCTTCAGGCGTTTGCACCCCTGGCTCCATGCGGATGGTGTACTTGATGTCGTGATGCACCATGGTGTTGAGGTCCACCAGAAAGATCACACTGCGGCGCTTGGTGCGGTCGATCTTGTCAAGCTGCGCCTGTAGCAACGGTGTCACCGGGTCCGGGATCAGGTAGGGTGCCAGCTCCTGTTTCAGGTCGGCTTGATAGCTGAATGGAAACTCTTCAGCCTCGGGCTCCAGAAAGAAGTCAAACGGGTTGTAGACCGCCATGTCCATCACCACATCGACGGTGACCTTGAACTCTTTGGTTTTCTCCGGAAACACCAGGCGCGCCTGGTAATTGGCAAACGGGTCTTGTTGCCAGTTGACAAAGTGGCCTGCGGGCTCAACCTTGAGCGAATACGAAATGATCTTGCTGCGGCAGTGGGGGGCAGGGCGCAGGCGGATGGTTTGCGGGCCCAGGTTGACCAGCCGGTCGTAGGTGTAGTGGGTAACGTGGTTCAGCGCAGCATGAATGGTCATGGAGAGGTCTCAAAAAAGTCCCAAAAGGCGGGCTTTGAATCAAAAAAACGGGACGTTTGACAACTGTCAGATACAAGCAATGTTAGTGCCAGTCGCTTGCGGAGGGATGACGCGGCGGTTGCGCGATTTTAGGCGACCCTGCTTGCTATATTTTTGATTGCTGCTGGCGCATATTGCATCAGGGCTGGGAGCTGATTCGTTATGAAGACGGTGTGGCTATGCGAGGTGCCGGTGCCACTTTCAGGCAAGCCAGCACTTGAACCGAGTGCTTGAGGACGCCCGTCATGATGCCGCTGAACACCGCCAGCGATAATTCACCCATGTCCAATCCCAAAGTCCTGTTCGGCTTTCATGCCGTCGGTGTGCGTCTGAAAACTGCACCCCAATCCATTGTTGAAGTGTTTTTCGACCCGACCCGCCGCGATGCACGCATGCGCCAGTTTGTCGACCGGGTGAATGAATCAGGCGTGCGGCTGATTGAAGCGGACGGCATGCGCCTGGCCAAAATGTCAGGCAGCCACGGCCATCAGGGTGTTGCGGCACGGGTCCATGAGCTCACTCAGGTGAAGTCGCTGGACGAACTGCTGGAGCAGCTCGAAGCCGCCCAGGCCACCAAACCTGCGCAACAGCGCGAGCAGCCGCTGATTCTGGTGCTCGACGGTGTGACTGACCCGCACAACCTGGGTGCCTGCCTGCGCGTGGCTGATGGGGCCGGTGTGCACGCGGTGATTGCGCCCAAAGATCACGCTGCAGGTATTAACGCCACGGTGGCCAAAGTGGCCAGCGGTGCGGCAGAAACCGTTCCCTACTTCATGGTGACCAATCTGGCACGCACCTTGAACGAGCTCAAGGAGCGCAACATCTGGATCATTGGCACTAGCGATGGGGCCGGCAAAACCCTGTACCAGGCCGACCTGAAGGGCCCGGTGGCGCTGGTGCTGGGTGCCGAGGGTGATGGCATGCGCCAGCTTACCGCCAAGACCTGCGACGAACTGGTCAGCATTCCGATGCGCGGTGCGGTTGAAAGCCTGAACGTGTCAGTGGCCAGCGGGGTCTGCCTGTACGAGGCGCTGCGCCAGCGTA
>JFJP01005424.1_pt1 | contig 23318 bp, 20 predicted proteins | sample 431651 | NCBI WGS metagenome assembly JFJP01 (sample SAMN02602958, study PRJNA72255) | Microbial mat metagenome, whole genome shotgun sequencing project. | biome: fresh water; feature: sink hole; material: water; isolation source: purple microbial (photo- and chemosynthetic) mats found in...
CCATCGGGCTTTCGGCCCACGACGTCGGTAAATGTGCCGCCCCGGTCAATCCAGAACTGCCAGCGCGATTTCAAGCCGACATGCGGCTCTTCGCGGTCCAAATCCTTCTGCTGCTTGATCATGGCTACCTTGTGTTTCCGTGGGCTGTGATTTTGAATTATCCTCACCCACCACCACAACCTTTGAATCAGGAGTCACCATGAAGATCAGCCGTATGGTCACCGCCGCACTGATGTGCGCTGCAGCAGGTGCATTTGCCCAAACCAAATGGGACCTGGCCAGCGCCTACCCCGCCACCAATTTCCACTCCGAAAACCTGGTGCAGTTCGCCAACGATGTGGACAAGGCCACCGGCGGCAAACTCAAGATCACGGTGCACTCCAACGCGTCCCTGTTCAAGGCCCCTGAAATCAAACGCGCAGTGCAAGGCGGGCAGGCCCAGGCCGGGGAAATCATTTTTGCCAACTTCCAGAACGAGTGGCAAATCTATGGTGCAGATGGCCTGCCATTTCTGGCCGACAGTTACGACGAATCGGTAAAGCTGTACAAAGCCCAAAAACCGCTGATCGAAAAGAAACTGGCTGAACAAGGTATGGGCTTGCTGTATGCAGTGGCGTGGCCACCCCAAGGCATTTACACCAAGAAGCCCATCAACTCGGCCGCCGACCTCAAAGGCATCAAGTGGCGTGCGTACAGCCCGGCCACCAGCCGCATTGCCGAACTGGTGGGCGCCCAACCAGTGACCGTGCAGGCCGCCGAACTCTCGCAAGCGCTGGCCACCGGCGTGGTGGACTCCACCATGACCTCGGGTGCCACCGGCGTGGACAGCAAGCTCTACGAGAGTCTGAAGTACTACTACGACACGCAAGCCTGGTTGCCGAAGAATGCGGTGCTGGTCAACAAGAAAGCGTTCGACGCCTTGGACAAACCAACCCAGGACGCGGTCCTGAAAGCCGCTGCCGAAGCGGAAGTGCGCGGCCTGGCGGCCAGCAAGAAGGTCAACGTCGACACCCTGGAAAAGCTCAAAGGCTTTGGCATGCAGGTGTTGCCTCCATCGGCCCAACTCAAGGCCGACCTGAAGAAAGTGGGCGACACCATGCTCAAGGAATGGCTTGAGAAAGCCGGCCCCGAAGGCAAGACCCTGATTGATGTATTCAGCAAACCCTAAGCGAAGCGGCGCGAAATGATGCGGCGTGTTTTGGATGGCCTGTACAACAGCGCCGCCGCCCTCGCGGCGCTTTGTATGGTAGGGCTGCTCACCATGGTCATGCTCTCGGTGGTGAGTCGCCAGATCGGCTTCAATGTGCGTGGCACGGATGCCTATGCTGGCTACCTGATGGCGGGTGCTGGATTTCTGGCGCTGGCCCACACGCTCAAAAAGGGGGAGCACATCCGGGTGACCCTGATCCTGAACGCACTTCAAGGCCCCTGGCGCAAAGCGCTGGAGATCTGGAGCCTGGGCTTTGCCTGCGTGCTCAGCACGGTGATGGCGTTTTACAGCTGCAAGCTGGTCTGGGACTCGCTGCAGTTCAACGACGTGTCCACCGGCGTGGATGCCACTGCGCTGTGGATCCCCCAGCTGGTGATGGCGGTAGGCACGGTGGTATTTGCCATTGCCTTTGTCGATGACTTCATCCTCGAACTGCAGGGCAAACGCCAGCAACTGAGCAGTGCCGAAATGCTGCGCAACGAATAGGCTCCTGGAGGCATGGTATGAATGAGTTCGCTATCACGGGGATGCTGATCGGCGCGCTGTTCCTCATACTGGGCAGTGGCGTGTGGATTGGCCTGACACTCTCTGGCGTGGCCTGGATCGGGATCCAGATTTTTTCACAGCGCGCCGCGGGGGATGCCATGGCGGTAACCATCTGGGGCTCGTCCTCCGGCTGGACGCTGACCGCCCTGCCGCTGTTCATCTGGATGGGCGAGATTTTATTTCGCACCCGCCTCTCGCGAGACATGTTCAAGGGCCTGGCGCCGTGGATGCAAGCCCTGCCCGGGCGACTGCTGCACACCAATGTGGTGGGTTGCGCCATCTTTGCCGCCGTGTCGGGTTCCAGCGCTGCCACCTGCGCCACCATCGGCAAAATGACACTGCCCGAGCTCAAGCGACGTGGCTACCCCGACGACATGGTGATCGGCACGTTGGCCGGCGCGGGCACCCTGGGCCTCTTGATTCCACCCTCCATCATCATGATTGTGTACGGTGTAGCGGCCGATGTGTCGATCTCCGACCTGTTCATCGCGGGAGTAATCCCAGGCATTTTGCTGGCTGCGCTTTTTTCGGGCTACATCGTGGTGTGGTCGCTGTTGCATCCGGAGCAGATCCCGGCGCGTGACACCCGCATGACTTTTGCCGAGAAAATCAGGGAGTCGGGCAGCTTGATTCCCGTCGTGCTGCTCATTACTGCGGTGCTGGGCTCCATTTATGCCGGCATTGCCACGGCCACGGAAGCCGCAGGCGTGGGTGTCGTGGGCGCACTGGTGTTGTCGGCGGTGCAGGGTTCCATGAGCTGGGTCACTTTCAAAGAGTCGCTCATGGGCGCCACGCGTCTGTATTGCATGATCGCGATGATTCTGGCCGGCGCTGCATTCTTGACACTGGCCATGGGCTACATCGGCTTGCCGCGCCATCTGGCCGAATGGATTGGCGGCCTGGGTCTGAGTCAGTTTGGCCTGATCCTGGCCCTCATGGTGTTCTTCATCATTCTGGGCTGCTTTCTGGATGGCATCAGTGTGGTGGTGCTCACCATGGGGGTGCTGATGCCCACCGTGCTGGCCGCCGGTATTGACCCGATCTGGTTCGGCATCTTTGTTGTGCTGGTGGTGGAGATGGCGCAGATCACGCCGCCCGTAGGCTTCAACCTGTTTGTGCTGCAGGGCATGACCGGCAAAGAGCTCCCCTACATCGCCCGCGTGGCCTTGCCCATGTTCTTCCTGATGGTGGCGGCGGTATTGCTGATCTATTTTGTGCCGGGCATTGTGACCTGGCTGCCGCAACAGATGAAACAATAATGCCCATGTGCTAACGCTGCGGAGCAACGCCTGCATGTGCGCCGTGTTCGGGTTTGACCCATGTCCAGCAAGCGCTAATTGCAATATGCTCTCTGCAGCACCATAACGTTCGTAGTTGGAAATACCGTGGTCATCTGGCTAGCCATTACCGCAGCGCCCCTCGGGCTCCTGAGTCGCTGCGTTTTCACTGCAATCGCGGCGCGCAAGAAACGCCCACTTCCGAGCGCACAATAGCACCCATGTTGTCCGTGTTTGCCATTTGCATCGGTGCCTCGTTGGGGGCCTTGTCGCGCTGGCAGCTCGGCCTGTGGTTCAACCCGCTGGACAGCGCTGGCCAGGTGATGCCGCTCGGAACACTGACGGCAAACCTCGTCGGTGGTTACCTGGTGGGCATCTGCGTAGCCGTTTTTCAGGCACTGCCCGCCATCGACCCGGTCTGGCGACTGGCATTGGTCACCGGGTTTCTGGGCGCACTCACCACGTTCTCCAGTTTCTCGGCCGAGGTGGTCGCCATGCTGGGGCAGCAACGCTACGTGCTGGCTCTGGCAACAGCGGCGCTGCACTTGTTCGGGTCTCTCGTGCTCACCGTGTTGGGCATGAAAACCGCGGGCTTCCTGGTGGCTCATGCAACGTGACCGAGATTCCCATGCAACCCGGTTTATACAGGCCCACCCCGCCTCGGCTCCCGAATAGGAAAGCACCGTGATTACTGCACTCGTCGTCGTCTTTGTGGTGGCATACGCTGCCATCGCACTGGAGCACCCGCTCAAGATCAACAAATCGGCATCGGCCCTCATAGGAGCGGGTCTGCTGTGGACGATTTACGCGTTGGGTGCCGACAAACAAAGCATGGTAAGTGCGGAATTGGGCGAGTCGCTCATGGGGACGGCACAGATTGTGTTTTTCCTGATTGGGGCCATGACAATCGTGGAGATGGTGGACGCCCACGACGGGTTTTACGTGATTACCTCGCGCATCAGAACGGCCAAGCTCGCCACGTTGATGTGGCTGGTGGGTTTCGTCACTTTCTTTATGAGCGCGATTCTCGACAACCTGACCACCACCATTGTGATGGTGTCGCTCATGAAAAAACTGCTCGACAAACAGGATGATCGACTGTTCTTTGCCGGCATCATTGTCATTGCCGCCAACGCCGGGGGGGCGTGGACCCCTATTGGCGATGTCACCACCACCATGCTGTGGATAGGTGGACAGATCACTTCTTTGTCGATCATGAAGTCGGTGTTTCTGGCGTCGGCTGTCAGCCTTCTGGTGCCGCTTGCCATCACCGCCCGCACACTCAAGGGCCGCGATGTGATCGCGCCACCGCGCAATGCCGGTGGCATCACATGCAAGGCTTCCCACTTTGAAAGAAGCCTGATGTTTTATCTGGGTCTGGGGGTGCTGGTACTGGTTCCGCTTTTCAAAGGCGTTACCGGCCTGCCACCGTTTATGGGAATTCTGTTTGGTCTTGGTGTTTTGTGGGCGGTGGGCGACTTTATGCACCGTGGCAAGCCCGACGACGACAAGGAGCACCTGACCCTGGTGCGGGCGTTGACCAACATAGACATGGCCTCGATTGTTTTCTTCATTGGCATTCTGCTGGCGGTTGCGACACTGGAGCACACCCATATCCTGTCCAATCTTGCGCAGGCACTGGACCAGACGGTCGGGCGACTCGATGTCATCGTCATCATCATCGGACTGGTCAGCGCCATCGTGGACAACGTGCCTTTGGTAGCAGCGTCCATGGGCATGTACAACATGGCCCAGCACCCTACCGACAGTTTTCTGTGGGAGTTCATTGCCTATTGCGCTGGTACGGGTGGCTCCATTTTGATCATCGGATCGGCCGCCGGTGTGGCGGCCATGGGCCTGGAAAAAATCAGTTTTGGCTGGTACCTGCGCAAGATCAGCTGGCTGGCCCTGATTGGCTATTTGTGCGGTGCCATGGTGTACATCGTGCAGTACAACCTGACTCACTAGAATCGTTTACCTTTTGGAAGAAACGCCATGAACGCTTTACTCAAATTTTCAAAGGCCGTCGACTGGTTGAACGGACAGCTTGGCAGATATGTGATCTGGCTGATTTTGGCCTCGACGGTCATCAGTGCCATCAACGCTGTGGTGCGCAAAGTCTTCAACGTGGGCTCGAACGCATTTCTGGAGGTGCAGTGGTACCTGTTTGCGGCCTCGTTTCTCATTGCTTCGGCTTACACCCTGCTCAATGGCGAACACGTCAAAATTGATGTGATCTCCAGCAAATTATCCAAGCGTGCGCAGATCTGGATCGACGTGATTGGTTTCACTTTTTTCCTCACGCCCATGTGCCTGGCCATCCTGTGGTACTCCATCCCCTTTTTCCTCAAGGGCTACCACACGGGTGAGATGTCGTCCAATGCCGGGGGGCTGATTCGCTGGCCGGTCTACGCCATGATGCCTCTGGGCTTTGCTCTGCTGTTGCTGCAGGGGTGGTCGGAACTCATCAAGCGGCTCGCCTTCCTGCAAGGGTTGATTGAAGATCCAACGGTAAAAAGGATCGAGAAGACCGCTGAGGAAGATCTGGCAGAGGCCATCCGGTCCCTGGCCGAGTCCAAGAGCAAAACTGCCTGACGGAGACCAGCACCATGGAAATCATTACCAACAATATGGCCCCCATCATGTTTGCGGGGTTGATTGTCTTTCTGTTGATGGGCTTTCCCGTGGCGTTCAGCCTTGGCGCCTGCGGGCTCTTCTTCGGGTTTGTGGGGGTGCAGTTGGGCATGCTGCCCGAAGCCCTGCTGCAGGCGCTGCCATTGCGGTTGTTTGGCATCATGCAAAACGACACGCTCTTGGCGATTCCGTTCTTCACTTTGATGGGCTTGATACTGGAACGCAGTGGCATGGCCGAAGATCTGCTTGAGACCATTGGGCAGTTGTTTGGTCCGATACGTGGCGGACTGGCGTTTGCAGTGATTTTTGTGGGCGCCCTCTTGGCCGCGACCACCGGTGTGGTGGCCGCGTCGGTGATTTCCATGGGTCTCATCTCGTTGCCCATCATGCTGCGCTATGGCTATGACCGCCGCATCGCCTCCGGCGTCATCGCCGCATCGGGCACGCTGGCGCAAATTATTCCGCCGTCGTTGGTGCTCATCATTCTGGCCGACCAGATGGGCCGTAGCGTCGGTGAAATGTACAAGGGCGCCTTCATCCCCGGCTTCATGCTGACGGCGATGTATGTGGGTTGGGTGGTGCTGTTGGCAATCTTCCGTCCGGCGATGGTGCCCGCCCTGCCACCCGAAGCCCGCACCATCCGGGAGGACAACGGCAAAAGCGGCCTCACGTCGCTAGTGATCCTGACCATCATCACCACCGCTGTGGCGGTGTACTTTGGCCAACATTACGCCGACGTCTATACCTGGTTCAAGGGTGAAAAAATTGAAACTGTGGCCACAGACGAAACCATTGTCGTGTCCATGTGCGCGGGTGTGACGCTGGCCTTTGTGATTGCATCCATCAACAAGGTCACCCGTATGGGAATGCTGTCGCGCATGGCCGAGCGGGTCACGTTTGTGCTGATACCCCCGCTGCTGCTGATTTTTCTGGTGCTGGGCACGATCTTTTTGGGAATTGCCACTCCCACCGAAGGCGGTGCGATGGGTGCACTGGGCGCGTTCCTGATGGCCATGGCACGCGGACGCCTGAACATGAAGTTGCTCAAACAGGCGCTCACCTCCACGACGAAGCTGGCAAGCTTCGTGTTGTTCATCCTGATAGGTTCCACCATTTTCAGCCTCGTATTTCAGGGCGTGGATGGCCAGAAATGGGTGGAGCATTTGCTGACCGGATTGCCCGGCGGTCAGACCGGTTTCCTGATTGTGGTGAACCTGCTGGTGTTCTTCCTGGCGTTCTTCCTGGACTTCTTTGAATTAGCCTTCATCGTGGTGCCTTTGCTGGCACCGGTAGCGGAGAAACTGGGTATCGACCTAATCTGGTTTGGCGTGCTGCTGGGCGTGAACATGCAGACCTCGTTCATGCATCCACCGTTTGGTTTTGCACTGTTTTACCTGCGCAGCGTTGCCGCTTCCCGCGCCTACACCGACCGTATCACCAAGAAGATGATCGAGCCGGTGACCACCATGCAGATCTATTGGGGCGCGGTGCCCTTCGTGATCATTCAGATCGTGATGGTGACGCTGATTATTTTCTTCCCCGGCATTGTGTCCAGTGGCCTGGACAAGCAAGAGGTGTATGACATGGACAAGATTGGTGCGCAAATGCAGGCCGATATGCAGCAAGCAACCCCCGAGGCACCGGCACCTTCGATCGATGCGTCGGCTCCGGAAGTTCCGTCAAGCCCGGCGTCGAGTGCGCCACCTGTGGCCGATGACGATCCCATGAAGGCTATGTTGGAATCCATGGAAAAGAACAAGAAGTAGAACGTGACGACAGGGCGGTGCTCCGTGCCCTGGCGCGCCATGAAAAAACCCCGCAGAGCGGGGTTTTTCTCGTTTTGGGAAGCGGAGTTACAACTTCTGCGACGCCATAAAGCTGTCGAAACGTGACTCGGCAAAGCGGAACCACAATACCTGGTCGCGCTGGAATTCGCGCAGGTCCGCGTAAATCTTCTTCCACTCGGGACTCTTGGCATCGTTTTCCGCAAAAACTTCCTTGGCTGCCTTGAAAGATGCTTCCAGCACTTGCTGCGAAAAGGGCAACACATTAGTCTTGGCCGCCACCAATTGTTTCAGTGCCTTGGGGTTGAACGCATCGTACTTGGCCAGCATGTCCGTTGCAGCAAACTGGCTGGCTGCCTCAATGATGGCTTTGTTTTCCGCCGACAGGCTGTCGAATGCCTTTTGGTTGATGAAGAAGTCCACCTCGGGACCGCCTTCCCACCACCCAGGATAGTAGTAATACGGGGCGACTTTGTTGAAGCCCAATTTCTGGTCATCATAAGGGCCGACCCACTCTGCCGCATCAATGGTGCCTTTCTCCAGCGCCTGGTACACCTCGCCACCGGGAATACTCTGAGGAACCGCACCCATTTTCTGGACCACCTCGCCGACCAGGGCGCCGCCCATGCGCATCTTCAGGCCCTTGAAATCTGCCGACGACTTGATTTCCTTGCGATACCAGCCACCCATTTGCGTACCAGTGTTGCCACCCGCAAAGCTAACCATGTTGTAGCCTGCATAGAGCTCATTCATCAGCTTGCGGCCATTGCCGTGCATCATCCAGGCGGTCATTTGGCGCGCATTGAGCCCGAACGGGATGGCCGAACCCAGTGCAAACGCGGGGTTCTTTCCGTAGAAGTAATAAGGCACGGTATGGCACATTTCCACCGTGGCGTTCTGAACGCCATCGATCACGCCAAAAGGCGGCATCAACTCGCCACCGGCATGGACCGAGATCTCGAATTTGCCGCCCGACATGGCCTTCACGGCTTTGGCAAACACCTCGGCGCCACCATAAATCGTGTCCAGCGACTTGGGGAAACTCGACGCCAGGCGCCACCGTACAACACCGCTACTAACAGCAGGGGAAGCAGCCGCAGGGGTCGCGACCTCCTCTTTTTTGCCGCATGCAGCCAAGCCTGCAGCCAGCACACCAGCAATGCCAGCGTTTTTGATGATTGAACGACGATCCATTCGACTTACTCCAGTAGTTATGGGAAAGCTTGCTCCAGACAGACAGGGGTTATGCACCCCATCCGGTCGAGAGCCAACTGCCATTGTAGGAAGCCGCTTGTCACTCGTGTTTGGGGTTTTCCCTCAGGAGGCTGATCCAGCGCAACTCAGACGCAGATTTTGTCCCTGCAGAAGTTCCGTTTACACATCATTTCTGTCTTGGCGCGAAGCCGAAGGCAGTGTTACAGCGTGTCCCAAAGCATCTGCCATATGCTTTGGGAGGACCAGGCCAAGCAACAACGACAGGAATGATTTAGAAATGGAATCAGGCAGCCAGTGCAACGGGTTGCACCAGTGCACCAAATCGCAGCTGGATCGCAGCCAGCATGGCTGGCGCATCGAGCCCCTGCAATTTCAACAGGTGGGCCGGATCTCCATGTTCGATGAATTTGTCGTCCAGACCCAGTTGCAGCAAGGGGACCGTCAACCCCGCGGCATGCAGTGCTTCGGCAACTGCGCTACCGGCACCGCCCATGGTGCACCCCTCCTCCACCGTCACCAATGCGGCATGGTTGCGGGCAGCTTCCAGCAGCAAGCCGGTATCCAACGGCTTGACCCAACGCATATTGATGACTGTGGCATCCAGCGTTTGCGCCGCGGTCAGTGCCGGATACAACAAGGTGCCAAAGGCCAGAATCGCAACCCCTTTGCCCTGCCGACGCACTTCGCCCTTGCCAAAGGGAAGCCCCTCCAGACTGCTTTGCACCGCCACGCCGGCACCGGCACCCCGCGGATAACGCACGGCCACAGAGTGGTCTTGCGCAAATGCCGTGCTGAGCAACTGCCGGCATTCGTTCTCATCGGATGGGCACGCCACGCTGATATTGGGAATACAACGCAGGTAGGCGATGTCGTAAGCCCCGGCGTGGGTCGCTCCATCGGCGCCGACCAGGCCGGCGCGGTCCAGGGCAAAAACCACGGGCAGGTTCTGGATCGCCACGTCGTGAATCAGTTGGTCGTAGGCGCGCTGCAAAAACGTGGAATAGATCGCCACCACCGGCTTGAGTCCCTCGGCTGCCAGACCCGCAGCGAACGTGACGGCATGCTGCTCCGCAATGCCCACATCAAAGTAGCGTTCGGGAAACCGCTGCTCAAACTCGACCATGCCCGAGCCCTCGCGCATGGCGGGGGTGATGCCGACCAGCCGGGCGTCGTGGGCAGCCATGTCACATAGCCATTGGCCAAACACCTGGGTGAAAGTCGTCTTGGGCGCTACGACCGGCTTGAGCAAGCCGACACTCGGGTCGAACTTGCCAGGCCCGTGGTAGGCCACCGGGTCTGCCTCTGCCAACTTGTAGCCTTGGCCCTTTTTGGTAACCACGTGCAGAAACTGCGGCCCCTTGAGCAACTTGATATTTTCCAGCGTGGGGATCAGTGATTCGAGGTCGTGGCCGTCGATGGGGCCGATATAGTTAAAGCCGAACTTTTCAAACAATGTGGCTGGCACCACCATGCCTTTGGCGTGTTCCTCCAGGCGCTTGGCCAATTCAAACAGCGGCGGCGCACCTTTGAGCACGGTTTTTCCCATGTTCTTGGCAGTGGCATAAAAGCGCCCGCTGAGCAGTTGCGCAAAATAACGGTTCAGCGCTCCCACCGGCGGGCTGATGCTCATGTCGTTGTCGTTGAGCACTACCAACAGATTGCAGTCCGACACACCGGCATTGTTGAGTGCCTCAAACGCCATGCCGGCGGTCATGGCACCATCGCCGATGATCGCCACGCTATGCCGCTCCACACCCTGAATTTTGGCCGCCATGGCCATGCCCAGGGCCGCTGAGATGGAGGTACTGGAGTGGGCGGTGCCAAAGGCGTCGTACTCACTCTCGGCGCGCTGCGGAAAACCACTCAAGCCCCCCAGCTGGCGCAGTGTTTCCATGCGTGAACGCCGCCCGGTCAGGATCTTGTGCGGGTAGGTCTGGTGCCCGACATCCCACACCAGCCGATCGTCAGGCGTGTTGTACACATAGTGCAAGGCCACCGTCAGTTCGACGGTACCCAGGTTGGAACTCAGATGCCCGCCGGTTTTGGCGACGCTGTCAAGCAGGTAGGCGCGCAATTCATTGGCAAGTTCGTGCAACCGCTCACGCGGCAACTTGCGCAAGTCGCCGGGTGCGTGAATGGTGTGCAGCAGTGGGTACAGATTATTCGGCATACGCTATTATTTCAGGAGCTGCTTACGCATATAAATAAAGGGCTGGAGGCCAGTCAGTTGACCCGATTGACGACCATGTCGGCAAGCGCGTGCAACGCTGCAGCATCGGCCAAACCACCATCGTTGAGTGCGGCAGTCGCCTGCGCCAACAACTCCAGGGCATGACGGCGGCTGGCGTCGAGCCCCAACAGAGACACGTAGGTGGGCTTGTCGTTGCAGGCGTCCTTGCCGGCCGTTTTACCCAAAGTGGCCGAATCAGCGGTGACATCGAGGATGTCGTCCACCACCTGGAACGCCAGTCCAATGGCGGCTCCATAGTCACGCAAGGCCTGCGCCTGGCGCAAGGGTACATCGGCGCAATGTGCGCCCATCAAGACACTGCATTGCAGCAAGGCACCGGTTTTTAGCTGGTGCATGGTACGCAACTGCCACTCAGTCAATGGCTGGCCTACACTGGCAAGGTCAATCGCCTGCCCGCCTGCCATTCCTGCGCTGCCGGCCGCCCGCGCCAACAAGGCGCACAGCCGCGCCTGCATTGCAGGGGGTACCGAACCATCCAGCGGTGTCAGAAGTTCAAACGCCAGCGCCTGCAATGCATCACCGGCCAGCAAGGCACTGGCCTCGCCAAACTGCACATGCACCGTGGGCTTGCCCCGGCGTAGCACATCGTTGTCCATGCACGGCAAATCGTCGTGTACCAGGGAATAGGCATGAATCAATTCCACGGCACAGGCGGCGCGTAACGCGGCTGCCTGCCCTGCAGACTGCGCAGATGTGTTCACCGCCTCATAGGCGGCAAGGACCAGCAGGGGCCGCAACCGTTTGCCGCCATCGAGCACCGCGTAACGCATCGCTGCCACCAAGTCGGCAGGTGCTCCGTGGTCCAGGCCCAACGGTGTTTCGTCGGTCACCCAGTCACTCAGTGCTTGCTCCACCTCCTGCAGGCGCAGCTTGCTCCAGGCATCGAGGCAAAATGACGTGACAGACGTTTCGGCGTTGGCCTTGGACATAGAGGGTGCAATGAAAGACGAACGCCATTTTAGGCGCACCTCCATGACACCCCATGGTCTACGGGCTTGCCGACCCAGGCGTGTGCCTTCGCTTGCCATTTCTGAAGCGACTACAATTCGTGTCCCGGCAGCTCTCGAGGTAGCTGCCCTTCAAGCCCCTGATTCAGGGGTTTTTTGCCTCCTAGAAGGACCGAGTTGTGCAAACATTGTGCAAAAACACTTCCCCATCGCTGCCCAAACCGCAGCCCCCGTTGGCCGACACTGGCCACCCCTGGATTACCCAGTTGCCTGTTTCCAGCTACTTCGACGAAGCGCTGTACCAACTGGAACTGCGGCAACTATTTCAGAGTGGCCCGCGCTACGTTGGCCATAGCCTGAGTGTTCCCAACGTGGGGGATTACCACGCACTCCCACAGGAGTTGGAAGGTCGGGCCTTGCTTCGCACGGCTCAGGGAGTGGAGCTGGTCTCCAACGTGTGCCGACATCGCCAGGCCGTCATGCTCAAGGGGCGCGGGACGCTGACGGGCGGCAGTACCGGCGGCAACATCGTGTGCCCGCTGCACCGCTGGACCTACAGTGGCGTCGCCGCTGCACCGCAGTCACCGCAAGCCGGTACGCTCATTGGCGCACCCCATTTTCCGCATGATCCCTGCCTGAACCTCAACAACTACCGGTTGCAGGAATGGAACGGCCTGTTGTTTGAAGACAATGGCCGCGACATCGCTCAGGACTTGGCTGGCATGGGGCCGCGTGCCGCACTGGACTTTGATGGCTTTGCGCTCGACCGGGTTGAACTGCACGAGTGCAACTACAACTGGAAAACGTTTATTGAGGTCTACCTGGAAGACTACCACGTGGGTCCGTTTCACCCGGGGCTGGGCCAGTTTGTCACCTGTGACGACCTGCGCTGGGAGTTCAAGGACAGCTACTCGGTGCAAACCGTCGGCGTTGCCAACCGATTGGGCAAGGCCGACGCGCGCGGTGGCTCGCCTGTCTATGAACGCTGGCAAAAGGCCTTGCTGGCCTACCGCAATGGGGTACCCCCCACACAAGGTGCCATCTGGCTCACCTATTACCCGCACATCATGGTCGAGTGGTATCCGCACGTGCTGACGGTGTCCACCTTGCACCCGCTGGGGCCACGCAAGACGCTCAATATGGTGGAGTTCTATTACCCGGAAGAGATCGTGGCGTTCGAGCGGGAATTCGTTGAAGCCCAGCAGGCCGCCTATATGGAGACCTGTATCGAAGACGATGAGATCGGCGAGCGTATGGATGCCGGACGCGCTGCGTTGTTGGCACGGGGCGATAATGCAGTGGGACCCTACCAAAGCCCCATGGAAGACGGCATGCAGCACTTTCACAGCTGGTATCGCCGCCAGATGGGTGCCAAGTCACTCACATTTTAATAGCAGCCTGCGCACTATTGACGGGCGCTACAGCCGATTTTGTTAAGGATCTCTGCCGATGCAAGCGCTCTGGATGGTGGTGGCGTCATTTCTGTTCGCCACCATGGCGGTTGGCATCAAGTTCGCATCAGACAGCTTTGGCACCCTGGAGCTGGTGTTTTACCGTGGTGTGGTGAGCATCGTGTTCATGGGACTGGTGGTGCGCGCCCGCGGCGCAACCCTGCGCACACCGGTGCCCATGATGCATTTGTGGCGCAGTACGGTGGGTGTCTTCTCCTTGACTGCGTGGTTCTACGCGATCGCGCACCTGCCGCTGGCCACCGCCATGACGCTGAACTATATGAGTGGCGTCTGGGTCGCGGCCTTCATAGTGGGTGGCGCGCTGCTGTACGGCCAATCGGACCGCCAGGGACCCTTGTTTGCGACCGTGCTGCTGGGGTTTGCCGGTGTCGTCATGACACTGCGCCCCACCATCGACCAGAACGAACTGTTCGCCGGCGTGGTTGGCCTGCTGTCGGGCATCGGTGCAGCCTTGGCCTACCTGCAAGTCACTGCTCTGGGCAAGGCCGGTGAACCCGAAGAACGCACCGTGTTCTATTTCTCCATTGGCACCGCGGTGGTGGGGATCGTTGGCACCCTTTTCACCGGTTTTACGCCCTGGTCGAAAGTGAGCTGGACCGCCGCCGCCTGGGTGATACCGATTGGCATCCTGGCGTCAGTGGCGCAGTGGTGCATGACCCGCGCCTATCGCAAGGGTGCCACCCTGGTGGTGGCCAGCATGCAGTACGCCGGCATTGTGTTCTCGGCCATTTACAGCCTGCTGCTGTTTGGCGACCAGATTGCGCCCATCGGGTGGACCGGTATTGCCGTGATTGTGACCAGCGGCGTTCTGGCGACCATCTTGCGGGCACGCGCCATTCCCAACCCGCCTGCTGAAGAGCACTGAATCTTCGGGCCCCCGGGTAAACCGCGCTCATTGACAAGGGGTGCGACTGCAAGTGGCAAAACGAAAGAACATAAGCTGCCTGACAGTTCCAAAAAAGAAGCTTTTGCAGATCTTAAGCATCGAGAAAAGCTGACATAGCACCACTGTTTTTCCCGCACACTGCAAGCTTTGTCCTGCCCCGTGCCTTGCCAGCTTGCGTGCAAGCCGCTTTGCGCACTCTACCGAAAGACCACACCATGCCCAACGCCCGACACACCAACGCCGTTCGCCTTGAGTTCTCACCCGATTGTCTTGTTCAAACCAACTTGTCGGGTGCCGCATTCACGGGCGACTGGCTTTGGGTAGCTGGCGATGAAGCGTGCGGTCTGGACCGACTGCGCCGTCTTGATGCGGTGGGTGGCGAAACCCTGCGTTATGGGGATGTGCGCGATTTTCCGCTGGCTGACCTGCTCGACTTACCCGGCACGCGGGAAGAAGAGGCTGATCTGGAGGGCATGGCGGTTGCCGATGGTTTCATGTGGGTCGTCGGGTCGCACGGCCTCAAACGCAAAAACGCCAAGCCCGACCGCAGCCACGCCGCCAATGCCAAGCGGCTAGCCAAACTGGCGCTGGACGGCAACCGCCGCCTTCTGGCGTGCCTGCCGATTGAGCACGATGCCGATGGCCAGCCCTGCCTGGTCAGGCAGGCCCGGGATGGCAGGCGGGCATTGCGACTGAAGGGTGATGCACAGACCAACCTGCTGACCCGCGCACTCGCCGACGACCCCCACTTTGGACCCTACATGGCGATACCAGGCAAGGACAACGGCTTTGACATTGAAGGGATGGCGGTAGACGGGCACCGCCTGCTGCTCGGCCTGCGGGGCCCGGTGCTGCGCGGCTGGTCGGCGTTAATCGAAATCGCGGTTGAGGCCCACGGCGGGCACCTGCGCCTGATGCCTCTGGACGCCACCGGCACGCTGTTGCGCAAGCACTTTCTGCAGCTCGATGGCCTGGGCATCCGCGACCTACACTTTTCCGGCGATGACCTTTACATTCTGGCTGGCCCCACCATGGTGCTCAATGGCGACATCCGAGTCTTCAAGTGGCCGCAAGCCAGACCTGTATTGAGAGCCAATCAGGAAGTCGCGCGATTCGAAGCGGCGCTGTCCGAATCCGTTACTTTGCCCCACGGACGCGGCGTGAACCGCGCGGAAGCTATCTGCGACCTGCCACCTGCCATCGCTGGCGGCAAACCCCGTTGGCTCGTGCTGTACGACGCGCCCGGGCCAGACCGCAGGGATGGCGAGCACACGGTTTTTGGCGACCTGTTACGGCATGATTAGTGGCTAGTGTCCTGCGTTCTGACCCCACGGCTTCATTGCCGTTTGTCATCAATTCGTGTTCAGGCGCACAAGACATTGATGACAAATGCGGGGTGATTGAAGCAGCCCTTGCGGTGCGTGGGCGCCAGGGCACGCTGCGGGTCTGTGGCCCGGCAGCTCTGCCCCGGGTGGCCACCGAGGCTGCAGCGGCCGCAGCGGCAGGCGGCTCAGCGGTGGTGGCCGTGGGCGCAAGGAGGTGGTGGTGGCGTTTGACGGCGAGGTGGAGCGCATGCGCTCACCGATCGACAGCCGTGTGCTTGACAAACCCCTGTACCTGCTTATGACCTGCGGCGAAGACTGCACGGCCAACGTGCCGGGGGTGTGGCATGAGTGTGGTGCTGCACCTGTCCGACACCCACTTTGGAACTGAGCAACCGCAGGTGGTCCTGGCACGCGCTGGCACACAGCTGGATACACCGTGTACCCCGCACGCAAATGGCTGGCGCTAAACATCACCACGTTTGTGGCGTTTTTGCAGGAGCGGCCGTTTGCTGCTTGATGACAATTAACCATGTTCAACCGCCCGTGGTCATGCGGTGATTGTTATCAAAAGAGAAGCCGCCATCAAGCTTTATCCCGCGTCAATCTTTCTGCGAAGGAGATGCCCATCGCCGAAAGCACGAACGTGAAGTGGATGACGGCGACCATCGTGACTATCTGAATGTTTTCTATAGTCAGTTCTCCACTCAAATAAGTCTTCAGTGCATGAACGCCTGAAATGGAGATGATGGCAAAGGCGAGTTTTAACTTGAGGTTGTAGGTGTTAACGTGGTCCAGCCAGTCTGGCTTTTTCAAATCCGTCTTGTCAAAGTGCCCTGTGGTCACAAACAACGAAACGCCCGCCAGCGCAACCACCCAAACAAGTTGCGCGACCATCGTCATGTCGACCAGTTCAAGTACCTTGATGATCAGTTCGATCTTCTCTAAATTGCCAAACAGCAGCGTAATCATCAGCTTGTACGTCTCCAGCAGAAACTTTCCCAAGATGCCGAGAATGATCGCCACCAGACCAATATAGAAAAACAGCATGGTGAAACGCATGCCGTACAACAGGGAACCGACCCTCGACAGAAAATTTTCCACTACTTAGTCCCTTTGGTATAGATACGGTGGTTCAAATCAGCACCCAGTTCTTTGCAACATGGGGCGCTCGTCAATTCGCACTGGCTTGCTTTTCCAACTCTGCTTTGAGTGCTTCGGGCAACTTCAGTTGACGGGCGAATTCGTCCAGATACGCGCGCTCCATGAAGCTGGTGTCGTCTATGACGAGCAAGCTGGCCAGATACATCTCTGCAGCCAACTCGGGGGTGGACGCAGCGCGCGCTACTTCGGCAGGATCCAAGGGGCGCTGCAACTCCGCCGCCAGCCACGTGCGTTCACTCGCATCCGCCTGCAGCCGCACCATTTCGGCATCGATCAGGCCACGCTCGCGCTCGTCCAGGTGGCCGTCGGACTTGGCTGCCGCAATCAAGGCTTTGAACATCGCCCGGCTATGGGTTTCGACTTCTGGTGCAGGCAGCAGGTTCACCGTACGTGCCGCAATGTTGGTGGACCCTGAGGGCGCGACCGGAGCAGCTTGCTGCGCCTGCCACTGGGAGTAAGCACGAAATGCCACAACGCCCAGCGCTGCCACGCTGCCATACTTCAATGCTGAGCCCCCTATGCTGCGACCCCGCTTGGAGCCCAGCAACAAACCCAAAACGCCACCTGCGGCGATTCCTGTACCCAGCTGGCCAAAGCCAGGGCTTGACGCGCCACCAGCGGGGCTTCGCTTGCTATCGAGCAGGGACATGCCCGACTTCAACAGCTGATCCAGTATCGATTGAGCACTCATAGTTCACAGCTTTCCAAGTTAAAAACAAAAACGAAGTGTTGCCAAGACCAAGGCATGGGCGCGGGCAAGAGCGGTGGTTTCACAGCCAGAGAGCCACCAGGAAGATGCCAACCATCACAAACGACAGCACGACCTTGGCCACCATGCCTACTATCAGGCCAAGCCAGGTTGCGAATGCCACTTTGGCCGCTCGCTGCTGGTCTCTTTGCGCCCAGTACTCGCCCATAGCCGCACCCACCAGGGGCATGAAAAGCACCCCTACCAAACCCATGTATATCCCTACCACGGTGCCTACCGCTGCGCCCACAAGGGCCAACCTGCTTGCGCCTGCGCGTTTTGCCCCCATCAATCCCGCCACAAAATCGAGCGCCCACGCCAGTGCCGCCAAGATACTGATGATCACCACGGTGCTGACGCCCACACGCGTGAAATCGTCGATCCATGCCCCCAAGAGCACACCAGTCCAAACCAGCAATGTGCCAGGCAAAAGTGGCAGCACCGTGCCCGCCAAACCGAGCAAGATGAGTGCTGCACTGGCAATCCAAAGGAAGTTAATGTCCAAGGCTTTCTTTCAGTGAAACTTAGGGTGTTGGCACAGTGGCTGCGGGGGCGCCTCGCGTCTTCCACAATGACACCAACACACCGCCGGCGATCAGGCCAAAGGTCACGCTGAGCGAGATGACCGCCGGAATTTTTCCGATGATGCCTACAAGGAAGATCTTGCTGCCGATGAACACCAGCACCAGGGCCAGCGCGTACTTCAGGTACTTGAAACGATGGATCATGGCCGCCAGCGCAAAGTACAAGGCACGCAATCCCAGGATGGCGAAGATGTTGCTCGTGTAGACGATGAACGGGTCGGTGGTAATGGCGAATATGGCAGGCACAGAGTCGACCGCAAACACCAGATCAACGAACTCCACCAGCACCAGAGCCAGGAACAGCGGTGTAACAAAGCGCACTACTTTGCCAGTGGCGGGGTCAGGTTCATTCACCCAAAAGGCATTGCCCCGCAGCCCATCGGTCACCCGCATATGCCGCTTGAGGAACTTCAGCAACGGGTTGTTGGCGATGTCGGGGACGTGGTCAGCAATGATCCACATCTTGATGCCCGTAAAAATCAGGAACGCACCAAACAGATAAAGCACCCAGCTGAACTGGCTAACCAGGGTGGCGCCTAGACCGATCATGATGGCGCGCAAGACGATCACACCCAGGATGCCCCAGAACAGTACACGGTGCTGGTATTGCCGCGGTATCGCAAAGAAGCTGAATATGAGGGCGATGACGAACACGTTGTCCATGGAAAGCGACTTTTCGATCATGAACCCGGTGTAGTAATCCATACCGCTCTGTGCACCCAGGTACCACCAGACCCAGGCACCGAAGATCAGCGCGGCACTGATGTAGCCGGCCGATAGCAGCAGGCTCTCACGCACGCCGATCTCCTTGTCGTCTTTGTGCAGCACGCCAAGGTCAAACGCCAGCAGCGCAACGACGATACCGACGAAAGTAAGCCAGACCCATGCGGGTTTACCCAGGAAGTCAGCCAATAGAAAAGGAATCAGGATGTCCATAAAGATGAAGTTGCGGGATTACAAGGATGTCTGGTAACTGCGGGTCATGTGATAAGAGTCAACGGATATTCGCTGGTTTTTAACTTCCAAAAAATCAGCATTAAGTTGACCTGTGTTTCGTTTTTTACGAAGTATCTGCAACCCGTCCTCAAAGTGGCGGGTCCCACTGCCGCACTGGGAGACGGGAGAAGACGTGATCCTTCAGGTGCGCCGGGCCGAGTATCTGGAAATCTCTGCTTCTTTGACCTAGATCCACAGGCTCAATGGCGGGTCGTTGACAATGGCACGCAAGATGTCGCCTCTGGAAACAATGCCGAGCAGTTGGCCCCCATCGTCAACAATCGGCACAGCACTGAGGCCGGTGGCGAGCATCACACGCGCGATGCGCCGAACATCGGTGACTGGTGCCGAGCATGCCACTGGGGTCACCATCACTTCACTGATAGGGCGATTGAGCAGACCAGTGAGCAGATTGCCTTCCAGATTGGTGACCATGAGCAAGTCACGGTCACTGACCAATCCCACCACTTCTTTTGTTGGGCCTAGCACCGGGGCCTGGTGCACCTTCCGTTCCGCCAGTTGTAGCCAGGCTGCGCCTACCGTGCCGGTGGGATGAAGGGTCAAGACGTCATGGCTCATGACCTGGTAGGCGTGGCATACCGGTGTTCGCTTATTCTCCCGTCGATGCATTTTGTCGTAGGCCTTGGCAGCTTGGGCAAACCTATCGTGCTCAATGCGCGGGGTTTCGCTTTCGCGGGTAATTTCATGAATTGATCCGTCCGAGTCCAGAAGCCCGTTGCCACTTTTGCGGGGGTTGCGCGCCTTCACAACGCCGGACAAGGGCATGAAACTCTCCAAAGTTCCGCTAAAGGTTCGACCGGCGGTTCCATAGACAAAAAACATTGGGGGCTCCGGTGTCAATTTGGTTCGACTGGCGAAAGCGCGCGCCAGGTGTCGCGAAAGACAGCCTGTTCCACCTTGGCGCGCTGCCCGCTTGGGCAGGCCACCCGCACCACCAGCATCAGGTGCTCGGGGTTTGAGAAGTCCCACGACACCTTGGTTCGGCCGGAGGGAAGTGCGATGAAGTTTTCTTCAGACGCTTTGCGAAAGTGGGCCATCGCCTCTTCTTGCCAGGCGGCCGTGGCACGGTCAGCCGCGGCGGAGGCGGCCGCTTCGATCCGGTCCAAATCGTGCGAAACGCGCTCGGGGATGGGAATCTGGATGGCGTGCAATGCATAGGCGCCGTTGGGCGACGAATTGATCAGCGGGTGGGTGAGCAACAATCCGTTGGGAAACTCGGCCACTTTGCCGGTGCGCTGGCCAGCCTTGTCAAGTTCCACCAGCGTGGTGGCGAACATGTCGATGTCAACGACACGGCCATGCAACTGGTTGAATTCGATCACGTCGCCAATCTTGTAGGGCTGCACCACGGTGACATACAAGTACCCGTGTACACACATCACCAGTTCTTTGCTGACGATCAGAATGGCACCCGCCACCGCCGCGACCGACAGCGCAAACCCGGCAATGGTGGAGGCCCAGACCGACACGATGATCAGGAGCGCCGCAAACCAGATGATGTTGCGCGCCCAAACCAGATGGATGCGGCGTTTCTCCGCCGAGATCCCGCCCCGTGACAGGTAGCGTGCCCACAAGTGCGACGCGAGCAAAGCCATGCCGATCAGCAGGGCTGTGACAATGACCTTTTCCCAGTGTCCGGGAATCAACGCGGCCAGGCGATCTAGCATTGACATAGGGGTTGCCAAACAAACGAAACTGCGGCAAGCACGCTGACCATGATGTCCGCTCTGGGCACCGTCATGCCAGCAACTGCCGCAATACAAACGGCAAAATGCCACCTGCACTGTAATAGTCCACCTCGATGGGCGTATCCACCCGCAGTGTCAGCGTCACTTCCTGGATTGAGCCATCCGCCCGTGTGATACGCAGCGTAGCGTCGCTCTGCGGGGTTAGCGCTGCGTCGGGGATGACATCGATGACCTCGTTGCCGGTGAGGCCCAGCGACCGCCAGGAGTCCGTGCCTTTGAACTGCAGCGGCAGCACCCCCATGCCCACCAGATTGCTGCGGTGAATGCGTTCAAAACTTCTGGCTACCACGGCCTTGATACCCAGGAGCTGGGTGCCTTTGGCGGCCCAGTCGCGACTCGACCCGGTGCCATATTCCTCACCCGCAAAAATCACCGTGGGCACGCCGTCGGCCGTGTACTGCATGGCGGCGTCAAAGATAGGCATCTTTTGCCCTGGGGCGCGGGTTGGATCGCCCGTGCTGCTGGCGGATACGTGCTGGTAAATCGTCACACCGCCTTCTTCGCGCGAACCGGTGGCGTCGGGCGGGATCATCAGGTTTTTGATGCGCACGTTGGCAAAGGTGCCGCGCATCATCACGTCGTGGTTGCCACGGCGCGCGCCGTAACTGTTGAAGTCGGCTTTCTGCACACCATGCGCCAGCAACCATTGCCCGGCGGGGGAGGTCTCCTTGATGGAGCCTGCCGGTGAGATGTGGTCGGTGGTGATGGAGTCACCAAACAGCGCCATGATGCGCGCACCCTGCACGCTGTTGCGGCTGCTTAACTCGGCGCAATTATATGAACCATTCTGGCCTGTAGCGCCCGTAGAACCTGCGCGAGCAGCTATTTTTTTCATAGCACAATCAGCAAAGAATGGTGGCTCGGCGATGTAGGTACTGGACGGCCAGGTGTAGGCCTGACCGGCCACACCCTTGATCTTGTCCCACAGCAGGCCGGGTTCGGTCTTCACTTTGGCGTAGTTCTCGCGGAAGGCCTTGCCCTTCATGGCGTATTTGAGCAGCTTGTAGATCTCATCGCTGGTCGGCCAGATGTCGCCCAGGTAAACGTCTTTGCCATTTTTGCCTTGGCCCACAGGCTCGGTCATCAGGTCACGGGTCACCGTACCGGCAATGGCGTAGGCCACCACCAGCGGCGGGCTGGCCAAAAAGTTGGCTTTGAGGTTGGGGTGGATACGCGCTTCGAAGTTGCGGTTGCCCGACAGCACCGCAGCGCAAATCAAATCGTTTTGGGTGATGACGTCGTTGAGCTCGGGCGTCAGGTCACCCGCATTGCCAATGCAGGTGGTGCAACCATAACCGGCGACGGCAAAGCCCAGCATTTCCAGGTAGGGCAACAGGCCCGTTTCGGTCAGGTATTCGGTGACGATGCGCGAGCCCGGCGCCAGCGAGGTCTTGATATGTGGCTGCACCTTCAGCCCCGCCTCCACGGCTTTCTTTGCCAGCAGGCCAGCGGCCAACAGCACGCTGGGGTTGGAGGTGTTGGTGCAACTGGTGATGGCCGCAATCAGCACGTCGCCGTTTTTCACCAAGAGCGGTGTTGGTTCTTTGCCATTGGTTGGGCTGGCGTCCGTTGGCGGCCCGACCTGGAACATGCGGCCCAACTTGTCTGCGGGTTGGTTAAAGCCATTCTCGGCGTTGGGTTTGGAGAACAGTGATGCAAACTGGCTGGCCACGTTGCCCAACTCAATTCGGTCTTGCGGGCGTTTCGGGCCGGCCAGGCTGGGGGTCACCGTGCCCAAATCGAGCGTCACGACCTGCGAGTATTCAATGTCGTCCAAAGTTTTGGAGGCACCCGCAGCGCCAGGCACGCCAAACAGGCCCTGCGCCTTGAAGTAAGCCTCAAAGGCCTCGATCTCGGCCTTGGTGCGCCCCGTCCCGACGAAGTAGTCCAGGGTTTTCTCGTCCACCGGGAAAAAGCCCATGGTGGCACCGTATTCGGGTGCCATGTTGGCAATGGTGGCGCGGTCTGGACCGTATTCGGGTGCCATGTTGGCAATGGTGGCGCGGTCTGGCAACGCCAGTGAGGCGGTGCCTTCGCCATAAAACTCCACAAACTTGCCCACCACTTTGTGCTGGCGCAGGATCTCGGTCACGGTGAGCACCAGGTCGGTGGCGGTAACGCCTTCGCGCAGGCGGCCGGTCAGCTTAAAGCCCACCACATCGGGCGTCAAAAAGTACACCGGTTGGCCCAGCATGGCGGCCTCGGCCTCAATGCCACCGCAGCCCCAGGCCACCACGCCAATGCCGTTGATCATGGTGGTGTGGCTGTCGGTACCGACCAGCGTGTCCGGGTAGTACACCTCCTTGGCCGTCTTGTGCACGCCGCGCGCCAGGTACTCCAGGTTCACCTGGTGCACGATGCCAAAGCCGGGCGGCACCACGCGGAAGGTGTCGAACGCCTGCATGCCCCACTTCATGAATTCGTAGCGCTCGCGGTTGCGCTGGAACTCCAGCTTCATGTTCAGGTCCAGCGAATTTTTCTTGCCATAGTGGTCCACCATGACCGAGTGGTCC
>JFJP01020392.1_pt1 | contig 23318 bp, 15 predicted proteins | sample 431651 | NCBI WGS metagenome assembly JFJP01 (sample SAMN02602958, study PRJNA72255) | Microbial mat metagenome, whole genome shotgun sequencing project. | biome: fresh water; feature: sink hole; material: water; isolation source: purple microbial (photo- and chemosynthetic) mats found in...
GTGGCGTCGAGCATACGCGCAATGGCTATGATCAGTTGCGGGCCTGCATGGCCGCCTGTGGCAGCCTAGCCTTTCCATCCTACACGATGGCAATCTCCGACTACAAGAACCGCGAGGAGGGACGGGGGGCGGCGATGTCGATCCTGGCCGCCTGCGAGGTGATCATGAACAGCCAGGGCGACAGCCTCTACACGCGACGCGGGGTGGTGATTGGCGCGGCGGGCAACATCGGTCGCTTCCTCCTCGAGCATCTGGCCGCGCGCGTACGTCCCGATCATGCCTGCGGCGTGGATAAATGCGCGGACGGTCCCCTTCCCTTCCCGGTGTTTCGTTCCTTTGCCGATATGCCTGCAGATGCACTGGCCGAAACCGATTTGATCCTTGGCATCACCGGCCGCGCCATCATCCTGCCCGGTACGCTGCAGCAACTCCTGTTGTACGGGCACGGGCAGCGCCTCTACCTGGCCAGCGGCTCAACCAAAAATATCGAGTTCCAGGCGCTGCTGGAGTGGTTGCAGACGTTGATGAAGGAGCCGGCGCCCTGCATTGACGGGTATCCGGTGGAGCTGGAGGCAAGCGCGATTCGCGACCCCCTTACTGAAATCAGCCATGGAACGTGCCTGCGCATCGTCTTTCAAGGCCCTGCCTATCCCCCGGGCGTCAGCCCGCAAAACCCAACCAAGGACATCATGCTGCTGGCGGATGGCATGCCGCTCAATTTCAATTTCTATGGCGTCCCCAGTGAAATCATCGACCGGGTCATGGCGCAACTGATGCGGATGTGCCTGCTGTGTGTCGATGGCACGAATCGCCCGGCGGATTTATATGTGCTTGACTATACGGTGGATGAACAAGGAAAACGGCTCACGGGAAGAGTGCTTCCGTGAGCTTGAAACAAGGAACCGAAGGAGAAACGCACGATGAAAAAGGGAATATTATTCGGACTGGCGGCGCTGCTGGCGGCCTGTACCGGGGCATCCGGGACAACCCGTGAGGACGTGATCAAGGCCCTTAAACTGGTACCGTTCGATGACGGCGCCTGCAAGGGCTATTTCAGGGAGATGTACGAATCCAAAGTGCAGGCGAAACACGAGAAAAAGCGGGCGGCAGCCTCGCTGATCTATTACCTGATGCCGGGGGGCCTCTTCGATCCGTGGCACAAGCTCGCGTCCGACGAGATCCTCATCTACCATGCCGGCACCCCCATGCAGCAGCTTCTCATCTATCCGGACGGAACGCTGCACGAGGTCGTACTCGGGCCGGATGTCGTCAAGGGTCACCAACCGCAGGTGATCATACCGGCCGGAACGTGGATGGGTTTCCGCATCATGGACGACGATCCAAAGGCCTGGGGCTTGTACGGCGTCTTCTGCGCGCCCGGCTGGCATTTCGACGATATCGCCATCGCGCCTGCATCCGATATCATCGCCCGCTTCCCGCATGCCGGGGAACGTATCAAAGCCCTGCGGATGGCTGAATAATCAACCAGCGCATCCATATCGACAGCCCCTGCGCTGGCCTGTTCAAACCTCAGCCATGCCAGGATCAGGACGTTACTCGGGCATAATCCGATAGTAGAAAAAACCCTCCGTCCGGTCGGTGGTATCCGTAACACTGGTATGATCCAACAGACCAGGCACGCCGGTCATCCAATTCGTAAAGCGGGGACCGACGACAAGATTGGTGGCACGTTGCACGGTGTAGTGCCTGTTTTCGAGGCTTTTCCAACGAATAACACGCCCATCCGCAGTGACTAGGTTCTGCCCCGCAATCAGACTCAGAGGAGGCGGAATGGATGTGCGCACCGGAATTCCATCAGAGAATTCACTTACTCCGGCAGCGTTTCCTGCACGCGTCCTGTAGTAGTAGGTGCATGATGGATTGAGGCCCACCAGCTCGGCGTAACGGTTGTTGCCCATCGCGGCATTTTCGTAGCCGGGGAGAAACTCGGTGAATTCAGGGTCAAGGGCAACATCAAGCCAATAGGACGTTGCACCAGCGGATGAGCCCCATCGAATGGTAAGGCGCGTGGGTTTCACGGCGGTGGCTTCACGGGCGGACGGGGCGGACGGGGCAACGTCGTCTGCGTTGACCCAATTGGTCGCGGAATTCACGCGGTGGAACTGGTATAAACCGTCGGCCCGATCATCTGCGGTGTCGAACGTTACCGGCCCGGTGGCTCCGGCGTAGCCGAGTCCACGGGTACGGATAGCCTGCCGGACTTGAGCGACGGTTCCCGTGCCACCGATATCTTGCAAAGCCAGCGCGGCAAGCCATAAGGAATCGTAGCAATACATGGAAAACGAGCGAGGCACGGTTCCTGTTTCCGCCGCGATAGCCGCGCTGACTTCGCCATAGCGGGCATTGGTGTAGGCGCTCGGTTCAGAACATAGAAGCTGGGACTGCCAAGCGGCGGAGAGCGAGGCAGGATTCGCAAGCATCGACACCTCTTGGGAGAAGGCGTCGGTTGCATACCAACGCGCCGACATCAGCGCCGGGTACGCGGCGGCCTCGGCCAGGATCACGGCACCCTCTTCGTAAACCACCATCAGCAGACCGAGGCTATCCGCACCGGTCTCAGCCACCTGCGAGGTCACCAGATCATTCACGTTCGCGACCACCTCCGGGAGGAACTCCTCCACGCGGGGCAAGTAATTCGTGGTAAAGATGTGACCACCCAAGGCTTGGTATTCGCCGACGAACGCATTCCGCATGCCTTCGCCGTACATGTCCGAGCGGGTGAGCAGCGCCAGATGGGTAACGCCATCTGCCATGATGCGCTCCGCCAGCACACGGGATTGATGCGAGTCGCTGGGGATCATGCGCATCAGGTTGTCGGCGGGTTTAGCCAAAGGGAGGGCTGTGGCCGTACTGGAGAACAACAACATGCCGTTCTGGTTGGCGTATTCGAGCAGGCCTTCGCATTCCGAGCTGGATGTCGGTCCCAGCACAACCTGAACACCCTGCGTGTGAAATTGCTTCAGCTTCTCCAGTGCAAGCACGGGATCTGTCGCCGTGTTTTCCACCAGCAGGCGGAAAGGCGGCATGCCTGGGGTGTTGGTGACGTCCGCGAACGCCAAGCCATAGGCGGCACTGAATTCCGGACCGAAACCATCCAGATCGCCCCCCGAAGGCAGCAGCACACCGAGAACATTGGTCCCGCCGGGGGATTGATACGGATTTGAAAGCAATGGCGGTTCAGCCGCCATCGTTTCAGCAGAACCCAAGCCGCCGGAGTTGATATACATAGCCACGCTACAGGACATGTCAAAGGGGTACCAATTCTCGTAGCCAGCCATGACCGTGCTGCTCAACGGATGAAAAACATCGTTCAGGAAGTACATCACACTTCCCCAGCGCAACGACGTGGACACCAGCGAGAAATACTCCGGCATGGAGGGTGTCGCCTTGATGCGGAGCATGACGACTTCACCCGTGGTTGAACAACCGCTGAGGGAGAAACCGCGGTAGGAGCAGACGCCCCGGTAGGCTTGATAGTTATCACGGTTCCGCAACAGATTCATTCGGTAAACATCGCCGTAGCCGTTGGTCATCACCAGGCTGTAGGCCGCAGGGGCCGGTAGACCAGGAGTGCTGCCGGACGCCGCAGGGGCCGACTCGGCAAGCATACTCATTAACTCGCGCGTATCGGGCGGGGCTTCAGAGTCCGGCCAGCGCCAAAGCGACGGATCCGGAAGAGAGAACCCTTCCCCAACGCCAGAAAGCAATGAATCAGACGGATTCGAAAGCAATGACGGTCCAGCAACCGCCAGCGTTTCAGCAGAACTTAAGCCGCCGGCATTGATATACATAGCCACGCTGCAGGACATGTCAAAGGGATACCAATTCTCGTAGCCTGCCATGACCCAACTGCACAAAGGACTGAAAACGTCGTTGAGCACATACTGCGTCGTGCCCCAGCGCATCGAGGTGGATAGCAGGGAAAAATGCTCCGGCATGGATGGCGTCGCCTTGATGCGGAGCATGACGACTTCGCCCGTGGTTGAACAACCACTGAGGGAGAAGCCGCGGTAGGAGCAGACGCCGCGGTAGGCTTGATAGTTATCGCGATTCCGCAACAGATTCATGTGGTAAACATCGCCGTAGCCGTTGGTCATCACCAAGCTGTAAGCACCGTACGCCTGGCCCGCTCCAAGCCCCAGCGCCGATGCCAGAAACAACCCATTCAAAAACTTTCTCAAAGCGCTTAACCGCCCGACACATCGCACGAATTTCATGTTCAATCCTTTTCCTCCGGAGACGGGCAGATCCGCAGCCGATACACGCCTTATCGTCATCTTTTGCACAGCTACGTTATGTCAATCATGCGGATTTATGCGGAACCGGTCAAGCGCACATATGAATAAATCTATCGAAAAGCATAATTATAGCTGTGTAAAACAGTTGACATTTATCCGGTTTTACGACACTTTTTGAATCAATCGTATAAGATCAAGGTCGATTCGACGGAAGCGTTGATGATTCGGGAGGGTTAACGTGGCAAAATTTTTGCGAGTACTGGTTGTCTTTATCTTTATTTTTTCGATCGGTGCGCTGATCCTGGGCAGCATGCTTTTTGTTAAACGTGAGATCCTCAAGGGCCGCGCCCATAAGCTGGAGCAAGGCTTGATCCGCCTAGCCCGGACACTTGAGGACCAGCCTCCGGCCGATCCGGAAACCCCTGCCGTGTATCCCGAGCGCGACATTTCCGGCGTTAGCGCTGAACTCATCGAGAGCCCCACCCTGACCCAGTTCTGGGCGACCTACAAGCAGCGCCTTGAATCACTGGATCAGCCCACGGTGGATCTCTCCCCCGAAGCGAAACAGCGCGCCTTGATGAGCTACTACAAGATTGATCCGACGACGGGAGAACCCGAACGCAATAAAGTAACCAACCTGAAAATCTCGGAAGGTGAAGGAACCACCCAGGGCGTCATCGACCATGTGATCGAACGGGCCAGCGAGCAGTATAACATCCTGACCGAGACGCGCCAGTTGCTTCAAGTCACACGGGCAGAGCTGGTCACGACGATTCTTGATCTGAACCAACAAAAACAAACCCTTCGCGAGCGTCTGGTCCATATCGTTAAGTTAAATAACGACATTGCCGAGCTTAATCGTGTCATCGAAGGGCTGCGCAACGAACTGCAACAGGCTCGTGATGAGATCGAGCAGCACAAACAGACGATCGCCGCGCTGGAACAGGATAAAATTGCCCTCCAGGAAAAAATCGATGATTTGACCATCAAAACCGAACAACAGGGCACGAAAATCAAAGAGCTGCTTGATCAGCTACACGTACGTAATCAAGGGGGCGAAACGACGGGGGAAATGCAAACCGGCGGCATCAACATTACAACCACACGGATTAATATTGCTGCAGGCGTTAAAGGACGGGTTGTTTCCGTGGATCAGCGCTACTTGTTCGTGGTCATGGAGCTTGATGAAAAATTCGTTTCTGAATTGCTGTCTACCCTTACCGATGAAAACCTGCTGCCAATGGTTGATCTGCTGGTTCAGCGGCCCGCAGGAGACAAACCTCTATTTGTAACTAAGGTTCGGTTGACACAGCTTAACAACGGCAAGACATTGGCCATTGGTGAGATCCTGGCAGATTGGCAGCAGATGCCGATCGAGCCCGGCGATACGATCTTTTACCAGTAAGCAGGGGCGCTTTTATGAGAATTCTTCGGGTTGCGGTATTGCTCGCGGCACTCGCCTCCGCCTTGGGTGGTTGTACCACCACTCACGAAGGGGATATTCCCTGGAATGCCCCAGCCTCATGGGAAGGCAGCCCGTCCATTCCAGGGATGTCGAACTAGAAACTCAGGCAATCAAGGCTTCGGCAATCTGAACCGCGTTCAAGGCGGCACCCTTGCGGATGTTGTCGCCGGAGACAAACAAGCAAAGCCCATTTTCCGTGCTGGGATCCAGGCGAATACGCCCGACCTGACAATCATCACCACCAGAAATATTGATCGGCATGGGATACGCGGCCTTGGCCGTATCGTCAACCAGTTGAACGCCTTTGGCACGGCTCAATAGCTGTCGCGCCTCTTCCACCGAAAGCGGTCGTTCAAATTCAAGATTGATGGCCTCTGAATGGCCGTTTAACACCGGCACACGCACACAGGTGCTGCACACCCTGATCCGGTCGTCCCCGAGGATCTTGCGCGTCTCAAACAGCAACTTGGCCTCTTCGCTCGTGAATCCAGGCATGTCCGCCTTCAAGCCACCAATCTGCGGCAACACGTTCAATAAAATCTGATGCGGATAGACATCATGCACCAACGGCTTTCCTTCCACATAATCCTTGAGCTGCTGCTCAAGCTCGAGGATCGCCTGGCGTCCGGTTCCAGACACGGCCTGATAAGTGGTTGCCACCATGCGCCGTAATCCCGCTGCACGATGCAAAGGCCCCACCGCCATGAGCGCAATGATGGTACTGCAATTCGGGTTGGAAATAAAGCCCTGATGCCCTTTGAGCGCTTCAGGATTGATTTCCGGAACCACTAAGGGAACCCGCGGATCCATCCGGTAATCATCGCCATTATCGATGACTATCGCCCCGCGCTTGACCGCCTCCCACCCATAGACCTGTGAGGCACCTTTAGCGCCTTCAGTCCCTGCAAAGAATGCGAAATCCAATCCATCAAAGGCAGAAGCCTCGGTCTCTACGACATTGAATTTTTCACCGGCAATCTCCTCCGTGCGTGCTGAACGAGCCATCACCCTGATTTCCGAACACGGAAATTGACGTTGCCGTAGAACCTTGACCATTTCGGTTCCAACTGCACCGATGCCGACGATACCTACTTTGTATTGCTTCACGGATACTCCTATCCTGTAGTGAAAAACTGTTTGGTTGCCCGACATGGACTCGAACCATGACAAACAGATTCAGAGTCTGTTGTGCTACCATTACACCATCGGGCATCGAGAGGATCAGCGTTATACGCTACTTTTTAAAATTAGTCAACACGCATCGGCATCAAAACATAAAGAAATGGAACATCACTCTTTATTACCGCCGGGCTCAGGTTGTCGGTCAACTCGATGGATATCTCATCCGTCGACAGATTCTTCAGCGGATCCATCATGTAGTCAGGATTGAAGGCCACCGTGATCGCTTTTCCATTGTACTTTATCGGAATCGTTTCACGCGATTCCCCGACATCAGGAGTCATGGTGAGGATCACCAGATTATTGGCATCAAATGTCAGCTTGGTTGCACTGCTCTTGTCGGCAATAATCAACGAGGCACGGCGCAAGGCAGTCAACAGCGCCTCACGCTCAAGGGTAACACGTTCTTCACATTGCGACGGAATCACCTGACGGAAGTTCGGATATGTCCCTTCAATCAATTTTGATGCAAGCACCGTTCCTTCAAATGAAAAGATAACCTGGTTCTTGCGAGGATAAATTCGCAAGTTTCCGGCTTCCTTGAGCACGTGCATCAGCTCGGAAACCGCCTTGGAAGGCAGGATCATATCCGCATCCGAAGCATCAGGAAATTCCATCTCGGTTTCTGCCAGGGCCAGACGCCGTCCATCCGTCGCCACAGCCGTCAGCTTGGCTTCCTTGAAGCTGAGCATCACGCCATTGAGGTTATACCTCGTTTCATCCGTCGACGCAGCATACGCCGTTTTACGCAGCATTTCGCGGAAGACTCCCTGATCAATCAAATACGAAAATTCCCCATCCGCTTCTGGAATCGAAGGAAAATCATCAGCCGAAAGCCCGACAATCTTGAAATAGGAGGATCCGCTCATGACGGAGGTCTGGTCCTTTTCATCGCTCTCGATCGACAACATGCTATCCGGCAATTCGCGCACAATGCTGGATAAACGCTTCACCGGAATCGTTGTCGACCCTTGGACATCAATCGTTCCTTCAACCTTGCACCGGACGCTGACATCAAGATCCGTCGTGGAAAGATAAATGCCATTGTCCTTTGCCACGACCAGCACATTGGCTAGAATGGGCAAGGTGCTGCGACTGCTGACAACATTCTGCACGGCCTGCAGGCCTGCTGACAACACTGATTTTTCGATCCGTAATTTCACTGTGATTCTCCCCTTTTCAACGCCCCGTCAATCTTGTGTACAAAGCAATAAGTGATATATCTATCCTATTTAAATAAACTATTCAATCTATTATGGTATGTTGAAACTGTTTATAAGTCAGTTAATGTCGTGGTATCAACCGTCTTTCAGGTCATTTTGATTGTTTATAGAACTGTTAGATCAGCGTTCAGCAAAGTATATAATCTAGGGTGAAATCAAAAACAGGGAAGTTATCCACGGGCATTATAAGGTTATTAACAGAAGGGTGATTAAACCATCAGGGGCTTACCCAGTTTACGGGAAATGTCCTGAACGGTGTGCTTAAGATCGCTATCAACATCCATACGGTTTTTTACGGTACGGTGTGCATGGAGTACGGTAGCATGGGTTTTTCCGAACGTGGTTCCGATATCCGGCAGGGATGCGGTGGTCAATTCACGGCAAAGGTACATGGCCACCTGGCGGGGGACCGCGATTGACCGGGGACGCTGTGTACTGCTCATATCGGCAAGGCGTATATCGTAGTGGGCAGCGACCACCCGTTGAATCGAGGAAATGCTGATATCTTCCTGTTTTTCCTGCTCAAGGGTATCGCGCAACAGATGTTGTAGAGCTTCCAACGTCAATACCTGCCGGGTTAACGAGGCGTAGGATACCGCCCTGACCAAGGCACCCTCAAGACGACGCACATTAGATCGGACATTCTGGGCTATGAAGGTCATCAGGGGAGGTGGAATTTCAACATTCATCTGTCGCTGTTTGCTGCAGAGAATGGCCATGCGCGTTTCAAAATCGGGTTCCTGTAATTCGGTCACCAATCCCCATTCAAAACGGGATACAAGGCGCTGTTCCAATCCTGAAATTTCCGAGGCCGGCCGGTCGCTGGTCATAATGATTTGCTTGTGCGCATCAAAAAGGGCGTTGAACGTGTGAAAGAACTCTTCCTGGATACGATCCTTGCCTGCAAGAAAGTGAATATCGTCAATCAACAGCAAATCTGCCTTGCGGTAAAGATTACGAAATTCCGGAAGGCTGCGTTTCTGAAGCGCATCGATGTAGGCGTTGAGTAATGCTTCACAGGTGACATAGCAGATATTGCGGGCGTTGCCGTTAGCCAACACGGTGTGGCCGATAGCCTGCATCAAATGGGTTTTGCCAAGTCCTGTGCCGCCATAGATGAAAAGGGGGTTGTAGGCTTTTGCAGGGGCATCCGCGACGGCCATGGCAGCGGCATGGGAAAAGTTGTTGGAGGGCCCCACGATGAAGGAATCCATCGTGAATTTCGGATTAAGGGTCGGCTTGAAATCGGCTTTCTTGGGTGCAAGCCTATCCTGCAAGGTGACCCTCGCTTTTATCGGCACGTCATCCGATTCCTGATGAAAGCTTTTTTCCTTGATGGTGAAACCGATCTTGTATTCGGCATCGACGACGGAGCGCAGGGCCTTTTGAATCAGGGGAAGGTAATGTTCCTCAAGCCAGGATTGATAGTAATCATTATCTACCCCGAGAATGAGCGTATCGTCCGTTAATTCGACCGCGTCGATCACACCAATCCAACGGGAATAGATGTTTTCATGAAGTACGCATTGAAGATGTGCGCAAGCCTTGCTCCACAGCACACTGGCAGTCAACGTCTCCACTTGATAAACTCCTTATTGGATGGGGAAAAATGAAATCACTATTCGCACTGAACGGATGCCATAGTTAGCAGTTCCGGCAACTGAAACAAGAAAAAAATAAATAAACCTATGAACAGGTTATGAACAGGTTGTCTTAACTCTTTCCTAATATGCCGCTTGCATCAACCAAGACGAGTTACTTGGAACCTACCCGGCGGATGTCCGCCCCGAGTCTCCGTAGCTCGCGATCAACGTTTTCGTAGCCACGATCAATAATATGGGCATTGCCGATGTGACTTTCCCCGCTCGCGCAGAGCGCTGCCAGCAGGAGGGAAACGCCTGCCCGGATGTCCGGACTCGACATACTTGTACCCTGCAGGCGCGAGGGACCACTGATAACGACACGGTGCGGGTCGCATTGCACAATGCGGGCGCCCATCTCGATCAAGCGGTCGACGAAATACATTCGGCTTTCGAACATCTTTTCGAAAAACAACATGGTTCCTTTCGCCTGGGTAGCCAGTACGATAGACACACTCATGAGGTCGGAAGGAAAGTTCGGCCACGTTCCATCTTCCAACTTGGGAATGGCGGCGCCGATGTCATCTCGAATTTCAAGCCGTTGTTGCGGAGGTACATACAGCGAATCTTCAGCCATGTTAAGCGTAATTCCAAGGCGCCCGAAATGCTTGCCGATGACGAGGAAGTCGGAGGGATCGATATTCTCGATCCGCAATCCTCCGCCCGTCAACACCGCCGCCGCCACGAAACTGGCGGCCTCCACATAATCAGACGCAAGGCGGTGTGTGGCACCATGCAGGGTGTCAACCCCGTTGACGCTCAACCGGTTGGTTCCGATACCTTCGATATGTGCTCCCATGCGGGTGAGCAGTCGGCAAAGATCCTGGACGTGCGGTTCGCAGGCCGCATTATAGATCACACTTTCCCCCGGTGCGAGCACCGCTGCCATTAAGATGTTCTCGGTGGCGGTAACGCTGGCTTCATCCAGTAAAATAGCGGTTCCGTGGAATGAATCAGATCGTTTAAATACATATTGGTCAAGGGTTTCTATATCTACCCCTAATTGTGATAGGCCATCGATATGGGTATCGATCCGTCGCCGTCCGATGACGTCCCCACCGGGGTGTGAGACCTTGACCCGACCATGGCGGGCCACCATCGGCCCCGCAAAGAGAATGGATGAGCGCGCCTGGCGGCAGAGCGCATCGCTCAGGACGTGTTTGCGTAATCCCTTGCAGCAGACGGTCGCTGTGTGACCGTGTAAATCAACGGAAGCCCCCAGATCGGCCAGGATGTCCAGCATGGTCTGGACATCCCGGATCAAGGGTAGATTGCGCAACGTAACCGGCTCATCTGTCAAGACGCAGGCTGCCAGCATCGGCAGCGCCGCGTTCTTGTTGCCGGGGGTTCGATGAGTGCCGCTGATGGGGTGGCCACCCCGTATGATCAGTTCTGACATAACGCTAACTCATGCACGCAGTTTGCGGACCCGCTCGACGACCCGCTCGACGGTGAATCCGAATTTGTCAGCCAGCACATTATAAGGTGCGGACGCACCGAACCGGTTCATGGCGATACAGTGCCCGTTCGAGCCAAGGTAACGCTCCCACCCCATTGAGGCGGCGGCTTCTATCGAGACGTTCAGGGACCCGCTCGCCGGAATCACCGCGTTCCGATAGTCAGCCGACTGTGCATCGAACAGATCCCACGAAGGCATGCTGACGACACGTACACAGCATTCCGAGGCCAATTGCTTGGCTGCATCCAGGGCCAGCTCAACCTCGGATCCCGAGGCGACCAGGACAACGTCTGGAGCCTTTGTTGCGCTTTGCCATAGCGTATACGCCCCACGCTTGAGGTTGGACGCAGACGGATAGACGGAACGGTCGATAACCTTCAGGTTTTGACGAGTCAGCAGAATCGCGGTCGGGCCGTTCTTCTTCTCCAGCGCCGCAATCCAGGCTGCGCCGGTCTCGGTCGGATCGGCAGGCCGGATGACGGACATCCCCGGCATGCAGCGTAGCGAGGCTAACTGCTCAACCGGCTCGTGCGTGGGACCGTCTTCCCCGACATAGAAACTATCGTGCGTAAAGACATAGATAACGGGCAGCTTCATGATCGCGGCCAGCCGCAATGAAGGGCGCACATAATCCACAAAGACAAAGAATGTTGAACCGAAGACACGCAAACCGCCATGCAGGGTCAGTCCATTAATAATCGATCCCATACCTAATTCACGGACGCCGAAGTGGAAGTTACGCCCTCCGAACTGTTCCGGCAGAATGGCGGGGGAACCGTTGATCCAGGTTTTTGTGCTGGGTGCCAGATCGGCAGATCCCCCAACCAGATATGGAACCGCCTTGGCCATGCTTTGGATGACGGTCCCGCCTGCAATGCGGGTAGCTATCGGCGTGTTGACGTCGAACGTCGGAAGCATCGACTCCAGATCCGCTGGCAGCCGTCCTGACTGGGCCTCTGCCCACGCATTCGCCTGTTCAGGATTCGCTGCGGTATAAGCCTTTAGCAGACGTTTCCACTTGCTGTGTTCGCGTTTCAACTGCTCCTGACGGTTACCGAAAAGATCACTGACTTCTTCGGGAATATAGAACTTCTCGTTCTCCGGCAAGCCAAGGTTTCTTTTTGAAAGCACTACTTCTGCATCACCGAGCGGTTCGCCATGGACCGAATGGGAGTCGGCTTTGTTCGGGCTGCCCTTGCCGATAATCGTCTTGCAGATAATCAGGGTCGGACGCTTGAGCTCGCGTTTGGCCTTGCGAATGGCTTTGTCGATCTGGTCGAAATCATGACCGTCAACGGTAATGACGTTCCAGTGGTAGCCTTTGAAGCGAAGCGGAACATCGTCGCTGTAAGCCAGTTTAGTACGGCCTTCAATGGTGATCTGGTTGTCATCGTAAAAGACAATCAGGCGGTTCAATCCGAGATGTCCGGCCGTGGCGAAGACCTCGTGGCTGATGCCTTCCATCATATCGCCGTCCCCACAGAATGCATAGGTATAGTGATCCACCAACGGCATTTCTGCGGTGTTAAAGCGCGTGGCCAGCATCCGTTCGGCAATCGCCATGCCGACAGCATTGCCGCAGCCTTGTCCCAGGGGGCCGGTGGTGGTTTCCACCCCGGGGGTATCGCCGACTTCAGGATGTCCCGGAGTCATGCTTTCCCACTGGCGGAAACGCCCGAGTTCCGCCTTGGGCAGCGCATATCCCGAAAGATGCAAAAGGCTGTAAAGCAGCATGGATCCATGCCCTCCCGAAAGAACAAACCGATCACGGTCAGCCCATAATGGATCGGAAGGATCATGCTTCAGATGATTCAGCCAAAGCACCGTGGCGACATCGGCCATGCCCATCGGCATTCCTGGATGTCCTGATTTGGCTGATTGCACACCATCCATTGCCAGCCCGCGGATGGTATTGCTGATGCGTTGTAATGTCTCGGGGGTAACTTTTATAGCCATGGTATTAGATCTCCTGTTGCTGCTAAAACTCAATACGGTGTCTTGAAATAATAAACCGCATTTATCGCATATTTAAGGCATTTTGTCGAGTAGCTTTGTGAAAAAAGTAAGCATGTATAAAAGGGGTCCGTCGGGCAGTCTGCCCAATGCGGGTGGGCAATGTCGCGGTCGTAACTTCTTTCTTTGGAAATTGAATATCCAACATAAAAAGTGCGGACGAGAAATGCAAAGGCAAGGTAGGGCGAAGACCTCTGGGCGAGCCGCCCGTGGCAAAGGCAGGTAGGGCGAAGACCTCTGGGCGAGCCGCCCGTGGCAAAGGCAGTGGTGAGCACGGTGGCTTATGCTCGGATTGATGTTGACAGGATTACAGGATTGTAAGGATGAAATGGACCGAAACCTCAGTATTCTTTATCTTGTCTTATCCTGTCTGCCTTTCCAATCGAATTATTCACAACGAATGGGGAGCACGCAACGGCTATAAATTGAAGGTATAGACAAAACTGATGCTCGGATTTCAATATGGAAAACAGGAAGACAGGAATTATTCGTTGTGTTATCCATTCGTTGTGATTATCAGATTTAGAAATCGCCATTTTCTCACCGCCACGCTGAGGATCGCAAGATCGGATGGTGTGATGCCTGAGATTCTTGCCGCTTGCGCCATTGAGACAGGCCGTATCAGGCTTAGCTTTTCACGGGATTCAAAACTGATATTCTTGATCTGCCAGAAATCAATGGTTGCGGGGATTCTCTGGTCATCCATCGCCTGCAGGGCGCGAATACTCGCTTGCTCCCGGACAATATATCCCTGATATTTTGTCAAGATCTCGATCTGTTCTACCACCGCTGCGGGAAGGGCCTCGATGTGCTGTGGCAACATGGCGTACCGGGTTTCCGGTCGACGCAGTAACTGTTCAAGCGAATGTTGCCCGCTAAATGTGATGGCCAAGCGCTGTTGTTCCTGCTGAATCATTCGATCATATTGCACCGTCTCATCTAGCGTGTCATGATGGACAATCCCCAGCATTTTGGCATGTTCATACAAACGGAATCGCGCATTATCCTGTCGCAACACCAGTCGATGCTCGGATCGTGACGTGAACATGCGATAGGGTTCATCTGTCCCCTTGGTCACAAGATCATCGATCAAAACGCCGATATAAGCTTCGCTCCGGTTCAAGACCCATTCCGAAAGTCCCATTGCTTTTCGTGCTGCATTGATTCCGGCAACGAACCCTTGTGCAGCCGCCTCCTCGTAGCCTGTGGTTCCGTTGATTTGTCCAGCCATGAATAACCCGTCAACTTGTTTCGTTTCGAGTGTATGTCGAAGTTGGGTGGGGTCTGAAAAGTCGTATTCGATCGCATACGCCAGATCAATGAATTCGGCATGCTCAAGTCCCGGAATCGAATGGATCATTTCTTGCTGGATATCGGCAGGCAAGCTGTTCGAGGTGCCGTTCGGATACATGCGGATATCCTGCCGACCTTCTGGCTCGATAAAAACGTGATGCGCACTTTTGTCCGAGAACTTCACGATCTTATCTTCTATCGACGGGCAGTAGCGTACCCCCGTTCCGGAAATACCGCCACCATACAGCGAGCTCTTTTTCAGATTGTCTGCAATGATCGCATGGGTTTTCTCGGTGGTATGCGTTAGGTAGCAGGGCTGCTGATCAGAGCCAGGAATCCATGGCATCCTTGCGCATCCAACGGGATGTTCCACGTGGAACATCGCCGGTTTTGGTTCCTCGTCTTTGCCGCTTTTCAGGGGTCGAGACGACTCCTTGGATTCGGTTTGTTCCACGTGGAACATGTCGTATTGCCGTTGGGCGGTCCAGGAGAAAAACGGCGGAGGGACGGTTCCTGCCTGAATTTCCATGCGGTGATAATCAATAGAATCGCGGTGCAGTCTTGGCGGGGTTCCGGTTTTCAGGCGCTCCATGCGGAAACCGAGATCTTTGAGATTGGCGCTGAGTTCGTCAGATGCTTCCATGTCACCGCGTCCACCGGGGCGAACCTCGGTTCCGATGTGGATTCTTCCTTGAAGATAGGTTCCTGGGGTGAGAACAACAGTTTTTGTTTTGATTTCGCTATGATCCATGAGAACGACATGGGAGACCTTCCCTTGGATGGGTTCGATTCGCCGGACCATTCCTTCATGGATCGTTAGGTTTTTCTGAGAACAGGCGACAGCGTACATCCGCGCTGAATAGGCATGCTTGTCGCATTGCGTACGGTTGGCGCGTACGGCCGGACCTTTTTTAGTGTTAAGCACCCGAAATTGGATGCCTGTAAAATCGGTGTTGATTGCCATCTCTCCGCCCAATGCGTCGAGTTCAAAGACCAAATGGGATTTTGCAATGCCTCCAATCGCCGGATTGCATGGCATACAGGCGATACCTTGAGGTTGCATGGTGATTAATAATGTGCGAGCCCCGCAGCGCGCCGCCGCCAAGGCCGCTTCGCTCCCCGCATGGCCGCCTCCGATGACCGTCACATCATAGCAAGTGGAGTTTAAAATGGTTTTCATGGGTTTTTATTTTCCAACGCAAAAACGGCTGAATATGGAGTCCAGTAATTCACTGTGATAATGTCTTCCGGTGATTTGTCCCAGATGGTTGATCGCTTCCCGTATTTCTAGGGCGGCAAGGGTTTCAAAGGATTCATCGGCATCCTGAAGAATCTGTTCAGCGTCCTGCAATTTTCCATCGGCCAGTTGGATCAGGTAATGGTGCCGTTCACTGATGACCGCATGAGGCTGCATGGTCGACTGGATATCCAGACGTTCCGACATAGCGTGCTTTAAGTGTTCAATCCCGACGCCGGTATGCAAGGCGCAGGCGACCGTGCGTAGCGGGGTAAAGCTAGATTCGGAAAGTTTTTGTCCTTTGTCGATCTTGTTGATGACAAGCACTGTTCTTGATGGGTTGATATGTTCCAAAAGTGCTTTGTCTTCGTCATCCAGTATTCTCGTCCCATCCATCATAAGCAATGTTAAATCGGCTTTTTTTAGTAATTCGCGGGCCCTTCGAATGCCCTCCTGCTCAATTGCGCAATCTGCCTCGCGCAAGCCTGCGGTGTCGACGAGACGCAAGGGAATTCCGTTAAGTACGAAGGTTTCTTCAAGCGTATCTCGCGTGGTCCCCGGTGTGGCCGTCACAATGGCACGTTCGCGACCCAAGAGCCGGTTCATCAAGGTTGATTTGCCAACGTTGGGTTTCCCGATGATTACGACCAGTGCCCCATCTCTCAGCAAGTGTCCCTCGTTCCAGCCGGAGGCGAGGGCGCGCAAGGATTCTCTGGATGCCGTCAATTGCTGGCGGAGTTGTGTCAATGTGTATTCCGGAAGCTCGCCCTCATCAAAGTCCAGGCAGGCTTCCAGGTCGGCGCCCAGTACAACCAACTGATCGTAAATGAGGTTAACGTTTACACTCAGCACCCCTTCGAGTTGCTCAATGGCTGAGGCAGCGGCACGTTCGGAACGTGCGGCGATGAGGTCCATGATTGCCTCGGCTTGGAGTAAGTCGATCCGACCTGAGAGGAAGGCTCGTCGTGTAAACTCGCCTGGGGCGGCGGGTATTGCCCCCGCTGCGAGAACCGTGCGCAGGACGCGTTTCACGGAGGCTTGTCCGCCGTGGCATTGGATTTCCACGACATCGTCACGGGTATAGCTTGCCGGGGCACGATAAATCAGCAGGATGGCCTCGTCGATATCACCCTCGGTGTGGACGTGGCCATAAACAAAGGATCCTGCCGACCGTGCGGAAGGCAACGGCTCCCGGCATCGGAAAACCCGATCCGCAATCGGCAGGGCTTGCGGTCCGGAAATCCGTACAATGGCAATCCCTGCTTCTCCTGGTGCGGTGGCAATCGCCGCTATCGTTTCGTGTCCTGCATTCATTGGCGATCATGATATACAGGTTGTGGAAAATAACAAGTTCCTGCTTTCATCCGGCGCTGATTATGCTAGACTATGCGCTCATGGATCAGAGGCAAATAATCGTATTGAACGATGGATGGGAATTCAGCAAGGGACGGATGTCCCAGGGATGGCTGAACGTTGCCGCGTGTTCTCCGAATGTTACCTTGCCCCATTGCTGGAATGCCGAGGATGAATTTCAGGAGGGCATCGCCTATTACCAGGGCTGGGGGAGCTACCGACGCATCGTTGCTGCCGATGCGTTACCCGACTGGGCGCTATCATCGACAGGGCAGTGGTTCCTGGCGTCCGATGGATTCTACGGCACTGGGGATGTTTGGCTCAACGGCCAGCGCGTGGGGAATGTGGATGGCCAGTATCTTGGATTCCGGTTGGATGTGACTGGTAAAATACGGTTTGGTGAGCCTAATGCGCTCGGCGTTCGGTTGACCAACCGCTGCGCTAGCGATGTGCTGCCGGGCATCCGTATGCCCGATTTCCTGCTGTATGGGGGCCTGTCCGGCGCGGTGCGTCTGGTGTATGAGCCCGCCTTGCGGATCAATGTGCGTGAGCTTGCTGTCCGCACGACGGAGGTCTCTGAGTCGCAGGCACAGGTCAACGTGATCTGGTCGCTGGAAGGTAAGGATGCGGTTCAATCACAGGATCGGGTGGATTGGCGGCTTTTGGACCCTGAGGGGGCGGTTGCCGTCGATGTTGCAGTGGACGCGGCAACGCGCCTGATCCGGTTGGATGTTCGTCGTCCGCAGTTGTGGCATGTCGATACGCCTCGCTGTTACCGGCTTGAAGGGCGACTGCGGCGGGGGGGCTCGCTGCTGGATTCGGTCAGCGTCTCGGTCGGGATCCGTTCGGCTGAATTCCGTCCCTTGGAGGGCTTTTTCCTGAATGGAGAGCGGGTTGAATTGCGCGGATGCAATCGACATGAAAGCATGCCCGGGTTCGGGCGAGCCTTGCCCGAGTGGCAACATGATGCCGATGCTCGTTTAATCAAGGCTATGGGACTGAATTTCGTGCGTCTATCGCATTACCCTCAGCACCCTGCGTTTTTGGATGCCTGTGATCGTCTGGGGATCCTGGTCTATGCCGAGTTGTCGTCGTGGAAAAGTGTGCGTGGTGGTGGGTGGTTGTGTCACGCGCAGCGGCAACTGGATGGCATGCTCCGTCGGGATCGCAACCATCCGTCGGTCATCCTCTGGGGCATGGGGAACGAAGGGCGGCATGCGGTCGCCTATCGAACGCTGTACGGTTTGTGTAAAGCGCTTGATCCGCAGCGGGCGGTGACTTATGCCGAAAACCATTTCTACCGGGCAAAGCGCGGGCATACGCTGGGTATTCCGGATGTCTGGGGGTTGAATTACGAGTTTGATGCGCTGGCGGATGGCGTCACGGCCAGTCGATTGCAATGTGCCGTGGTGAGTGAATGTTCTAACTATCCGCATACCCGGCGGGGGGAGGCCGATGCAGAGGCCATTCAGCTCAGGACGATCCAGGAGGATCTTACAAGAATGGCTCGGCATCCTGAAATCGCTGGCTTCGCCCTTTGGTGTCTGAATGATTACGCCACCTTGCGTAAGCAGCGCTATCGGCGTTTTTCCGGGATCGTGGATGGCTGGCGACTCCCCAAGGCATCCGCCCGCTGGTTGTCCACGACGTATGGCGATGGGCGGCTGGCTTGTGAATGTCTTTCGGATCCGCTAGCGAAACCGGGATGTGCCGTGCAGTTACAGGGGGTGTCTGCTGATGGGGGGGCTTGCCCGACGAATCTGGCTGAAGTCGGGCCGACAGCCAAGGATGGTGGCGAAACATTAGTAGTCCCGCCTTCAGGCGGTTGTGGCGTCACGCTGGCAATCCTTGTGCGGGTGCTCGATGAGCAGGGGCGCCAGAGCGGTTGGTGTGGGGAATTGCAGGCGACGGTTAGCGGTGATGGGCGGATCCGGTCGTTTGATGGACACGGTACGGTCTGGATCGCTGACGGTATCGGTAAAACATTCATTACGGTTGCTCAAGCGCTTGCGCATCCGGTTCGGATCACGGTGGCGGGGGGCGGGTTGCAACCCGCGCATGGGGTGCTGAGGTAATATGAAGATGGCGTGGAAAGCATCGTTGGAACAATGGGCCTTTCGGTTATTGTGGGCGTCCGTCTTCTGTTCCGCGTTTACGCTGCCGGTGGGCCGGGTACTCCTGCTGTTGAGCATGATCACGCTGATCTATCGGGCTGTGCGTGGTGGCGGGCGCATCCGGTTCCCATTCCCCGCCTGGTGCTGGTTTTCGTTTGCGGTTGTGGCGGTGCTGGCGTCCGCCTTTGGTGTAAATCCGTCATTGAGCTTCAGTAAGATCAGTAAGCTGATCTGGTTCATGGGGATCCCCGTCGCCGCCACACTGGCTATTTCGCGAGCTCGGATTATCGCCTTGCTGCGAGCCTATGTCTATGGCGCGGGCGTTCTGGCGCTGGATATCCTGGTCCTGCGTACCTGGGCGGCTTGGCAGGCGGGGAACCGGGCGGTGGCGCAAGGTAAAGCGAGCGATCTCTGGTGGGAAATCATTGACCGGGGATCGATGACGCATGGCCAGGTGTTGATGGTTGCGCTGATCGCCTTGACCGGGTTGCTGATCCTAGCTCCAAGGCAGCGGGCTGAAAATCGTCCGGCATCGGACGCCGCGCCGGTGATGGGTATTCCCCGCTTACTCGGATGGTTTGGACAGCTCACCCTGCTGGCTGCCTTTATCCTCAATTTCAAACGAGGCTCATGGGCCTCGGCAGGCATCGTGATCATGCTTTTTTACGGGTTGACCGGACATTGGCGGCGGGTACTCCTACTGCTGATAGCTGTGGGATCGATGGTTATGTTGCCGCCAGTGCAACGTCGGCTGTCTGATTTACGCAGCGAGTTAAGCCTCGGTCACGGTGGGCGCCTAGTGATGTGGACCAAAATCGCCCCGACGCTGATTCGTGAACATCCCTTTGGGTTGGGCTATCGCGCGCTGGATGAGAACTTGATGCAGGAGACGGCGCGCCGCCATAAGGTGCGGGTCGAAAAAAACAGGAATCATTTACATTCCAACCTGCTGCAAATTACCGCCTCGCTGGGGTGGGCTGGTTTGGCTGTCTATATGGTTTGGATGGGAAACAGTTTGATAAAGGGAATCCGCCAAGGCATTCGCGGAGCTGATGTGACCGACCGACGCCTCGGGTTGACGCTTGCCATGATGCTGAGCGGTCTTTTTATAAACGGCCTTGTGGAATATAATTACGGTGACGCTGAATTGGTTCTGGTGTATGGCCTGCTCTTTGCAACCCCGCCTCTACCAGGCTCCCTCGGACAGGTCGCCCTACTTTTTGGTCTCGCCTGTTGAAGGTAGGGCGAGGCGTCCTCGCCGAGCCGCCGTGCGGAAGTAACCGTATGGGGTTGATCATTTTGCTGTTTTGTACAGCGTTTCTTCAGCCCGCCCTGGCGCTGGGCCCCCACGAACTCCTTGTGCTGGCAAACCAACGCGAGCCCGATTCTGTAGCCGTCGCCAAGGCGTATATGCAGATGCGCCAGATACCGGACATCAACTTGGTGGAACTGGATCTCGGACCCTCGGGGCCGGGCGGCGTTGCCGCCGCGATATCCCCAGAGGCTTTTACAAGCCAGATCTGGACGCCGGTGCAGCAGGCTCTCAGGGATCGTGGCATTGCCGCTCACATTCAGGCCTGGGCCTATTCAACCCATTTCCCGTACCGGATCAACACAACGCCGTTGGCGATGTCCTTGCAAGGACTAACCTTTGTGCGCAACCGTATCCCGCCCTCGATGGAGATTGCGCAGGGAACGTATGTGTCATCCCTGTTTGCAGGCCCTGATGGGCCGGGTAAAAATGGCTTCGGGCCGCAATCCTTCGATACCATGCAGCAACTCCTGCGCGATGAAATGCCACTTCCGAACATGACACTGGGCTATATCGGAACCCAAGGCAACACCGTGGCTGAAGTATTGGCCATGCTCCGTCGCGGAAGCGAAGCCGATGGAACCCAGCCGACGGGTACCGTTTACTATGTAGTTTCGGACGATATCCGTTCAAAAGCCCGTTTATGGCAGTTTGCTTCGGCGGCCGAAGGGCTTCGTCGTATGGGGGTTAATGCCTTGGTAACCAACAGCTTTCCGCAGGCGGCAACGGACATCATCGGGATCATGAGCGGTGTGCCGGTGGTCAATCCGGCGGCTGTAGGCGGTTATCTTCCCGGGGCCATGGCCGAGCATCTAACCAGTTTTGCGGCGACGTTTGATCATCCGACGCAGACCAAGCTCAGTCGCTGGATTGCGGCCGGGGCATCCGGATCTGCCGGCACGGTGTGCGAACCGATGTCGTACTGGAGCAAATTCCCCCATGCGCGCTTCTTCAATCACTACCGCATGGGCTGTACCATGATCGAGAGCTTCTACCAGGCCATTCGCTGCCCGTTGCAGCTCATGCTGGTTGGTGAACGCTTCAGATCAAGGGCATCGAGCCAGGGGAATCCCTGCGCACGGCCCGGTCGATCGATTTGAATATCCAGGCACCGCGTGGCGTCTCCTACTCGCGATTCATCTATCTCGTTGACGGAAAGATCATTGGCGAAGGCCAATCCTTCTCGCTAGACCCTGCAGAATGGGCAAAAGGCAAACACACACTCCGCGCGGTCGCCTACACGGTTGGCTTCGTCCGCAGCCAAGCCTTCGACACCGTTCGCTTCGTGATTCCCTGATGAGAGAACCGAAGCTGGAAGCTTCGGCCACGGTGGGACGTATCCGGAGCATCCTGCTCCGGCACGACGAATTGTGTTCAAAAGGGTTGATCATAGTCAAAAACGACCATGCAACCGCCACAGTAACACAATGAAAATGATTGACAGTGTTGTGTTTAATCGTTAGAATGGCTGCTGTAACGTGAGATAGTGAATACTAAATATTAACTATTAGTGAAATTTACGATTGGGATGTTAACAAAAAAGAATGCTTTTAGGTACGTTGCGGTGGTTTTTTTGTTATCGCAATGCCATGTCTTCGAGGTTCTTGGATCAGCCCTGTCGACAGCCAGCGACGTTGTCAAAACAGAGTGGCGGCGGTTATCCAGGCCACAGGAGGAGCGGTTTATTGCGTTGGTGAGTCGGCGTAACGATATACAACAAGACCTCGCGGTTCTTGCTCGCCTGCTTGATGAGAAGATGACGGATAAGAAAATGATTGATGCTGCGTTTCTGACGAATTTTGGTATCAAAGCGGATGAGTCTTACCGGTTTGACGGAAATACGCGGTCGGTGTATCGGATTCTCGTTCCTCCGCAAGAGGTGCTTCATAGGTCCCTGACGCAGGAACAGACGCGGAATTTCCTGCGTTATGCCGAGGTGCGTAAGCGGATTCAAGTGGCGATTGATGGCATCAACGTGCTCAATGGGCAAAAAAAGAAACAATGGGACAAGGTTAGTGACGAGATGCTTGATGAATTTGGAATATACCCCGACAGCAATTATCACTTCGAGAAAAAAACTCGGGTGATTTATAAATTGGAACAAAAGGGTTCGGAATAAAGGACGATAGTGCAAACGAAAATCAAAATAATCTGTTTGTGTGTATTTTTCCTTGGGCTGCTTGACAGCCATGCCTTTTGGCCGTGGTCTAGCAAGCCTGCGGAGACATCCGAGATTGGGAAAATCGCTTGGCGCGAACTGTCGATAGAGGAAGACGATCGGTTTGGCGACCTCGTTGATAGCCGTCGCCAGATTCGGGATGAAATCACGATGCTTGAGCGTCTGCTTGAGGAGATGAAGACAGAGCAGGAGAATATCAATCTTCAACTGAAGCTGGTGTTTTCCGTGGATTCCGATAAGTCCTATCGCTTTGATCAGACGGCTAATAAGATCTACCTGGTAACGATGCCTTCCCCCGGGACGACGACGATGGGTGCTCCTGAGGAGGCCGTAGAAAGTCAAGAGTCTGTGCATCAGGAGCTTACTGCGACCCAGGGAAAATATTTTTCCCAGCTTGCGGAGCGTAAGATGCAGAATCAAATCGCGATTCAGGGACTGCTTGTACTGACGCGGAAGAAGTTGAATCAGTGGGGGAGTGTCTGCGATGAGTTGCTGCGTGATTTCGGGATCGAGCGGGATCGGGATTACCATTATGACAAGGAAAAGCGGATGGTGTACCAGTTGGTTCCGCCATCCGCACCGACAGAATGAT
>JFJP01011126.1_pt1 | contig 23315 bp, 19 predicted proteins | sample 431651 | NCBI WGS metagenome assembly JFJP01 (sample SAMN02602958, study PRJNA72255) | Microbial mat metagenome, whole genome shotgun sequencing project. | biome: fresh water; feature: sink hole; material: water; isolation source: purple microbial (photo- and chemosynthetic) mats found in...
GCACCTGTGCATCGGCACCGGCGGCAATATCGAGGAAATGGGCGAGCTGGCCAAGCGCCTGTACCGGCGCGATTCGGCGCGGTTGATCTCGGTGAAGGACCTGGCCACGCTGAGCGACATGCTGTCCGGCCTGACGGTGGCCGAGCGCATCGCGCGGCTCAACCTGCGGCCGGACCGGGCCGACGTCATCATGCCGGCCTGCGTCGTGCTGCACAGCCTGGCCCAGACCGTCGGCGTGCGCGAAGTCCTGATCCCCGGCATCGGCCTGAAGGAGGGGGTCCTCTGGGACATCGCGGCCCAGGCCTCGCCCAGGCCGCCGCGCCGCGAGCAGATCTGGTCGTCGGCCCTGCACCTGGCCGAGAAGTATGAACTCGACAAGGATCACGGAAGCGCGGTTTCGGATCTGGCGCTCCAGATCTTCGACCAATCCGCGCCCCTGCACGGCCTCGGTGCGGAGGATCGGCTCGTGCTGGAAGTGGCGGCCCTCCTGCACGATGTCGGCTATTTCGTCAACGCCATCGACCACGATCGCCACGGGCACTACCTGCTCAGGCATAGCTTCCTGTTCGGCCTTTCCGAACGCCAGCAGGCGGTCGTCGCCAACATCGTGCGCTACCACCGCAAGACGACACCCACGCTGGAACACGAACACTTCAAGTCCCTGCAGCCCCAGGATCGGCTGCTGGTCAACAAGCTCTGTGCGCTGCTGCGGCTGGCCGACGGCATCGACACCAGCCACACGGGGCGCGTCCGGCACGTGACCCTGAGCGGCGCCAAATCGAAGTGGACACTGAGCCTGGCAGGCAATGGCGACCTGGTGCTCGAGAAGTGGACCCTGACCAAGAGACGCGCGATGTTCCAGGATGTCTTCGGCGTCGAACTCACCATCATCTGAGGCGACCGTGATGGAGGCTTCCCGACTCTTCCTTGACGCCTTCGATCATCGGCGCGACGTGTTCGTCGTGCGCCTGAAGGTCTGCCGCGAGGAATTTTCCGAAGCGTCGGTGCATGACCTGCGCGTTGCCGCGCGGCGCCTGATCGCTTTCGTCGAACTGGCGCGCCAGTTCGATCCGACCGGGAGGCCTTCGAAGTCCCGCCATCAGCTCAAGGACCTGATTGACGGCTTCGACACGTTGCGCGATACGCAGGCGATGCTGGCGGAGCTTGACGAGCACGTGCGCGCGGAGTCTTCGCTGACGGTCGTGCGCCGGTACGTGTTGGCCCGCGAACAGGAACTCATGCGGGAGGCGCGGCTCGCCGCGCGTGATTTCCGGACCAGGCAGCTGAAGGACCGTCTCAAACGTCTGCGCGGGCGCCTGTCCACCCGGCTGGAAGCGCCCGATCCTGGTTTCGATCCCTTCGGTCCGGTCGACGAAGCGTTCGCCCGCGTCGTCCGGCGCGATGCGGCCGCGCGGCCCGATGACGCGACCACCATCCACCGGGTGCGCCTGGCGTTCAAGAAGTTCCGCTACCGTTTCGAGATCGTGCAGGCGGCGCTGCCGGACCTGCCGCCCGAACAGCCGGCACGCCTGCACACCTACCAGACGATCGTGGGTCGGGTGCAGGACGCCGAAACGTTCCTGGGGTTGGTGGCCGACTGCGCCTCGCGCGACCCCGACTTCGATCCGGCGCCCGCCCTGGCGTTCTACACGCGCCTGCGGGCCGAAGCCATCGACGACTGGCTGGCCAACCGCACGGCCTTGGCGGCATTCTGGCGGCCGGCGCCGGACCAGACCTTCCCCTGGCTCGAGAACCGCAGGAAGCGAAGGGCGAAAACACCGTGAATCCGACGATGCGCGTCCCGGAACTGGATGATCCTTCGCTGTACGTCAATCGGGAGATCAGCCTTCTGGAGTTCCAGAGGCGCGTCCTCGAAGAGGCCCAGGATCCGCGGAACCCGCTTCTGGAGCGGGCCAAGTTCCTGGCGATTTTCGGCTCGAACCTGGACGAGTTCTTCATGGTGCGCGCGTCCGGGATCCGCCGGCAGGTGCTGACGCGCGTGGCCGCGATCACCCCGAGCGGCATGACGCCGCGCCAGGAACTGGCGGCCATCCGCAAGCTGAGCCTGGAACTGCTCGGGAACGCGCAGGGGTTCCTGCGCCGGCATCTGCTGCCGCAGTTGAAACGGGAGGGTGTGCACGTCCTGGACTACGCGCGGCTCAACCGCACGCAGCGCGATCGCGCCGACACCTACTTTCGCGAGGTCATCCAGCCGGTCCTGACGCCGCTGGCCGTCGATCCCGGGCACCCGTTCCCCCACATCTCCAATCTCAGCCTCAACCTGGCCATCGTCGTGCGCGACCCGAAAGGCCGGGAGCGGTTCGCCCGCCTCAAGGTGCCCGACACGCTGCCCCGTCTGGTCCCGCTGAAGAGATCGTCCGGCGGCGAGCGCAAGGACGGCACGTTGCCGCGCCACCACTATTTCGTCTGGATCGAACAGGTAATCGAAGCGAACCTGGCGCCGCTCTTCCCGGGCATGGAGGTGCTGTCGGCCCATCCGTTCCGGGTCATCCGCGATGCCGACATCGAGATCCAGGAGATCGAGGCGGATGACCTGCTTGAGACGATGCAGCAGGGGATCCGGCGGCGGAAGTTCGGGACGGTCGTCCAGGTTTCCATCTACGAGAGCATGCCGGCCAGTGTGCGGGAACTGCTTCTCGAGAACCTGGAAGTGCGGCCATCGGACCTGTTCGTCCTGCAGAGCCCGCTCGGACTGAGCGCGTTCTGGCAGATCTACAACGGTGTCGAGCGCCATGAGCTCAAGTTCCCGGCCTACAGGCCCTTCGTGCCCAAGGTCTTCCGCAAGGTGACGCAGCCCGGAGATGTCTTCGATGCGATCCGAGCGGGCAACATCCTGTTGCACCACCCCTACGATTCCTTCGAACCGGTGGTCGAATTCCTGCGCGCCGCCGCGCGCGACCCCCAGGTGCTGGCCATCAAGCTCACGCTCTACCGCGTCGGCAAGAATTCGCCGGTGGTCGACGCCCTGCTTGAAGCGTCCGAGCGCGGCAAACAGGTGGCGGTCCTGGTCGAACTGAGCGCGCGCTTCGACGAGGAAAGCAACATCGGCTGGGCCCGCCTGCTGGAGCAGACCGGTGTCCACGTGGTCTACGGTCTGGTCGGGTTGAAGACCCACAGCAAGATCGCCATGGTCGTGCGGCGGGAAGGCGAAGGCATCCGGCGGTACCTGCACCTGGCTACCGGCAACTACAACCCCTTCACGGCCGTCATCTACGAGGACATCGGCATCTTCACCTGCGACGAGACCATGGGCGTCGACGCCACCGACCTGTTCAACTACCTGACCGGCTATTCGACCAAACAGGACTACCGGAAGCTCCTGATCGCGCCGGTCACGCTGCGCGCGAAGCTCGAGGAATTCATCGCGCGCGAAACCGGCCACGCCCTTGCCGGGCGCCGGGCCCACATCATCCTGAAGGTCAATGCGCTGGTGGATCCGCAGATGATCCGCCTTCTCTACCGCGCCTCCCAGGCCGGGGTCCGGGTGGACCTGTTCGTGCGCGGCATCTGCTGCCTGCGTCCGGGATGGCCCGGGGTCAGCGACAACATCTCGGTGACGAGCACGGTCGGCCGGTACCTCGAGCACAGCCGCATCTTCTATTTCCTGAACGACGGCGCGGAAGAGGTCTTTCTGGGCAGTGCGGATCTGATGCAGCGGAACCTGAACCATCGGGTCGAGGTGGTGTTTCCGGTCGAGTCGCCCGAGCACGTGCGCTATCTGCGCGACAATGCGCTGGAGGCCTACCGGCACGACAACTTCAAGGTAAGGCGCATGTTGGCCGACGGAACGTACGAGCGGGTTTCGGCGGATGTCAGCGAGGATCTGGTGAGCGCCCACGACTACCTGATGCGCTCCCGCTCCCGCCTGCGGCATTTCGGAGCGCTGCCGGCCGCCGATGAGGACAGCCTCAGTCGCGGCTGACCAGGCGTTCGGGTTTGCAGAGCCACTTCTTCTGCGCGGCGACGCGCCCACAGTCGCGGCAGTAGTAGACCGGTTCGGACACGATCGTCGTCAACAGCTCCAATTCCTTGACGTACTGGCCCGGCTTCCATTTGCACAGCGGCTTGCTCACCGATGATTTGCTCTTGTTGGCCATTCTGTCCTCCGGTGCCGGCCGTTCGACCAGATGTGAGCCACGGACGGCCATAATGGGCGGCATCGGCACCAGCGTCAACCCCGGCCCCCGCGGGCGGGGCGCCGGACCGCCGGCCGGAACCTTCATCGTCGCCGCATGGTTCCTATATATATTGTGTTCAAACCTCGCCAGAACGCCGGAGGGCCGCCCATGAACCAGAAGATCCTGGGACTTTCCCTGCTGCTCCTGATCCTGTCCGCCGGTGGCTGCCGCGCCGCCGGTGAGGGACTGGACCCGGCGACCGCAACCAACGCCTTCGGCCTCGACCTGTACCAGCGTTTGCGCGCCGAGGGCGAGAACCTGTTCTTCTCGCCCGCCAGCATCACCTACGCGCTGTCGATGACCGGCATCGGCGCCCGGGGCGGCACCGCGGCCGAGATGGACGGGGTGCTGCACCTGCCCGCGGACGACGATCTGGTCGCCGCCGGCTTCGGCGGCCTGATGTCCGCGCTGGCCGCCGCCAACGAGCATGCCACCTTGAATCTGGCCAACCGGCTGTACGGCCAGCGGGGCTTCGGCTTCGCGCCGGCGTATCTCGCGCTGCTTGAGCGTCATTACGGCGCCGGGCTCGCACAGCTCGACTTCCGCGCCGACCCCGAAGCGGCCCGCCTCGTTATCAATGCCTGGGTGGAAGACCAGACGGCGCAAAAGATCCGGAACCTGCTGCCGTCCGGCTCGCTGGACGACAGGACCCGCCTGGTGCTGGTCAACGCGATCCATTTCCTGGGCACCTGGCAGGAGCCGTTCCCCGTCGACGCGACGGCCGACGCCCCGTTCCACCGCGAGCGCGGGGGCGATGTGGCCGTGCCCTTCATGCACGTGACCGGACGTTTCGGCTATGCCGAGATGGACGACGTGCAGATCCTGGCCCTGCCCTACAAGGGCGATGCGCTGGAGATGGTTCTGGTTCTGCCGGAAGCGGGCACGTCCCTGACCGCCGTCGAATCGCGGCTCGACGCCGGCGTTCTTGCCGGCTGGCTGGCGTCGCCGGCGCCGGCGCGCGTTGCCGTCGGCCTGCCGCGTCTGCATCTCGAAACGAGTTTCGACCTGGCGACGACGCTCGGGGCGATGGGCATGCCGACCGCCTTCACGCGCGAGGCCGACTTTTCAGGCATGACGACGGGCGGCGAGGCGTTGCTCATCGACAAGGTGGTGCACAAGGCCTATCTGGATGTGGACGAGAAGGGCACCGAGGCCGCGGCCGCCACCGGCATCGTGATGATCGTGACTTCGGCCCGGCCGGTGGAAGAACTGAAGGTGTTCACGGCGGACCGGCCCTTCGTGCTCGCGATCAGGCACAAGGCCAGCGGGGCGATCCTGTTCATGGGAAGGGTCGCGGATCCTTCCTGACCCGGCCATCGAACAGGCCGCCCGACAACCGTAACGCGAAAGCCCCGCTGTCCCAACGAACAGCGGGGCTTCGTTTTATTACATCCGCTCGGGAGCAGCGCCTACCGCGGTCGCCGCCCGAATGTGCGCCCTTCGGAAGGACGCGCGGGGCTGGTCTGGCCGGCCGGACGCGCTGGGCTGGCCGGACGTGCGGTCTGAGCCGGGCGAGCCGACTGAAGCGGCCGCGACGACTGAACCGGCTGCACCGGACGACTCTGGCCCTCGTGGCGCGGCCGGCTGTCCCGCCGCGGCTGATTCGCCGCCGGCACGCTCTGCCCGCGCGGCGTCCAGTTGCCGTCCCGCTGCATGGCGGGCCGTCCCTGGCGCGGCGGGGTCGAGCCGTAATCGAAGTCGGGCAGCGTGCGGCGCTCGATCCGCGAGCCGAGCACGCGTTCGATCCCGCGCACCAGCGGTTCGTCCTCGGGCGTCGTGAACGTGAAGGCTTCGCCCGTCAGTTCCGCGCGGCCGGTGCGGCCGATGCGGTGCGTGTAGGCTTCGACCGTCGACGGCATGTCGTAGTTGATGACGTGCGAGATGCGGCTGACGTCGATCCCGCGCGCGGCCAGATCGGTCGCCACCAGGATGTCGTAGCGGCCCTCGCGGAAGCCCTCGAGCGCGGCCTGCCGCCGGTTCTGCGTCATGTTGCCCTGCAGGGCCGACACGCGGTGGCCGCGCTGGTCCAGCACCTCGGCCAGATGGCGCGCGCGGCGCTTGGTGCGCGTGAAGATCAGCACCTTGCCGGTGGCCTCACGGTCGAGCATCTCCAGCAGGAAGGCGCCCTTGCTGTTCTCGCGCAGCGGGTACAGCGCGTGCGAGACGGTGGCTGCGGGCGCGGACCGGCCGATTTCGATCGAAACGGGGTTGCGGAGGATCTGGTCGGACAGCGTGCGGATGTCGTTCGGCATCGTCGCCGAGAAGAACAGCGTCTGCCGATCCTTCGGCATGTGGCTCAGGATGCGCCGCACGTCGGGCAGGAAGCCCATGTCGCACATCTGGTCGGCCTCGTCCAGGACCAGGATCTCGATGGCCGACAGGTCGATGGTGCGCTCATCGACGTGGTCGAGCAGCCGGCCGGGGCAGGCCACGACGATGTCGACACCGCGCCGCAGCTTCTCGTCCTGCGGGCGCTTGCTCATGCCGCCGTACAGCGCCACGCCGCGCAGACCGACGGCGCCGCCGAACGTCGCGCCGGCCACGCCGATCTGGTCGGCCAGTTCACGCGTCGGGGCCAGGATCAGGCAGCGCGGATTGCGCGTCCCGCGCACGGCCGTCGCGGCCAGGCGGTGGGCGATCGGCAGCATGAACGCCGCCGTCTTGCCGGTGCCGGTCTGGGCGATGCCCAGCACGTCATGGCCTTCCAGGACGACCGGGATGGCCTGCTGCTGGATGGGGGTCGGCTTGTCGTAGCCGGCCTGGGTGATCGCGGCCTGCAGGCGGCGGTCGAGGGGAAAGGAAGCGAAAGATTCGTTGTCAGCAGAACTCAAAGGGATTCTCCCTGATTGTCGCACGCGCGCATGCGCAGGCGAACAGGATGCGCCGCGGCACCAGCCGACGGACGGATCCGGCAATGAAAGAAGAGGATGGTCTCGATGAAGCGTCGGAACCACCGTGACGCCGCTGCTCAGCAGCGGTCCCGCGCGGTACGGTCCCGGCCAGGTGGCGGAGGAAGCGTCCAAGCGGCATGGGGCCGGCCCGGGGGCCGCGCGCCATGTAGGACCAAGATGGTTCCGATACGGCACAAGCGCAAGGGCCGGCTTGCGCCGGCACAAGTTGGCTACCGCTCGTTCCCGCGCTTGAAGTTGCCGGTCAACTTGGCCATGACCATCTGTTGGGCCGCCGCGTCCAGGGTGGACACCCGCTTGAGAAAGGCCTGCGCGTCGTCGCCCTTGAGGATCATCACCTGGCTGCCGCGCCAGGAAATGAACACCTTGCCGCTCGCGCTCGCCTGGTACGCGAAGGGCTCTTCGGCGAGTCGGCCCCGCTGGTCCCTGGGTTTTGCCATTTCTTCCTCCGCGCTGCGCCTCCCGCCACGGTTCAATCGATAGTGTAGACGATCTCGAGCGGAAAGCGCTCGCCCTTCACGTAGTACCGTCGCCAGGTCACGTACTGGAAGCCGTCCCGCTCGAACCGCGTCGATGGTGCCGGTGTCATGCTGACGATGCGCGCGCCCTGCGGCAGGCGGACTTTGCGCGCCACGAGGTTGTCTTCCGCGTAGTCGCCCGCGCGGCGGTAGATGAGCTGGTCGCCATAGCGCAGGACGGCGGGCGCCGGCGTGCTGCCCGACACCGTCCACGTCTCGCCGGGCGCCACCGGCACCGGGAACTTCAGGGTGACCTGCACGCGCCCGGTGGGGGGCGAAGGCCAGCGATGGCGCGGAGGGTCGTAGTCCGGCACCAGCACGTTGCCGAAACCGTCGCGCCAGACGCGCTGATCCGCCTCGAGTTGTTCCCAGGGCGCCAGCCCGAAGCGGTCCTCGTCGATGGCGTGCTGCTCGTTGTTGACGTGGCTGCGCACCCACCAGGCGGTCACGGTGCCGTCCGCGCTGATCTCCTCGTAGTGGCTGATGTCGTGGATCCTGCGCACCGGCACGGCCTCACGCGCCGCGCGCGCGCTGAACGTGCGCGGATCCAGATCGTCATCCGTCAGTTCGTAGAGCGTCGTTTCCGTCTGCAGGATGTAGCGGGCGGGCGCCGTCCGCAGCAACGTGCCCTCGAGCCGGCTGCCGTCGGCCAGGACGACGTGCCACGGTTCGGTGGCCCGGGCGGACCCCGACAGGGCCGCGGCCAGACCCACGACCGTGCCGGCGATCAAGAGGCGAAGACGCATGGCGTTGCTCCCTTCCCTTCAACGAATGCTGTCCGTTGCGTGGTCGTAACAGCCGGTTTCGATCGTCACGGTCGCGTTCGGGATCTCACCGAAGCGGACGGCAACGACCTGGCCGGCACGGATGTCGGAGAGGCGAGGGGGCGATGTCGGCGCGGACCGCCGCGCCAGCATTGGCGCCAGCAGCAGCAGGCCCAATGCGGCGGCCACTGCGGCCACGGCCCAGACACGACGGGAGGCCCGACTGTGCTCGCCCCGAGCCGTGCGCTGGCTGCCGATCAACGGTGCCGGCGCTTTCTCGTCCAGCAGAACGCCGCGCGCCAGGGCGCGGAATGCGCGCCGCGCCTCCAGATCGTCGCGCAACGGCGCCGAGGCGGCCGTTTCCGCGGCAAAGGCCGCCGCCGCCTCGTCGTCCAATTCGCAGTCCAGATACGCTTCGAGCTGTTCGCTCCAGGTGTCAGACGCCATGGCCGAGCCTTTCGAGATGTTCGCGCATCTTCCGCACGGCGTGGTGCTTGCGCGAGGCGATGGTGCCGGAACTGACGCCGAGGATCGTGGCGATCTCGGCGTAGGTCAGTCCTTCGATTTCGCTCAGGAAGAAAGCCGACCGCTGGTCTTCCGGCAGCGCGGCCAACGCCGAACGCAGACCGTGGTCCAGTTGCGTGTTCTCGAGCGCGCGGTCGGGCCGCGAGCCGGCAGCCGCCGTCGCCGCGGCCACGTCGCGCGCCGTTGCCGGTCGCTCGTGACGGCCCCGCACGCGTCGCCGCCGCAGGTGATCGAGCGCACACGACCGCGCGACGGTGAAGACCAGCGCGCTGCCGGCGTTCTCGGCGTGAGCGTCGAGTTTGAGAAAGGTCTCCTGCGCGAGATCGCGCGCCAGTTCCGCATCGCCGGTCAGCACGCGGAGGTAGCGCAGCACGCTGGCGGCGTGGGCCGCGACCAGGGCGGTCAGCCGATCCGGTGATGGTTTGGGACACGCGTCGGGCACTTGATCCCCCGGATACTACGGTCTGCATTCCCGCTCCATGGTAGTAGACGCGGTCGGCGCCGGATTCTTCAAAGGCAAATGCGGGTTGGCGTGAGAAAGCCTGGTGCGTTCGGCCATGAGCGGCCGCAGGGCGAGATTGTTTTGGGATTGTTGCGCCGGCGCAAGTGGGGGAGAGGCAAAAAATGCAACGCGAAGCCAAGAATAGCACTCCGTCCCCGGCCGCACATTGATTCTGTATACCGTATGCCACATCCCGGATCTCTCTGGAAGGGGCCTCGCATCCTGCCCCTCCACTGGCAGGACGAGCCAATGAAGCCCTTTCCGGCAAAGAATCGCGGTGGCCCGGCGCCCCAGGAAGCCGCCATGTCTGTCGAAATTGCGCCTCAATATCGACAATGAAATCACCCCTTCAATCGGCGGGAGTTCTCCTGTATGCTGCGCCATCCCCCGGCGATCCGGGGGACGAGGCCCGACCGCCCAGCCACCGGAGGACCGCGTATGCGCTATCAGGATGTCCACGAGCTCTCGGTGTCGAATCCCCGCTTCTTCTGGCGCCAGAAAATGAACCTGATCAAGTGGTTCGAGGAGCCGAAGGAAGTCCTGACGCGCGACGAGCACGGGATCTACCGGTGGTTCGAAGGCGGCGTCCTGAACACCTGCTACCTGGCGCTCGACTACCACGTCGACCACGGCCGCGGCCGGCAGGTCGCCCTCTACTACGACTCGGCCTCGGCCCATCTCAAGCGCAGCTACACCTACCGCGAGCTCCGCGATGAAACCGCGAAGTTCGCCGGCGTGCTGAAGAGCCAGGGTGTCGAGAAGGGCGACCGCGTCATCATCTACATGCCCATGGTTCCGGAGGCCGTCATCTCGATGCTGGCCTGCGCGCGGCTGGGCGCGGTGCACTCGGTGGTGTTCGGCGGGTTCGCGCCGCACGAACTGGCCGTGCGCATCGACGACGCGCGGCCCAAGCTGCTGATCACCGCCAGCTGCGGCCTTGAGTTCAACCGCGTCGTCGAGTACAAGCCGCTGGTCGACGCCGCGCTCGAAGAGGCGCAGTTCCCGCCGCAGAAGGTCATCGTCTTCCCGCGACCGCAGGCCCACGCCTCGATGATCGAGGGCCGCGACCTGGACTGGCACGAGCTGATGCACCGCGCCGAACCGGCCGATTGCGTGCCCGTCGCCTCGACCGACCCTCTCTATATACTGTATACGAGCGGCACCACCGGGAAGCCGAAGGGCGTCGTTCGTGACAATGGCGGCCATGCCGTGGCTTTGAAGTATTCGATGAAGACGGTCTACAACACCAATCCGGGCGAGGTGTTCTGGGCCGCGTCGGATGTCGGCTGGGTCGTCGGGCATTCGTATATCGTATACGGACCACTGATCAACGGCTGCACGACGGTGCTGTTCGAGGGCAAGCCGGTGCGCACGCCCGACGCCGGATCTTTCTGGCGCGTCATCCAGGACTACGGCGTCAGCGCGTTCTTCACGGCGCCGACGGCCTTCCGGGCCATCAAGAAGGAAGACCCCGACGCGCACCTGCGCCGCCTGTACGACATCTCGACCCTGCGCACGTTGTTCCTGGCCGGCGAGCGCCTCGACCCGCCCACGCACGACTGGCTCAACCAGGTCCTGGACGTTCCCATCGTCGACCACTGGTGGCAGACCGAGACGGGCTGGCCCATCGTCGCCAACCCGATGGGCCTGGACCCGCACCGGGTGAAGGTGGGCTCGGCCACGTTCGCGGTGCCCGGCTTCAAGGTCGAGGTGCTGGACGACGGCGGCCTGCCGGTGCCGCCGAACGAGAAGGGCAACATCTGTCTGAAGCTGCCGCTGCCGCCCGGCTGTCTGTCGACCCTGTGGAACGACGAAGAGGGCTACCGCAACAGCTACCTGAAGGCTTTCGAGGGCTACTACCACACGGCCGACGGCGGCTACCTGGACGAGGACGGCTACCTCTTCGTGATGGGCCGCACCGACGATGTGATCAACGTGGCCGGGCACCGGCTCTCCACCGGCGAGATGGAGGAGCTGATCGGCGGCCACGCCGCGGTGGCCGAGTGCGCGGTGGTGGGCATCGACGATGAGCTGAAGGGGCAGATCCCCATCGGCCTGGTCGTCCTGAAGGACGGTGTCAAGACGGCGGACAATGTCGTCGAGGACGAACTCGTGGCGCTGATCCGCGCCGAGATCGGCGCCGTGGCTGCTTTCCGCAAGGCCATCGTGGTGCCGCGGCTGCCCAAGACGCGGTCGGGCAAGATCCTGCGCAAAACCATCCGTCGGCTGGCGGTCGAAGAACAGATCATCACCCCGCCGACCATCGACGATCCGTCGATCATCGCCGAGATCCGCTCGGCGCTGCGCCGCCATCGGGTGGGCCAGTACGCGCGGCTGCCGCTGGGGGACGAGGACGCGGAGGGGATCTAGGCCCCAGGCCCGATCCGTCGGCTCGCCGCGTGCGAGCCGATTGACAATGGGTCGCCGGAAATGGTACCAAGGATGTCTGCAATTTGAAAAGCGCACCATGTGGCAAAGGAAACACCGGCGAAAGGCAGACCGAACCGATCAGGACAGAACCGGATTTTCACCCTGACCGTGGAGGCGGGAATGAACACAGCCAAGGAATACTGGAAAGCGAACCTGCGGCTGGTGGCGCTGTGCATCGCCATCTGGTTCGTGGTTTCGTTCGGGTTCGGCATCCTGCTGGCCGAACAGCTGAACTCCGTGCGCCTGGGCGGTTACAAGCTGGGCTTCTGGTTCGCCCAGCAGGGCTCCATGTACACGTTCGTGGCTCTGATCTTCTTCTACGCGTACCGGATGAGCATCCTCGACCGCAAGTTCGGGGTCCGCGAGGACTGATGCCGACCTGACCCGGGCCTGACCGCCCCGCGGCGGGTCCCAGCGCCAGAAAGAAAAGGAGCCTGAGACATGGACCTCAAAACAACGACCTTCATCGTGGTCGGCATCACTTTCGTCATCTACATCTGGATTGCCCTCCGCACCCGCGCCAAGACCACTTCCGAATTCTACGTTGCCGGCGGCGGCGTCCACCCGGTTCTCAATGGCATGGCCACGGGCGCGGACTGGATGTCCGCGGCGTCGTTCATCTCGATGGCTGGCATCATTTCGTTCAGCGGTTTCGGGGCCTCGGCCTACCTGATGGGATGGACGGGAGGTTACGTGCTCCTGGCGATGCTCCTGGCTCCCTATCTCCGCAAGTACGGGAAGTTCACGGTGCCCGAGTTCATCGGCGATCGCTTCTATTCCAAGACCGCGCGCGGCGTGGCCGTCATCTGCCTTATCGTGGCTTCGTTGACCTATGTGATCGGCCAGATGAAGGGCGTGGGCGTGGCCTTCTCCCGCTTTCTCGAGGTGTCATACGACACCGGCGTGTACGTGGGCATGGGCATCGTGTTCGTCTACGCGGTGCTCGGCGGCATGAAGGGTATCACCTACACGCAGATCGCTCAGTACATCATCCTGATCTTCGCCTACACCATCCCGGCGATCTTCATTTCGCTGCAGTTGACCGGCAACCCCATCCCGCAGCTGGGTCTGGGCGCGTCGTTGTCCGATGGCGGTGGTTTCCTGCTCGATAAGCTGGATCTGATCTGCAAGGACTTGGGCTTCGCGCAGTACACGACCCAGCGCGGGTCGCTGATCGACATGTTCCTGCTGACGATGACGCTGATGGTCGGCACCGCCGGCCTGCCGCACGTGATCACGCGCTTTTTCACCGTCCCGAAAGTGCGCGACGCGCGCTCGTCGGCCGGTTGGGCGCTGGTCTTCATCGCCATCCTCTACACCACGGCCCCGGCTGTGGCGGCCATGGCCCGCCTGAACCTGATGCGCACCATCCAGACCGGACCAGTGGGCGCCGCCGACGGCAATCTCGCCTACAGTTCGGCTCCCTCCTGGTTCACGAACTGGGAGAAGACCGGCCTGTTGAAGTACGAGGACAAGAACAAGGACGGCCGCATCCAGTACTACGGCAAGGGCATGGACGCCAAGGCCGCCGAGTTCGGTTGGAACGGCAACGAAATGGTCACCGTCGACAACGACATCATGGTGCTGGCCAACCCCGAGATCGCGAAGTTGCCCAACTGGGTCATCGCGCTGGTCGCCGCAGGTGGCATCGCGGCGGCGCTCTCGACCGCGGCGGGCCTGCTTCTGGCCATGTCGTCGGCCGTTTCGCATGACCTGCTCAAGGGCATGTTCATGCCGAACATCACGGAGAAGAACGAGTTGATGGCCGGGCGCTTCGCCATGGCGGGCGCCATCCTGGTGGCCGGCTTCCTGGGGCTGAATCCACCGGGCTTTGCCGCCCAGGTGGTGGCCCTGGCCTTCGGCCTGGCGGCCTCATCCATCTTCCCGGCGATCATGATGGGCATCTTCAACCGCCGGATGAACAAGGAAGGCGCCATCGCCGGCATGATCGTCGGCCTGGTCGTCACCCTGCTCTACATCTTCTGGTACAAGGGCTTCTTCTTCATCAAGGGCACGAACCTGGCGCCGGATGATGCGCAGCACTGGCTGTTCGGTATCTCGCCGGGCTCGTTCGGCGCGGTGGCGGCGCTGCTCAACTTCCTCGTGGCCTGGGCTGTGTCGAAGGTGACGGCGCCGCCGCCGGATCACATCCAGCACCTGGTCGAGGATATCCGCGTGCCGCAGGGCGCGAAGGGGCCGGTCGCCGGTCACTAGTCCCCGCTGCGGTGTGAAGGAACGGGCCGTCGGTCACCTGGGGTGGCCGGCGGCCCGTTGCGCGTCACGTCAGCGGGCCAGCGTCACGGTCACCTCGGCGCCGTCTTCGCCGTCGACGGTCACCCAGTCGCTGCCCGCGTTGGCGAAGTCGGAATGGAGCGCCCACACGCGCACCCGGCGCGTGACGGCTTCGTTGCCCAGGAAACCGTCGAAGACGTGCCCGAACGGCAGGCAGTCCTGCGCCAGTTGGAACCGCCCGCGCTGGTCGGTGGTCGCCTGCGCGGCCACGCGCGTGCCCGCGGGCAGGTCGGCGTAGCCCAGCCACGACATCACGGCGGTGGATTGCGTGTGGCCCGCGGCCGAGACGACATGCGTCCGGTAGACGCCGTCCGGCACGACCCGGTCGAGATCATCCCGCCCGTTCCAGACGAACATGAACTCGCCGGCGGGCAGGTCCCCGTTCGCGAGCAGCCGCACCGTGTCGCCGTCGCAGAAGGAAGCGATCCAGACGGAGACGGGACCCGCTTCCTGGTGCGTGTAGCGGATGGCGAGTTGCGGCTTGTCGGGCAGGGGCGCCGATTCGTGCTCCAGCATGATCGCGGCGCCGGCCACGGGCCGCCCTTCAGCGTCTAGGACAACGCCACGGATGGCGTCGTCGCTGCGGGGCGGCGTGGCACTGTCGGAGCAGGCGCCCAGCAGCACGAGGGCGGCCAGGGCAGGGATCCGGATCTTCGGCATCATCCAGGCTCTCCCGGGTTTGGGGCCGTTGCCGGCATCATCATACGCCTGCGGCTGCGGAAGCGGGAGTCCCGTCCGGGTGCGGAACCGGCCGAAAATGCGACAAGAAATCACCTATATGTGGTATCATCTTCGGGTGACATGTCGCCGCCTGTGCGCGACAGCCATCACTGGCCTCCACGATCCCCGGGAGCACCCATGCGCAAAGACAAGGTGATGTTGTTGCGTGCCTTCTGCTTAACGGCGATGGCGCTTGCGGCGCCGCTGGTGGCCGCCGGTGCCCGCGCCGCGATCGCCGACAACGTCGACACGGCCGTGCTCACGCTGCCCGAACCCCTCGCGTCCAACGCAGGCAATTACGGCACGTGGGGTTTCGCCTCGTTCACGCCGCGGCTCTACCTCGCGCCGGCGACGGCCACGCGCGCCTGGGTGGGCTGGACCGACAACGGCGGCGACGGCCACGTCAGCCGCGTCGACGGCGGCGTGGTGGTGGCCACCCACGACTTCAACGGCACGCCGGTCGCCGGGCTGGTGGCCCACGGCGCCGACGACTATGCGGTGCTCGTGCGCGACCCGGCCGCCAATGTCGCGCGGTTGCTCCGCCGGACGGCCGCCGGCGCCACGGTGTGGTCGACCCCGCTGACCAACGCCTTGGCTGGGCCGAGCGACGATCTCGGCGACTCGCGCCTGGCCTACGGCAATGGCGTCTACGCCGCGCGCTTCACGGTGCTGGGTGTAGGCGGGATCTTCGACGGCCACTACGGCGACCAGGGGACCTTCGTCAACGACAGCGGCGTCATCCAGGCCGGCGGCTGGACATGGGGGCCTTCGCACAGCATGGCGCAACTGGTCGGCTACCACGACGGCGCCGGGCAGATGCTCACGCTGGCGGTCAGCGACTGCTATCCCGACAAGGGCATCGTGGCCGGCACGAACCAGATGCTGTACCTGGCCGATGCCGATTGCTCCGGAAAAGTCGCCGTGAACCTGGGGCAGATGGCGACGAGCCCCACCGGCTGGCTGGTGCTGTTCAACGGCCGGACGACATCGCTCTACGCGGGGCAGGGCATCGGCCTGCTGAGCCTGGACAATGCGCTTGCGCCCACCGTCACCTGGCTGACGGCGACCACGGGCGTGAACGAGCGCGATCCGGTCATGGCCCGGCTGGGCACCACCGCCGCCGCCGACCGCTACCTGATCGGGTGGCGGGACATCGGGGCCGCGCAGCACTACCTGGCGGTCATGGACGAACAGGGAACGATCGTGGAAGGGCCCGAGTCCGTCACCGCCGCCGGTCTGGGCTGGGGCAACCGCGACGACTCGTTCCGCTCGTCGCCTGATGGCGGCGTCTGGTGGCTGGAAGGCCAGGGTGGAGCTTCGACCCTCGAACTGCACACCTACGCGACGTATGCTTCCGCGGTGCCGGGTGTCGAGGCGGCGTCCGCGGAGCTCCGGCAGAACGTGCCGAATCCGTTCAATCCGGCCACCACGATCGCCTTCGACCTGGCGCGGTCCGGCGCGGTCTCGCTTGTGGTCCACGATGTCGCGGGCAAGGTCGTGCGCGCGCTGCTGACGGACGAAGTGAAGTCTGCCGGACGCCACGAAATCGTCTGGAACGGACGGGACGAACAGGGCCGGGCGATGCCGGCGGGCGTGTACGTGGGCAGGCTCCAGAGCGCCGGCGCGGCGTCCAGCGTACGCATGACCCTGTTGAAGTGACGCCGCGGCCGGACGAAGGGCAGCGGTGCGTGATCACCCCAGCATGTTCGTCCGGTACCGTTGCGCCACGGCGCTCTGCATTTCCCGGATCGCCCCGAACGCATCCTTCAGATGCCGGCGCTGCAGCGACGACAGCGCCTTGACGTTCACGTCGTTGTCCGGCGCGCCGCCGCCGGCCAGCGTGTCGAGCTGTTCGCGCAGCCGCATCTGCAGCAGGAACCGGTAGGTCTCGATCAGGGTCTGGCCCAGATCGCGGCTGACGACGCCGGCTTCGATCGCCGCTTCCAGCCGCTCGCGCGTCGGACGCGCCCGCACCCCCGCCTCCAGTCCGTAGACGCGCGCGGCGGCCACGATGGGCGCGATGCCGCGCTTCTTCAGGTCGACCTTGTCGTCGGTGGCCTGGATCTGCTGGAACAGACCCAGCGGCGGCTTGAACCGCAGCGACACGCGCGCCAGATGCGCCATGAAGAGCTGGTTGCCCGCCGCGCCGGCCACCAGGTCCTCGAGCGGGGCGACCTCCAGCGCGCCGGCCACCGCGCGGAAATCGAAGAAGATCGACGAGACCATCAGGTTGTCGGGTGTGGGCTCGAGGATCCAGCCGCGCACCGTCTCTTCCCAGGCGGCCAGCGGCTTGTTCCAGTTGGTGGCCATGCAGCCGCCGGGGCAGGGCGGGAAGCCGGCGCGCACCAGGTCTTCGACCACGCGCGCGGCCAGACCCGCGAAGTAGTCCTTCGCGCCGCCCGTGTCCTCCGCGTAGACCAGCGCGTTGTCCTGATCGGTGAGCAGGGCCTGCTCCATGCGGCCTTCGGAGCCGAAGACCAGCCAGGCGTAGGCGCAGGGCGGCGGGCCCAGGTCCGCTTCGGCCAGCTTGCACAGCCGGCGGATCAGCGCGTCGTTCAGGCTGGAGAACACGCGGCCGATCTGCCCCACCTTCAGGCCGCCGCGGAACAGGCGTTCGACCATCGCGGCGGCGTCGCGGCCGTAGGTGGCCAGCGATTCGGCGCGGTCCAGATGATCCAGCCGCCGCATCAGGTACAGCGGGTTGGTGGTCTGACGGCGCAGCAGGTCGGTCGCGGTCAGCACGCCGATGATGGCGCCGTCGCGTTCGACGGGCAGGTGGTGGATGCGCTCTTCCAGCATGTAGAGAAGCGCGCCGTGCACGGGCGTATCGGCCGTCAGGGTCTTGAGCGGCCGCGTCATCACCCGCGCGACAGGCGTGTCGGGACCCAGCCCCTCGGCCAGAACCTTCACCTGGAAGTCGTGGTCGGTGACGATGCCCGGCGGATCGGTGTCGCCCTGTCCCTCGACCAGCGCGAAGTCGTCGCGCGCGTCGCGCATGGCGCGCGCGGTCTCGGCCACCGTCGCCTCGAAGCGCACGCGCACCGGCGGGCGCAGTTCGAGATCGCCCAGTTCGGTGGTCAGTTCGCCGCCCAGGGCCGTGACGCCGTTGCCGGTGACCCGCTGCAGGCGCTCGCCCAGGCTGTGCAGGAAGAACTCGGCGAAGGCGGCGTTGGCCAGCATCTCGCGGAAGACGGCGGCCGGCACGCAATGGACCAGCACCTCGCCCAGGGCGATCACGTCGAAGGCAGGGGCGGCCCGGTTGATGATGGAGGGGTAGCCGAAACAGTCGCCTTCTTCCAGGACCTGCAGCTCCTCGCCGTCGCGCATCAGGCGCACCTGACCGGCGGCCAGCAGGTAGAGGAACTCGCTCTGGGCGCCGTCCTGCGCCAGGATGCGCGCGCCGTCGGCGCAGGTGCGTGCCGAGGCCGTGGCGTTGATGCGTTCCCGTTCGCCGTCGGACAGCAGCGTGAACGGGTGCTGATCGCGCATGAAGTCCAGGACACGGGCAATCATCGCGGTCTCCTTGTCAGAGCAGCTGCGAAAGCAGCGTCCGCGCCGGCGCCACGACCGGCTCGCGGCTCGTGAAGACATCAGTATCCACGAACGGAAGGTCGGCGACCACCTGGATCGCATGCGGGGCCCCGGTCCGCTTCTGGAAATAGGCGAGCGCGGGGGATGGCGCTGTCTCCGTCGGCCCGATCCCGAGCAGGCACCACGGCCGGCCGTCGCGCACGACCACGAAGTCGACTCCGCGGCCCTGCCGATCGCGGAGGTAGCGCAGCTCGAAGGTGCCGAAGCCCAGGTCGGTCCAGCCTTCCACGGCTTTCAGGAGGTGGCAGGCGCACATCGTCTCGAAACGTCTGCCTGGATCACTGAGACCCGACCAGTCGCGCAGGTACCAGCGCGGCTCCTTGCGCAGGGCCGCCGGCAGTCCCTGATGCCAGGGCCGCACCAGGAAACCGTGATGCAGCGTCTCCAGCGTGGCGACCCAGGACCGCGCGGTGTTCTCGCTGACGCGCACCGCACGGGCCAGGGCGCTGAACACGAGCGGTTCGCCCGAAAGACCGGACAGCAGCCGCTCGAGCGCTTCCAGCTGGTCGAGTTCCTGGATGCGCGTCAGGTCGCGGGCATCTTCACGCAGCAGTTGCGCGCGCCGCGCGTCCCGCCACCGGACGCTGAAGGATCGGCTGCGCCGCGTGAACGGCTCGGGAAAGCCGCCGTGTTCCCACAGCGCGCGCCAGTCGGCGTCGCTCACCGGCAGGGGAGGCCGCACCGGCGCGTCCGGCGGCCACGGCTGCGTCAGTTCGGCCACGCTGAGCGGGTGCATGCGCAGCGGAGCGAGACGGCCTTGCAGGCGTTCGTCGCCCTCCGGGTCCTGGCCCGGGCGCACGGCGCCGGCGACCAGCACGCGGGCCCGGTGCCCGTAGTTGTCGAGGAAGTCCGCCAGGAACGTCCGCCAGCCGCGGTAGCGGGGCAACCCGTCGAAGGTGATGACCGGCGGGTCGCCCGCCAGTGACTGGAGCCCCGCCAGGCGTGCGACGCCGCCCGGACCGCCCAGGATCACGTCGCGGTGGTCTTCGTAGTCCCAATCCAGGTACAGGTCGCCGCGGCCCTCGCAGACAGAGGTTTTGCCGACCTGGCGCGGGCCGCAGAGGAAGACCACCGGGCGGCTTTCCGCCAGTTGGAGGTCGAGGATCGAGGCATAGAGGCGCGGCTGGAGCATGGTCGACATGGTGGCGGCGACCCCCGCGGCGATCAACACCATTCCGCATCCGACTGCGGAATGATCACAGCGAGCGACGTCCCGCGCCGACCGGCCGGCCACCTGAGCGCTTGGAACCCGACCGATGCCGTCCTATGATCGCTCCCGGCAGCCCAGCCACGCTTCCGTCTCCAGTGACCGACCCCCGGGAGCCCGGCGATCCATGCGTGAACCCGCCTACCTGCTGATCAAGCGCTCCCTGGTCTGGGCCGGGGTCTGCGCCGGGGCCGGCGCGGTGGTGCTGTTGCCGGACGTCGTCATGGGCCGGCCGTTGTCGCCGCTGCCGCTGCTGGTGGGTGGGGGCACGTTCTCGGCGGCACTGATCCTGTACTGGCGCGGCTGGCGCGCAGCCGATCGCCTGGGGCGCGGCGTCGAAGGCGTGCGCACGGCGGTGCTGAACCTGGTGGCCGACCGCGACGCGGCGGTTCCGAAAAAAGTCACCGCGGACATGCCGTCCGAGGTCGAGGCCATGCTCGGTTCGCTGGCCCTGTACCAGGACGAGATCACGCGCGAACGCCACGCGCCGGACCGCCGCCTGCTGACGGTGCTCGGCTCGCTGGCCAGCGGCGTCGTGTTGATCACCGACCAGGGCCAGGTCAGCCTGCTCAACAACACCGCACGCGAACTGCTGGGGGCCGAGCGCGCCCGCGTGGGCACCTCGGTGTTCGCCGCGCTCAGCCGCGAGTCCGTATTGGCGGCCATGAACCGCGCGCGCAAGGCCGGTCGCATCATCGAATCGCTCTTCGATCGCCTGGACGGCGCTTCGCTGCAGGGCCGCATCGTCCTGCTGCCGGACGACGAGGGCGCCGTCATCATCTTCCCGCCCGTCGAACTGGAGCTCCATCGCCCCGGCCTCGAATTCGACCTGAAGCTGCACGAAGTGCCGCCGGTCACGGCGCCGCTCGGCCTGGACATGCGGCTGGAGGATCTGCCGGCCATCATCGTCGATACCGAAACGACCGGCCTGGACGTGCTGACCGACCGCGTCGTCTCGCTGGGCGCCGTCTGCGCGCACGGCACACGCATGTTCAAGAGCCGGTTGATGGACGATCTGGTCGACCCCGGCGTGCCCATCCCGCCGGCGTCCACCGCCATTCACGGCATCACCGACCAGATGGTGAAGGGCGCCCGCGCGTTCCCCGAGGTGTGGGCCGACTTCCAGCGACTGGCGACCAACCGCGTCGTCGTGGGCCACAACATCCCGTTCGACCTGACGATCCTGCGCGCCGAATGCGCGCGCCATGGCCGGCCGTGGGAGGATGTGGTCTTCATCGACACGCTGCGGCTGGCATCCCTGTTGAACCCGACGCTCGGCCGGCTGGACCTGGAGAACCTGGCGCAGATCTACCAGATCGACCTGCACGGACGGCACACAGCCCTGGGCGATGCGCTGGTGACGGCGGAACTGTTCTTCCGCATGATCCAGCGCCTGCAGATGCAGGGTTTCGGCACCCTCGGCTCGCTGCTGCGGTTCCACTGCACCGAGCCGGTGGGCATCATCGCCGGGCAGCGCGAGCGCAACTGGATCCACACCCAACCGGAATATCTGCGGCGGGACTGAGGCCGTGGCGGCGGCGTCCCCATTCATGCTAAGCTGTTGACGCACGGGCGCGCGCGTAACCCGCGCGCGTCGAAAGGAGACAGCCATGAAGCGTTGCTTCCTCTTCATTCTGCTGCTACCGACGCTCTGGGCCTCGGCAGCCGCGGCCCAGTTGACGGTCGTCACCGACAAGACCACGTATACGGCGGGCGAGGAAGTGCAGATCGCCATCCGGAACGCCGGGCCGAGCGTGGCGACATTCATCTCCTCCCCGGCCTATTTCATCCGGCACGTCGAGTCGGGCGTATGCATCGAGGGATGCGTGGGGCTGGCCGTGCTCTGGGAGATGTCGGTAGGCGAGATGCTCGACGAATCGTACGACACGAGCCAGGCGCCCGACCTGATCGGTCACCACGAAGTCGTGCTGAATGGAGCGTCGGGGGATCCGGGATCGATTCTCGTCGCCGCCTACGAACTGGTGGCGCCGGTTTCGGACACCGCCTCCACCTGGGGCGGCGTCAAGAGCCTGTTCCGCTGACGGCGGTCGGGTTCAGATCGTCGCGTCCGACAGGATGTCGTCCATCGACTTTCCGGCGTTCTCGTCCTCGTCCGGCACGGCCGACGCGACGGGCTTGCCGTCCGGGTCGATGCTCACCGACAGGAAGTCGGCGACTTCCAGCTTCCGGTTGTCGTTCAGGTCGATCAGGAACTGGTCGTCATGCTCAAGATGGCGGCCGGTCTTGTCGCGCGTGATCCGTACGAGCGGACTGTCCCAGCGCGCGCCGCGGCTGGACACGTAGCCGCGGCTCCCGTCGTTCAGCACGACCTCGCTGCCGGGCGGATACAGGCCGACCGCGCGCACCAGTGCCACCAGGGCGTTGGGGTGGAAGGCCGCGCGGTCCTTCAGGATGATCTCGAAGGCGCGGCGCGGGGGCATGGGGTTCTTGTAGGGGCGCGCGGCGGTCAGCGCCTCGAACACGTCGCAGACCTGGATCAGACCGGCGATGGGGCTGTGCACCGCCCAGGCGGGCATTTGCGGGTAGCCGCCGCCGTCGTGGCGGATATGGTGGCCCCAGGCGCCGGCCACGATCAGCGGGCTGACATCCGTGCGGCCCAGCAGCAGGCGGGCGCCGATGTCGGCGTGCGATTCGGCCAGCTTCCTCTCTTCGGCGTCCAGCTTGCCGGGCTTGTAGAGGATCTCGTCCGGCACCTTCGCCTTGCCCAGGTCATGCAGCAGACCGGCGGTGGCCAGCTCGCCCAGCATGTGTTCGGGCCAACCCATTTCGCGCCCCACCGTCAACGCCAGCGTCGAGACGCGCACCGAGTGCCCGATCGTGTAGCTGTCGTAGTCCGGGTAGCGCATCAGGTTCATGATGTCCATGGTTTCGCGGTCGGCCTTGACGTGCAGCTGCTCGCTCACGGTCTGCGTACGGCTGTAATCGAGGTCCTGGTCGCGGTTCACGGTGGCCTGGTTCGCGGCCACCGTGTCGTACATCGACTGGAAGATGGGCAGCAGCGGCGCCAGGTCCTTCTGGATGGAGCGGCCCATGCCGCCCTCGCCGTCCTCTTCGTCCTCGCTGAAATCGAACTGGATCAGCGACGGGTCGATGGAGGCCAGGTCGAACTGCCCGGTCGGCTGGCCCGCCTCCGCCTGCCGGAAGTGCGGCGTCAGTTCGATCAGGCGGATGCCGCTGGAGCGCATCAGCGCCATCGACTCGTCCAGCGAACCCGTCTTCTCGCGCGTCTCGGACGCCAGGCGGAAGAAGGCCGCAACCTCGTCGGCGGTCACGTGCTGCTGGAACAGGAAGCCGCCGCAGCCCAGCCGCTCCGCGAACTCGATCAGGCTGCGCCCGGCGATCGAGGGTCCCACCAGGAAGCGCCCGTCGCGGATGAATTTCCCGTTGAGAATGCCGAAGAAGAACGCCGTCTCGTTCGACTCCCGCAGGCGCGTGTCCAGCTTGGCGGCGAAATCGCGGCCCATCGACTTCACCTTCGGATGCGCGTCGAAATAGAGGCGCCTCTGGTTGATGCCGCTGGACAGCAGGATGATCAGGTCGCTGAAACTGGTCGCCACGTGGCTACTCCTGCCGCGGCGCGGGGGCGCCGCCATGGACGTGGTTCGTGTCGTCGGGCGCGCCGCCCGGCTGCTGCAGT